>Ga0105044_10000129_pt1 | contig 79748 bp, 68 predicted proteins | sample MAT01_FD_78092 | JGI IMG/M metagenome (GOLD analysis project Ga0105044, IMG submission 78092) | Freshwater microbial communities from Lake Fryxell liftoff mats and glacier meltwater in Antarctica - MAT-01 | ecosystem: Environmental > Aquatic > Freshwater > Ice > Liftoff microbial mat | place...
GGAGTTGCGTAAGATCAACCGCGTGATCGCCAAACGACTCCCCGACGCCCCGCACGAAGTGCTGCTCGTGCTCGACGGCACGATCGGCCAGAACGCCCTGGCGCAGGCCCGCTCGTTTTCCGCGGCCGTGCCGGTCACCGGCGTTGTCGTCACCAAACTCGATGGTACCGCGAAGGGCGGCATTGTCGTCGCGGTGCACGAAGCGCTGGACGTCCCCATCAAGTTTGTCGGACTTGGCGAACAGGTCGGCGATCTCGCACCATTCAACGCTGCCGATTACGCGCGGGAGCTCGTCGAGTCGTGAACGCCGGCGAGAGCGATCGGCGCAGACGCCCACCGGCGCGACCTGCGCCGCGTCTCGCTCTCGACACACCCGTCACGTACCTGAAGGGCGTCGGCCCAGTGCGCGGCGAGATGCTTGCGCGATTGGGCATCAACGTCGCTGGCGATCTGCTGCGCCACGTGCCGCATCGCTACGAAGATGCTTCGACTGTCACCGCGATCGTCCGCGCGGATGTGGGAGTCGATCTCACGGTGCTCGGTCAGGTGATTGCGAAGGGGGTACTCCCCACTCGTAAAGGGCTCCGCGTATTTCAGGCCGTGATTCAGGACGCGAGCGGGATGATCGAAGTGGCGTGGCCCGGCCAGCCATTTCTCGATCGGACGATCAACAAGGGCGATTGGTTGCTGTGCACCGGCACCGTCCGATTCTTCCACGGTCGTCGGCTGCAGCCGCGCGAGTTCGTCAACCTCGGTCCTGAAGAAGAAGGGACGCTGGGCGGTCGCGTACTCGCCGTCTATCCAAGCACCGACGGCCTCTCGGCCCGCGTGCTTCGTGCCCTCGTGCAGCAGCATCTCGACGCGCTCTTGCCGCTCGTCACTGAACCGCTCCCCGCCGACGTTCTGCGGGAAGCGGGCGTTCCGTCACTGCGAGACGCATTGCGATGCGTACACCGACCCACGTCCGTCGCGGAAGCGCTTGAAGGACGTGCGCGGCTTGCCTTCGAAGAACTGTTGTGCGTCCAGCTGCTGCATCGTCGCGCCAATCAGCTCGCCCGCGAGGCACTTGGCGGCCGAGCTTTTGTGAATCGTCGCGTGCTCACGTCACAGCTGCGGAAGGCACTCCCGTTCACGCTCACTGGAGCGCAGGTACGCGTAATCCGCGAGATCGTCGCGGACATGGGGAGTGCGCGTCGCATGCATCGTTTGCTGCAGGGAGATGTGGGTAGCGGAAAGACCGTCGTCGCGCTGTTTGCGGCGCTGCTGGCCATGGAAAACGGCGCGCAGGCGGCACTCATGGCGCCCACTGAGCTGCTCGCCGAACAACACGAGCAGAGCATCTCGGCGATGCTCGCACCGCTTGGTATCGCACCCGTACTGCTCACCGGTCGTCTTGGTGCGAAAGACAAGCGCGCCGCGCTCGCGAGAATCTCGGCGCCCGAGCCGGTGCTCGCGATCGGTACGCATGCGCTGCTTTCGGAAGGGGTGCATTTCGCTGACTTGGGCCTCGCCATCGTAGACGAGCAACACCGGTTCGGTGTTGAACAGCGTGGACAGTTGGGCACGAAGGGAAACACGCCTGACGTACTGCTCATGAGTGCAACGCCAATTCCGCGCTCGCTCGCGCTCACGCTCTACGGCGATCTCGATGTCAGCGTGCTCGACGAGCGTCCCCCGGGGCGTCAGCCCATTACGACCGTGCACCGGGCCGAATCGGCGCGTGCGCGCGTGATGGAGTTTGCGAATGCGCAGCTCGATGCCGGTCGGCAGGCGTATATCGTCTATCCGTTGATCGAGACGTCGGAGAAGGTCGACCTGAAGGCCGCGACCACGATGTTCGACGAGCTCAGGTCCGGCCCCTTGGCCTCGCGGCGCGTCGCATTGCTGCACGGCCGGCTCCGGGCCGAAGAGCGTGACGACATAATGCGCGCGTTCCGCGACCGCCAGATTGACGTTCTCGTGGCCACGACCGTCATTGAAGTCGGCATCGATGTTGCCAACGCGACGGTGATGATCATCGAACATCCGGAACGGTTCGGGCTCTCGCAGCTGCATCAACTACGCGGTCGTGTGGGTCGCGGAGCCGAGCAGTCGTTCTGCATCCTGCTCGGCGACGTCGGCGTCGAAGCCGGCGAGCGACTGTCCATGTTCGCGGCGACCGAAGACGGGTTCGAGATTGCGCGTGCCGATCTGCGACTTCGCGGCATGGGCGATCTCTTCGGCGCGAAGCAGCACGGGCTCCCGGCGTTCCGAATCGCTGATCCGTTGCGCGATGAAGAGCTGAATGAGCGCGCCCGTGTGATTGCCGATCGGTTGTTGGCTACTGACCCCGGTCTCGAGCAGGACGCGCATCTGCCCCTCCGCCACCTGCTCGCGGTCGGCTATGCGCGCGCGCTGGAACTGTTCCGGGTGGGGTAGCGGTGTGGGAGTGTGCGGACCGTCCGCTACTTTTCAGTCTGCGAAAGCAGCGATATAGCCCGCCCAGCCCACCGGCCCGCACTGGATGAAGCGACGCGAAAGTAACCTGCTGTCGATACGAAGGCGGGCCATGGGGGCCGCTGCAGCGGCGCTCGTTGGAGGCGCTTTCGTGGCCTTGGGCTATGACGCCTGGTACAGCGACCTGCTCATCTCGCGCGAACGTAAGCGAGTCGTGAGTGTGGCCACAACATACGCGAGCGCGCTCGAGTCCGCCGTGGGTCGCCGAGTGTCGCGGCTGTCGGGGTTGCGCACCTTTGTTGAGACACGCAAAACGCGCGCGCAGCTTGACGACGAGTTTCGTCCGTTTGCTGATGGCCTTCGTGTCGCTGCCAACGGGATACGCGCCCTTGAAATGGTTCGCAACGGTCGCGTACAGGTCGTTGTACCGCTGGCCGGCAACGAAACGGTGCTGGACTACGATCTCTATTCGGATACGCGTCCGGTGATTTCGGCAGACGTGCGTCGAGCGGTGGAGTCAGGGCTGATCACCGTAACCGGTCCGGTGACACTGATTCAAGGTGGAGTCGGTCTGATCGTGCGCGAGCGCATTGACACCAAGGTGCCCGACTTCCCCGATCTGGTCGCGATGGTGCTTGACATGCCACCGCTGCTTGCCGAAGCACGCTCGATGACACCCATGCCTGGTGTACGTTTTGCATTGCGGGATCGCGGCGGGAAGCCGCTCGCTGGAACGGATACGTCGCTCGTTGATCCGGAGCTCGTCACAGTTCGTGTCCCTGACGGTGCTTGGACGTTGGAGGCGGTGCCGACCGGCGGCTGGCCAGTTGCAGTGCGGGGAGACCTGCACCCGACTCGAATTGCATCGGCGGTGATCGTGCTCTTGCTCGCGTGGATGACGTACGTGCTCTTCGATCGCCAGTCACGCCTGTCGGTGATGGTGGATGAGCGCACGGCGGCGCTGCGGGATGCGAACGATGTGCTCACGCGGGAAGTGCGTGAGCGTGAAGCCGTCGAGCAGCAGTTGCGCGAGAAGGACGAACGTCTGCGACTCGCGCTGCAGGCTGGACGAATGGGGGCGTGGGAATACGACCCCCAGCAAGATCGTATCGCCTGGTCCGGTAGTGCGCTGGAAATCATGGGGCACGATGTGGCGAGCGCCTCCCACTCGGGCGCGGCGTTTCTGGCGTCGCTCTCGCAGGAAACGCGCATTGTCGTCCGCACCGCGGTGGAGCAAGCGCTGGAAGGGAAGGAAGCGCGCGCCGAATATAGGACGGTGTCGACAGACGGCAGTGAGCGGTGGCTGTATGGCACCGGCGAATTGCAGCGAGACGCGCGCGGGCACGCCCTCCGCGTCGTCGGCATTCTCGCCGACATCACCGACCGACGGAAGCTTGAAGAGCAGCTGCTGCACTCACAGAAAATGGAGGCGGTCGGGACGCTCGCGGGCGGCATCGCACACGATTTCAATAACCTCCTCACCGCGATCCTCGGGTTCGCTCAACTCGCGCAGCAACAGGCGCAGACGCTCGCTGATGATCCGTCTGCAGAAACTTTGGTGAGGGACATTGGGGAACTGCGTACGGATCTTGACGAGCTGATGAAGGCCGGTGAACGGGCTTCGCTGCTCACGGCGCAGCTGCTCACGTTCAGTCGCCGACAGGTGGTGAATCTGCGCGATGTCGACGCGAACGCAGTGCTGCAGGATGTCGAGCGGATGTTGCGACGCCTGATTGGCGAACGCATCGCGCTATCAACAGGGCTTGCCGATGAGGCGTTGCCCGTGCGTGTCGATCAGGGGCAGATCGCGCAGGTGATCGTCAATCTCGTGGTGAACGCCCGCGATGCGTTGCCCGCCGGCGGCAACATTCGTGTTCAATCCCAGCGGGTTTCCCTTTCGCAACCCGCCGACGCGCCACTCGCGGGGCTGCCGGTCGGTGAATGGGTGATGCTGACCGTGTCGGACGATGGCGTCGGCATGTCGCCGGACGTCGTATCGCGCGCGTTCGAACCGTTCTTCACGACCAAGCCTGTCGGCGAGGGAACCGGACTTGGACTGTCGACGGTGTACGGTATCATCGCGCAGGGGGGCGGCCGCGTCTTCATCGAAAGCGTACCTGGTTCTGGAACGACGGTGCGGGTTGTGTTGCCTCGCTACGAGTCGTCGGAGCGGCCGTTACGAGCGACGCCACAATCGGCCGCCGTACTTGCGAGCGGCGAGCGAATTCTTGTGGTCGAAGATGAAGCCGGACTTCGACGGCTTGTCGCCCTGATTCTCACACGACGTGGCTACGTGGTCACGGCCGCAAGTGATGGTGCTGCCGCGCTCGACGTGCTCGCGTCTGCGACCACGGGCTATGATCTGGTGCTCACTGACATGGTGATGCCCGGTGTCGATGGGATCGCACTGGCGAAGGAGATTCGCGCGCGTGGACTCCGCATGCCGATCCTGTTCATGTCGGGATACCCATCAACCGACACACTGCCGGAAGACGATGCATGCACCTTTATTGCAAAGCCGTTCACCCCGGAGTCGTTGGCGCAGAAAGTGTTCGACACGCTCAAGAAACACGGCGAGCACCCCTACCTTGCCCGTTCGCCCTTACCAAGCTGATGATCTATGATCGCTTCAACCACCCGTATCGCCGACCTCAAGCACCACGTTGGTGCCGTTGTCACCGTCCGTGGCTGGGTGACCCACCTCCGCTCGTCCGGCAAGGTCGCCTTCGTCGTGGCGCGCGACGGATCGGGCACCCTGCAGGCGGTGCTCGTCAAGTCGCAGGTGCCGGCCGAATCGTGGGACGCGTTCGCGACGCTGACCACTGAGACTTCGGTCGCGCTCACCGGTGAAGTGCGCCCTGATGTGCGCGCCCCGGGCGGCTACGAAATGGGCGTGCAGCGCCTCGAGGTGATCGGGGCGAGTCCCGTAGATTACCCGTTGCAGCCCAAGGAGCATGGCGTCGATTTCCTGCTCGACAATCGTCATTTCTGGCTGCGCACGCCGCGCCAGGCGGCGATCATGCGGGTGCGCAGCGAAATGGAAATGGCGGTGCACGATTTCTTCTACGAGCGCGATTTCGTGCGCTGCGACTCGCCCATTCTCACGGCGGCGATCGGAGAACGCGCGGGACTCTTCGGCACCGAGTACTTCGAAGAGGGCACAGCCTATCTCGCCCAGACTGGACAGCTCTACGGCGAAGCGATGGCCGCTGCACTCGGCCGCATCTACACGTTTGGGCCGACGTTCCGCGCCGAAAAGTCCAAGACGCGTCGCCACCTGACCGAGTTCTGGATGATCGAGCCTGAGATGGCGTGGTACGATCAGGACGACAACATGGACCTGCAGGAAGAGCTGGTCCGCTATCTCGTCGGACGTGTGCTCGACCGCCGACAGGAAGAGCTCAAGGTGCTCGAACGCGACACATCCAGGCTCGATTGTGTGTCGCAGCCGTTCGTCCGGCTCGATTACGGCGACGCCGTATTGCTCGCGCAGTCGAAAGGGAGCGATGTGAAGTGGGGTGAAGACCTTGGTGCGCCAGACGAAGCGCTCATCGTCGATCATCACGAACGCCCCGTCTTCGTCGTGAACTATCCCAAGGAAGCGAAGGCGTTCTACATGAAGGAGAACCCGGCCGATCCGCGCACCGTGCGTTGCGCCGATCTGCTCGCGCCGGAAGGCCGAGGAGAGATCATTGGCGGTTCACAGCGTGAAGACGACTATGACAAGATCCTTCATCGGCTGACCGAAGAAGGACTGCCGCTCGACGCGTACGATTGGTATCTCGCGCTCCGTCGCTACGGAACGTTCACGCACTCAGGCTTTGGGCTCGGACTCGAGCGCACGATCGCGTGGATCTGCGGGATCGAGCATATCCGCGAAGTGATTCCGTTCCCGCGGATGATGGGCCGGCTCCGGCCGTGACGCTGAACTGCCCACTGACGACTGGGTAGTTCTCGCCCCCTCGGCTCGCCACACCGTTGCCGTACCGGTACCACGACGTTTCCCGCAACTGGCGAACGCAGATACAATTTGAAGGTGTAAGCCTCCCGCACACTTTCCGACGGCACCCCATGCGTCCAGTTTCGCTTTTCCTGCTCTTTAGCGTGCTCGGGTGCAACTCGCGCACGCCATCGAATACTCCGGTCGAGGGCAGTACCTCGTACTCCGTCGCCGGGGCACTTCCGACCGGTCGCACGCTCGACCCCGAAGGCACCAGTCGTCCGATCAACCCCATCACGCTGACCATGCTGCGTGCGCCGCAGCATCGATTCATACTCGTGCAGAGCGGATGGGGCACACAAGGCATTCAGATCGTCGACTCGCTTGGCGTTCCCACGCAGACCATCGAAGAGAAAGCCGCGTTTGTCGGCGCCGCGTTTTCGCCCGATAGCTCGACGTTGTACGTCTCGGGGGGCGACCGTGACATGATCTACGTCTATCGCTGGCAGAACGGCGCGGCCGCGCGGACGGACTCCATCGTGCTGCAACGCCACGATTCCGCGAAAGCGCATGGTTCACGCTACCCGGCCGGCGTGGGCGTTTCTCCCGACGGACGCTTTCTGTACGCTGCCGAGAATCTTGGCGATTCGCTTGCTGTCGTTGAACTCAGGACGAAACGTGTCGTGCAGCGGCTCGCGACCGGAGCGTATCCGTATGGTGTCGTCGTCATGCCAAGCGGTCGCGTTGTCGTCAGTGTGTGGAGCGCGTCGCATGTGCTCGCCTTTACGCCAACGTCCGCCGGACTGTCCACCACGTCGGTGCGATGGAACACGGCCCGTCACCCATCGTCGATGCTGTTGTCCGCCAACGGCTCACGACTGTTTGTCACGAGCGGCAGCACCGATCGCGTCAGTGTGCTCGATGCCGCCAACGGCGCACTCGTTGCCGAACTGCGCGACGCGCCACCTTCGGGACCTGATGAGGGAAGCACACCGAGCAACGTCGCGCTGTCGGCCGATGGCGCGCGACTGTTCGTGACGGAAGCCGATGCGAATGCCGTGGCGATCTTTGACCTGTCGGCAACGACCGCGGGCGTCGAAAGTGCACACGGTACGGATGGTCTCACCGGACGCGTGCCCACCGACTGGTATCCGTCAGCGGTCGCGGTTCACGGCGATCGCATACTCGTCGCCAACTCCAAGGGGCACGGCACGCGCCCCAACGCAATCGATGGTCCGGGGCCGCGAAATTCCCAAGAGCATCAGGGATCCGGTCAGCGGCCCGGCTACACACTGGCGCAGTTGCGTGGCACGCTCACCGTCTCCGCGGTGGCGCGTGCCGACGCGACTACGCTCGCGCCGCTCACCGCGCGCGTATGGCGCATGAATCGGTGGGACGCGCCACCGTCTGCGGCAGCGTCGTATCCGCCCATCCGTCATGTGATTTACGTGATCAAGGAGAATCGCACGTACGACCAGATGCTGGGCGATCTCGCTGACGGCGACACGAGTCTGCTGTACTTCGATCGTTCGGTGACCCCGAACCATCACGCACTCGCCGAGCGTTTCGGGATTTATGATCGCTTCCTCGTGAACGCCGAAGCGAGTCCCGATGGCCATAACTGGTCGACCGCGGCCTACACGACGGACTATCTGCAACGCACCGTACCGTCGAATTATGGTGGCAAAGGACGCAGCTACGACTACGAAGGCACCAACCGTGGCAAGGTGCCCGAGGGTGATGAAGACGATGTCAACGCGCCGGCACACGGCTACCTGTGGGACGCCGCTGCCCGAAAGGGCATCACCTTACGCAACTACGGCGAGTTTGTAGTTGGCACCGACCTCGATAAAAATGGTGTGCCACGGAGCTACCTCGGCAACAAGCCGGTCCTGCGCGCCAACACCTGCGATTCGTTTCCGGGCTTCAACATGAACATCACTGACCAGCATCGCGCCGATATCTGGATCAGCGAACTCAAGGCGTTCGATCGCGCCGGGACGATGCCGCAGTTGATGATCGTACGCCTTCCCAACGATCACACGTCGGGCGCAGCGGCGAAGGCGCCGACGCCAAAAGCGGCCGTGGCTGACAATGATCTCGCACTCGGCCGTATGGTCGAAGCCTTGTCGCAGACGCAATTCTGGTCGAGCAGCGCGATGTTTGTGGTTGAAGACGATGCGCAAAACGGCCCGGATCACGTGGATAGTCATCGCGCGCCGTTTCTGCTCATCTCGCCCTGGGCGCAAAGGGGCGTGGTGCACCGGTTCGTCAATACGACGGACGTGATCCGCACGATGGAAGACCTGCTCGGTCTCGAGTCGCTATCGCAATTCGACTACTTTGGCCGGGCACTGCACGACGTGTGGCGCGCCACGCCCGATACTGGGCGCTACCGCACGCTCGTGCCCAAGCAGTCGCTCGCCGAGCGCAATCCGACACGCACGGCGGCGGCAGAATTGTCACGGGGGCTTGCGCTCGACGTTGAAGACGAGGCCGACGAGGATCTCTTCAATCGCGTGCTGTGGATGTCGCTCAAAGGCAGCTCCCGGCCAATGCCGGCGCCGACGCGGATGTCACAGTTGGAGCTCATCCGCCTTCGGTGAGAGCCGGCGGTTAACGCTCTGACGCCTTCACCTCGTCCCAGATCACGTCTTGCTCTTCAAGCGTCATCTTCGTCAGCTCCGCCCCTCGCGCCGCCGCGACCTTCTCCATCGCACCATAGCGGCGCGTGAACTTCTCGTTGGCCCGATCGAGCGCGAGCCCGGCGTGCACACCTGTCTTGCGACAGAGATTGACCACGGCAAAGAGCAGATCGCCAAGCTCCAGCTCAAGCGCTGCCTGATCGGCAACGGTGCCATCGGCGCCAATATGTTCGGCCACTTCCGCCACCTCTTCGTGCACCTTGGCCAACGGTCCGAGTGCGTTAGGCCAATCAAAGCCGACCCCTGCCGCGCGGTCCTGCAGGCGATGGGCACGGTGCAACGCAGGCAAGCCACTCGGCAGCCCTTCGTCCAGCGACGAGCGACGCGTCTTCTCCACTTTCATCGCTTCCCACGATCGCTTGACGCCGTCGCCGTACAGGTGCGGATGGCGCGCGTGCATCTTGGCGACGAGCGCGCCGGCAACATCCTGAATCGCGAATGCACCGCGCCCTTCGGCCACCACCGAATGAAACAGCACCTGGAGTAACAGGTCCCCCAGCTCATCGCGAAGCACGGAATCGTCGCCGAGTGCAATGGCGTCGTCGACTTCGTGCGCTTCCTCGATGAGGTACGGGCGGAGCGACTGGTGCGTCTGCACCCGATCCCATTCGCAGCGGGCGCGCAGGTCGCGCATCAGCGCCAGCGCATCGTCCAGCGAGCGTGGGGCAGGGACGTGCGCGGGGGTTCCTTCCATGGGGCTCGCTTCTCCGTGCGGCGTGGCGTGCTTACTGTCCCGTGATGACCGCGTCAATATATCCGCCTCCCGCTCCCTACTCGCCGCCGATGCATCCCCCGCGACATCATGCCTGGGTCCATGTCGATCTCGAGGCGGTGCGGTACAACGCCGAACGATTGCGCGCCCGTGCTGGTGTGCCCCTCGTCGCCATGGTGAAGGCGGATGCGTACGGGCTCGGTGCCCCTGCGGTGGCGCGGGCGTTGGGCGCGACCTTCACTGATTCGTTCGCTGATTCCGGCGGTGATTCCGGTGGTGATTCCGGCAGTGACTCCGGGAATGGCAGCCATTCGGGTGAGGCGTTGCTCTGGGGGCTTGGCGTTGCAACGATCGCCGAGGCGCGTGCGCTGCGCGATGCGGGGTGTACGTCGCGGATGCTCTGCTGCACGCCGCTGCTGCCAGACGAGCTTGGAGACGCTCTCGCGCTCGAGCTGCGCCCGTCGTTGCACACTGCTGCGGATATCGAAACGTGGGCTGCCATGGGTGGGCAAGCCTGGCATCTCTCGATCGACACCGGAATTGCGCGGGCGGGTGTTCGTTGGGATCGCGTGTCGGAGCTACGTGCGACGCTGCAGCATCATGTACCGGAAGGGGTGTTCACGCACTTCTATGCGGCGGAACAAGCCGATGGCTCGCGCGAGCTGCAGGAGATGCGATTTGCCGAGGCGAGAGCGACACTCGCTGATGTGTTGCCACGGACCTTGCTGGTTCACTTGGACAACAGCGCGGCAATCGCCGCACGTATCGAAGGGAATGGCGCGAGTGACGCGAACCTCGTGCGTCCGGGTATCGCGCTCTACGGGGCATGCGACCACGTGGCGCTGGCCCTCAGGCAGACCGTCCATCTGCGGGCGCGGATCGTGGACCTCCGCGACGTTCATGCTGGCGAGTCGGTGGGCTACGGCGCCACATGGTCGCCAACGGAAACCCGTCGCATCGCAACGGTTCCTGTGGGGTACGCGGACGGGTATCGTCGACATCTTTCCAATCGCGGTGAAGCGCTCGTACATCGCCAACGCTGTCCGATTGTCGGACGCATTTCGATGGACATGGCCACACTCGATGTCACCGATATCGAATGCACGATCGGGGACGTGGTCACGCTGCTTGGCACGGATGGCGGGCAGACGTTGACGACCGACGCCGTCGCCCAACGCGCCGAACTCTCGCCGTACGAGCTGCTGGTTGGTCTTCGTCTTCGTCTGCCTCGCATCTACTCGCCCGTTTCTCACTGAGCGTTCTGATGACCACGCCCACCGCCAATCGTCGCGCGCTCATTCTCGTCCTCGATGGTGTCGGCTGCGGCGAAGCGCCGGACACGGCCGCCTATGGCGATTCCGGGAGCGACACGATCGGCAACGTCTCGCGCGCGGTCGGCGGCCTCACGCTGCCCAACATGGCTCGCCTGGGGCTGGGCAACATTGCGCCCATTGCCGGTGTCGAACCCGAGCCGCACGCGATCGGGGCATGGGGCACGATGCTTCCGAAATCGTGCGGAAAAGACTCTACCACGGGGCACTGGGAGATCGCCGGCCTTCATCTGGCCAACCCCTTTCCTACCTATCCCGGCGGCTTCCCGGCCGGCTTGATCGAGGCCTTTGCCAAGGCCACGGGTCGGCCTGTCATCGCCAACACGGTCGCCAGCGGCACCACGGTGATCAACGACTTCGCGGACGAACAGCAGCGGACCGGTGCGTGGATTGTCTATACCTCCGCTGATTCCGTTTTCCAGGTCGCGGCACACGAGGGACTCATACCGCTCGCGGAGCTTTATCGCGCCTGTGAGCTCGCTCGGGCCATGCTATTGGCGCCCCACGACGTCTCTCGGGTAATCGCGCGGCCGTTTACCGGAACTCCAGGGGCCTGGAAGCGTACCGCCAATCGGCGCGATTACTCCATCCAGCCGCCTGGCACCACGCTCCTTGACGCACTGGAAGCTGCGGGCATCGAGCGCTCCGGCGTCGGTAAAGTCGACGATCTTTTTGCCGGACGCGGGCTCAAGTCGCGTCACACGGTCGACAACGAGGAAGGGATTCGTTTCATCGAATCGTGGCTTTCTTCCGAATCACGTGGGTTCTGCTTTGCCAATCTGGTAGATTTCGACCAACTCTTCGGTCATCGCAACGATGTCCGCGGCTTTCAGGGGGCGCTCGAAGCGTTTGATCGTGCCCTGCCGAGCCTGTTGTCTGCTATGAAGGAGGACGACCTGCTGTTTATCACCGCTGACCATGGCAACGACCCGACGACCCCGTCAACGGACCACGCGCGCGAGCGCGTGCCGCTGCTGGTTGCTGGTGCGCGTGTGCATGGCGGCCCACTTGGTGAACGGCCCACGTTCTCCGACTTGGGCGCCACTGTGGCCGAGTGGTTCGGACTCGAGTTCCGTGGGCAGGGGACATCGTTTCTCCCGTCGCTGGTGATGGCGTGAGTTCGAGCGTGACCAAGTCCGATGTGATTGCGACACCGCTGTCTCCAAACATCAGCCGCCTCCGTGCTGCCGCCGATGCGGCGCGCGCGAACGCATGGTGTCCCTACTCGCATTACCCGGTTGGCGCTGCGCTCGAGACACCGGATGGTCAGGTGTTTGTCGGCTGCAACGTCGAGAACGCATCGTACCCGGCTGGTACCTGCGCTGAGCGGGTTGCACTTGGCACTGCAGTCGCGGCTGGGGCTCGTCGCTTTATGCGTGTCGTCATTACGTCGGCGGCACACCAGCCGACGCCGCCTTGCGGCATCTGCCGCCAGGCGTTGGTCGAGTTCGCGCCCGACCTCGAAGTCATCGCGATCTCTCCACAAGGGCAGACAGCGCGCTGGTCGCTCGCTGAGCTGCTTCCTGCTCCCTTCACGCCTGCGTCGCTCGAGAATGCCTGAGCGTTTCCCCGTTGTTTCTTGGTTCCGCCGTCATCGTGCGCGCGTCGCCCTGCTGTTCGCCGCCTCACTCGCCGTCGCGACCGCGGGGTGTACGGAGTCGTTCGAGGGCGGGGGCGCGTGCCCGTCGCTCTGCCCCGGCAAAGCTGCCGCCTTCAAGGACACAATTTTCGAGGCAGTCGTTCAGGATACGTCGCTCGCCGGCTTCCCGACCTTCGGACTTTCCGGTGTACTCCTGCTCGTCAATCGGCCCGACACGGTAGTCACTCGCGCGGTGATTCGGTTTGACGCGCTCCCGTCGACGTACACGCCGGTTGGGGCGACGACCACGTCTCAGATCACCGCGATCGATTCGGTCTTTCTCAGACTGCCGCTCGATAGCACGGCGCGTCTTGGGGCATTGCCGGTCACGCTCGACATTTTCGATGTCGACACAGCGGTTCGCGACACAGTGACTGCCGTTGTCAGCAGCCTCTTTCGCAGCGATCGCCTGATCAGTTCGTTCGTATTCACGCCAAACACGACCCGTGACACGCTGCGCGTGCCGCTCGCGAACGCGCGAGTGCTGGCCAAGATCACCACTGGCTCCCGTCTGCGACTCGGGCTTCGCATCCGTGGCGGCAGTGGTCAACTCCGTTTGATCGCGTTCGCGTTTGGGAGCGGCGTTCCGTTCATCACCTTCGATCCGTCCACCGACACGACGTACACACCGATCACGGTCAACACCAGCACGAACGTTTCAGCGTTGACCGCCGATGCTGCGCTGGCCTACACCGTGTACTCGATTCTCGACAAGGGTTCGAGCGCGCCTGATGCCCAGACATTGATTGTCGGCGGATATCCCGCGTACCGATCGTATCTGCGCTTCAACCTTCCCAAGAGCATCACCGATTCGGCGACCATAGTGCGGGCAGAAGTCCTGCTGACGCAGCGACGGTCGACCTTCGCGAGCGCTGGAGACACCGTCACGATCGTGCCGCTCGTGCCGACAACCTCGACAACGATCACGGATCTCTATCGCATCCTCGACCTCTCCGCCGATGGCCGGTTTGCCTCGGTGGACACGTTGCGATTGGTGCCGCGTGATAGTGGGCTCAAGACGTTGAACGTGCTGAATCTGGTACGTAGCTGGGCGGCGTTGCCGGCCAATGTGCCGCGCGCCCTCGCCTTCCGTATCGGCATTGAGGGGGCGCAGCCTGGAGAGCTTCGGTTTTTCTCGAGTAAGGCGCCGGCCACCCTTCGTCCGCGTCTCCGCATGACCTATCAACCGCGCTCTGAGTTCGCGATCCCATGATCACTGTACTGAAGGGAAGCGCCGGACAGAGCGAGCAATTCCGCCAGAAGCTCAGGCAGAAGCTCAGCCAGAAACTCAGCCAGAAACTCAGCCAGAAGCACCTGCCATTGGGTGGACTGATGCGCGCGTTCTGCCTGACGGCCGTGTGTAGCGTGATGTTCTTGCGCACATCCGTTGCCGGTGCACAGGGCACGTTGAGCGGGCTTGGGTTTGGCTACCCGGTCGGTGGCACGAGCACCCGGACAGCGGCCACCGCTGGCGCATTCGCCGAGTTCGATCCGTTGAGCCCGGTGAACCCGGCGGCGCTGGGTGGTTTTCAGCGTACCCTCATCACGGCGCAGACGGAGCCCGAGTTCCGAACGCTGCGATTCGGCAATGTGAAGGAGAGCACGAACGCTCAACGTGTGCCGTTGCTGCTGCTCATTTTCCCGTTGCCGCGTAACGCCGCACTGTCGTTGAGTGGCTCGACCTTTCTCGATCGTAGCTACACCACGGTGACCACGGGCAGCGTCGCTGTGGAAGGGAATTCGATCGCCACCAACGATCGCAGCGACGTGCGCGGGTCGATCGGCGACTTGCGTGCCGGGCTGGGGTGGCGTGTAAACAGCAAACTGAGCGTCGGCATCGGCGGCCATCTGTTCACGGGCGACAACGCAGTGGCGCGGCGCCGAATCTTTGCTGATACGCTGAAGTTCGGTAGCGTCGATGATTCGTCGCGCGTGACGTATTACGGCATGGCGCTTTCGCTCGGTGGCGAGGTGCAGATTACGAAGGGGCTGGCCGCGCAGGTTTCGTATCGCGCCGGTGGCTCGCTCGAGTCGCGCATTCGCGACACCGTGCGTACGCAGGGCAGTGTCCCCGACCGGGCCGGACTTTCGTTGCGCTACGATGGTATCGCCGGCTCAACCTTTGCCATCGGCGTCGAAAAGGCAGCTTGGACGCAGATGAGGGGTTTGGGTTCCGACCAGGTCCAAGCGCATGACGCAACCAACATTCGGGCCGGCGCTGAAGTGGCAGGCCCCAAGCTTCGAGGGTCGCCGGTGTTGTTGCGTGTCGGGTACGCGCGGAACCAACTGCCGTTTGGCGTGAACAGCTTGACCGTGAAAGAGTCGCGCATCAGCGGAGGGTTCGGACTGCCCGTCGCCCGCGATTTCGCCAGCGTCGATATCTCTGTGCAGCGCGCGAATCGCACCATGGCTGGCAATCTCCTCAAGGAAGCCGCATGGATGCTCGGCTTCGGACTGCAGATCCGTCCATAATGTCCAGCGCAATGTCAGAGATGATGGCAGGCGTTCCGTCGGACGGCGCGGCACCAGTGCCGAAGCCGACCGTCTACATCGAAACGTACGGCTGTCAGATGAACGTGTCCGACTCTGAGCTGATGTACGGCCAACTTGTCGCGCACGGCTACGAAGCGGTTGATGGACCGGACGGCGCGGATGTGATTCTCGTGAACACATGCGCCATTCGCGAGAATGCCGAAACGCGCGTCATCGGCCGGCTCGGTGAACTCAAGCGCAATATGAAGCCGGGAGCGATCGTTGGCGTCACCGGCTGCATGGCACAGCGACTCGGTCCCAAGCTGCTCACGCAAGCGAAGCACGTGTCGCTGGTGGTTGGGCCGGACGGATACCGTGCGCTCCCCCAACTGATCGATGGCGCCCGCGCTGGCGAAAAGTTCACCGCGACCGACTTCGATCTTGAAGAGCACTACGAGGATGTGGTTGCGCGCCGCTTTGAAGGCGTGAAGGCGTGGATTCCCGTCCAGCGCGGCTGCAATTATCGGTGCACGTACTGCATCGTCCCGTTCACACGCGGCAACGAACGCAGTCGCCAGTTGAACGACGTGGTGCGTGAGACGCGCGAAGTCGTCGCACAAGGATTGTCCGAGGTTGTACTGCTGGGCCAGACGGTCAACTCGTACAATGACGGGACGCATGATTTCGCCGATCTGCTGCGCGCGGTCGGCGCCGTCGACGGAATCCGTCGGTTGCGCTACACCAGCCCGCACCCGAACGATTTTAGCGAGCGCGTGATCGCGGCCATGGCCGACGTGCCAACCGTCTGCGAGCACGTCCACCTCCCCATGCAGAGCGGCTCGACATCGATGCTCAAGCGCATGCTACGACGCTACTCCCGCGAAGACTATCTCGCATGCGTCGCACGTTTGCGCGCGGCGATCCCCGGCCTTTCGCTGACCACGGACATCATCGTCGGGTTCCCGGGTGAAACGGACGCAGAGTTCGAAGACACACTCTCGATGTGTCGCGAAGTACGGTTCGATGATGCGTTCATGTTCAAGTTCTCGATGCGCGAAGGCACGCCGGCCGAACGCATGCCGAAGGAGTGGCATGTCGCCAACGACGTCGTTGCCCAACGGTTCGAACGCCTGATGTCGACGGTGCGCGGCATTTCCCGCGAAGGCAATCTCGCGCGCCTCGGTTCAACGACCGAAGTGCTCATCGAGAAGCTCGCCCGCGACGGCGCACTCTGGCAAGCCCGCACCCGTGACTTCAAGACGGTGATGGTGCCAGCCGACTCAGGGAAGATCGGCGACTATCTCACGGTGGTCTTGAGCGGCACCACGGGCGCGACGTTCATGGGAACGCCGGTCGGAAACGCCCGGGCTCCGCTGCCGATGGCCGGCTAACCCCACTGGAAGCTCGAAACTCAAACTGCGAACTCAAAACTTGGTAGTTCAACACCAAGTCCTGAGTTCGCAGTTCGAGTTTCCGGTCTTGAGTTGAAACGACCGGCGCCGCAGCATTTCGGTGAAGAATCCCGCCCGACATCCCCTATGTTGTCGGCGTGCCACTCCTCATCCACACTGTCGCCAGCTGGCTCGCCGGCCTCTTCATCGCTGCACTCGCGCACCCCGCAGGCGCGACGCCGTCATGGTTCCGCACGCTCGTCATCGCGGTCGCGATAACGTCGACCGCCACCGGCGCCACCGGCGCCATCGCGGCACTCCACGGGGCGCTCCACGCTGCACTCCACGCCGCCCACCGGCGCGCCCTCGTCGCAACCGCGGCACTCACAGCCACGCTCCTCGCCGCGCTCCTCACCGGCCAAGCCTCGGCCAACCAGCGCGCCGCGTGTATCACGGCACTGGCCCGGCAATCAACACTCCACGTTGCCATCAACGACCGCGCAGCGCCCGGCGCGCGCGTGACAGGCCACGCCTCAGGCACCGGCCCTCTCGCAAACTGCAGTATCCCCGCCGCAATCCGCATCGAATCCGGCCACGCCCCACCCGGCGCAATCGTCACCACCAGCGGCACCACCCGCCAGACCAATCACGGATTGCTCGTCAACGGCACGGTTAGCCCCACCGGCAACTCCGAGCTCCTCCGCTCCTGGCGCGGACACACCGGCGAAACGATCGACACCCTCTTCCGCGCCAACGCGCCCCTGGTCCGCGCACTCCTCACCGCCGACCAACGCGCAATCGCACCCGCTGTCCGCGATCGCTTCGCCGACGCTGGCTTGGTTCACATGCTCTCCATCTCGGGCCTCCACGTCGCAATCATCGCCGGCGCCCTGCTCACCGTCGCCAGCGCGGCCCGCATCCCGAAGCGCTATGCCACACCCGCCGCTCTAATCACGGTCATCATCTACGTCGCCACACTCGGCTTCCCACCACCGGCCGTCCGCAGCACCGTCATGCTCGCCACAGTCGCCGTCACCGAACTCTGGCAGCGACCGGTCCACCCGTGGACCGCCCTCGCGCTCGGCGCCGCCCTCCCGACAGTCCAGCCCGACGTCGTACTCGATCTGGGGTGGCAACTGAGCGTCGCCGGGATGGCTGCACTCGTCGCCGCACGGGCACTCATCCGCCGGATACGGGTGACGGAAATCCGCTTGATCCACTCGCGAACGCTTCGCGCCACGCTGCGACGCTTTCGGGCACTCACCGGCTGGCGCGCGACAGTCACACGCGAACTCATCACCGGCGTCGTTGCGACGCTCGTCACCGCGCCACTCATCGCCTGGACCTTCGGACGAGTCAGCATCATTGCCCCGCTCTCCAACATCGCCGCCGGACCAATTGTCGCATTCCTCCAACCCGCACTCTTCCTCGCACTCGTCCTCGCACCGCTCCATCCGCTCGCACAACTCGTCGCCGACGCCAGCAAGCTCCCGATCGCGCTCCTCGATCACGTCGCACGCCTCTCCGCAGCCGTACCGTACGCCTCGCTTCACATCGCGCCGACACTCGCCAGCGCCTGTTGCGCTGGCCTCGCCTCCGCAGCCTTCGTTCGCGCCACCGCATCACGCCGCTGGACCCCCGGCATAATCACCGCGACCACCGCGCTCACCCTCGCGATCTGGTCGCCAACATGCACGCGGGGCTCGGGCAACTTCGAACTCCACCTCCTCGACGTCGGTCAAGGCGATGCCATCGCGATGCGCACACCTCACGGCCAATGGGTGCTGGTCGACGCCGGACGCCGCTGGGAAGGCGGCGATGCAGGCAGACGGGTGGTCGTCCCCTACATCCAACGGCTCGGCGGCCCCGTCGCGGCATTCGTTATGAGCCATGCCCACGACGACCACGTCGGCGGCGCAGAAAGCGTCATTCGAGCCCTTCACCCGGCCCGATGGTGGGAACCGGCCTTCGTCACCACCAGCAGTGCCTACAGAGCCTCGCTCGCTGAACTGCGCAGCGAACACACACCATGGCAGCGCGTTCACCCCGGCGACGCGATGCACATCGATGGCGTCCGATTCGAGGTCGTTGCCCCCGATTCCGCATGGACGGCGGCGCAGCACGACGCCAACGAAACGTCCGTCATACTCCGCGTGCAGTACCGCGACAAAGTCTTCCTCCTCACCGGCGACGCGGAAGCCAACGAAGAAGCCTGGCTCATCGCGCACACGCCGGCCGAACACCTCCGCGCCGACGTCCTCAAGCTCGGTCACCACGGCAGCCGCACCAGCTCCACCCCTGCTTTCATTGACGCCGTTCGCCCCTCACTCGGTGTCGTCTCCGTCGGAGCAGGCAACCGATACGGACACCCATCTCCCGAAACACTCGGCGCGTTTGCAAGCCGCGGCATACCAATTCTCCGCACCGATCGGGACGGCGCGATCGTTGTCACCACCGACGGCCGCAGCATCGCTGTCACAACCCGACAGGACACTTGGGCCCTTCAGTAGGCTGCGAGTGTCGAGCCGGCGTGCGATATTGCGGGCATGGCCGCACGCTGCTGCTCCACCGATTCTGGGACGTGCCGTTGCGTTGCCCGACCGCACCATATTTCCTGCGCCTGACGCACAACTCGATCCGTCGTTGCTCTTGCACGAGGTCGCCCACGTTCATCAGTTTCAGCACGTCACCGGCTTTCCCGCACTCTACCTCTGGGAAAGTCTCCGATGTGGCTATCAGGGCAATCGCTTCGAGCGTGAAGACGACGCCTGAACCGCAGTATCGCTTTCATCCGACACGCGCCACCTCACCAAGCCCGCCAAGCCGGAATCGCAGCGCGATTACGGCAGCAGAGAGGCTCTCCCGCCCCGAGGAGTCTGACCGTGGTTAAGCACACCGCCACTTCTGTCGTCACCATCGAACGCTTCATCATCGAACAGGAACGTGCGTTCCCCGATGCCACGGGCGAACTCTCCGGCATCCTGTACGACATGGCGCTTGCCGGCAAGATGATCGCCAACAAAGTCCGCAGCGCCGGACTGGTAGACATCCTCGGCTCCACCACCGACATCAACGTTCAAGGCGAAGTACAGCAAAAGCTCGACGTCATCGCCAACGAAATCATCGTCAAGGCGTTCGATCACGGCGGCCGACTCTGCGCCATGGCGTCGGAAGAAGAGCCCGACATCATCCATATCCCCGAAGGCTTCCGCAACGGGAAGTACGTGTTGCTGTTCGATCCGCTGGACGGCTCGTCCAACATCGATGTGAATGTCCCCGTCGGCACCATCTTCTCCGTCTATCGCAAGATCACCCGCGGTTCGCGCGGCGAGATGGAAGACATGCTGCAGCCCGGCCGCCGGCAGGTCGCCGCGGGCTATGTCATCTATGGCTCGAGCACGATGCTCGTCTACACCACGGGGCAGGGCGCCCACGGCTTCACCCTCGATCCGTCCATCGGCGAGTTCCTGTTGTCGCATCCGAACATCAAGATCCCCGAACGCGCGCGATATCTCTCGGTCAACGACGCGTACGAGCAGGATTGGCCCGAACACACGAAGGCACTCATGCGCCGCTACCGTGGCCTCGATGGCATGCGGAAGCCGCTGAACGTTCGCTACGTCGGCTCACTGGTTGCCGATTTTCATCGCAATCTCCTGGGCGGCGGCGTGTTCTGCTATCCGGCCAACGAAAAGTCGCAGCGCGGCAAGCTGCGTCTGCTCTACGAAGCCAATCCACTGGCGTTCATCGCCGAGCAGGCGGGCGGGATGGCGACGGATGGCCATCGGCGTATCATGGATGTCGAAGCCACCGAACTCCATCAGCGCACACCGCTCTACCTCGGCAGCAAGGCCGAGGTCGAGACCGTTGCCGAATTTGCACCCGTTGAACCGCCGTACGCCGCGGCACACCGCCGCCGAGCGGTGGACGTCGCACCAGCCTGATTCGGGACGACCCGTAGTATTCGGCCTCGCACATTTCTTCTCGACGGCGACGCATCCTGATGCGTCGCCGTCGTTATTTTCAGCCATGTCTTCGACCGAACGCCTCACACCCTCCGGCATCCCCGTCCCCGTCGTTGTTGGTCCGGGCGACGTGACCATCGACTATGCGCGCGATCTCGCGGATCCCGGCGTCTTTCCGTTCACGCGCGGCGTGCAACCGACGATGTACCGCGGCCGCCTCTGGACCATGCGGCAGTACGCGGGCTTCGGTACTGCACAGTCGACGAATGAACGCTTCAAGCTCCTGCTCGAAGCAGGGCAGACCGGACTCTCGGTCGCCTTCGACTTGCCGACACAGATGGGAATCGACTCCGACTCGCCTCGCGCAATCGGCGAGGTCGGTCGCGTCGGCGTTGCCATCGATACCGTCGAAGACATGCACGTCCTGCTCGACGGCATCCCGCTGGAGAAAGTCTCGTCCAGCATGACGATCAACTCCACCGCGTCGACGCTGCTCGCGATGTACATCGTCGTCGCCGAAGAACGGGGCATCGCACGCGCGTCACTCTCGGGAACGGTGCAGAACGACATCCTCAAGGAATACATCGCGCGCGGCACGTACATCTATCCGCCGGCGCCATCGCTTGCGCTGACAGCCGAAATGTTTCGGTTCTGCGCAGAAGAAGTACCGCTCTGGAATCCAATCTCCATTTCTGGCTACCACATCCGCGAAGCCGGTGCGACGGCGGTGCAGGAACTCGCCTTTACCTTCGCGAACGCGCTCGCCTACGTGCAACAGGCCGTCAGTGCCGGGCTCGCCATCGACGCTTTCGCACCACGTCTTTCGTTCTTTTTTGCGGCGCACAGCGATCTGTTTGAAGAAGTCGCAAAGTTCCGCGCTGCTCGTCGACTCTGGTCGCGACTCCTGCGCGAGCGGTTTGGTGCCAATGACAGCAGCTGCCGTCTCCGCTTCCACACGCAAACCGGCGGGGTCACACTCACGGCGCAGCAGCCGCTCAACAACGTCGTGCGGGTCACGCTTCAAGCACTCGCCGCAACACTCGGCGGTACGCAATCGCTGCACACCAACGGCTACGACGAAGCGCTCGCACTGCCAACGGCTGAAGCCGCGACGCTTGCCTTGCGCACGCAACAGATCGTTGGGTTTGAGTCGGGCATCACGCAAACCGTCGATCCACTCGCCGGCAGTTGGTACGTCGAGCAGCTGACGGACGAAGTCGAGAAGCGTGCGCTTGAACTCATCGATCGCGTGGAGGCACTAGGCGGTGCTGCCGACGCGATCCGGGCCGGCTTCTTCCAGGATGAGATTGGGCGGAGCGCTTACGAACATCAGATGCGCGTCGAGGCCGGCGAAACCGTGGTGGTGGGCGTGAACAAGTTCGGCGACGGGCAAGACCCACCCATCATCCCCGCACCAAACTTCTCGGCTCTCGAGCAAGGGCAAGTGGCGGAGTTGCGTCGAGTGAAAGCCAACCGAGATCAGACGGAAGTCGCACGTACCTTGGGCGTGATCGCGGCGGCGGCGCTGAGTTATCTCGGGAATGCAGACGCCGCACGAACGGCGCTGATGCCGCTCATTATCGATGCGGTGAGGGCACGAGCGTCGGTGGGTGAAATTGGAGACACGCTGGAACAGGTATGGGGCCGGTACCAGCCATAGTCTATCGCAGTTTGAAGGGCCTGCGTGAAGCCGCCTGACAAGGCGAAGGATTCACCGCCAAAATGTGGCGCCGACCCGTCACCTCATCATGCACTTGACCACACTTTCGGATAACGCCGCACGCCAGTCCATACGGCAAGTGCTTCAATGACAACGCGTTCGTTTACTCGGATAGGTGGCATGGCCCTGACCGCTTTAGATCGGTTGCACACAGCCCTCTTCAGACTCTCGGCCGAGACCTTTCCAGTGGTACAGTCATCAATCGTCGCACCCTGTTTCGCGGCCTCGCGCTTCTGGCGCTCGCCACAACGGCTTCTCCGGTATTAGGCGCGCCGGGCCGTATTTTTGTCACCCACCACGAGCATCCGGTCAGCTCCGGGGGTATTGGCAATGCTGGTGCGGCGAATGTCACTAACTTCGCGCGCAACGTGACCTCGTGGCTTGCCGGTACCAACAACGGCTCGGTACTGATCGCGAGTGGCAATTTCGGCTTCCCCGCCGGCTCGATTGCAAGCAGCGTACAACCCACTCTTTTGCGTCTGTAGCACGACCGGGTACGACGCGCAGGGCCCGTTCGGCGCGGCGCTCTTCACGGCCGTTACGCAGCTGCTCCAGCTCTTCGGCAACGACGTGACGCAGGGCGGACCAAACACCGCCGGTTACACCACGCAAGTCTTCGGCAGTAACCAGTTCGGCGCCGCTGCACCAAACGTTGTTCCCGATCCATCGACCTACGCGCTCATGATCGCCGGACTGGCTGCCGTGGGCGTCGTTGCACGCCGCCGCACGCGTGGGTAACTCGCTGCTGGGGCGTTTCAGCCCTTACGCTGCCTAGCAAAAATTCACCGGGTCGCTTCTCCACGAAGCGGCCCGGTTTTGCGTTCGGCATGCGCGTCAGGGCGTGGGATATACCATCACGCGATACGCGCGCTGCCACTGCGTTCCATCGGTCAGCGTGACGGTGCCGGTGACGCTCCACTGCCGAGTCCCGCTGCTGTCGAACCAGGAAGGCGAAACTCCCGGCGGCAGTACCACATCGGCGGCGAACTGCACCTCCGCACCCGCTGGCACGCGTGAATCGGGAATGGGCACGTCTACCTGCCACGCGGTGGGTCCGCTGCCGCCGCGTGAATTGCGACACCAGCACCACCTCGTGTAGCACGACCTCGCGTCGGGCCACGATGCGGACGCCGCAGACGCTCACATCACCGGGCACGATGTTCAGAGCGACACATCGCCGATCGCGCGCCACGCACGCCACCGATCGCGCAGCGGCCACAGCGCGCTCCAACTGTAGGCGAGTCCGAACACACCGAAGGCGACCGCCGAGACATCGCGCTTGAGCAGCAGCGTCGCCACACCGACAATTATCAGAATCAGGCAGATGAAACCGACAAACAGCGCGAGGCGCACGTCGGTGCGACGGCGCAGTGGGCCCCATTCCTCCACCGCCATTTCGCGATACACGTCGCCCTTCGGTCCGAGCGGATCGATTGTCGCCTCCGGTGCACACGCGTCAGAGTCTGCGAATGGGGGTGGCGGTGACGCGGATGCCGGACGGGAAGCCTACCGGGCGAGAAGCCTACGGGTAAGCTGCGTGCTCGCCAACCGCTGCGGCGCGCGCGATACTCCGCGCGATCGCGTCAAACCACCGAAGGCACTACGCGCGCCAATCACAGGAGTCGCTCTGCCCGTTGCATCTCCCGTCAATACCAGCAGGCCCTCGCCAGCGATCTCCGAAGCTGAACGCCGCGCCTATGCGCGCGTGACGTGGCGTCTCATCCCGTTCCTGTTCCTCTGCTATCTCGTCGCGTACCTCGATCGAGTGAACGTGGGGTTCGCGAAGCTTCAAATGCTCGCCGACATCCGCATGAGCGAAACCGCTTACGGTATCGGCGCCGGCATCTTCTTCATCGGCTATTTCCTGTTTGAAGTGCCGAGCAATCTGATTCTGCATCGGGTGGGCGCGCGGGTCTGGATCGCTCGCATCATGATCACCTGGGGCATCCTCTCGGCCGCGATGATGCTCGTGCGTTCAGTGCCGCAGTTCTATGCGCTGCGCTTCTGTCTCGGCTTGGCCGAGGCGGGGTTTTTTCCGGGGATCGTGTACTACTTGAGCCGGTGGTATCCGTCGGCTCGGCGTGCCCGCATCACGTCGCTGTTCATGACCGCGCTTGCTGTGTCAGGCGTGATTGGCGGGCCGCTCTCCGGCTGGATTCTCACGACGATGGCCGGTGTCAACGGGTGGGCCGGATGGCAGTGGCTCTTTCTCCTCGAGGGGCTGCCGTCGATTTTCGTGGGCGTGGCGGTCTACTCGCTACTCGATGACGATATTCAGTCGGCGCGCTGGCTCAGCGTCGACGAGCGTGCGCTGCTCCAGCGCAACGTGGACGCCGAGCAGAAGGGAGGGGTGCACTTGTCCATCGGGGCCACACTGCGTGATCCGCGTGTGCTGGTGCTGGCGATGCTGTCGTTCTCGATCGTGATGGGCGTGTACGGCATCGGCTTCTGGCTTCCGCAGCTCATTCGCAGCATGGGCGTGCAGGACCCGCTGCGCGTCGGTGTGCTGAGCGCCATCCCTTACGCCACGGCCGCCGTCGCGATGGTACTGGTGGGGCGCAGCTCCGACCGGCATCAGGAGCGACGGTGGCATTTGGTGGTCGCGGCACTGGTGGGTGCCGGCGGATTCGCGCTGGCTGCGCGTTTTCCCGCGAACGTCGTGATCGGCATGGCCGCACTCAGTGCCGGGACCGCGAGCGTCTTCACTACTCTGCCGCTCATGTGGACCTTGCCGCCGTCGTTTCTGCGTGGAGCATCGGCCGCGGCAGGCATCGGCGCCATCAATTCCATCGGAAACCTCGCGGGCTTCCTGAGTCCGTACATGATCGGCGCGGTGACCGATGCGACTGGCAGCCCGTCGTCGGGGGTTTACGTCATCGCCGCCTTTCAAGTGCTCGCCGCCGTCCTCGCCATTCCCGCTACGCGCGCGCTCAGGGCGTGACGGGCAAGCGCGGTCGTGACGAACCGCAGGTTGCGCGCTACGTTCATGAGGCGTTAGCTCGAGTCGGTGAGCGACGGCAGATACGTTCGAGAAGTCCGCGCGCCATCTGACTCCACCAACTGATTCACCGTTGAATACATCGCCGAACTCGCCATTGAGTTCATCCGGTTCTTCAGAAGTGAGCCGCACCGCTGAGCCACGCCCGCTCCCGGTGCTGCGCGCGATGATTGACGCGCTCGATCGTGATCTGCTCCAGATCATGGCGCGCCGCATGTCGCTGGTCGCCGAAGTTGCGGCATTCAAGCGCGAGCATGGTGTGCGCATTCGCGACGCCGTGCGCGAGCGCGAAGTGCTGGCCGACCGACGTGACCGCGCCGAAGCACTGGGACTACCCAGCGGTGAAATCGAATCGATCTTTCGGGTACTGCTGCGCTCAAGTCGCGACCATCAAGCCGCGCTGCGCGCTGAAGTCCCGCTCGACGCCGAACCCAAACGTGTCGCCATCATCGGTGGGGCAGGGCAAATTGGCCAACTCATCGCGCGACTGTTCGGCGATCTCGGTCATCACATCCTCATCGCCGATCGCGACACATCGTTGACTGTTGCCGACGCGGCTGCTGCGGCCGACGTCACTATCATCAGCGTACCAATCGATTTGACCGAAGCGGTGATTCGCGAGGTCGGTCCGCACGTGCGCGAAGGTGCACTCTTGATGGACGTGACCAGCATCAAGGAAGCGCCCGTCGCCGCGATGCTCGCGGCCACCCGTGGCAGCGTGGTTGGTACGCATCCGATGTTCGGCCCCACCGTGCACACCCTGCAGGGACAGCGGGTCGTGCTCTGTCGTGCACGTGGCGACCAATGGGCCGATTGGGTGGCGAGTACTCTCGCATCGCGGGGGCTGGTCATTACCGAGGCCACGCCCGCGCAGCATGATCGCGCCATGTCCATCGTGCAGGTGTTGACACACTTCCAGACACAGGTGTTGGGGCTGACCCTCGCGCGCCTCGGCGTGCCGCTCGACGAAACCATGCGTTTCACATCGCCAGCATACCTGCTCGAGCTGTACGTGACGGCGAGGCATTTCGGACAGGACCCTGGCCTCTACGGTCCAATCGAGATGCGCAATCCTCGAACGCCTGAAGTGACGGCCGCATTCAGTGCCACGGCGCGCGATCTGTCAGACGTGCTCTCAAACGGCGATCAAGCGACGTTCACGCGCATGTTCGAAGATGTTCGTACCTTTTTCGGCGACTTCACGACCGAAGCGATGGAACAGTCCAGTTTTCTCATCGACCGAATCGTCGAGCGCAGTTAGCAACAAACAGCGGTCCGTTTTTCCCTCTTCATCCTTCGCATATGCCAGGCACCCTCGAACGCATCTGGATCAAGCGCGCCAAGCGAGGGCCGATGGACCCGTCGCCGAGTGCACGGCTGCGCGCCAATCGTGGTCTGGTGGGTAACGCCAATCAGGGCGGCCGGCGGCAGGTCACCATTATCGAGGAGGAGCGATGGGCTGACCACATGGCGGCACTTGGCGCTTCCATCGAACCGTCCGCGCGGCGCGCGAATCTGCTGGTACGCGGCATCGCACTCACCGAGTCGCGCGGTAGGGTGCTGTGCATCGGTGCGGTGCGCCTGCAGATCGCCGGTGAGACGAAACCCTGTCATCAGATGGACGAAGTACAGGACGGATTACAGGCGGCCATGCGTCCGAACTGGGGCGGCGGTGCGTTCGCCATTGTACTCGACGACGGCGAGATCAACGTCGGTGATGCGGTGAGTTGGGAAGACGGGTGAGGCACCGACCCGCCCGTGCCTACTTTGGCGGGCCAAGCGGGCTTGGCGCGCATCCGGTTTGCTGGACCGTGTAAGACGTCGCCGCAATCAGCCAGCCGCTGGTCGCTTTCACGAGGGTGAACACGTCAACGCCGCAGTGCGAGAACTTTCCATCCACATGGAAGTCGTATGGCGCCCGGACCTCGGCGAGGGTCCCCTCGATCGTGGTGCGCGGCGACCAAATCCGTTCGAGATACTGGCCCTTGCCCGTGGGCAGTGACGACAGGAACTCGGCATGGGTCTGCACGCGTGGTGTCGAACTGCCCGCGCCTTGTCGGATGCTGACGAATATCCCGCCGGGAAGGAGCAGGGGACTCGCGAGGGACGTGTCGCGGGTGTTGATGCTCCGCAGCAGGGTCTGGGCGGCTGAAAGCACCGCGGCGCTGTCGGCCCGGGTCGGAGTCTGCGCCGGTACGAACGCCGGCGTGACACAGGCCGTCGCAAGAGCAAGCGTCAGTGCCTGTGACCGACGGCGGGACCGGCTGAAGCGGCGACGGGACGGATCGAGGGGTGCGGTTGTGGGCATCGGAGGCTGCGAGTGTAGGCGAGTCGTAGCGTGACGCGGCAGGCGCTGCAATCAACTGTGACGAAAAATAATTCGCTGTTGTTACTCTTCGTTACTGTTCTGTCGCAGAATTGACTTTGTTTCAATTTTGCGACAGAGTAGCACGCTGTGAATCTCTCCGCACGGCCTGCCCTCGCTGAGGCGGTCGTTGCTCGGTTCCGCTGTGTTTTTGTCAGCTCGCCCCCTCTACTGGAGCGTTTCAGAGTGCACGTCCCCCGAATCGTCGCAATGGTTGTCGCGATGTCATTCGCTGTGGCCTCTCAGGCCGCAGCGCAGCGTCGCGTTACCGGAAAGGTTGTTGAGGAAGGTAGTAATTCGCCGCTGGCGAGCGTCACCGTGCAGATCGTCGGTGCCCCCGCTGGTGCGTTGAGCAACGCCGAAGGCGCCTTTGTGCTCACTGTCCCTAATGGGATCGTGGCGCTGCGTGTACGTCGGCTAGGCTATCGCCCTCAGACGATCACGGTGGCCGCCAATCAGGCCAACGTCGATATCACACTGGCGAAGGACGCCTTGCAACTGGACGCCGTGCTGACCACGGCGCAACAGGGAACGCTCGATAAAAAGAATGCCGCCACGGCCACCGTGCAGGTCACGGCCGAAGAGCTGAATCGCGTTCCGGCGATGACCGTGGAGCAGGCGCTGCAGGGTAAAGTGGTGGGCGCGCGTATCAACATGAACAGTGGCGCACCCGGCGGCGGTGGGCAGATTCAGGTGCGCGGGGTCACGTCGATTCTCGGAAATGGCGAGCCGCTGTTTGTGATCGATGGGGTCATCATGTCCAATGCCTCTATTGCGGGCGGGCAAAATTCGATTTCGCGCGCCGCCGGTTTTGGCGCCAACATCGCCAGCGTTCAGGACAATCGGACCAATCGCCTGGCCGACATCAATCCCAACGAGATTGAGGACCTGCAGATTCTCAAGGGAGCCGCGGCATCGGCGCTGTACGGGTCGCGCGCCACCAACGGCGTGGTACTCATTACCACCAAACGAGGCAAAGCCGGACAACCTCGCTGGAGCCTGACGCAGCGCGCGGGTGAATGGTCGCTCCTCCGTGGAGTTGGCCAACGGCGCTTTCAGGACACCGCCAGCGCGATTGCTGCGGCGTCGCTGGCGTCAAACGCCGCCATCGCACGCGAGCAGTTGGCCGCGGCAATGACGGCCAACGGTGGACAGATCCCGTTCAACGACTTCACCCGCCAGCTGTACGGGCGTCGTGATCTCTCGTGGGAGACCGGTGTGCAGGTCACGGGCGGCAGCGAGTCCACGCGCTATCTCGCATCGCTCGGTCGCAAGTTCGATAACGGGATCGCGGTCAACACCGACGCCGTTCGCGACAACGCACGCATCAACATCGATCAGACGATCAACTCGCGGCTCTCGGCCCGTCTGGATCTTGGCTACACCCGCAGCATCTCCAGGCGCGGCATCAGCGGTAACTCCAACACCCCGGTGACCAGCCCGCTGTATGTGTTCGGTGCAACCCCGAGTTTTTATATGCTCGACGCGAAAGACGCGCAGGGCAACTTCGTGTTGAATCGATTTGGCGGCAACGCCAACCCGATCAACGCGTCCAATCCGTTCCAGACCCTGGCGCTCGTCAAAAACACCGAGGCCAACGACCGATTGGTCGGGGCAGCAGAGCTCAACTACCAGCTGATCGAAAGCGCGGCCAACAAGGTGCGATTCAGCTATCTGTTGGGCGTGGACCGGTTCACGCAGGACAACCAGCTGTACAGCCCGAATGGGCTGCAATACGAAGCCAGCGACGGTTTGCTGGGTACGGCGGTGCAGTCGCTCGCAACCAGTCGTCAGTTGAATCAGGTGCTGAAGGGAACGTGGGAGTACAGCCCGCAGTCATTGCCCTTCCGCCTGACAACCAGCGCCGGTGTCACACAAGAAGAGCAGGGGCTCGATGCCACACGCGTGCGTGCCCTCGGCCTCGTGCCCGGCATTCCCAACGTGAATCAGGGGCAGCAGCTGACGTTCCAGAGTCGCGAGCTTCAGCGGGACCAGGCGTGGTTCGGTCGCGAGGAATTCCTTGGCTTTGACGAAAAGCTGTACATCGCAGCTGCCGTTCGTGGCGACCGGTCCAGCAACAACGGCGACGTGGCGAAGTACTTTGTGTTCCCGTCCGTGCAGGGATCGTATCGTTTTGTCGCCCCGCTTCCGACTGTTGATGAATTCAAGTTGCGCGCGTCGTGGGGACAGACCGGCAATCGCCCGTTGTACGGGCAGCGGTTTCTCACGCTCGCTGGCGCTGGCCTGATCAACGGCGTGAACGGTCTTGGTACGGCCAGCACCCTCGGCAACCCGGCGATCAAACCCGAATTGAAGGAAGAGGTCGAGTATGGATTCGACCTGCAGGGCTTCGGGCGTCGCCTTTCCCTCGAGTACACCTACTTTGACGCGAGGGTGCGGGACGCGCTGTTGCAGCGCAACCTGCCCAACAGCTCGGGCGTGACCTCCCAGTTCGACAACGTTGGCCAGCTCCGGAACAACGGGCATGAAGTTGCGGTCAACGTAGTGCCTGTCCAGCGGAAGGGGTTCACTTGGGTGTCCCGCACCAGCTTCCAGCGCATTCGCAACACGGTCGATCGCGCGGAAAACGTGAATCCGTTCCCACCGTTCGTTGGCTTTGGCGCAGCCTATGGCCGTCCTCGCCTCGCACAGGGCGTGTCCACCACCGCGATGTGGGGTAATCGGCCAGTGTTCACGCAGATCGGCGGTCGCGATACGGTGTTCGTGCGCGACACGATCATTGGGGAAGGAACACCGGACTACGAAATGTTTTTCACGAACACGTACAGCGTCGGCAATTTCACGCTGGGAGTGCAGGTCGACTGGCGCAAGGGCGGCGACGTGTCGAATGTCGGACAGAACGTCTTCGATCAGTACCGCAATGCTCGCGATCATGACGCCCCCTCGCCCTGCCGCGGAGCCACACTGGCCCGCCAGGATTGCGTGATCGTTACCGGTGGTCGGCCCGCGCTGGTCGACACATCCGCTACCGCGGGTCTTGGTGCCTATCGGTGGCAGAAGTGGAACGGCGGGCAGGACGCGCGCGTCATCGTCCAGGACGGCTCGTTCGTGAAGCTCCGCGAAGTGGCGCTGTCGTACACCGTGCCGCGTACGTTGCTGCGCCGTCTGTACGGCAATCGGGCTGGTGATGCCCGCATAAGCTTGGTTGGACGCAATCTCGCCGTCTGGACTCCCTACTGGGGCATGGACCCCGAAGTCAGCAACTTCGGCAACAATAGCGTTGGTCGCTTCGTCGATCTGGCCACCTATCCGCCAAGTCGGCAGATCTTCTTCGCCATCGACCTGGGGTTCTAAGCCATGACCCCAACATCTCTGTATCCTGAAACGGGCGTTCGAATGATTGGTCGCGTCGTAGCACTGGTCTCGCTTTCGGTTGTGCTCGCTGGGTGCAACGCTGATCGACTGGCGATTCCCAGCTTCAACGATCCCGCAGTCGGTCCGTCCGATCGCGCGCTGCTGCAGAACCTGGCCAGCGGCATGCTCGCCGAACAGCGTGGCGGCATGTCTGGCCTGATCAGCAATGTCGGGATTTTTGGTCGTGAGTCCTACCAGTACACGGGCTCGGAGCCACGCAACACGTCGCTCTTTCTGACCGTATTTCCGCTCGACAACTCCGGCTTTACCAACGGCCAGTGGGACCCGCGCTTCCGCAACATTCGTAACGCGCTGAATCTCATCGGGATTGCGGATGGAGCGGCGTTCCTGACGGACGGTGAGAAAAGCGCTATCCGCGGCTACGCCAACACACTGCGTGCGCTTGATCTGTTCTATGTCGTCGCAACGCGCGACACACTCGGAGCGCCAACGGCGATCGATCTCGAGGGCAATTCGGCGCAGCCGTTTGTCAGCCGAGACTCGGTGTATCGGTTCATCTCCGCCACGCTCGATCTCGGCAATCAACAGCTGCAGACGGCGGGGGCTGCGGCGTTTCCGTTTGTGTTGCCGGGTGGCTTTACCGGCTTCACGACGCCGGCCACGTTCCGGCAGTTCAACCGGGCGCTGGCGGCACGCATGCTGGTGTATCGCGGAACGCTTGGGTGCGGCAACACGTGCTATACGGCAGCTCTAACGGCGGTCGGTGAGAGCTTCATCAATGCAGCCGGCGGTGCGGACCTGCGTCGCGGGGTATACCACCAGTACTCCACGGCGTCCGGCGACGCGCTCAACGCGCTCAACAACACCGTGAACCCCGATGTGCTGGCGCACCCAAGCATCCGACCCAATGCGCAACTGCAAGCAAACGGTTCGCCGGATGCCCGAATCGCCGCGAAGATCCGCGTCATCTCGCCGGCTCGCACGGCGCCAGGCACAAACCTCGGCATTCCCACTGACGTGGCGTTCTCTTTATACCCTGACCAAAACACGCCGTTGCCGATCATCCGCAACGAAGAATTGATTCTGCTTCGTGCGGAAGCCAATATCGGCCTCGGCAACTTCTCGGCTGCCGTGCCCGACCTCAACCTCGTGCGCCAAGCGGCCGGCAACCTCCCCGCGATCGTGAGTCTGCCAAGTGCGGACGCGGCGATCACGGCGTTGCTGTACGAGCGGCGCTACTCTTTGCTGTTCGAAGGGCACCGTTGGTTCGATGTGCGGCGGTATGGGCGGTTGAACTCACTTCCGCTCGATCTGCCGTCGCACTTTCGCGTCTCGGTGATGCCGGTCCCGCAGGCGGAGTGCTTCTTCCGCAACACGCAGCCAACCAACCTTCGCGGCCCGGGCTGTCCGTAACTGAATAGCCTGTGTATCACGCCGGCGTATCACACGAGCAGTTCGTGTGGTACGCCGGTGCTGCATTCGGCCGTATCGACAGCGCGGGAAGGCTGCCGGCCTTGTACTACATCGCGCCGCGAGCAAACGCCCGCCGTATCGCGACCGTCCGTTCCAACTCATCGCGTGACTGCAGAATTTTCTGACGCAAATCGGACGCGAGCGCTGGATGCGACGTCAGCCATTGATCGATGTCGGCGAGTGCCTCCGCCGTGCTCTGGCCGCCGATCGTCGCCCCGAGCCAGCTGCCGAGGAAAAAGATGCGGCGGTTCTGCTGGATCCACGGCAGCGTATCCAGCGCCGGCACGAGATAGCGACGCGTCAGCGTGTCGCGGTCGGGGTCATGGAACGCGCGCAGACTCGTGGTCACCCACTCCTCATTGAGCTCCTGATCGCCAAACCAGCGGGTGAAGTACTCCTGTTTGTTGGACGTAGTCGGACGTGCCGCTTGTGCGACGAATGCCTGACGTTTCCCCTCGCTCGTCGAATCGCGCTTGGCTTCGGCCAACAGTCGAGCGTCCGCGGTTGGCGCGTTGCGGGCCACGAGGCGCGTGACGATCGCCCACCGTGTTGGTGGACGAAGCGGCAAGCCGACGGCGACATTGGCCTCCAGCCAGCCATCGAGTCGCGCGAGTGCCGGTTCATCGCGGGCGAGCCCGATTACCGCATCGAGTTGCGACTTGCGCTGTCCGTACGAGAGCGCCGTGTCCGCCGCGCCCGCGAGAAACACCGCCTCTGCACGCGTGCGTATTAAAATCGCTGCGTCGCGATCGGTATAACGCGTGAGTGCCGTCGTGATGCGGCCAACGAGATTGCCAGCAATCTGCTCATCGCGTTCCGCCGGCAGTTCGCGCAGCGCGATGGATGCGTAACGGGTTGGCGAAAGGCGCGCCTCACGCACCAGGTCCCACAATGCCCCCCAAAGCATCGCACGCTGGAAGTCATCCTTCACGGAGCCAATGTGCTGCTCAAGCCAGCGCACGCTCGCCGTGTCCGGGAGAACGAGTGCGTAGCCGAAGTCGCCGTCATTGGCAAAGACAAATGCCGGCGCGCGTTTGCCGATCGCGCTCGTCACAATCGTCGTGTCGCGCGCGAGGAACACGGGCAGTCGCACGGGCGCGCTGCCGTCGTCGTAGTACATCACTAGCTGCATCTTGAGCGGCCATGCGCCGCGCCCGGAGAGCCCGGGTTGTGCCGGACGTTGTACCAAGGCGAGCCGTTCGACCTTGCCGTTGCTCACCGTCAACTGCTGTTCGACGATCGGCATTCCCGGGCGCAGAATCCACTTGGATCCCCACCGCGTCAGATCGCGCCCTGACGCCTTGCCTATTGAGTGCAGCAGATCGCGCCACGTCGCGTTCGCGTACGCATGTGAGCGCAGAAACTCCTGCAACCCTGCTTGAAATGCGCGTTCGCCAACCAGGTAGTCGAGTTGACGCAGGATACTCGGCGCCTTGTTGTAGACGATCGGCCCGTAGTTGCTCTTGGCCTGATCGAGATTGGCGAGCGACTGCCACACGGGCGTCGTGCCCGCCGTTGCATCGGTGCCATACGCGACTGGCTTGTTGCGCAGATAGAACGTCTTCCACGCATTCGACTTGGGTTCGAGCGAAGCCTGCATCTTGGCCGCCATGTACGTCGCAAACCCCTCCTTGAGCCACAGGTCGTCGAACCAACGCATGGTCACGTAGTCGCCGAACCATTGATGCGCGACCTCGTGAAACGTCGTGGCCTGACGACCCAGCAACTGGGCCATGGTTGGGCGCTCGCGGTAAATGAAGCTCTCTTCGTTGTAGAACACCGCGCCCGGGTGCTCCATCCCGCCAAAGGGAAACGCCGGCGCGAGTAGGAAATCGAACTTCCCGAAGGGGTAGGGCACACCAAACCACTCGCCAAGCCAGTTGAGTGCGCGCGCATTCATGGCAATGAGCGTATCGCTTTCCACTTCGCTCGTCCGGGAGCGCCGAGACCAGAGGCTGATCGGCACGGGAGGCGCACCTGGCGCAATTGCCATCTCCCGCGTGACGCTGCTCCACGGCCCCGCCGCAAACGCAATGAGATACGTGCTCAACGGCTGCGACTCGGCGAACCCATACGTAACGCCGGCGTTAGTTGAGTCACGCCGCACCGCGGCCCCGTTGGCGAGGGCGCGCCAGGTAGGTGGCGTGGTCAGTGACAGCGCGACACGCCCTTTCAGATCCGGCTGATCGAAGCAGGGGAAGAGCAGATTCGCGTCGGATGGAACGAGCAGTGTGTAGAGATAGTCCGCACCGTCGGTTGCGTCGCGGGCGCGAATGATGCTTGCCCCGGCGGGCGCGATCGGCGCTGCGAAGGCAAGCTCAATGCGATTGCGGCCCGCGCGTGTCGCCGAGGCAGGGATGCGTAAGTGCGCGCCATCCCAGAGTGTGCGTACATCGCCTGGCAGCCGCTGCCCATTCACCACCACATTCGCGACGGACAGTCCGCGGAAGTCGAGCACAGCATCGGCGGCCCGCGGTTGCGTGAACTGCACCGTGACCTGGCCCAAGGCGGTGTCGCGGCCCGTCACGTCGATGTGCAAGCGATAGCGCACGTCGCGAATGCGTGCGGCGCGGTACGCGGCCAGTTCGCGAGAGACACCCGGCGTACTTCGCGGCGCAACCGAGCCGCCGGCCATTGCTGAAGCCGTCGCGCTGCGCGGTGGGCCGGAAAACGGGGCGCGTGTCGGGGCGCGTGTCGGTGAGGCAGCTTCGCTCTGCGCGTGCAGCACGGCCGACGCGATCAGGGAGCACGCGAAGCCAAGTGCGGCGGCAAACGCCGTCGGAGCGACTGCGCGGGTCAGCGCCGGGAACGATCGTGGTCTCAGCATGACGGAGGCTATGTCCCACGCAGCCTCAGCGGCAAGCACAAGCCGGGTGGATCTTCGGCTCGATATTGTCGAGATCGCCCTGGGAATCATTTCCGGGGTGCCCCCGTCCTCGCACTCAGAGTCACTGCGGCGGCCAAGGCCTGCGCGTGTTGGATCGTGGCACACAGCCGGGCCGTGGCATGCCGGCAACTACCACGGAGCAGCGCAACGAGCTTTTCGATTTTTACCCTCGACGGGAGCCTTACACATGATACCCGCCACTCGCACACTTGCCCTCGTGGGCCTCTTGGCCGTCGCTCCAGGCTGCGGCGGTGGCTCAAGCGATAGCGGTAGCCCGACCACGGCACCCGTGGCCACCTCTATCACGCTCACGCCGTCGAGCACGGCGGCAATGGCATCCATCGGTGAAACGCGCACCATCTCCGCGCTTGCCCGGGATGCCAGTCAGTCGGCGCTCGCCAATCCCAGTAAACCTACACATCGAGTAATGCCGCGGTCGCGACCGTGAGCGGCACTGGGACCTCAGCGACCGTGACCGCCGTCGGCGATGGCTCGGTCACCATCGCTGCGGCCAGCGCTGCCGCAACAGCCACGGTCAGCTTCACGGTCGCGCAGAAGATGGCGACCGTGGCGCTCTCACCGGCTGCGCCATCGCTCGCAATTGGCGCGAACGTGGCGCTGCAGGCGTCGGCCCGCGACGCACGCGGGAATGCAATTGCTGGGGCGACGGGATTCACCTTCACCACGGCGGCCGCGGGCACGGCGATTGTGAATGGCACGGGTACCGTCACCCCCATCGCGCCCGGGTCGACGACCATCACCGCAGCGCTCACCCGTGATGGCGCAAGCGCGAGCGCCACGGCAGCAATCGCTGTCACTGGTCCCACGAGCGGTCCGCTGGCCGCGGCGGTTGGGACCACCACGAATACCTTCACCGTGCCGTCGGTGACGGTCGCGGTGGGCGGAACGGTAACGTGGACGATCGGCGCCATCCCCCACAACGTCATTTTTTCGTCGAGCGGTGCGCCGCAGTCGATCGGGACTACATCGAGCACATCCGCCTCACGCACGTTCGCGACCGCGGGAACGTTTCCGTATGAATGCACCCTTCATGCAGGGATGACGGGTACAGTGAACGTCGTGACGCCTGGATTCCCCGCACTGCTCAACGGGCCGAACGAACGCCCGACGTCGAACAACTCCACGGGAACTGGGGCTGCAGCACTCACGGTCAGCGGTACGAGCATGAACTACACCGTTGCGTACCAGGGGATTACTGGTCCTCCGACCGGCTTGCACATCCATTCACCCAGCGGGGTGAACGCCTTTGCGCCCATCAGTGTCGACCTTCAGCACAGTTCGTTGACCGGTACCAGTGGGGTGCGTACCGGTACATTCAACATCGCAGACATTCGCACTACCGGCGTCTCGCTAGACTCGTTGCTGACACTGCTTCGCACTGGCAACGCGTACGTGAATCTTCATTCGACGACGTTTCCCGGTGGCGACATCCGCGGTCAGATTGGTGTGCCCTGACCAAACTGATACAGCTTCAGAAGATGATTGACTCGGTTCAATCGCCCTGCCTCCACGCATGTCCCACCCCCGAAACCTTCGCTCCTTCCCCAACCTCGAACCAGAATCCCGCCTATGATCCGAACGACACGCAGTTTTGCTATCCTCGTAGTTGCTGGCGTCCTCGCAGCCTGCAGCAGCGACAAAGTGACCGCGCCCGTTGCGGCGCTCATTTCACTCGCACCGTCCGCCACAGGATCGCTGGTATCAATCGGCGAAACCCGCACGGTGGCTGCTGCAGTAAGGTCGGCATCGCAAGTCGCAATTCCTGAAGCCATCGTGACGTTTGCATCGAGCAACGCATCGGTTGCGACAGTCACGACGTCTGGATCAACCGCGACCATCACCGCAGTTGGCAACGGAACCGCGACGATCACGGCCACCAGTGGCGCGGCGACTGCAACGCTCGACATCACAGTCGCGCAGCGACTGGCGACGATTGCGCTCACCGCCGGCAGGCCAACCTCAGCTATCGGCGACACCGCTACGCTTACCGTAGCGGCTCGCGACGCCAGAGGTGCCGCCATCGCGGGTGTCACGGGCTACAGCTACACCACGGCAACCGCCCGCACGGCCGTCGTCAGCACCGCAGGTTTGGTCACGGCAATTGCCCCGGGCACGGTCGCCATCACCGGTTCGCTCACGCGCGATGGCGTCACGGCCACCGCCAATGCAAGCGTGACGGTGACCGCGCCAACGACGGGCTTCTTCACGTTGATGAATGGCGCGAACGAGCGTCCCACGACCCCCGTTTCGTCGACCGGCGCTTCCGTGTTCACGCTGACCGGCACGACCATGAATTACGTCATCACCTTCCAAGGCCTCGCGAGCGGTCCAACGGGGCTTCATATCCACTCGCCGGGCGGAACCAACGTCAACGTAGGCGTGAGCGTTGACCTACGCGGTGCGCAGCGGCCTCCAGACACGGGCGTGCTTCGGGGTAGCTTCACGGCCGCCAACATTGCTACGCCCGGCGTGTCGCTCGACTCGATGCTGGTGCTTATCCGCACCGGCAACGCTTACATCAACGTCCACTCGACGACGTATCCGGGCGGCGAGATTCGCGGACAGCTCGGCACGCCGTAACAGGGGAATGGGTACTCGGTATTCGGTATTCGGTCTTCAGTGCTGAGGACCCGGTACTGAGTACCGATTACCTGGCAGTTATCCTGAGGACTGAGTACTGAGTATTGAGTATTGAGCACCCTTTACCGAGTGCCGAGGACCAAGCAGTTGAACGCGGCCCCTGATCGTCTACGTCCCACCGTCACTGCAACTCCCCAAGTACCTCGCCGAGCACTGTGAAGATCTCGTCGATCTGCGAGTGGCTGATGATGAGCGGTGGCGCGATGGCGATCGTATCGCCGGTCTGACGAACGAGAATACCGCGTTTAAAGCACTCGAGAAACGCAGCGGTCGCTCGCGCCCCTGGCTGCTGCGCTCTCGGTGTCATTTCGATCGCACCCACGAGTCCGAAATTGCGCACGTCGATCACGTTTGGTTTGTCCCGCAACGAATGCACGGCACTCTCGAAATAGTCTTCGAGGGCTGCACCACGGGTGAGCAGGGAGTCATTGGCGCACAGGTCGAGCATCGCGAGCGCGGCGGCTGCGGCGAGTGGATGTCCTGAGTACGTGTAGCCGTGAAAGAACTCGATGCCAGCCGGTGCCCGTTGCACCACCGTGTCATGAATTTCACGCTTGGCCATCACCGCTCCCATCGGCACCGCGCCGTTGGTGATCCCCTTAGCCGCCGTGATCAGATCCGGCGTGACGTTGAACCGTTGCGATGCGAACGGCGCCCCGGTGCGTCCGAAACCGGTGATGACCTCGTCGAAAATGAGCAGAATGCCGTGGGCGTCGCAGATGGCGCGCAGGCGTTCGAGGTAGCCCACAGGCGGAATCAGCACGCCGGTCGATCCGGCCACCGGCTCGATGATGACGGCTGCAATTGTCTCGCCGCCGCGTTCGGCGACGATCCGTTCGAGATCGTTGGCAAAGTCAGCGCCGAATGTCGGTTGCCCTTTGCTGAACGCGTTGCGTCCCAGATCGTGCGTATGCGCCAGGTGATCGACGTGCGGCAGCAGTTGCGCTTCAAACACGGTGCGATTGGGCGCGATGCCGCCGACCGAAATCCCGCCGAAGCCAACGCCGTGGTAGCCGCGCAAGCGTCCAACGAAACACACACGCTGCTCTTCGCCGCGAGCGCGGTGGTAGGCGAGCGCCATCTTGAGCGCCGTGTCAACGGCCTCGCTCCCCGAGTTGGTGAAGAACACGCGATCGATTCCGGCGGGGAGAATCGTCGACAGCCGATCCGCGAGTTCGAACGAAAGCGCGTGCCCCATCTGAAAACCGGGCGCGTAGTCCAGCGACCCGGCGGCCGACCGGATCGCCTCCACGATCTCATCTCGGCAGTGCCCCGCGTTGACGCACCAGAGCCCCGAGACGCCGTCGAGGATTGTGCGCCCCTCCGCATCTCGGTAGTGCATGTCCTTGGCCGACACGAGCAGTCTTGGTGCCGCCTTGAACGCCCGGTTATTCGTGAAGGGCATCCACAGCGCGTCGAGCGACGGCTGCGTCGTGAGCGGTGCATGCAGCAGCGCGCCCAGGCTCTGAGTCTGCGTGGTAGTCATGCTGCGAAGCTGCCGATTGGTCGCGATCCCGTCCACCCCACGCCACGATTCTGCGGCCACCCGCCGCCCCGGGAATAATCCCGAGCTTCACCCGGTCGGCTAGTTTGAGATGCCCATGCCCGCCGACTCCCGCTTGGCCGACCGTCAGGCCCGCTTCCAAACCCTCGTGCTCCCGCACCTCGATCGGCTCTCCGGCTTCGCACGCCGGCGCACGGGCTCGATCGGTGATGCGGAGGACGTGGTGCAGGACGCTTGCATGCGAGCGTGGGGCGCCTTCGATGAGCTTCGCGATGAAACGTGTGTCCGCGCCTGGCTCTACCGGATCGTGCGCACGGTGTTGAGCGACTCGCTCAAGAAGGAGGGACGCCGCCGTCAACTCGTTTCCATCACGCGCCTCGAAGACGCACACGAAGCGATGGTTGGTGGCGACCCCGATTTCGCCTTCAGCGAAGTCGTGGGGCGCATCGACCGTGAAGTGCTGCACGCGGCGCTCGCCACGATCCCGGAAGACTTCGCCGTCGCGGTCGAACTGCACGACATCGACGGCTTCAAGTATCACGAGATCGCAGAAATCACGGCGGTTCCGATTGGCACGGTCATGAGCCGGATCTCGCGTGGTCGGCGGCTGTTGGCCGGGGCCATCGTCGAAAGTCGCGCGGCCTGGGCCCTCGGCGCCCATGCGCCGGTCGATCCACGCGTGACGTCGCTCCGACTGCGCGGGAAGGGGGCCTGATGAGCGAGTTCACCAACACGGGCGCGTTCCCCGCAGTCCGTCCCGATGACGATGCGGAGCGCGAAGCTCGACATCAGGTGCTCGCGACGTTGCTTGGCGCGTACGCCGACGGTGAAGTCCCGACGGAAACAGCCTCGCAGATCGACGCGCACCTGCTGGGATGTGTACGCTGCCGGCGTGAGTTCGATGTGCACCGCTCAATTCGGGCGCGTCTCGAGCTTGAATCGATCGCGCCGGCAACGGCCGCACTGCGCGACCGGATTATCGCGGGCATCAACACCACGCCGATCGCGTTGGTGCGGGCGTCGTCACCCGATCAGGCGGGTTCGTTTCGAGGGCGCGTGGCATCCCGCTCAGCACGAGCGCTCGCGGCGCTCGCCGTTGCGGCTGTGATGTTGACGGGCCTCATGTGGTGGCGCCGCTCGCATGAGCCAGCATCCGCGCCGGTCACGGTGGTTGCAGAGCTGTCGGTGGTGCTCTTCTCAGAGGTGCTCGACGACTATCGGCGGGTGACAGCGACTGAGCTCCCGGGCCGGTCTCGGGACTTGGCGACCGTGCGTGCGGCATTGCCGTTCCCGGTCCGCGCACTTGTCTCGCCCGAGCTACGCCTGCTCGCGGCGTGGACCACCGATCTTCGCGGTGAGCCTGCGGCCGTGTTGGCCTATCGCTGGAACGATCAGCTCATTCTACAATACGTCGTGTCGGAGCAGCTGCTCTTTCGTCCCGCCGAAGTTCGGCGTGCCTTTGCCGATGGGCATCGTTTGGCCGCGCGCTCAGGCGCACAAAGTGTGATTGCATGGCCGGCGTCGGCGAGCGGCGAACTGCTTGTCGCTGACCTGTCGGTGAATGCGCTCGCATCGCTGCGCGCCAGTGTAAACGATCGCTGACGCGCTGTGACTTTCGTGGTCCGGTAGCGTGCGTTCGATATTGCGTGGATCCGACGAGGGGCGCTGATTTCCCGCATGATCGGCAGGCAGTTCCGACAACGGCTTCTTATCCTCGGTACCGTGTTGCTCGCGGTGACGGCATCACTCGTGCTCGCGCATGAACTCGTGGCGCAAGCTGCGCCACCGAGGCCGGACCGCGTGCGTCGCGATACGATCACCGTTTCTGCCGATTCGATGGTTGCGCGGTTGGCTCGCGCCGAGGCTGCCATTGCCTTGCTTCAGCAGCAACTGGCTATCGAGGCGGCGACAGCGGTTCGCACCCGGTCACGCTTGCAACTCGAGCTTTCGGGGCGCGTACTGACAAACAGCTACTTCACGCAGGGGCGCGCGAACAGCGCCGAGCTGCCGTTGTTGGCGCGTGAAGCCATCACGGCCACGAATCCGGCGCAAGGTCAGCCCGGAACGCGCGCGTTCGGGATCTCACTCCGCCAGACGTTCATCGGAGCGGCACTCAGCGTCGACTCCGTACTTGGGGGGACATTTGTTGGTGACATCGACATCGATTTCTTTTCGGGTGGCACGGCGTTCACGGCGGACCCGTTCGGTTTTCCCACGCCAAGGTTGCGCACCGTGAGCGCACAGATGCGATGGAGCAGAACGACACTGATGGTTGGAACGGATTCACCGCTCATCTCGGATCTCAATCCGGTTTCGCTCGCCGCCACAGGAACACCGGCGTTCGCGCTGGCGGGTAATTTGTGGAACTGGATTCCCCAGCTGCGCGCGTCGCACAGCTTCGCGCAATCGCGTGTCGGTTCGACGCCAGTGAGCTGGGTGGTGCAAGCCGCCGCGTTGGCGCCAGCCGCGGGCGTACGTCATCCCAACGAGCCCGATCTGATCGATGCAGGTGAGCGTTCAGGGCGACCGGCGCTTGAAGCGCGCATGAGCATGCACTGGGGCGCCGCCGATGCCGCCAACGATGCACACGGAGAAGTTGGAGTGAGTGTGCATCGCGGATGGCTGCGTGTCACGGGCGACAGGTTCACAGTTGCACGCGCGATTGCCGCAGACGCACGGGTGGGGCTGTCGCACGGACTCACGCTCCTCGCCGAGGGCTACTCGGGCCGGGCCATCAGTTCACTCGGCGGTGGTGGCATTGGGCAGACCTTCGGCGCCGCGTCCGCGGGGCAGGCATTCGGACCGCCGGTGCGCGATGTGGCGGGGTGGGCGCAGTTGAATGCGCAGCTTCGTCCGACGTTGAGCAGCGGTGTTGGCTGTGGCCTCGCCGTCGCCGATGCGCGCGATCGCCCGCGTCGACTGCGCAATGGGACATGCGAGACACACCTCATCTGGCGTCCGACGCAACCGGTGCTGGTCGGGTTCGAGGTGCGTCGCATTGGAACCGTGTATGCGACTGGCAATCAGCGCGCGACTCACTTCAACCTTGCACTCGGGTTCGAATGGTGACGCCGCGTGCAGTGCGAAGCATAACGCGCGCATTCTTCAAGCAACGGTCGGTCGCAGTTGCGATCGCTGTTGCGTTCGGTGTCACGCTCTTGCACTCTCATGCTGCACGCGCGCAAGGGACTGTCCGCGGTTCGCTTACGCTTCTCGAGCGCGCCGGTGCGGCCTCGCGCGACGTCGGCAGCGCGGTGGTTTATCTCGAAGCCACGTCACACGCCGCAACACCAGCACGCGAGCCAGTGGCGAATGGGTCCATCGACATGAAGCACCGCGAGTTCAAACCGCATGTGCAGTTCGTGCCCGTCGGCGGTACGGTCGGCTTTCCCAACAGTGACCCGTTCAGTCACAACGTGTTTTCCAACAGCGCACTGGGAGCGTTCGATCTGGGGCTCTATCGCTCGGGCGTTACACGCAGCTTCACGTTTACGCGTGCCGGTGTCTACGCCATCTACTGCAACATCCACGCACGGATGGTCAGCTTTGTAGTTGCGGTGACCACGCCGTGGGTTGCCACGGCAAGTAACGATGGGCAATTCTCGATCGCGGGCGTCCCCGCAGGCACGTATCGTCTGCATGCGTGGCACGAGCGAGCGCCCGACGTCGTGCGCGAGATCGTCGTCGCGCCGAGTGGCGCGAGTGGCGTCGCACTCACTCTCGATGCGCGCGGTTACGTGGCCAAGCCGCACCTGAACAAGTTCGGTGCGCCTTACGCGATGACTCGTGCCGACCGCTACTGAGTCGCCCCGCTTTGCCGTTGGTTTCACCTGGCGTGTCTTCGCCGTTACGGCGGTGATCGTCGGCATCGTCGTAGTGGTCGCACTGATGGTCGCGTCGCGTTCGGTGCGACTGGCCAGCGATCGCACGGCCCGACGTGGCCTCGAACAATCGGCCGACCTCGCCGCACAGTTTCTCGCCGGACGTGAACGCAGTCTCGCCGGCGGCGCACGCGTGTTCGTGCAGGGCCCGTACTTCCGCACACTCGTATCGGAACGACGTCGGGACGACATCCTCGATCAAGCGTTCGAAGCGGCGGCGCAACTCGAGTCACAGTGGGTCTTCATCACCGACGGTCGCGGTGTGTTGCTCGCTCATTCGGATGAGCCGAGTGCTTCGGGCGATGACATGGGCGGGGTGCCGCTCATTGCTGGTGCGCTACGCGGACACATCACCACCGGCTTTGGCGTCTCCCGAGACTCGCTGCTGTTTCAGGCCGTTGCCGTGCCCATCGAAACTCCCGGCGGTGCATCCGTGGGAGTGCTTGTGGCCACCAAACTTGTCGACTCGCTGGTGGCGCACGATATCAAAGTCGCCACTGCGAGCGAGTTGGTGTTCTTCACGCGCGACGTGAAGGGCGGCGTACACGTGGCTGCATCTACACTCGGCAACGATCGCGATGTGCTGCGCTCCGTGACCACCTTCGCACTGCGTCCCGTCGAGACGGACGACGCGTCACGCGCACCCGATCTGCGGCTCAGCGATGTTGACTATCTTGCCCAACGAGTCTCGCTTACCACGGCAGGCGGTGAGGTTGTCGGCGGATTTGTCGTCCTTCGTTCCCGCGACGCGGATCGTGCGAGTCTTGCCGATGTGCGCCGATCGATCGTGACGGCGGGTGCCATCGGTTTTCTCTTTGCACTCGTCGTCGCCTATGCCGCGGCCCGCAGAGTGGCACGCCCGGTCCGCACGCTCGCCGATGCCGTCCGTCGTGCTGCTGATGGCAACTACGATCTCCCAATTCGGAGTGAAGTTTCCGGTTCGGCCGCCGGCGCCGAAGTGGACGGACTGGCTGAAGCGGTGGACGCACTCCTCGCCGACCTCCGCGACAAGGAAGCACTGATCGCGATGATGTCGCGCGTGGCGACGGCGCCGTCCGCTTCGGGGGATCACGAACCGCATGCGGTCACTCGACCGCTCCGCAAGCGTCGCGTCGTCGGCGAGCGCGCGAACGACGCTGATGCCGTTGGCGAGCCGATGGCGCGTATTGGGTCTCGGCCTGGAGTTGAGATCGCAGCGGGCGGCTTGTTCGCGAACCGGTATCGCGTCGAAGCGCTCGTCGGCAGCGGCGGCATGGGGTTGGTGTATCGCGCGATCGATCGGTCGCTTGGTGAGACGGTCGCGGTGAAAGTCTTGCGGCCCGAGGTACTGGCCAATGACCCGGACGCGTTCGATCGAGTGAAGGACGAGCTTCGACTCGCTCGACGCATCACGCATCGGAACGTGGTGCGTACGCACGATATCGGGGATAGCGACGGGGTGCCGTTTTTCACGATGGAGTTTGTCGACGGTACATCGCTCGCCGCCGTGATCCGGATGCGCGGCGCGCTCCCGCCGTCAGCCGCCGTCGCCATCGCGAAGCAGCTGCTCCGCGCGCTCGCGGCGGCGCATGCGCAGCATGTCGTTCATGGCGACCTGAAGCCGCAGAACATTCTCATTGGCCCCAACGGTGTCCTGAAGGTCACCGACTTCGGCGTCGCTCGGCTTATCCGTGACCCGAGGCGCTCGGGGCCGAGCAGTGGTCGGCTCGATTCCGCCGCCGCGCGAGTGGTCGGCGCTACGCTGGGGACGCCGGAGTACATGGCCCCCGAGCAGTTGATCGGGGGCGAGGCGACTATCGCCTCCGACATTTATGCGGCTGGGATCGTCGTTCATGAATGCCTCACGGGAGTCACCCCGTATGGCGCCGATACGCCGATGGCGTTCTTCGCGCACAAGCTCGAGCCGCAGGTGCCTAACGAAACGGCTTCCGCACGAACGGCACGCACGCCAATTCGCACGGACGATGAGCAGTCCACCGGCAAGTACACCGGCGTGCTCGAACGATTGGTTGCGAAAATGACCGCACCTGACCCGGCCGCACGCGCAACGTCAGCAGGGGAACTGCTGCGGGCCTTCGCGCGGCTTACCTAATTTTCGGACTCGTCCGCATGTAGACGGTGCAGGGCCGGAAGTTGTTCGCGGCATTGCGCGCTCGTGTTGCGGTTGATGTCTCCCTGCCGACGGCGATCGCTGCGCCGGAAGTCAGCACGGATCCGGCAAGCGCCCCTGCACCACGGAGCCGACGTCTCCGCATGCGGGAGCCGTAGCGCCACGCTGCGAACTCGGGGCGCAATGGTTTCCCGACCCGTACGAGTTCGAGACCGTGCCGCAACGTAGCCAACCCGATGTTGTCGGTTGAGACGCGAATCACGGTGTCCCGGTACATCCGCTCACATGCTTCAACCGCTTCCCATCGCTGCTCAAGCGGGGAAAGGTTCCAGTTCCGGCACTCTCGACAGACCACGCAAAGTCGGCCACGCGCCGCGTCGAAGGCGGGTCGGCGTCCCACCTGAAACGATTCGATCTCGACATTCTGCCCGAGATTGGCATGACAGAACAGACACGTGGAATACACGAAAACCTCCAATCGCCGCCGTGGGTTCGCCCACCGTCCCCCGACTACAGTGCGCGCCGCCGATTGGCTCCGCATGAAGCGATCATGAACACTCCATTACGGCCCCATTAAAAATCGCAAGCCTCAGCCACTGGCATGGGGGCTCGCCGCACATTGGGTGTCGTCTTGGTGGAGATGCGCGTCTACCTGTCGCTCCCGTTCGCCCATTCACTCAACGACCGCCCGAGTGCCGTATCTAGCCCTGCCGCAACTGTCGACTCTGAGTCGGCGCTTCCCGGGAGCGCGCCAGACGCACTCGGTGAGCAGCACGACGGGGAATGCGGCGGCTGCGCGATGTTCGACCGGCGTGGGTTCCTCACCCGCGCGTCGTTGCTCGGCCTCGGCGCGATGGAAACGGCCGCGTGCGGCGATGGGGTGATTGGCGGAGCGCTGACGCAGCCCGATTCGTCCATCACGCCATTCCTGGTCGACCCGACCACGGTCCCCGCTCTTCAGCAGGTTGGCGGCAGAGCAATCGTGACCCTCCCGGAAAGCGGCACTGTGCTCGTCGAGCGGCTGTCGGCCACATCGTTCCGCGGCCTCACGCTCGCCTGCCCGCACCAGGGCACGACAGTGAACGTGCTGACCGATGGTTTCCTGTGCCCCAACCACGGTGCGCGTTTCTCGCGCAGCGGTGCCTGGCTTGGCGGGCAGCCTACCTCGGATCTGAATCAGGTGGCGGTGGTGCTCCAGCCCAACGGTACCCTCTTGGTTGGCGGCGCCGTCGCTCCGCCACTGCGCGCCGCGATCGCGGTCTCGTCGACTGCAGTGTCATTCACGGCCAGCACGGTCGGCCCTGCACCGGCCGCGCAGACCGTTGCCGTCACCAACCCGGGCGGCGGCACCCTAGCCGGCATTGCGTTGACGCTGGCATACGCCGCCAATGAGCCAACCGGCTGGCTCACACTGTCGCTCAGCGCTGTGGCGGCGCCCGCCACCATTACGTTGACGGCCAACCGCGGCGCACTTCCCGCGGGCACCTACACGGCAACGGTTCGGGTGGCGACCAACGATTCGACCAATGGCAGCGCCACTATCGTCGTCTCACTGATCGTGTTGGACCCAGCCGCACCGCCTGCTCTCCAACTCTCGACGAGCGCCCTGACTTTCAACACCACGCGCGGCTTCTCACCTGCGCCCCAGACGGTACAACTGCTCAACTCCGGCAGCGGGACACTGAGGGGGCTCTCGTAACCCATTGCGTACGGACCCGGTGCCTCCACTTGGTTGACCAGCACGGGGCTGAGCGGCACCACCGCGCCGGCAACGCTGACCGTTCGCCCCGAGGCATCCACTCTGGCGGCAGGCACATACACCGCGACCATTACTGTAGCGGCAACCGGTGCCGCCACCCGGACTACCGCGATTACGCTCACCGTCGTTGCCTCGGGGCTGGCGGTGACCATTGCCAACTGGCCTGCGCTGGCGAACGTCGGCGGCGCTGCTGGTGGCGTGGGCAACGTTGCGGGCGTTGGCGTCTCGGTTGTACGAACGGGGGCGAACAGCTTTGCTGCCTTCTCGATGCGCTGCCCGCATCAAGGCACCACAATTCGCGTCGCGAACTTCAACAACACCGGATCCGCGTTTCGCTGCCCGAACCACGACGCACTTTGGAATAGCGCAGGGCGACTGATTCCCGCGTCCCGTCAGAGTACGTCTTCCCTCACCGCGTTGAGCGTCACCTACGCGGCTGGCGACACGGTGCTGTACGTGTCGTAACTCCGGCGGGGACGCCGTTGTACGGCGTCGTTTGAGCGGCTACGTTACTAGGCTGTCCGTACCCAAGCCCAAGTATTGTAGCCATGCCGACTTACGAGTTTCGCTGTCCCGACGGCACCATCATCGAGCGCATCTTCAAGATCAGTGAGGTTCCGGAAACGATCCCGGTACCCAACGGTGAAGGCGTCGCCACGCGCATTATCTCCGGCGGAGCCGCGCTGCTTTTCAAGGGCAGCGGGTTCTACATCACCGACTACGGCAAAGACGGCAAGAAGGATCAACGCGGCTCCACCGGCGGCGAATCCCAATCGTCGGGCGAGAGCAAGAGCGAATCCAAGCCGTCGGGCGAGGGCAAGAGCGAATCCAAGCCGTCGGGCGAGAGCAAGAGCGAATCCAAGCCCGCCGCCGAAAGCAAGCCGGCCCCAAGTGCGCCGTCGCCCAAGTCCGACTGACGCGCGCGCACTCGCCATTCTTCCCACCATCACACGCTAGTGAATCAGGCCGAAGCTCTGCGCGCCGAGGTTGCGCGCGCGGCGCGCACACTTGGTGCGCCCGAAGACATCGCTCCCGTACTCGAGCGTCCGCGTGATTCATCATTCGGCGACTGGGCAACCAATGTCGCGATGACACTTGCCAAGTCCCTCGGGCGCAAGCCGCGCGATATCGCAGAAGCACTAATCACGGCAATGGACCTGCCGAGCGTCGGTGTGACTGCCGCGGAAATCGCAGGGCCGGGGTTCCTGAATTTCCGTCTGGATGCAGGTTTCCAGGCCAACGGTCTCGTGCAGATTCTCGCGAATCCCACGCAGTGGGGACACAGCGACCTCGGACAAGGTGCACCAGTGGTGGTCGAATTCGTTTCGGCAAATCCAACCGGCCCGCTGCATGTCGGCCACGGGCGTCAGGCCGCCCTAGGTGATGCGATCAGCACGCTGCTCGAGTGGACCGGCTGGAAGGTCAGTCGTGAGTTCTACTACAACGACGCCGGTGTGCAGATCGCCAACCTCGCCAAGAGCGTGCAGGCGCGCGTGCGTGGCGGCGAGATTCCTGACGGTGGCTATCACGGTGAATACATCCGTGAAATCGCGGCACGGTACGTCAGCGAGACAGCAGACACACAGGGCGATGATCTCGTTGCAATTAAGACGTTTGCCGTAGCCGCGCTGCGGCACGAGCAGGATCTCGATATGCAGGCGTTCGGGGTGAAGTTCGACACCTACTATCTCGAGAGCTCGCTCTACACCGACGGTCTCGTGGACAAGACGGTCCAGGCGCTGCGCGCATCCGGCCATACGTACGAAGAGGAAGGCGCGCTCTTTTTGCGCACGACCGACTTTGGCGATGACAAGGACCGCGTGATGAAGAAAAGCGCAGCCAAAGGTGGGGACTACACCTACTTCGTTCCCGACGTCGCGTATCACGTGACCAAGTGGGAGCGTGGCTATCGTCGCGCCATCGATGTGCAGGGCGCCGACCACCACAGCACGACTACACGCGTGCGTGCGGGATTGCAGGCGATGAACATCGGGATTCCCAAAGGCTACCCCGACTATGTACTGCACCAGATGGTGACGGTGATGAAGGGCGGCGAAGAGATGAAGATCTCCAAGCGCGCCGGATCGTACGTCACGGTGCGTGATCTCATCGACGAAGTCGGGCGGGATGCCGTGCGCTACTTCTACCTCATGCGCAAGGGCGATTCACAGCTCGTCTTTGATATCGATCTCGCGCGCAGCCAGTCGGAAGAGAACCCGGTCTACTACGTGCAGATGGCGCACGCGCGCATGTGCGGCATCTTCCGCGTCGGCGAGATCGATGCTACAACGGTCACCACCGACGGTGTCGATCTCGCGGTGCTCTGTGAGCCGGCCGAACAGGAATTGATCAAACAGTTGCTCGACTTTCCCGCGGTTGTCCGTGGTGCGGCAGAACATCTTGAACCGCAACGCATTGCCGGTTGGCTCTTTGAAACTGCGCGCGCTGGACACACCTGGTACCACAAGCATCACGTCCTCGGTGAACCCGAGGCAATCACCCGCGCGCGACTCGTTTTAGCGCGCGCAACGCAGCTCGGCCTCGCGGCCGGACTGCGCATCCTCGGACTCTCCGCACCGGAGCGCATGTGAGCTTCCCTTCGCCCAGCACCGTCCTTGTCGTCGGATCGGTCGCACTTGATTCGGTCGAAACGCCTTTTGGCCGGGCCGACGACGTGCTCGGTGGTTCAGGTACGTTCTTCTCGTCGTCTGCATCGCACTTCGCGCCGGTGCAACTCGTCGGCGTGGTCGGTGACGACTACCCAATCGAGAAACTCGCGCCACTCGCCGCACGCGGAGTCGATCTCGCCGGCCTCGAGCAGACGACCGGTTCCAGCTTCCGCTGGCGTGGTCGCTACCGACACGATCTCAACTCGGCAGAAACGCTCGAAACACACCTCGGCGTTTTCTCCAACTTCCGCCCCAAAATCCCCGAGCAGTTCCGCGACGCGCCGTTCGTCTTTCTCGCCAATATCGATCCGCGTCTGCAACTGCAGGTTCTCGAGCAGGTGAACAAGCCGCGCTTGGTCGCCTGCGACACGATGAACTTCTGGATCGAATCCCGTCGCCCGGAACTCGTCGAGCTGCTCGGCCATGTCGACCTGATTACGCTCAACGATGGCGAAGCGCGTCAGCTCACTGAACAGTCGAATCTGATCAAGGCTGCACGTTGGATCATGGACAAGGGTCCGAAGTTCGTCCTCATCAAAAAAGGCGAGCACGGCGCGTTCATGTTCACGCGCGACAGCATCTTCTTCGCGCCGGCGTATCCGCTCGAAGACGTCTTCGATCCGACAGGGGCTGGCGATTCCTTCGCCGGCGGTTTCATCGGCTACCTCGCGTCCACGGGTGACCTGAGCGAGCGCTCGATGCGGCGCGCTGTTGTCGTCGGGTCCGCGATGGGATCATTTGCCGTCGAGAAGTTTTCGAATGCGCGCCTGATGGAGATCACCCGCGCAGACATCGATGCGCGCGTCCACGAGTTCCGCGAGCTCGTCGCCTTCGACTCCGAACTGACGGCATGACCGTGCCGCACGACCCGAACACGTCGCACGACCCGATCATGTCGCACACCAACGACCCACTCGATTACCGCTCGGCCGGTGTTGATATCGACGCGGCCGAGAACTCCAAAAATCGACTCGCCAAGCATGTGGCGTCCACACTTACCGCGGGTGCGCGGGGCGCGTTCGGTGGCTTCGGCGGCATGTTCAAAGTGCCCGAGGGGTACACGTCTCCGCTGCTCGTCTCGAGCGCAGACGGCGTGGGCACCAAGATTCGCACCGCGATTGAAAGTGGTCGCAACGACACCATTGGTCATTGCCTCGTCAATCACTGCACGAACGACATCCTGGTGCAGGGCGCGGTGCCGCTCTTCTTTCTCGACTACGTCGCGTTCGGCAAGCTGCTACCCGAGGTCGTTGAAGCCGTTGTGGCCGGCGTCGCCGCCGGCTGTCGCGAAAACGGCGCTGCACTGGTCGGTGGCGAAACCGCCGAGATGCCCGGTGTCTACACCCCGCCCGACTACGATCTCGCAGGCTTCATTGTCGGCATCGTCGAAGAGTCGCAGGTGCTCGGCAGTGCGCGCGTGCGGGCTGGCGACACGCTTGTTGCGATCGCCAGCAACGGACTGCACACGAATGGCTACTCCCTCGCGCGTCGCATTGTCAGCGAACGGATGCAGCTTGGTCCGCACGACGCCTTTCCGGATGCAGGTGGCGCGACCGTGGCCGACGTGTTGTTGCAGGTGCATCGATCATATCTCGCGTGTCTACGACCCGTACTCGACCGCATTCACGCGATGGCCCACATCACCGGTGGCGGCCTTCCGGGCAATCTCAATCGCGCGCTTCCCGCCACGCTTGACGCGGCTATCGACACCAGTACGTGGACCATTCCCCCGACGTTCCGAGTATTGCAGGACGCAGGTGGGGTGGCAACGCCCGAAATGTTCCGCGCGTTCAACATGGGGGTCGGCATGGTTGTGATCACCGCACCTGAACATGCGCGTTATATTCGAACCCGGGCGACCGCATGCGGTTTCGATGCGTGGGAGCTTGGACAGGTCGTGCCAGGCGCGGGGCAGGTGCGATTCAACGGAGAAGTCTTTTGATGCACAGTCGCCGAATCAATATGTCGGGCTTGATCAGCACACTCGGCGCGATCGCCGCCGTTGTTTCCGTTGTCCCTGCGGTGGCGGGGGCACAGACGGGATGCGTGGTGAGCCCAACGTCGCTCGGCAGTGCCGCCGACGTCTGCACCAAGGCGAATGATCTGTTTCGCTTTCTGGTACCGCAGATTGGTGTCGCGGTGGCTGGTGGCAACCCGGTGCCAGGTGAGGGTGGCACGATGGGCGGCTTCGGGAAGCGCGCCATTTCGGTTCGCGTGGTTGGGGTCGATGGACAGGTCCCAAAGAACACCGTCCCGCTGAATCTGACGGGCGCCGCGGTCGCGAGCGAGTTCGGCTCGACGCGCGCTCCCATTCCGCTTCCTGCTGTTGACGCGGCGATCGGCCTCACCAGCGGCATTCCCTTTGGCCTGACGAACGTCGGTGGCGTGGACCTGTTGCTCGGCGCGATGATCGTTCCCAAAGTCTCCAAAAACGCGTTTCAGCTCGACCCGAAGTCGGCAGCCGGCGTGGCGCTTTCGTACGGCGTGCGCGTTGGTGTATTGCAGGAGTCGTCGCTCGTTCCCGGCATCAGCGTGAGTTACATGCGTCGCAAGTTGCCCAAGGTTGACCTCGGCTACACGCCCGGGAACGATACGCTCCTCGTAGCCAACACGTCGGTGCGCGCGGGTTCCATTCGCATTGTCGCGAGCAAGCGTTTGCCGCTGGTCGGGTTTGCCGCAGGCGTCGGTCGTGATGTGATCGAAGGGAGCAGCGAGATCAACGCCGTCGTGAATGAGACGGTCCTGGGCAGTGCGCAACGCGCCACGGTGACGCTTCCGTTCCTGGCAGAAAAGGTCACGCGAAACACCGCGTTCGTGAACGTCTCGGTGAGCATTCTCATCACGCGACTCGTTGCAGAGTATGGATGGAGTGCCAAGGGCTAGACCCGACCCACTCTCAACAGCTTTGGCGGACGCCAGGCCAACGAAGGCTATCGCTACGCCTCGCTCGGTCTCACGACCCGCTTCTGAGTCGAGCATCCGACAACGAGCGCACCTCGCTGGCTGTCGGTTCGATTTCCGCGTGCCAATGGTTCCGATGGTGCCCTCCTGAGCGTCATCGCATAGGCTTCGCAGCATGAGTATCGACATGAGTATCGACATGAGTACCGACGAAACTTTCATGCGGCGCGCGCTGGCGCTGGCTGTCCGCGGCGCTGGGAAGACGTCACCCAATCCGATGGTCGGCGCGGTCATCGTTCGCGACGGCGCTATCATCGGTGAAGGGTGGCACGCCCGATATGGCACGGCGCACGCCGAGGTCGCGGCATTGGCTGCAGCCGGCGCCCACGCCAAAGGCGCAACCATCTACGTCACCCTCGAGCCGTGCGCCCATCACGGGAAGACGCCTCCCTGCGTCGGCGCGCTGTTGGCCGCTGGGGTCCGACGGGTGGTGTATGCGGTGGACGATCCCAATCCGATCGCGGCTGGCGGCGCTGAGTGGTTGCGGGCGGCCGGCGTCGAGGTGATGGGCGGCGTGCTCCGGTCCGACTGTGCGGAAATGATCGCGCCGTTTCTCTTCACCGCGGGCAATCACGATCGACCGTTTGTGACGCTCAAACTCGCGATTTCCATCGATGGCGCCATCGTCGATGCATCGCGCGGGCGGGGATGGCTCACCGGGCTGGAGTCGCGTCGTGCGGTCCACTTACTCCGCGCCGCTGCGGACGCTATCGCCGTCGGTATTGGGACTGCCCTCGCGGATGACCCCGCGTTGACCGTCCGCGAGGTCGCGGCGCCCCGCGTGCCTCCCGTTCGCGTCGTCTTTGACCGGCGTGCTCGGCTCCCGCTCGACAGCACGCTGCTTCGCACGGCTTCCGAGATTCCCGTCATCGATTTTACCGACGGATCAGCCCCCGAGTCGGAGCGGCAGCTACGCGAAAGCGGCGTCCAGGTGCAATCGGTGGAGACGCTGATGCAGGCGCTCGCACTGCTCCGTCGTCGCGGGGTCCACCACCTGCTGGTTGAGGGTGGCGCAGGGCTGGCGTCGGCGTTGATGGAGGCTGAGGTGGTCGACCGACTGATTACCTTTCAAGCACCCGTCATTTTGGGAGCGGGCGCCCTGTCGGCGTTCGCCGTTTTGCCGACGCAGCAGGCAACGGGAGCGCCAAGGTTTCGAGTCGTCGCCCGTGAGAGTTTCGGCGATGACCTGATGACCACGTACGCAGTTTCAGACGCTCTTTCAAACGCAGTTCAGGGAGACTGACCACACGATGTTCACGGGGCTCGTCGACGACGTCGGAACGATCATGCACGTCGCAACGACTGCGGCCGGGCGCGAGCTGCGCATTCACAGCACTTACGTCGGTCTCACCGACGGTGAAAGCATCGCGGTCAACGGCGCCTGTCTCACCGTCCGCGAGCATGGCGTTGAGGCGGACGGCGGTGGCTGGTTTACGGTCGCGGCAGTCGTCACGACGCTCGATCGCACAAACATCGCGGCGTGGCAGGCCGGTGGCCGCGTGAATCTCGAACGCGCCATGAAGCTCGGCGACCGCCTTGGCGGCCACATGGTCCTGGGGCATGTCGACGACCTTGCGCTCGTCACAAGCACCGCGACACTGGGCGATGCATGGCTCGTCGATATCGAACTGCCGCAATCGCTCCAACCGCTCATGGTCGCCCACGGATCCATCACCGTCGATGGCGTCAGTCTGACCGTCAACGAGCTGCTGCCGAACGGCGTGCAGCTCTCCATCATCGACTACACCAAGCGACACACCACACTCGGCGATCTCGCTGCCGGTTCGCGCGTGCACGTCGAAGCGGACGTACTCGCGAAGCACGTGGAGCGGCTGCTGGCACCTCAGCTGCGGCACGCCCACGCCGTAGCAGGCGTCGCATGACGCGAGATCGCACGTCAAAGGAGCACCAATAATGTTCGGAACGGTAGAGCAAGCACTCGCCGATGTCGCCGCAGGAAGGTTCGTCATCGTCGCCGACGACGAAGATCGAGAAAACGAAGGCGATCTCGTGTGCGCAGCTGAACGCGTCACGCCCGAGATGGTCAACTTCATGCTCGAAGCGAAGGGTATGATCTGTCTGGCGATCACCAACGCTTGGGCCGACCATCTCGAACTTTCGCCGCAGGTCGACAAAAACACCGAATCCATGTCCACCGCGTTCACGGTGAGCATCGATGCGGCCGCCAAGTACGGCGTCACGACGGGAATCAGCGCCAGCGATCGCGCGACCACAATTCGTGTCGCGGTCGATCCGACGTCCTCGCGCTCTGATCTTCGTTTGCCGGGTCACATCCACCCGCTTCGGGCGCGCGACGGTGGCGTGCTTCAGCGGGTTGGACATACGGAAGCGGCCGTTGATATCGCGCGTCTCGCCGGGCTGCGTCCCGCTGGCGTGATCTGCGAAATTCTCAATCGCGATGGCACCACCGCTCGCCGCCCGCAACTCGAAACGTTTGCGGCCGAACACGGACTCACGTTCATCACGATCGCGCAGCTCGTCGCGTATCGCCTCAAGAACGAGCGTCTCGTTCATCGCGTGGCCGATGCGCGCCTGCCGACTGCGTTCGGCGACTGGCGTATCGTTGGGTACAAGAACGATGTCGATACGCGCGAACATATCGCGTTGGTGTATGGCGACGTGCAGGACACGCAGAAAGGCGACGGGGTGCTGGTCCGCATGCACTCGAGATGCCTTACCGGCGACGTCTTTCACTCGAAGCGTTGCGATTGCGGTTGGCAGCTCGAGACCGCCATGAGCATGATTCAGGCCGAAGGACGCGGCGTGATCGTCTATCTCGATCAGGAAGGACGCGGCATCGGCCTGCTCAACAAGCTGCGGGCGTACGAACTGCAGGACAAAGGCGCCGACACGGTCGAAGCCAATGAACAGCTCGGCTTCAAGGATGACCTGCGCAACTACGGCATCGGCGCGCAGATCCTGCTCGATCTCGGTGCGCACTCCATTCGCATTCTCACCAACAATCCCCGCAAGCTCGTTGGCCTCGACGGCTACGGTCTCGTGCTCCAGGGCCGCGTGCGTCTCGAAGCGCCGTCCACCGAAGAGAACGCGTCGTATCTCGAAACGAAGCGCACGAAGCTCGGACACCTTTTCGCAATCTGAGTTTGTAAACGATGGCCGAGTTCATGGGAAATCCGCGCGGTGAAGGTCGCCGCATCGTGGTTGTTGCAGCCCGGTTCAACGAATCGGTGACGATGCCGCTGGCCGAAGGCGCGGTTGGTGCGATGGTCGAGAAAGGGGTGTTGTTCGACGACATCGATGTGCTGTGGGTGCCGGGGGCATGGGAGCTGCCGATCGCGGCACGTCGTGCGCTTGCCACCGAGCGCTATGACGCGTGCGTTGCCATCGGTGCCGTCATTCGGGGCGAGACACCACACTTCGATTTCGTGGCCGGCGAAACGGCGCGAGGATTGATGGAAGTCTCGCGCGACTTCGATGTGCCGGTCACACTCGGCTTGCTCACCACCGATACGCTCGCGCAGGCAGAAGCGCGCGCGGGCGGCGCGCATGGCAACAAGGGCGCGGATGCCGCGCTCGCGGCCCTCGAACTGCTTGATCTGTTCGATCAGGTATTGCCGGATGATTCGTCCGACGACGAGTTGGACGCCTGATGGCCACGAAGATGAGCGACGAGTCCTTCTGGGATGGACCACAGGAGCCGGTCAACCCACGCCGTGGGCGCCGTTCCGCGAGCGATGCCGCGGCCGCGAAGGCGGAGCGAGTTGAGACCCGAGGGCGTGCTCGCGCGCTTCAGGCGCTCTACGCCGCCGACCTGCGCGACCTCACGAAACTCGAGCGCATCGCGTCGTACGTCTTCGACGACCTCGCGGTCGACGCCGGCGAACGCGCGTTCGCGACTCAGCTCGTGGCGACGGTTGCCATGCATGGCGCCGCCCTCGACGCGGCGCTTTCGGAGGTGACGGCCAACTGGCGCCTCGAACGGCTCGGTGCCATCGAGCGCAGCGTGCTGCGTCTCGCCGCGGCCGAGTTGCATCGCGGCGACACACCGGTCAAAGTCGTGATTCAGGAAGCGGTGCGCCTCGCGGAGCGCTACGGCACGGCCCGGAGCGCGCGTTTCGTCAATGGCGTGCTGGATGCCTATGCGCGGCGCGTCGGCCGACTGTGAGCGGAGCAGGGCCTGCTGGCGAGCGCCTGCGCATCGCCGTCGTCAACTGGCAATGCCGTGAGAACCCGCTCGCGGGCGGAGCGGAGATCCATTTGCACGAGATCTTCGGCCGGCTGGCGGCCAAGGGGCACGAGGTCGTGCTCCTCTGTGGTGGCTGGCCCGGTTGTCCGCCCCGCGCCACGCTCGACGGGATCGAGGTGCACAGAGTCGGGACGCGGCAGTCATTCCCGTTTCTGGCACGCAGGTACTGGCACCAGCACCTTGTTGAGCGGGGCTTCGATGTGCTCGTCGAAGACATCAACAAAGTGCCCTTGTACACGCCGACCTGGCGTCTGCCCAAGCTGGTCGCGCTCGTCCCGCATCTCTTTGGGGGGACGGCATTTCAGGAACTTTCGCCGCCGCTCGCCGCGGCCGTCTGGCTCTCCGAGCGCCCGATGCCATTTTTCTACCGGCATCACGCCTTCGAGGCGATCAGCGAGAGCACCCGTGACGACTTGGTGGCACGCGGCGTCTCTCGAGAGCGCATTCGCGTGATCTTCCCGGGGATTGATTCGAGCCACTACACGCCCGATCCGTCCGTCCGGTCAACCCGACCGACATTTGCATATATCGGGCGTTTGAAGAAGTATAAGGGAGTCGATCTTGTCATTCGGGCGTTTGCCCAGTGTGCTGTGCCTGATGCGCGCCTGCAGGTCGCCGGGGCCGGAGAGTTTCGACCGGAGCTTGAGCGCCTTGCCGGAAACCTCGGGGTCAGTGACAGGGTAGAGTTTCTGGGACGGATTGACGAGGCCGCGAAGATTGCCATGCTCCGACGGGCATGGGCCACTCTCTTCGCATCACCCAAGGAGGGCTGGGGAATAACGAATCTCGAAGCGGCGGCGAGCGGAACTCCGGTCATTGCCTCAAATTCCCCGGGGATCCGCGAATCGGTTCGGCACGGCGAAACGGGTTTTCTCGTGCCCCACGGTGACGTCGCTGCGATGGCAGAGAGCATGCGATACCTCAGCAACGAGCGAGCGCTCGTTGAACACCTGGGGATTGCAGCGCGGCAGTTTGCCGAAGGCTTCACGTGGCAACGAGCCGCCGATGAGACCGAAACTCACCTCCGTGAGGTGGTGGGAAAGGGAGGAGGTCGCTGATGGAGATCATCCTGCACGCGCATCATGCTGATGTCCCGGAAACGCTAAGGGCGGAAGCCGAGGCGGCGGTTCGCCGCATTGCCGCTCGCCTGCATCGCGTCGTTGACGCGATCGTCCGATTCGTAGGGGACGGACAGACCCGACGCGTCGAAATCGTGCTGCGCGGCGCGCAGCATCGTGATCTGTTCGCTCAAGCCGACGCGCGTGCATTTGCCCCGGCGCTCGCGGTGGCGGTTCAACGCCTCGAAACTCAGGTCTCCCGACAGCGTCGCTCGCATCGACCGTCGGGCGGAGACCGGACCGGGTGAGCAAACGGCTCACCGTCGGCATGCTGCATGAGCGGATGAAGGATCCGCTCGAACTCGAGCTACTCGGACCGTCCATCGGTCTTGACCGCGAGATCACGAGCCCCGAGGCATCCAGCCCGGGGCTCGTCCTCGCCGGGTACATCAATCGGTTCCCCTACCAGCGCATTCAGGTACTCGGCGAGACCGAGGTCAGCTACCTGCAATCGGTCACCCCCACCGAACGACGCGCGAACCTCGAACAGTTCTTCGGGTTTCCGCTGCCGTGCGCCTTCATCACCAAGGCGCTCGATCCGCCCGAACCGTTGCTCGAACTCGCCGAAGCGGCGGGCGTTCCGATTCTGCGTTCGCGGCTGAAGACGGCCGAGTTCTATCGGCTGATGAAGCCCTATCTTGCCGACCAATTTGCGCCGACGACGACCCTGCATGGATCCCTCGCCGACGTGTACGGCGTTGGTGTGTTTTTCACCGGCAAAAGCGGCATCGGCAAGTCCGAGTGCGTGCTTGATCTTGTCGAACGCGGGCATCGGCTGGTGGCGGACGATCTCGTTTTCGCCTCCCGTCGCGGCAACGATGTGCTGATTGGCAAGGGGCACGAGTTCCAGCGGCACTTTATGGAAATTCGCGGCGTTGGCCTGCTCGATATCCCGGCGATTTTCGGGATTCACGCCGTCCGTCAGCAGAAGCGCATCGAAGTCGTCGTCGTGCTCGAAGAGTGGGATGGCGAAGCCCACATCGAACGGACGGGCCTCGACGTCCAGACGATGAACATCCTCGGCGTCGAGATTCCACGCATCACCGTGAATCTCAACCCCGGAAAGAACATCACCGTCATCGCGGAGGTCATCGCGATGAACCATCTCCTCCGCTACTATCGGGGTGTCGACAGTGCGACCGCGTTCAACGAACGGTTGATCGGTCACATGCGCCGCAACACCGTCGTTGAGAATTACCTGCAGGAGGATGACGAGTAGTGATGAGCGAGCAGCATGCACACACCACGGAATCGCAGGCGGATGGTGAGACAATCATCAATCCCGTCCGCGCGATCGTTGCGGGGCACGGGGCGTTCGCGACCGGAGTCATCTCGGCGGTTGAACAGATCACGGGACGCGGCCATGTCTTTCTGCCGATCTCGAACACGGGGCTGTGTCTCGACGATATTCAGCAAACCTTGGCGCATGCGCTTGACGAGACGGGCGCGCGCGTGATCTTCACCGATCTCCCCGCCGGCAGCTGCACCATGGCGGTGCGGCGGCTCGTGCGCTCGCGTCCGGGTGTCGTGCTCGTCACTGGCATCAACCTCTCGCTGCTACTCGACTTCTCCATGCAGGACGATACCGATCCCGTTGCGGCGGCGAGTGGCGCTTTGGAGCGCGGCCGTGCCTCCATGGTGTTGCACGGAGGCTAACGGATGCCAATTGCGTTGTATCGCATCGACGATCGCCTGATCCACGGACAGGTGGTCGTCGGTTGGGGGCAGCCGCTCAATCTCCGGTTCATCGTGCTGGTGGACGACGAGGTCGCGGAGAGCGAGTGGGAGCAGGAGTTGTATCGCATGGGTGTTCCGCCTGATATGTCCGTCTATTTCCACGATGTCCCGTCGGCGGCGGCGGCTTTGCCTGACTATCAGCAGGATCCGCGTCCCGGGGTCGTGCTGGCAGGCGACATCGGTACGATGGCGCGCCTGGTCGATGCCGCAGGCGGCAGCATCCGCGCGGTCAACGTCGGGGGCGTGCATCACTCGCCCGGACGCACGCCACGCCTGCGCTACGTCTTTCTGACCGGCGCGGAAGAGCAGGCGCTCCGTGCGATTGCGGCCCGCGGCGTCGACGTGACAGCGCAGGACGTGCCGGGGGCCCGGCCGGTGGGCCTCGATGAATTGCTCGCCACCACGCTCGACGTTTGAACCCATGGATGACCTTGGGCGTGCCGCAACAAGACAGGGTGCGTGATGCCTGACGTGGGCTTGTTCATCGAGCTCCTGCCGCTGGCGCTGCTCGCCGGCATCTTCGGACTGGATGTTGTGAGCTTCCCGCAGGCGATGATCTCTCGACCCATCGTCGCGGCGACCGTGGGCGGCGCAATGTATGGCTCCCCGCTCGCGGGGCTGGTGTGCGGCGCCGCGCTCGAGTGTCTGGCTCTTGAATCGCTGCCGGTCGGCGCGTCGCGATACCCCGAGTGGGGCAGCGCATCGGTGGTCGCGGGTGTCATCGCCGCACTCGGTTCCAACCGTGGCGCCGCGCCATCCGGCAGCGCGCTCATGGTCTCGGTCGGGGTGGGTATCGCCGCGGCTTGGATCGGTGGCTGGACCATGGTCAAGCATCGCCATTTCATCGCCGTCTTTGCTCGTCCGCGACTGAGCCAGCTTGCCGCCGGCAGCCGTAGCACGGTCATTGGGCTGCAGGTGTTCGGAATGACCGTCGACATCCTTCGCGGTGCGTGTCTCGGTCTGGCCGTGTATATCCCTGCCCGCGCGCTCATGGCCTTCTCGCGCGCGCACTGGAGTGTGCCGGAAGACCTGACACGCGCGGTCGTCATCACGTGCGTCGCCGCCGTCGCCGCGACAGCCGTCTGGAAGGACTTTCACGCGATCAGCGGTACTCGACGCCTGTTCATGGCCTCGCTCGCCGTGGGCACACTGCTGGTGGTGCTGCGTGGCTGAGGTAGTCGCGCCCCCGACAGGCCCGGCCGCCGGGGTGGCATCCGGCCCGGAGCTCGACGACCGGACGCGCATGGCAATGTTCGTCCGTTCACTCGCCATCCAAGGCTCGTGGAACTACGAGATCCTGATCGGCAACGGCATCGGGTTCTGCGTCGAGCCGGCGCTCCGTCGACTCGAGGGTGGCGTTGGTGGCCCGGCGTATTGTGCAGCCTTGGCGCGCCAGTCCGCCTACTTCAACGCCCACCCGTATCTGGCTGGGCTGGCCATCGGTGCGCTGGCACGCGCTGAAGTTGAGCAGGTCAACCCGACGCGGATCGAACGCTTTCGCACGGCGCTCTGTGGTCCGCTCGGAAGTGTCGGCGACCGCTTGGTGTGGGCCTCGTGGTTACCCGCCTGTTCGTTGGTCGGACTCCTCCTGTTCGGGGCCGGGCTCTCACCGCTTTGGGTGACGGTGGGTTTCCTGCTACTGTACAACGCAGGGCATCTCGGGCTGCGGGATTGGGCACTGCGGGCGGGGTGGCGGCACGGCCTTCGTGTCGCGACGGCGCTCGGTCACCCGGTGCTGCAGCACGGCCCACGCTACATTGGTCGTGCAGCAGCAGTGTTGGGCGGGTTGGCGCTGCCGCTGGCGGCGCATCGGGCTCTCGGCGGCGGCGCACCTTTGTCTCCGGTTCCCATTGCTGTGGCAATCATTACGCCATTGCTGGCGGTATTCCTCGTGCGTTTGCACGGTCGCGCCGAGGGCTGGCGCGTCGTACTGCTCGTTCTGGCTGTCTTCGTCCTCTACTCGGTGGTCCGTTGATGGCTGAACGCTCCGTCCAAATCGTGAACAAGCACGGCCTGCACGCGCGGCCAGCGGCCGAGATGGTGAAATCTGCGTCGCGCTTCAAGTGCGATATCACCATCTCTCGTGATGACCTCGAAGTGAACGGCAAGAGCATCATGGGGGTGATGATGCTCGCGGCCGAGTACGGCGCTTCCATCACGCTGCGTGCGACCGGTCCCGACGCGGACGATGCGCTCGACGCCCTCGCCACTCTCGTGGCGTCCCGGTTCGGGGAGACCTAGTGCTGTCTGTCCTCCGCGGGATTCCCGCGTCGCCGGGAATCGTCGTCGGACCGGTGCACCTGCTCCGCTGGGAGGTGCCCGAAGTTCGTCAGCGTGTCATTGATGACGACGAGATTGATGCGGAAATGGCCCGATTGCAGGCGGCGTTCGAGCGCGCCCGCGATCGCCTCCGTCTCCTCCGGTCGCGGGCCGAAATTCAGGCCGGTGCGGAGGAAGCGGCGATCTTCGACGTGCAGCTGTCTATTCTCGACGACAAAGAGCTCGCCGAGAGCGTCAATGCATTGATCAGACAGAATCTGGGCGCTGAAAAAGCGTTCGATCTGATTTTGCTCGAATGGCGTCAGCACTTTGCCCGGCACAGTGCGGCGATGTTGCGCGAGCGCGTTGGCGACCTCACCGACGTGCACATCCGCGTCCTATCGATCCTGCTCGATCTCCCCGATCACGATCCGGTCGATGTGCCGCGTGGCGCGAACGCCATCCTTGTCACCCATGATCTGACGCCGTCGCTCACCCTGCAGCTCGATCGTGAATGCATCGCCGCGATCGCCACCGATGCAGGAACGGCCACCGCGCACGTCGCCATCCTCGCGCGTTCGCTTGGACTGCCGGCGGTCGTCGGTCTGCGCAAAGCGACCACGTATCTGAAGGGCGGCGAGATCGCGATTTTGAATGGCGCCGAAGGCACGCTCACGATCGCGCCGTCAGACGCTGAAATCGCTGCGGCGCGTCAGCTGCTCGAAGACGAAGCCGGTCGGGCCGACCAGGTCCGCGAACTCGCGCTCAGTGAGCCAATCACACGCGACGGCGAGCGCGTCGTCATAGTCGCCAACGTCGACATTCCGGAAGAATCCGAACTCGCCGCCGTGAGTGGTGCCGAAGGCGTAGGGCTGATGCGGACCGAGTTCCTCGTCGTCGGTCGCGCTGCGATGCCCGACGAAGATGAACAGTATCGGGCATATACGCGCGTCATTCGTGCGTTCGGCCACCGACCGGTCACCATTCGCACCTTCGACGTGGGCGGGGACAAGCTCCCGCTTGGCGGGTTCCCGAACGAAGCGAATCCGTTCCTCGGCTGGCGCGCGATCCGCATGTGCCTCGACGAGAGCGAGATCTTCAAGGTGCAGTTGCGGGCACTGTTGCGCGCCGCCGTACACGGCGATCTGCGCATCATGCTCCCGCTGATCGTCACCGTCGACGAAGTGCGCGAAACGCGGCAGCTCATGGAAGAGGCCGTGCAGGAGCTATCAGAGCGCCGAGTGCCGTTCCGTGCCGACGTGCCACTCGGCGTCATGGTCGAAACACCGGCCGCTGCAATCGCGGCGGATACGCTGGTGCGCGACGTCGACTTCTTCAGCATCGGCTCCAACGATCTGGTGCAGTACACGCTCGCCGTCGATCGCGGCAACGCCAACCTGGCGCCGCGGTTTACACCGCTGCATCCGGCGGTGTTGCGGCTCATTGCCCAGGTGCAGTCAACCGGCGCTGCGCATGGGATCGACGTGTGCGTCTGTGGCGAAATGGCCTCGCAACCCTTGGCCGTCTTCGCCATGATCGGCATGGGCATTCGCCAGCTCAGCGTCGCTCCGCGTGGCGTTGCCGAGGTGAAGCGCGTCATAAGAGGTGTGCGGCTCTCCGCGGCCGTCGAGGCCGCGCGCGCCGCGCTGTCCGCTGGCACCGCGCGCGAAGTCGAAACCTTGTTGCGCCGTCGCTTGCGCGCCGAACTGGACGGGCATGACCCCTCCGCATCCGGGTTGCCCGGCCTGCTATAGCGGACTAGTCTAAACGGCTAGTTCTTCCCCTTTCCCCAAGAGACCCGCGTGGCCGAACGTCATCTTTTCACCTCGGAGTCCGTGACCGAGGGGCATCCCGACAAGATCGCCGACCAGATCTCGGATGCCGTGCTGGACGCCATTCTCACCAAAGACTCGGCGGCTCGTGTCGCGTGCGAGACACTCGTCACGACCGGACTTGCCGTGATCGCCGGTGAGATTACGACGACCGCGTACGTGCATCTGCCCGAGATCGTGCGAGCCACGATTGCCGGCATCGGCTACAACGACGCGCGCTTCGGCTTCGATGCGCAGACCTGCGCTGTCATGAGCACGATCGACCGTCAGTCACCCGACATCGCCCAAGGTGTCGATACGGGCGGCGCCGGTGACCAGGGCATGATGTTCGGGTACGCGACCGACGAAACGCCGGAGTTGATGCCGCTGCCCATTCAACTGGCGCATGCACTCACGCATCGGCTTTCGGCGCTGCGCAAAAACGGCTCGCTCCCGTGGCTTCGTCCCGACGGCAAGGCGCAGGTGTCGGTGGTGTACGAAGACAACCTGCCGGTGGCCGTCGACACGGTGGTCATCTCCACGCAGCACGACGAAAAGATCACGAACGCCAAGTTGCGGAAGGCCATTCTCGACGATGTAATCCTGCACTGCATTCCCGAAGCGTTTCGCAGCAAGAAGCTCAAGACGCACATCAACCCGACCGGCCGTTTCGTGATCGGCGGACCGCAGGGTGATGCGGGGCTCACGGGTCGCAAGATCATCGTCGACACCTACGGTGGGATGGGTCGCCATGGCGGCGGTGCTTTCAGCGGCAAGGATCCATCCAAGGTGGATCGTTCGGCGTGCTACGCCGCGCGTTGGGTCGCGAAAAACATCGTTGCCGCGAAGCTCGCCAAGCGTTGCGAAGTCCAGGTCGCGTACGCAATTGGCGTCGTTGATCCGGTGTCGGTCTACGTGCAGACCTTTGGTACGGGTGCCGTGCCTGACCGTGCGATCGAAGCGGCGGTAAACGAAGTGTTTGATCTCACGCCCCGTGGCATCTCGCGCGATCTCGATCTGCGCAAGCCGATTTACCAGGCGACGGCCGCTTACGGCCACTTCGGACGCACGCCCGAAACGGTTGGCCGCGGCAAGTCGGCCAAGACGTTCTTCACGTGGGAACGCACTGACCGCGTAGCTGCGCTGAAGCGCGCGATTCGTTGAGCTTGTCCAGTGTGCGGCGTGATGCGGTTCCACGCATCAGGCCGCACACTGGCGCTCACGCCCATCGAAGGCCCCGGGAGTCGCCATGATGGTCGAAGTCACTGTAGCGCGGCTCGGCCTCGATAGTACCAACGACTCACACGTCGTGATCCTGCGCGAGAAGGATGGTCGACGACTCCTCCCGATCTGGATCGGCAAGCCCGAAGCCGAGTCGATCATCAACGCGATGAACCAGATCAAGTCGCCGCGACCCAATGCGCACGATCTTGCGAAGGCGTTCATTCTCGGACTCGGCGGCGCCCTTCAACGCGTCGCGATTACACGGGTTGAGAAGAGCACGTACTACGCCGAACTGCACATTGACAGCGCTAACGGGCCCGTGCAAATCGATGCTCGTCCGTCGGACAGTATCGCGATCGCCCTGCGCCTCGACGCGCCGATCGTCGCGCACGAAAACCTGTTGACCGCGTTCGAGGATGACGACGAGCCAGACGCTGACCCGTCATTCCCAGTCCCGCCCCCGCACGAGCTGTCAGCCGAGCAGTTGAAGGCTTACCTCGCCAACCTGCGCCCTGAAGATTTCGGAAAGTTCAACCCCTGATGCGATTCCGTTCCTTGTGTCTTCGCCTGTTCGCGCAGTTTTGCTTTGTCGCCGCCGCCGCCGCCGCCCCCAACGCCCAAACGGCGGCTGCCCAAAGCTCGGGCACGCAACCAACCGCACCGAACGCCGCTACCCCAAGTGCGGGCGGTGACCGCACCGTCGATGGTCGGGTGCGACGTCCCGTCCGGACGGGTGGTGACTCCACCGGGATGGGGCCGGCGACCGGTGCGTGGGTGACGGTGCACCGCGTCGCGAAAGACAGCGCTGGTCCAATCGATTCCACCCGCACCGATGCGGGTGGACAGTATCGGATCAAGTGGCGCGCTTTCGGGGCGACGGACGCGGTGTACTTCGCGTCGGTGACATGGGACGGCATCGCGTACTTCACCGCACCGCTGCGGTCGGCCAACTCGCGCGGTGACGAGGCCGAGATCACCGTCTTCGATACGACCACCAAAACGTTCCCGGTCACGGTACGCGGACGTCATCTGATCATCGGCAAGTCGGACAGCACCGACATGCGGACCATCATCGAAGTGTTCGAGTTGTCGAACGACAGCTCGCGCACACTCGTGACGGCAGAGGGCGACGCACCGACACCGACATGGAGCATCGCCATTCCGTCGTCGGCCGTCGATGTCCGAGCAACCGAAGGCGAGATTTCGCCCGATGCTTTTGCGAATACGGCGGGGCGCGTTTCGGTGTTTGCACCGCTGGCACCGGGCGTAAAACAGCTCTCGTTCTCGTACAAAGTGCCGTCGGGCAGCTTCCCGCTGACGTATGCCGCCGAGCACGGGGCCATTGTCTTTGAAGTGTTGGTCGAAGACGCGCTTGGCACCGTCAGTGCCGTTGGCTTTGCCAATGTCGATCCGGTCACGCTCGAGCGTCGTAATTTCCGGCGGTACGTCGGACAGGACGTGAAAGAAGGTGTGCGCGTGCTGATCGATCTGCCCGCGGCCGCAACGCCAGGTCGGAATCGCTACATCGCCGGACTGCTGGTGGCCATCGGCTTCCTGATGGTGCTCGTGCTTGGACGAGCGGTGCGGCAGCGCGGGGGCGCCCGCGCCGGGGGAACACCCGCCGACCAGATCTATGCGCGAGCGGCACAGCCGCCTGAGCAAGAGCGGCTCGCGCAAGAGATCGCGGCCCTCGACGCCCTCTTCGCGCGGCAGCAGTTGCCGTCGGATGAAGTACGGGCCGCCTACGAAAAACGCCGCGCGGGCCTGAAGAGCGAACTCGCGGACGCGCTTGCCGGGGCGACCACGCACCGATAGCTTCGGCGTGTCGCACATGGCGTGTGACAGACAATTGATTTCGAGCGCGGGAAACGGAAACCGGTGAGAGACCGGTGCGGCCCCGCCACTGTAACGGGCAAGTCATTTGCATCGCTCACGCAGCCACTGGTCAGTCGACCGGGAAGGCGAGCGATGCAGCCCGAAGCCAGGAGACGACCCACGCTCATTCTCGGACGAAGACCCTCGAGGGGGGGCTCGCGCCACGTGGTGTCGTCTCGTTTTTTGCGTCGACATCGCGCGTGCTCGGGCATCTTCTCGCAGGGAGAGGGTGCCCTGTGTCGTTTTTGCACGCGCGTTTAACTGCACACCCACTGCGCTACCTCCTCGTCAGCGCAATCGCGCTGACGCTGGCGGCAGCATGTAGTCGCGACACAGGCGGCGCGAAAGGCGCCGGAGCCGTCGGGGTCAGTACGCCGGCGTCACATGCCACGGGGGGGCCGGTGACACCGGCCGACACCGATGACTTTGGCGCCCCACTCCCCACCGATGCACGCTTCGCATCGCGTGTGGTTTCGCTCAATCCCGCGGCGACTGAAGTCATCTTCGCGATCGGTGCGGAATCGAAACTCGTAGGACGCAGTCGGTGGGATGAGTTTCCCGCCGAAGCACAAAAGATCACGCCATTAGGGGACGGCGTTCGTCCAAACCTCGAAGCTGTACTCGGCGCGAAGCCGACGCTCGTGATTTTGTACGCTGCCGCGGAAAATCGCGCGGCCGCAGACGCATTCAAGAACGCCGGCGTGCGTACGATCACTCTGCGTGTCGATCACATCGCGCAGTTCATGTCGTTGTGTACGCGGCTTGGCATCGCGATGGGCGCGCCCGAACGCGCGCGACAGGTCGCCGATTCTGTACAGCGAACGCTCGATGCTGTGCGTGCAGCGACCCGTGGCGCGAAGCCCGTGCGCGTGGTCTGGCCGCTGTGGCAATCGCCCGTGCTGGTGGTGGGGCGGGGCAGCTATCTCGACGAACTGATCGAGATCGCGGGTGGGGAAAATGTCTTTCACGACATGTCGGCACCGTCGCCACCCGTATCGATCGAAGAGATCGCAAAGCGCGATCCAGACGTTGTCGTTGCGAGCGCCAAGACCGCGACCACGTTGCGGGCATCGGGACCATGGCGCGCCGTCGCAGCGATGCGCGACAATCACATCGTGCTCAACGATCCTGCGGTGACCGGACGGCCGTCGGTCGTTCTCGGAATGGCGGCCGTGTCGTTGGCGCGCGCGCTGCATCCCGAACTCGCCGGCTCGCTGCCGTGACCGACACTGGGTCGTCGATGCGTGGTGCGCGAGAGGTGTGGCTCGCGGCCGGCGTCGGAGCCGCGCTCTTGTTGCTGATTGCGGTTGCCGCCATCGCAATTGGTGCAGTGCGTGTGCCGATTGCAGACGTACTGCGTGCACTATCGGGGAGTGGCGACACGTCAGTCGTCGCAATCGTGCGTGATTTGCGCCTGCCGCGTGTGCTGCTCGCCGGTTGTGTCGGTGCAGGGCTGGCGATGAGCGGTGGCGCATTGCAAGGAACGCTCCGCAATCCGCTCGCCGAACCCTACTTGCTCGGCGTGTCAGGCGGTGCGGCGGTCGGAGCGGTGTTGCTCCTGGCGCTGGGGGTGAGCGACCCATCGCTTCTCACCCTCGGTGCCTTTGGTGGTGCTGCCGCAGCGACTCTGCTCGTCACCGCGATCGCACGCGTCGTCGGTGGCAGTAGCGACACGCGTCTGCTGTTGATGGCCGGTGTCGTTGTCGGCGCGTTCTCCAACGCGGCGATTCTCGTTGTACTCGCGGACTCACCACCAGAACGAATTCGTGGTGCCCTTTGGTGGATGATGGGTTCTGCCGCGGATGCGACCTGGCCAGCCCTCGCCCGCGTTGCTGCGGCTGTCGCGATCCTTGGCGCGCTGTTGCTTTGGTGGGCGCGCGATCTCGACGTCCTTGTCCTGGGTGACGAACCGGCGGCCGCGCTTGGTGTCGATGTCGATCGCGCGGCGCGGCGCGTCTTTCTCGTTGCATCGTGGCTGGCAGCGGCCACAGTGGCGGCGGCCGGACTGATCGGCTTCGTAGGACTCGTCGTTCCGAACCTCGCCCGGGCCCTCGGCGCGCGGCGCCACCGGCCAATGATGGTTGTCTCGGGCATCTACGGTGCCGTGCTCCTTATTGCCGCCGATCTCATCGCACGCACGTTGCGCGCGCCTGCTGAGTTGCCGTTGGGCGCAGTCACCGCAATCATTGGCGTGCCGTTCTTTCTGATGCGATTGCGGAAGCTCGCGGCATGACAACCTCGCATTCGCTTCGATTCGACCGAGTGACGGTTCAGTATCCACAGCGCGCTACGCCGGCGCTCAACGGTGTTTCACTGTCCGCGTGCTGCGGCGAAATCACGGCCGTCGTTGGGCCGAACGGCAGCGGTAAGAGCACTCTGGTTCGCGCGCTCCTCAAGCGCGTTCCGCTCAGCGCGGGTTCGATGTTCATTGGCGATACGAACGTCGCCGACATCACACCACGCGACTTTGCGCAGCTCGCCGCCGTCGTTCCGCAACGGGAAGAACCAGTGCTGCCATTGCGCGTCGAAGAGTTTGTCGGCCTCGGGCGCCACGCACATCGCGCTGCGTTCGGTGCCATGCGCGCCGCGGATCGTCGCGCCGTGTCGGACGCAATCGAGCGCGCCGGCGTCGGTGACACGGCGCATCGTCGCACGGACGAACTGTCGGGCGGCGAATGGCAGCGGGTGCGCATTGCGCGCGCGCTCGCGCAGGAGGCGTCCCTTCTGGTGCTCGATGAGCCGACGGCCTTCCTCGATATCGCGCACGAGATGGCCGTGTTCGAGCTCCTCGATGCATTGGCACGCGACGGCCGCACGGTGCTGCTTGTGAGTCATCAACTCAATCTCGTCGCGCGATTCGCCGCGCACATGGTGCTGCTGAACAATGGTCAGGTGGCAGCAGCTGGCACTGTCGACGATGTGATGCGCGGCGAAATTCTCGAGCGCGTCTACGATTGGCCGCTCGTGGTCACCCGCGATCCCGCGATTGGCGCGCCCGCACTGCTCCCGTTGCGCGGCCGTGCACATGGATCAAAGCCCACGCGCGGCACGAAGGGCAAGCCGTAGTGCTCGCGTTACTCTTGGCCGCCGCGTTTGCGGCTACTGACTCCACCACGCTTTGCGTGCAGGACGCAGTCACGCATGCCCCGCTGTCCGGCTCGCAGGTGTCCGAGATGGCGGCCGATGGGCGCGTTGTCGCGTCATGGACCCTCGAATCACGATGCATGCGCGTGCCGGTCGGCTCACTGCGCATACGGCGAGTTGGGTATCGCGCGCGCACAATCGATTTGTCGGCTACAGCGCGAAGCCAGCAGACTGTCGTCGAGCTGACGCCAGTCACGTTTCGCGGTGATGCCTCGCCAGCAACGCTGGTAACACAACGGGTGATCGGGTCGCGAACTGATAGCCCTACGTCGCGCGTGGCGGCGTCGATGGACGTCGATCGCGCACGCATCATGGGCGTCTCTTCCACCGCTGCACTCCTCGGCACACTACCGTTCACATCCATCCGTTCGGCCCGTGGTGAGACTGGGGTGTCGCTGCGTGGTGCACGGCGTGAGCAGGTTGCCATCACGCTCGATGGGATGCTGCTCAACGATCCCGCCACAGGCATCGCCGACGTTTCGGATTTGCCACTCGCATCACTCGGATCGGCTACCGTCGTGCTTGGCGCCGATCCGCTCGGTGCCGGGCCCGGCGCAAGCGGCGGCGTCGTCGCGCTCGAGAGCGCTCCGCAACGCGTGATCGCCGCGCGCACTGGTGCGTTCGGGATGCGTGCGATCGAAGGCGCGTGGCATGCCACCGGACTCGGAGCACGGTGGCACGCGAGCGCCAGTCATCGTCGCGCCATCAACGACTTCCCCTTCGTCAACGATGCGGGGGCGAGTGGCATTGCCATTCGCGAGAATCGTGTCAACAATGACGACGAGCGAGCGACTCTGGCCTTGGGAGCTGCAGGAAGTTCCGCTCAGCTGTCTCTGTTTGCGTCCACGGGCGAACGTGGGATGGTCGGTCCCGCCAATGTGCGTACCTACGACCAGGACCGCGCACGGACGGATCGCATACTGCTTCGCGGTCAATGGACGAACGATCGCCTGCAGTTCATCGGAGGAACGCGCGCGTTCAAACTTGCCTATCGCGATCCGACGCGCCCGGCGCTCGACGCCAATGCAAGCGCCATGGCGGGCGACGCCGAGTTGAAGGGAAGGGTGAGTGACATGACCTGGCGTGTTGGAGGCGGTGCAGACCGGGTGCGCGCGTCTGGCGGTATCGAACAGTCGCGTGGACGCGTGTTCGCGGTTGCTGATTGGGCACGGCGATCACTGGTTGGGTCGGTTGATGTTGGCGCGCGCGTTGATGCCGTCGGCGCGTTCGGTGCGTTGCCGTCGTTCTCACTCGCGGTTGACCGCGTGCTTCATCCGGGTCGCGACGGGGCGTCGGTGACGGTGGGGGCGCGCGTTGCACAAGCCGTGCGTGTACCCACGCTATACGATCTCTACTTCTCGTCGCCGCAGCGGCTCTTTGTACGCACGCTTCGGCCGGAGCGGGTGCTCGTCGACGCCGAGTTGCAGTCACGCGCTGCGCGGCCTTCAGCGTTGGGGTTGTTGTCGCTGCAGGCGAGCCTTGTGGCGCGTGACACGCGCGACGCCATCATCTGGTTCCCGGGCAACTTCGGGTGGAGCCCGGCCAACGTCGGCATGGAGCGATTGCGCGGCGCGGAAGGACGTGCGGCGCTGCAGCCCGCGTGGGGCGAGATCTCCGCCTGGTTTACGGTCTACGACGCCGTGCTCACCAGTGGTGGCCTGCAAATCCCTACGCCGTATGTGGCGCGAGTGGCCGGTGGCGCGCAGCTGCGGACGACGCTCCCGTTCGCGACGGCAACTGTGCTCGTTCATGCGATGGGGCCGAGGCCGTACACGGCGGGGCCACGGAACGCGGCCTTTGAGTTGCCCTCTACGACACTCTGCGACGTCGCTCTCTCTCGTCGCGCTGTGATTGCCGCTGTTGATGCGCTGCTGTCCCTGTCGCTCGACAATGCCACGAATGTCCGCTGGCAGTCGGTACGCGGCTTCCCTTCGCCCGGACGAAGCTGGGCGATCTCCACAACCTTGCGACACTCACCAAAGTCATGAAATACGTATCTGCCAGTCCCCGAGCATTCGCACGTGTCATTGCCTCGGTTGGCCCCTCTGCCCGTCTGCTGTCTACTCGTCTGCTGTCTGCTGCGACGCTGTTTGCAACGTCCGCTTCCCTTGCTGCCTGCGGCGACGATGGAGCGCTCAACAGCGCGCCGCAGCCGCCCAACGGCATCGTGGTCATGGATGGTTTTATCCAGCCCGGCCTCACGCTGCTGGCCGATACAGGGAGCGCGTCCAATCGTGTCATCTTTGGTTCGCCGACCGAGTTTGACGCAGGTGGCTTCACGATGTTGCGCGACACTGTGCTCTCCACCTCCAGCCGCGCCGCTGGCGATCTGCTCTACATCACCGACGTGAAGACCGGGACAATGCGCCGCCTGCAGTTGCCGGCCAAAAGCAATCCGTCGCGAGCCCGGCTCTTTCAGGGTTCCAACGGACTCGCACTCATCGGCGTTGCCTTGCGCGACTCAAATGCAATCGCGCTCGTCTCGGTGTCTGGATCGAACGCGCCCACTATCACGCGCATTGCCAACGCCGGCCTCTGCCCGACCGACGCCTTTCAGTACGACAATGCCACGTGGGTGGTCGACGCCAACGCCAATTGCAAGGTGAACTATGCCGTGCAGGGCGACGTCCGACTCATTCGTATCCCCAACACGGGTACGACGCGGGACACGATCGTGCTCCCCGGAATGCGCGGATCAGGGGCCGGTGCCATCGTTGTCAACGACATCGCCTACATCTCGGCGGGCGGTAACGCGAACTTCTCGAGCTCCCCGTTTTCACTTATTTCGACTGGCTCGCTCGCCAAAGTCGACCTCCGGAACAAGCGCCTGCTGCAGCTGCGCCAAATGCCGGCCGGGACATTCGGGGCTGGCGCAAAGTTGGGGCTCGACAACTTCATCTACGTATCGCTTTCCGAAGATCTCATAAGCTTCAGGAGCCGTATCCTGAAGATTCGCACAGATGATCTGGGTATCGTCGCAGGCGTACCCGCGACAGCAACCACATCGTTTATCGGACCGTTTATGAAACTGACGAGCGCATCTGGCGCAGATGTCACCTGCAGCAGCGGCCAGGCCGATGCCCTCGGTCGCTTGCACTGCATTGCGAACGGAGCCGCCTCTGCAACCTCGTTGATCGTGTTCAATCCAGCTGGCACCGAAGTGAGGCGTGTGCCGGCGGGGCAGGGCGGTGTTGACCTCGCACTGCGGTAATCCAATCGACGAGTGCCACGTGCACGCTCGACTGACTTGTGGCATGTGCTAAGCTGTTGTATGGCCCTGATCGTTACCGATGCGATCGTGTTGCATCAGATCGACTACCTCGAATCCTCGCGCATCCTGCGCCTTGCCACGCGCGAGGCCGGGGTGCAGTCGGTGGTCGCGCGGGGCGCGCGCTCGTCGCGGAAGCGCTTCGGTAGCGCGCTCGACCTCTTCGCCGAGGGGCAGGCGCAGTGGCAAACCAGACCTGGGCGTGATCTGCACACGTTGACGTCGTTTGACGTGACGCGGGTGCGCCCTGCGCTCGCGACCGATCTCGGCCGGTTCACTGCCGCCAACGCGCTGACCGAGTGTGTCCTTCGTGTCGTCCATGACGAGGCGGCGTCAGCGGTCTACAGCGGCATTCTGGCGGGGTTGGACGCGATCGCCGAGTCAACTCCTGTCGACACCGTCTCCGTGGCGCTAGGCGCACTCTGGCGTCTTGTCAGCGACGTCGGTTTCACGCCGGTGCTCGATCGATGCGCGGAGTGTCACACATCAATTTCCGCCAATGCTGACGCGACGTTCAGCCACTTGGCGGGAGGTACTCTGTGCGAACAATGCGGTGCGCACGTGCCGGGCGGCCGACGCCTGCCTGCCTCGGCGCGACAAGCCATTCTGCAGTGGTTGGAAGGGACGCCGCTTGTGGTGGCAGAGGCCGACGCCCGGGCACACCAGCGGCTGCTGAGGGAGTTTCTGGGCCAGCATCTCACCGACGGCCGGGTGCTCAAGGCCTACGCGGTATGGGAGCAAGGGCATTTTTCGAACATTTAAAGCGTTGTCGGGTAATAGTTTATGGAGCTGCATCTCTCGTAGAGTGTCAGTTGGAGCAGCTCTTCCGTCTTTCTGCGCTCGAAGCGGGAATGTTGCTTGACTCCCCGCTTCAGGCGTCCTAGTTTGACGTCAGGCAGTTCATCAACCACCCTCAACTGGAGACTTCGACTAACCCCCTGATTCGTCAGTCGGAGAAGCACCATGAAACGTTCGTGGGCGGCACTGGGTCTGGTGCTCGCTCTCAGCGCGATCATGCCAATGGTTTCTGGCGCGCAGGATACTCGGAAAAAATCTGGTGGAGCAACGCTCGGCCAGAACTATCCGAACCCCTTCAACCCCGAAACCCGCTTCAATTTCAGCGTGGGCGATGCGCCCACCTGTCCTGAGCCAACTAAGCAGCACCGAGTCACAATCAAGATCTACAACGTGCTGGCACAGCTCGTCGCGATCCCGGTGTTACAAGGCGGCTCAGCTGGAGTGGCTGGAGGTCAACCGCTGGACAACGTGTTGCTGTCATGTGGCGAGTACGTCGCCTACTGGGATGGCAAAGTCCGAAACACCGGGCGGGAGGCCGCTTCGGGCGTGTATCTCTATCGTCTCGAAGACAACGGCGTGACGCTGACACAAAAGATGGTTTCTGTGAAGTGAGCACCACGAACGACCCGCAACACAATTCATGATGGCGCGCTGGGTGAGCGGACCCAGCGCGCCATTTTGCGTCCGTACCCCAGCCGTTCACGTTGTCCTGACGCATCTTGTTGCAAACAGTGCGCCGCTTCGGCAGGCCGCGAACGGCCTCGCGCTTGCTACTAAGTCAACCGAACGCCGTACGGCCTGTGGTGAACGCCATTGTCGGGGAATTCCTCCTCGACCATCGAGCGGCCGAGCCCGAATATTCACGCCATGATCAACTCAGACCGTTTGACGGTAAAGAGTGCGGAAGCGCTCAACGACGCCGTCAGCCTCGCGCGCAAGGCGGGCAATCCGCTCGTCTACGATCTTCATCTCCTGCTGGCGCTCCTGGTCCAGGACGAGGGGATCGTCGTGCCGATTCTCCAACGGGTTGGCGCGAATGTCACCTCGCTTCGGGCGGCAGCAGAACTCGAAGCCGGACGGTACGCCAGGCAGAGCGATGCGCAGCCCAGCTTCAGTCGCGAACTCACGCAGGTCGTCGATGCCGCGGAGAAAGAAGCGAAGGCGCTCAGCGACGAGTACGTCTCGACCGAGCACATGCTGCTCGCGCTCTCTGACGCAAAGGGCACGGACAGCGTGCGTCTGCTCGCGGCCGTCGGCGCCAATCGCACCGCGCTCGTAGACGCGCTGAAACTCGTGCGGGGCGCCCATAAGGTCACCGACCAATCGCCGGAAGGGCAGTATCAGGCACTGGAGCGCTACACGCGTGATCTGACCGAGGCCGCGCGCAAAGGCAAACTCGATCCAGTCATCGGACGCGATGAAGAGATTCGCCGCGTCATTCAGGTGCTGTCGCGTCGTACCAAGAACAATCCCGTGCTCATCGGCGAACCTGGCGTCGGCAAGACGGCGATCGCCGAAGGACTCGCACAACGCATCATCAGCGGCGACGTCCCCGAAGGACTCAAGAACAAGCGCCTCGTCTCGCTCGATCTTGGCGCACTCATCGCCGGCGCAAAATTCCGCGGTGAATTCGAAGAGCGGCTCAAGGCTGTGCTCAAGGAGATCACCTCATCCGAGGGGCTCTACATCGTTTTCATCGACGAAATGCACACGCTGGTCGGTGCCGGGAAAGCCGAAGGGAGTATGGACGCGGGCAACATGCTCAAGCCAATGCTCGCCCGCGGCGAACTCCGCGTCGTCGGCGCGACCACGCTCGACGAATATCGCAAGCATGTCGAAAAAGACGCCGCGCTCGAGCGTCGCTTTCAGCCCGTGTATGTCGGCGAGCCAAGTGTGGAGAGCACCATCGCGATCCTGCGTGGACTGAAGGAACGCTACGAAGCGCACCATGGCGTGCGCATCACTGATGGCGCTGTTGTGGCTGCGGCGACGCTGTCCAATCGCTACATCGGCGATCGGTTTCTCCCTGACAAAGCCATCGATCTGATTGACGAAGCCGCGTCGCGGCTGCGCATCGAGATTGACTCGGTACCGCAGGAGATTGACGAAGTCGAGCGTCGCATCGTGCAGCTTGAGATCGAACGTCAGGCGCTTCGCAAGGAAACCGATCCTGCGTCCGTCGATCGTCGCGGGACGATTGAGCGGATCTTGGCCGACCTCAAGGAAGAAGCCGCGGGAATGCGCGCCCAGTGGCAGCAGGAAAAAGAATCACTCGGCAGCGTCGGGCGCATCAAGCAGGAGATCGAAGCGGCGCGTGTGGAAGCCGAGCAGGCAACCCGCGCTGGTGATCTCAACAAGGCGGCCGAAGTCACGTACGGAAAGATCCCGTCGCTCGAACGGCAGATGAAGGAAGCGGAGAGCAAGCTCGCCAGTCACGACGGCGGACGTCCGCAGTATCTCAAGGAAGAAGTCGCGGCCGATGACGTCGCAGACATCGTTGCGCGATGGACCGGAATTCCTGTGACACGCATGCTCGAGTCAGAACGCGAACGCCTCACGAAGCTGGAAGACGTGCTCTCAACGCGCGTGATCGGTCAGCGCGAAGCAGTGCGTGCGGTGGCCAATGCGGTGCGTCGTTCGCGCGCGGGGCTGCAGGACCCCAATCGACCCATCGGCTCATTCATCTTTCTCGGGCCGACTGGCGTGGGCAAGACGGAGACGGCGCGAGCACTCGCCGAGTTTCTCTTTGACGATGAGCACGCGATGGTGCGCATCGATATGTCCGAGTATATGGAGAAACACGCCGTCGCGCGTTTGATCGGTGCGCCACCGGGCTACGTCGGCTACGAAGAGGGGGGACAGCTCACCGAAGCGGTGCGTCGTCGACCGTACTCCGTGATTCTCTTCGACGAGATCGAAAAGGCGCATCCGGACGTGTTCAACATCCTGCTGCAGCTCCTTGACGATGGACGCCTCACGGATTCACAGGGACGCACCGTCAATTTCCGCAATGCGGTGGTCATCATGACCTCCAACGTCGGCAGCCAGATGATTCTCGAGCGTGGCCAGTCGGGAGAAGGTGGCAACTGGTCACATGTCGAACAGGAAGTCATCGCCGCGCTGCGTGGTGTGTTCAAACCAGAGTTCCTCAATCGCATTGACGATATCGTGGTCTTCCATCCACTTGGCCGTGGCGAGATCGACCACATCATCGACCTGCAGCTTGGCCATCTGCGCAAACTGTTGGGCGATCGCAAACTCACCATTCGGCTGACGGATGCCGCACGCGCGCGCCTCGCGGACGACGGCTACGAGCCGGCGTTCGGTGCGCGTCCGCTCAAGCGCGCGGTGCAGCGACTCCTGCAGAATCCGCTCGCGATGGCCGTGCTGGAAGGTCGGTTCAAGGAAGGCGATGTCATTGTGGCCGACCTGAGCCCGACCGACGAAGCGTTGGTGTTCCGCCACGGTGACGCGGCCGACTCGGCGGTGGCCAACCTGTCGATGGCGCCTGCTGGTGCGTCAAACGGGGCATCGACGCGGGCGGCCACGCCCCAAGTGCCTGCGGCGGGGTAGTGGAGCGTGTACTGTTGTGCGAATGACGACCTCCCCCATCGCAGCGGCAGACCAACAGGCGATGGCGGCGGCGCTCGACGAAGCCCGTGCAGCGGCGGCCGCTGGCGAGGTTCCGGTAGGCGCGGTCGTGGTGCATCTGGGGGAAATCGTGGTCCGCGCCCAGAACCGGATGCGGCGCGATGGCGATGCGACCGCTCATGCGGAGGTGCTCGCGATGCGTGCGGCGGCGCACGCATTCGGAGATGAAATGCTGCGCTCCGCGACGCTCGTGGTCACGCTCGAGCCGTGCGCCATGTGTGCCGGCGCGATCGTACTCGCGCGAGTGGAACGGCTGCTGTTCGGGGCCTGGGATGACAAGGCCGGCATGTGTGGATCCGTCGGCGATATCGTCCGGCATCCTCGGCTGAATCATCGGCCCGCGGTTCAGGGCGGCATTTTGGCCGCGGAATCTTCGGCGTTGTTGCGGCAGTTCTTCAGTCAGCGTCGTTGACACCGGGGGCGCTGGTTTTGATTTTGGAACGGCGGCGTTTCGGTTTGACCGGAGGGTCGTCTGAGCGTTGGATAGGTGGCCGAGTGGTTGAAGGCACCGGTGTCGAAATAGGGTATCTCGCGCCTGCGCCCTGACGTCCCGCCCCGCGGTCCGTCGGGGCTTTTTTGTGTGCAAGCCATCGTGAGAAAGCGTTTACGCGTGATGGCCGTGTCCGCGCCGACGCGCCCCCGATCGGCGGGGCAGCTTTCCGTCGGTTTCCGTCGGTTTCCGTCGGTTTCCGTCGTTCTGCGGCTCTGCTAATTCCGCCAGCAAGTTTCACCATCGAAAACAGTTGGGTGACCCGAAGCGCCATCCGCGCGGCACCCTACCGCGACCGCGTTGTGCATCACGCGTTGTGCATCACGCGCTGTGCATCACGCGCTGTGCATCACGCGCTGTGCGCCCAGGTCGAACCCCTACTCGAGCAGCGTATGATCGAACACTCGTTCGCCTGTCGTGTGGGCAAGGGCACGCACGCGGCCATCAGCACGCTGCAGCAGTTCCTGCGCGGCGGTGCATGGGCACTCAAGGTCGACATCAGCAGGTACTTCTACTCCGTCGATCACGAGCTTCTACTGCAGAGCCTCGGCCGCCTCATCGACGATTGCCCGCTGCGCGACTTCGTCACGCGTCTGCTCGCCACGTACGACGCTTCCGGCGAGTACTACTTCCCGCAGCGCGATGACGACCTGTTTGCCGTTGCGCGGCCGCGTGGCCTGCCCATAGGCAACCTGTCCAGCCAGCTCTTCGCGAATTGGTATCTCATGCGATCGACCAGTTCGTGAAGCGCACACTCGGCTGGCGGCGCTACGTGCGGTACATGGATGATCTGGTGCTGGTGGGTGAGACAAAGCCCGACATGACGCAAGCGCGCGACGCCATTACGCAGGCACTGCGGCTCACGCCGCATCCGCGTAAGACGCAACTGTTCCCGGTCAAGAACGGGGTGCCGTTTCTGGGCTTCCGGCTCTATCCGCACGGCCGCCGTATCCTGCGCGCCAACCTGCGGCGCTTCTCCACCCGCGTGCGACGGTATGCGCGCCATGCCGCGGAAGGCACGTTGGCCGTCGATCATGCCCGCGCGTCGCTGCGCTCATGGCTGGGGTTCGCAGCGCCACATGGGCACGGTGTGCTCTTCGAGCAGTTGCTCGACATGATTGGGTTCCGCGAACCGGGCAGAGCGCTCCCCAAGCGCTTCACCTTGAACGGGTGCGGGCCACCCCTCCAACCGCGCGCCGCGCGGCGGGTCGTGGAACAACAACGCGAACA
>Ga0105044_10000134_pt1 | contig 78809 bp, 73 predicted proteins | sample MAT01_FD_78092 | JGI IMG/M metagenome (GOLD analysis project Ga0105044, IMG submission 78092) | Freshwater microbial communities from Lake Fryxell liftoff mats and glacier meltwater in Antarctica - MAT-01 | ecosystem: Environmental > Aquatic > Freshwater > Ice > Liftoff microbial mat | place...
GGAGACCACTTATCTTGTGCGCAAACTGGACCAGTCCGGCCAGCGTCACATTCGAGCGACGAAACAGACCCGTGTCCGGTGCTCCTGTCGGTGCACTGCTACCGGTGCCAGCGGCGGCAATGGTCGCCGACGTGAATCTGGGTTTGAGCTCCTGGGCAGTGACACCAGCGGCCATTAGCGCCAACGCTGATACGCCTGCCACGCCCGCGATCATCGTTCGTTTACGCAACATGCAACTGAACTCCCTGAATCGGCCCGGTCATTTCGATGAGTCGCTTGAGACCTCGGCTATCGCCCTGCGAAAGGTCGAAATAGGAGCCGTCCCTTTGATCTTCTTCAAGAGACGAATGTCGCCATCAGGCGCTTGGCGCCCAACAAAGAAGAGGGGTGTCGACGAAACCCCCAGTCGACGCGCTGTGTTCACATCAGCCTCAATGTCAGCTGCTGTCTCACCGGTGCTCAAACAGGAGACGAACGTGGGCCGATTCAGGCCGACGGCCTCGGCATGTCGGACCAAGCTAGTGTCATCAAGTTCCGCCTGGTGTTTAAACAGCCAATGGTACATTTCCCAGAAGCGCTTCTGCTTTCCAGCGCACACAGCGGCCTCACCAGCTTTCCGTGCATACGGATGTATGGTCAGCGGGTAGTTGACAAAGATCATCTGGAGCCGGCCCGACTTCACGAACTCCTCCTCTAGAGCTGGTCCGGTGGACGTCGCATGAGTCGCGCAAAAGGGACATTGAAAGTCAGCAAACTCTATCAGAACCACTTCACTAGCTCCGAGGGCATGCCTCACCTCGTCTGCCTGCAATGACATGTCAACCACGTCCTCGACCTGATTCACAGTTGGCGCCACTTGCGACTGGGGGGCTAGCTAGACGCGGGCGGAACGGCGGCCGCAGACCGCGACGTCGAAGGCGTGGTCGAGATGATGCTCGATGCCACGCAGAAGTTTGCGGCGCCGCTGACCTCGGATCGCCTGTTCGCATGGCACGCCGCCCTCTTCCCGACCGGGCGTAGTGGCATGCGCAAGATCGTCGTGGGAGCGTGGCGCGATGATGCGACCGGACCGATGCAGGTCGTGTCCGGCCACGAGGGCAAGGAGAACGTCCATTACGAGGCGCCCGCGGCGTCACTCTTGCCGGACGAAATGGGCCGATTCCTGATATGGGCAAACGAGTCCGATCGAACGGACCAAGTGCTGCGTGCAGCACTTGCACACCTGTGGTTCGTGACCATTCACCCGTTTGATGACGGGAACGGACGCATCGCGCGCGCGATCGCGGACTGGCAGCTCGCGCGTTCGGAGCATAGCGCGCAGCGCTTCTATAGCATGTCGGCCCAGATCCGGCACGAGCGCAACGACTATTACAACATCCTCGAGCGCACCCAGAAAGGCACGCTCGATGTCACGCCATGGCTGCAGTGGTTCTTGGGCTGTCTCGGCCGCGCCTTCGTCGGTACCGAGACGACACTCGCGGCAGTGCGACGTCAGGCGCGGTTCTGGGAACGCGCCACGCGGCTGACCATCACTGACCGGCAGCGCCTCGCGCTGAACCGCCTGCTCGACGGCTTCACCGGTCAAGCTAACGACGAAGAATGGGCGGTCCTGGCGAAGTGCTCGCACGACACAGCGTTGCGAGACATTCAAAGCCTCGTCGACCAGGGTCTGTTGACGAAAGACGAAGGCGGTGGGCGCAGCACGAGCTACTCGCCCAGACTCGAATAACTCCCACCCTCCGCAGCGGATGCGCTCGCGCGAAAGGCGTGTGCGGAAGATGCTCGAGGGACTTCTCAGGGGCCACGACCGCGGGTGGAACACCCACCCACGTGGCGGGCGCACAGGTACAAATGCTCTGGAGTGGCGGAGAGGGTGGGATTCGAACCCACGTGCCGGTTGCCCGACAAATCGCTTTCGAGGCGATCCCGTTACGACCACTTCGGTACCTCTCCGCAGAGGGTGGGCGGCTCAACAGGATCGCATATCCCGCGCCGAATCGCCAAATGCAGGTGGCCTAAGGCCGACAACTCGGCTCTCAACACCTATCGCGTGCCCTCGGTGCAGGGTCCCTACGCGTCGGAGTGAGTGTCTCATCGCGCGCGTGAGACCCAGCGCGCGCTACGTACGAGGGCGTCGTTCCCTGAAAAACGCCTGCAACACGTCGCGGCACTCCGCGGCAAGCACTCCCGATATCACCGTCACCTGATGATTGAGCGCCGCGTGTTCGTGCGCCCGTTGCGTGGATTCCATGGCGCCGGCCTTTGGCTCAGTGGCGCCGTACACCACGGTCTGCACTCGCGCGTGCATGAAGGCGCCCACACACATGACGCAGGGTTCGAGCGTGACATAGAGGATGACTCCGGGAAGGCGGTAGTTGCCGCTGCGTGCTGCGGCATCCCGCAGCGCCACGATCTCGGCATGCGCCGTGGGATCGTGTGATCCCACGGGGCCGTTGCGACCCCGGCCAATAACGAGACCATCACGCACCACAACGGCGCCCACAGGCACTTCACCCGCGGCGGCGGCTTCACGCGCCAGCGTCAGGGCCTCGCGCATCCACTCGTCATGCGCCACTGAGGCCGCTATCGCCGAATCGACACCATCACGCGCATGATGACGCCGCCCAGGTCCTGCTCGCCCAGGGCCCCCATCGCCCCACCCGGATCGGGCAACTCGACCTTGCGCCAGCCAACTTCGGCGCCAGCCGTGACAAACCGCCACACGGGCACCTCGACGCCGCCGAACACGAGGAACCCGTTGTAACGCTCGCTGACCTCTTCACCCGACGCGTCGCTTGGGGACGACTCGTTGTAGTTCAGAAACATCCCGCCGGCACCGAGATAGCCCACGATTCCACGTGAGCCGATCGGATTGAAGCGCCAGCCTGCGGCCAGCTCCATTGGCGTCATCGTGATGTCGAGGGGGACGCCCAGCGGGAAGACGATGTTGTCGAACACGAAGATGCGCTCTCCGGATTGCGACATCCGCGAGACAGCGGCGCGGGCGAACACGCCACGCCACAGCCGCTGCACCTCCACGCCGCCGCCCACTCCAGTCAACGTGGACTTGCCCGTGATGGCTTCGAAGGTGTCCGTCGCGGCCATCATCTGCCACTCGAAGTGACCAAACGCGCGTAAGCCAAACCGCGGCGCTGCCGGTGCCGCGGCAGGGCCCTGGGCCCACGCGGACGTGGCCGATGACAACAGAACCGCGGACACACAAATGCCGATGCGACGCGACATGATCACCTCAACACTCCAAGTCCCCGCAGCGCCGTGCGCGGCTGAATCAAACCCGCTCCATACAGATTGTCGCGCCCAGGGTCACCAAGATCCTTCGCGGTGGCTCTAATCAAGGCCTCAACAGCTGCCGGCGACGTGACGCCCTGGCTCATCAGGAGCGCGGCAATCCCAGCGACATGCGGCGACGCCATCGACGTGCCCTGATAGCCGACATCAGAATAACGATTGAACCGGGGCAGGATCACCACGGCCGGGTTGTAGTCGCTGAACAACATGCCCGACTGATACACCACGCCGTTGGCACCACCCTCGCGCGAGTCGCCACCAGGCGCGGCGATCTCCACAAAATCACCTGTCGTCGAATAGAAGGAGCGCACCGAGGTCCGGCCTACCGCTCCCACGGCCATCGCGCCGCCGACCCCGCGGGCGTACGACGCGGGATACGTGGTGGGATTGCCGTCCTCGAATTCGTTGCCCGCAGACATGGCCACAAACACACCACGGGTGAGCGCATAGTTCATGACGTCAAGGTCGGCCGGCGACGCGTCGGTACCGCCGAGGCTGAGGTTGATGACCTTGGCGCCGTTGTCGGCCGCGTACCGGACGGCGGCCACCACGGCCGATGTCGGGCATCCCCCAACGTTGAGCGGCGGAAACCCCGTGATCCCGGCTTCCGCCTGGAGGATCTGGATATCCCAGAAGCTCAGGCACACCTTGAGCGGCATGATCTGCGCGCCGTAGGCCACACCGGCGTAGCCCAGATTGTTGTTCGTGGACTGCGCGACCGTTCCTGATACGTGCGTGCCGTGACCGTCGAAATCGACCACGGGGCCCGTCCAGAACACGAAGTCCCTGTTGCCAACAATCCGGGACGCGTCCATGTCCGGATTGATGCCCACAGGCACCTGCGCCGTCACAATCGCCGTGCCGTTCCACGTCTTGAGGGCGTAGGTCGCATTGACGCTGGTCAGGCCCGTGTCGATGACCGCAACCGTCACGCCGGCACCGGCGGCTCTGCTGACGTCCCACGCCCGCGGCAGGTCGAGCAGCGTCATATTCCACTGTCGCGCGGCAAACTGCGTGTCGTTGGGCACGGCCGAGGGCTTCCGCAACCAGTTCGGCTGGGCGTACTCCACCTCGGGTTGGCGCATCAGGTTGGCCGCCACCGCGATCGAGTCGGGGTCTTCAGGCACCACAAGGCGCGCCGTCCGGTCGGCGATCCACTGGAGCCGGTCCGTGGACGGCCGCGACCGCACCGAGGCGAGCGCCCGCGCCTGCTGATTGACGCTGACACCCACACGGAACTTGACGATCACTTCACCGGGCAGGTAGTTGAGGTCGCGGGTGGCCGCTTGCGCATAGGCCGCCAGTTGCGTCGCGGTCGTCAGGAACTGCGGCGGCGGTGGTTGTTGCGCGTTGACCGACGCGCCCGGTATCGAGAGGAGCCCAGCCAGCGCACAGGCCCCGGCTGCCAGAGAGAATCGCGCAGTGGTCGCAGTCATTTGAAAATGACTATGACACCAGAGCGGAGCCGGACAGTAGGGAAAAGTTGGGACGCCCGCGTCGCGGATCTGGAAGCCGTTCTAGTCGGCGTCAGGAGCGTCGGCGATCCGCTCCGGTTCCAGGACACGTTCAACCGCCCCATTGCCGACACGGCTGACGTAATACACCTTGGCTTCGGCTCTGGTGGAGACCACGCGCGCCACCTCGTTGTCTTCGAAGTAGATTCCTGCGTCGTTGTCGCAGGCGTATCCGGGCTTCATTTCACCGGAACCGATGAGCTTCTGATAGAGCGGCCGCCGGCCAGGCTCCCTGTCGTAGTGCGGGCTGTGGCTCCCCTTCAGGAAGCCAAGGCACGACACGGTGGAGAGTGCCTTCGGCCTGGAGTCCGTGGTGCCTTCTTCGAACCAGCACAACGACCCGGCACTGGCGCCGCCGAGCACAATGCCACGGTCCCACGCCGTTCTGAGCACCGCGTCGATACCCTGCGCGCGCCAGATGGCCTGTTGATTGAGCGTGTTGCCGCCAGAGACGACGATGCCGTCAACGGAGAGGAAGACGTCTTCCCAACTACGATTCTGCTGAGTACTCGCGATGAAGCTTTCTTGAACTGAAGGCTCGACGTTGAGCGGGGCGCAATTGCGAAACCAGGTGATGACGCCGGCCGGCGAATCAGCGGATGCCGTGGGCAGGTAGCAGAGCTTCGGCCGGGGCTTGCCCGTCAGTGCCGCCATGTACCTGATGAAGCTCGTGCCGAATCCCCCGCCCGCGATCAGGATCTTCCGCGTCGCGCGCCCACGCCCGACTTCGCGCGCCTCATGATGGTCCCGCGTGAACGGCCCGGCGGCCTCGGTGGCCAGATTCGCAGCCACCACCGCGGCGCCGATCACGGTTGTATTGATGAACTCGCGTCGCTCCATGGGATCAGTGGTGCGCCCTGCAGGATTCGAACCTGCGACCTCCTGGTTCGTAGCCAGACGCTCTATCCAGCTGAGCTAAGGGCGCACAAGCTGGTGATTATACCCCTTCGACTCGCGTGTCATCAAACCAAGTCTCAGCGAACGATGCGGTCGCGGACCAGGCCGAACCCCGCGTCAAATCCCGAGAGCGAAATGGGCAGGCGCCCTCCGATGGGGTTTTCCCCGGCCAGTGCCGCCACCGCCGAGCTTTCTGCCAAATCGTAGAAATCGTACGTCAGGAGCACCGCCGGCAGGTCGGGCAGGAACGTGGGCACGTAGGGATTTCCGAAAAACATCGTCACAAACGGCTTGGGCGTGCCCGCGGTCAGCCGTGCCAGGTCACCCAGCAGCTTGGTAAGCGGCGGCGCCAGGTCCATGCGGCCGCTGCCCGACGACGCCCGGACAAACACGGAGACGACGATGGCGTCGAACCGGAGGGCCGAGGCGCGGACGAGATCGATTTCAGACGGGGAGGACCGGTCCGAGAGCTCGATGGCGGTCACCGACGGCCAGCGGCGGCGCAGCTCCGGGATCACGGTGCGGCTCGGCGCGGCAATGCGCCAGCCGGACGGATAGTCGAGCACCGACAAATACAACACCGCGGCCTCGCGCGGCGCGCGCAGCGGCACCTGGTTACGGTCGTCTTTAAGCAGCGTGATGGATCGCTGACTCGCCTGCCGCGCCGTCTGGGCGCGCTGCCGGCCCCCGACCAGGAACGGCAGGTCATCAAGCGAGACCAGCTTCTTCAAGTGCAGACCCAGCCGCGCCTTGGCGGTCAGGATGCGCCGCACGGACGCGTCGAGTTGCGCGAGGGGAATCTCGCCACGCTCGACAGCGGTCCTGATCCCAATCACTGCCGCCACATCGTCTGGCGAGTGCAAGACGATGTCGTTGCCGGCCTGCAGCGCGCGCACGGCCGCGTCGCCCGGCGAGAGCCGCCGCGAGACGGCGTCCATGCCCATCGAGTCGGTCACGATGAGGCCGTCGAACTTGAGGTCGCCGCGCAACAAGCCGGTGACGATCGGGCGGCTCAGCGTGGCGGGACTGAACTGGGCTGGATCGAGCGCGGGCAGCTGGATGTGTGCGGTCATCACGGCGTCGGCGCCGGCGGCGATGCCCGCCTTGAACGATGGGAGCTCCACGGCGTCGAGACGATCGCGTGGATGCGTGATGATCGGCAGGCCGATGTGGGAATCCACGTCGGTATCGCCGTGGCCGGGGAAATGTTTAAGCGTCGCGAGCATGCCGCCCGACTGCAGGCCCTGGACGTAGGCGGCGGCGAGCCGGCCGACGGCCGCCGGGTCCTCACCGAGCGAGCGCGTGTTGATGACCGGGTTGCGCGCGTTGTTGTTCACATCAACGACGGGCGCGAAGTTCATGTGTACGCCGATCGCGCGGCCTTCCTGCGCGGTGATGCGGGCCGCCGAGCGCGCGAGTTCCTCATCCATCGCGGCGCCAAACGCCATGGCACGCGGAAAGGTGGTGGCGCCGGCGATGCGAAATCCGACGCCGGCTTCAAAGTCTGCCGAGGCCAGCAACGGAATGGCTGAGGCAGCCTGCAACCGATTGAGTGTGGACGCGGCGGCCAGCGGCTGGCCCAGCGTCACCGTGCCATAGGCGGTATTGAGCAACACGCCGGGCGCGCGTTCCGAGCCGCCGAACACCACGAGGCCGCCGAGCTTCAGCTTCGTCACCTTCTCCATCAGCTGGTCGAATTGGTCGGTGTCTGCTGAGAGGTACATCGAATCGATCCCCGACATCACGACCTGTCCCACTTTATCGTCCAGGGTCATCTTCTTGAACGTGTCGTCCACCCAGCGCAGGGCGACGCGGTCGAGAGCCGTCGGCAGCGCGGCGGCGGGTACCGGGAGTGGCGCGGGCTGCTGCACGGCAGCCGGTCGGCGCACGGGCGCCTGCGCCTGTCCGGCAGAGACGACCACGGCCGACAACGCGCCGGCGACCAGCACCAGCGCCAATTTCATCGTGATGTCTCTCTGACCACGTGGCCCAGTTCCGGCAGGATGAGTTTCTCCATCCCCAGCCGCACTGCGGATTCGGAGCCGGGCAACACAAACACCACGCAGCCGGTGACGACACCGGCACAGGCACGGCTCAGCATCGCGGCCGCACCCACCTGCTGATAACTCAGCATGCGGAAGAGTTCGCCAAACCCGTCCAGCTGCTTGTCGAACATCGACGTCACGGCCTCGTAGGTGGTATCGCGCGACGTCACGCCCGTCCCGCCGGTGGTGATGACCGCCCGGACGTTTTTTCGTCCCAGGTGCGCGCGAATGGCCTCGGCGACTTTGATCGGATCGTCGGGGACCAACTCGCGGGCCACCACCGTGTGGCCGGCGCCTTCAAGCAGGCTGGCGATGGTCTGACCACTGGTATCTGTCTCGCGGGTGCGGGTATCGCTCACGGTCAGCACCAGGCACGGCACAGACGAGGGTGAAGCGGCGCGATGAGCATTGGCAGACATAAGTGGGATGATACTTGAACCCATGCGTCCCTTTGCGTACACGCTGCCATTCGATGAGGCGCTGGGCCACGTGCTCGCCGCGCCGCGGCCGATCGGCCGAACCGAGCGCGTTCCGCTGGCCGAAGCCGACGGCAGGGCGCTGGTTTCCGAGGTTTTGGCACCGTTCGATGTACCGCCGTTCGACCGCGCGGCCATGGACGGATATGCCGTGATTGCCGCCGACACGACCGGCGCGGCACATGATGCGCCAGCAACCCTGCGGCTGATCGGCCGTGTGTTCACCGGTGATCCATCACCCGAACGTGTCACGTCCGGTTGTTGCGTAGAGATTGCCACTGGCGCGCCGCTGCCCGATGGCGCTGACGCCGTCGTGATGGTGGAACAGACGACGTCCGGGGATGGCGCGGTCCTGATTCATCGCGCGGCAACGCCGCGGCAACACGTCGGACCCCGTGGGGGTGACATTGCGTCGGGCCATATGGTGCTCGACGCCGGCGTTGTGCTCACGCCGGCCCGGGTCGGTGTGCTGGCGGCGCTGGGGCGCACACACGTGGAGGTGTACGCGCGGCCGCGCGTGGCCATTCTCTGTACGGGCGACGAAGTGGTGGACCCTGGATCACCGTTGGGCGCAGGCCAGCTCTACAACGTGAATCGGTTCACGCTCGAGGCATTGGTACGGCGCCACGGCGGAGAGGCCATGGTGCTGCCCACGTCCCGCGACTCCATTGAGGCATTGACGCAGACACTCGGTCAGGCCGACGGCTGCGACATCCTGGTGTTCTCAGGCGGAAGTTCGGTGGGCGAACGCGACCTGGTGATTGACGCGCTGCGCGAACACGGCGAGGTCATCTTTCACGGCGTGGCCATCAAGCCGGGCAAACCCACCGTGTTCGGCCGTATCGGCAACGCACCTGTGCTGGGCCTCTCGGGATACCCGACGTCGTGCCTCTCGAACGCCCACCTGTTTCTAATCCCTCTCCTGCGAGCCACAGCGCGCCTGCCACCCTGGCAGCCTCGGCAGGTCACGGTGCCTTTGGCGCGACGGATCACGTCCACTCCGGGCCGCACGCAGTTCTACATGGTGCGCATCATCGACGGCCACGCCGAGCCCGCATTCAAGGCTTCGGGCGACATCACCAGCATGGCCAACGCCGACGGGTATGTGACCGTTGCCACGGCCACCGAAGCCCTGGAAGAGGGAGCGATGGTGACGGTGGCGATGTACGAGGACGCTTCTATTGAGGATTGAGGATTGAGGATTGAGGATTGAGGATTGAGCGATTGAGCGATTGAGCGATTGAGCGATTGAGCGATTGAGGATCGGGATGGGGCGGATGGCGGATGTGGGTGGCAGCGATGATTCGCAGATTGCCCGATGGGCCGCAATCGCGCCATCAGCGATCAGCCATGCCCCGATCTTCAATCGCTCACTCCTCAACCCTCAATCTCTGGCGCGCCCGCGCGGGAGCGAGTTCACCGAAGCGCGCTGCGCAACCCGCGCTGCCCGACTCGCGTGTGGTTGATCGAGAGCGCGAGAATCCGCATCGATTCCTGCGGCGCGTGAAAGCCCATTGAGTTTTCGGCTTCGATGAAGTCGAGCAGAAACTGCGCGCGGCGCTGCGACGCCTGCGCGTTGCCGACCACCGCGGCGGCGGCACCGCCCGATCGCGCCAGCTTGATATCGCCTATGAGTTCGACCAGTGCGTCCATCGCCACGTTGCGCATCGCGTAAGTGCGCTCCTGAATGGTGAGCACCCGCTGGCGCAGTTCCTCTTCGGGCCAGTTGTGGCACACCTGGCACGCGTTGTTGATGTTGAGCAGCGGGCTGCGCACATGATGGTCGCTCACCTTCAGGCCGCCCTGCCGCATGTACGGCATGTGACAGTCGGCACAGGCCACTCCTGACCGGGCGTGGATCCCCTGGTTCCACATTTCAAACTCAGGATGCTGGGCCTTCAGCACCGGCGCGCCAGTCTCGGCGTGTGTCCAGTCCTTGAACCCGTTCTCTTCGTAGTAGGAGAGAATCTCGTCGGCCTTGAGGCCTTTGGTCCACGGATACGTCAGCCGCTTCTCACTGCCCTTGAAGTAATACTCGACGTGGCACTGGCCGCAGACGAACGACCGCATCTCCTGGTGCGTGGCCTGCGCATTCACGTCATAGTCCGGTACACCCTGCGAGGCCTTGTACGCCTTAATCCCTTCCAGGAAGCCCGGTCGCGTCACACGCAACTGCATCGTCTTTGGATCGTGGCAGTCGATACACGCCACCGGATGCGTCACCTTGGTGCGTGCCTCCTTGTACGGCATTTTGTTCATCGCCTCGAACCCGGCGATGAGGTTGCCATTGCCCAGACGTTTGTACGGCAGATACACCGACGCGTGGCAATGCATGCACGTGCCCGGCTGGGTCACCACCTGCTGCCGCTCGGTGAACGTCTGGTCGTCGAGCATGAACGCGTGGCCCCGCTCCTCGCGGAAGTCGGTCGCAAACGCATACCCGCTCCACATCGTTTTCAGCCGGGGATCTTCTTCGAGCCGTGACTGGGCGACGATGGATCTGGGGTCGGCCTGGGTGGGTGTGCGTTGCACCGCTTCGCTGCCGCCGAAGCGAGTCCTGATCTGGTCCACTGTCCGCAGATAGCCGTCGTATTGAAACGGAAAGTTCTTGCCCCACACGGCCGGGTCGTCGATCTCGTCGGTCAGTTCGACCACACGGAAGAACGGGTCGCGCGCTTCCTGCTTCCGCTCGAAGACCGACACCAGGAGCGCGGTGGCGCCGGCCGCAGCCAGAGCCGCCGCCACGGCCGTCACGAAAATCAGTCGGGAAGCTCTCATTGTGGATGTCCAATCTTTCCGTGGCACTTGACGCAGCCGGTCGGTTCACCGTGGCCCGGCGACATGGTCTGAGTCAGCGCCGCATGACACTTCTGGCACGACGCTTCCGCCACCTTGTGATTGCCCGGTGTGATCTGGATGTTGTCGGGAAAATTCCCGGTGGTGAAATAAAAGGAATGCCAGAAGCCGTTGCGGGCCTTCGTGACGTACTTCGGAATGAAGCCCTTCGGCGTGTGGCAGTCATTGCAGACCGCCACACTGCGATGACTCGACCGCTGCCACTTGGCGTAGTAGTCGTTCATCACGTGGCAGTTGGCACACGCCGCCGGGTCGTTGGTGAAGTACGACCCGCCTTTGGCGTAGACAAACGTGAACCCGCCGATCCCCATCAGGAGACCGGCGAGCACGCCCAGGGCAATGGTCAGGCGGGGCATGCGGGACTAGCGGAATTGAGGATTGGGCGATTGCGCCCCATCGCCCCATCGAGCACGTTGCCAATCATCGTTGCCACAATCCCTCAATTCCCATCCGCAATCCCACATCACGCCATGCGTCCCCATCCCGATCCTCAATCGCTCAATCCTCAACCCTCAATTGGAGTGACGAAATTGGGGCGACCGAAGTCGCGAACCGTCCTAGCCCAGCCGCTTGGCGATCTCGTTCCAATTGGCCACGTTCCACCAGGCGGCGAGGTAGTCGGGCCGTCGGTTCTGATACTTGAGGTAGTAGGCGTGTTCCCACACGTCCACGCCCATGATGGCGCGTTTGCCGTCCATCATCGGGTTGTCCTGGTTGGCGGTGCTTTCGACTGCGAGCTTGCCACCGGCTTCCACGAGCCAGGCCCAGCCGCTGCCGAAGCGCGTGGCGCCAGCCTTCTGCATCAGATCCTTGAAGGTATCGAAGTTGCCGAATGCGCCGTTAATCGCGTCAGCCAGCTTGCCCGAGGGCGCGCCGCCCTGGCCGGGGCCCATGATCTGCCAGAACATGGTGTGGTTGACGTGGCCGCCGCCATTGTTCCGCACCGCAGCGCGAATGTCCTCGGGAACCGTGGCGAGGTTCTTGATCAGGTCCTCGGCGCTCTTGCCCGCCAGGTCAGGGTGCTTCTCGACCGCGGCGTTCAGGTTGTTGACGTACGCGGCGTGATGCTTGCCATGGTGGATCTGCATTGTCTGCGCGTCGATGTGGGGTTCAAGCGCGTCGAACGCATACGGAAGTGGTGCCAGTTCATGAGCCATTCTGTAAAACTCCTTGGGGTTAGGACCTCTGAGGTAATCTTGCGCGAGAAAGTCCTGAAAATTACCTCAGAGGTCGTTTTTTTCACGCCGCATCCGGAGGGGTGACGACGTTGTAGAGCGTGTCGCGTTCCACAGGCAGACGGCCCGCGTTGCGAATGAGCGCCCGAATGCGCCCGGTTGTCAGACTCTCGGGCGTGCGAGCGCCGGCCATGTGGTAAATCTTTTCTTCCTGGACGGTGCCGTCCAGGTCATCCACGCCGTACCACAGCGAAATCTGCGCCACGTCAACACCGGTCGCAATCCAGAACGCCTTGATGTGCGGGAAGTTGTCCAGCATCAGGCGTGACACCGCATGCACCCGCAGGGTGTCGCTGGCTGACGGCGCCGGCAGTTTCTCCATCTGATTGTTGTCGGGGTGAAATGCCAGAGGGATGAACGCCTGGAATCCACCGGTCTCGTCCTGAAGGGCGCGCGCGCGCATCATGTGGTCGACGCGCTCCTCCATCGTCTCGATATGCCCGTACAGCATCGTCACATTCGAGCGCATGCCCAGGCCGTGGGCGATGCGATGGATGGAGAGGTAGCGATCGGCGTCAGCCTTGTCATGGCAGATCTTTCGGCGCACGCGTTCTGAGAACACCTCCGCGCCGCCACCGGGCAGCGAGTCCAGACCGGCCGCCATCAACTGCCGAAGCACGTCTTCGTCGCTCAGCTTGTAGAGCTCCGAGAAAAACGCGATTTCCACCGCGGTGAAACACTTCAGGTGAATACCCGGGCGGATGGCCTTAAGACCCCGCAGCAGGTCGAGGTAGTACTCAAACGGCAGGTCGGGGTGCAAGCCATTCACGACGTGCACTTCGGTCAGGGGTTGATGGGCGCGCTGACGCAGCTTGTCGAAGACCTGGTCGAGCGTCATCGTGTAGGCCTGCGCGTCGCCGGGCTTGAGCCGCGAGAACGAACAGAACAGGCAGGTGGCCACGCAGACGTTTGTGGCCTCCAGGCGCAGGTTGTAGTTGTAGAACGTGTGGCCGCCGTGGCGCTTCTCGCGTTCGCGATTCGCGAGCCAGCCCAGGGCGTGAAGATCAGGACACGCAAAGAGCCTCACCCCGTCGTCGAGCGAGAGCCGTTCGCTGGCGTCGAGTTTTGCGGCGATATCCGCCAACCCCAGTGTGGAGAGTCGTGCCTGCATCTTGGGCCCTATGGTCAGGCCACGCCCATGACCTGCAGCCGAAGCGAGCGCGAGCGCGGCCCGTCGAGTTCCGCCATCAACACACGCTGCCATTGCCCAAGCACGACTTCGCCTCCGCTGATCTGCAGGGTCACGCTGTGGCTCAGCAGCAGGGCGCGCAGGTGGGCCCCGGCGTTCATGCGGTCGCAGTCGGAGTGGGCCGGGTCGTTATGCAGCCACGGCGTCGCCGGGTCCACCACGTGTTGCAGAAACTGCTCCATGTCTTCGCGAAGCGCGCGCTGGCTTTCGTTGGTGAACACCGAGCAGGTGGTGTGCAACGACACGAGGGTGGCGGTGCCTTCGCGCACCCCAAGCGCTTTGACGAGGCCGCTGACCGACTCGGTGAGATCCAGCACCTGCAGCGGTTTGTCTGTCGCGACGGTCAGCATTTCCGCCCGCACATGAAGAGGACCAGAGACCGATGTCGCCTGGGCGACGGGTGCTGAGCGGACGGTCACTACCGAGCTGCGCATGGTGGGAGCCAAGCGGTTATTTTCGCATGGTATAGTCGAGACCGACAACCGACGCTTGCCCGGCGGCCACTGGGAAGTGGGTGCGAATCCCACACGGTGACGCCACTGTCAGCGGGGAGTCAGCGTTCTAGTGCCTGGGGGCCCGTCGTTTCACCACGGGAACCTCAACCGTCACTGGGTCACAAATCCGGCACTGCCAGATGACCTGGGAAGACGCGAACGCTGGTGATGATCCGCAAGTCAGGATACCTGGTCACGGGCTCGTCCTTTTACTGATGCGCGTTGTGCGCATCAGACCGGCGCGTATGACGCCGGAGAAGGAACACCTTGCTGCGTGCCCTCGACGTGACGGTCGCATTCGGCGCCCAGCGCGTCCTCGATCGCGTTTCGATCGGGGTGCCGCAGGGCGCACTGGTGGGTGTGCTCGGCCCGAACGGGTCGGGCAAGACCACACTGCTGCGGGTCCTCGCCGGCACATTGAAGCCGCAATCGGGACGGGTCACCCTCGACGACCAGGACATCTCGCGCCTCGACCGGCGCGCGGTGGCGCGTCGACTGGCGGTGGTGCCGCAGGACACACACCTCGCCTTCGACTACACCGTCATGGACGTCGCACTCATGGGGCGGTTTCCGCACCTGGGTTCGTTCGAGGTGGAAGGCCCGGCCGACCTGGCCGCTGCGTCGGCCGCGCTCGAGGCGACCGGCACGCTCAATCTGTCACACCGCGCGTACGAAACGCTGAGCGGCGGCGAGAAGCAACGCGTCATCATCGCCTCGGCCCTCTCGCAACTTGATCGCCGAAACTCACCCGACGACCGCACGGCTCCGCTGCTTCTTCTGGATGAACCGACCGCAGCGCTCGACTTGCGCTACCAGGTGGAAGTGGCGGCACTGGTGGGACGGCTTCACGAATCGTCGGCAGCCGCGGGCGCGCCGCTGACCGTCGTGCTGTCCACACACGATCTGCACTTTGCTTCCTCGCTGTGCGACACCGTCGTGCTGCTGTCTGAAGGCCGTGTGGTCGCCCATGGACCGCCGGTCGAGGTGCTGACCGTGGACGCCCTCTCAACGGTATACGGCATTTCCAGGGCGCTCGCGGCGCCGCTGCTGCCTCGGGTGCGCGCCTGACCTCTCCACTGCGACGAGGCGTACCCTGGGTGCTGACCAGCGCCGTTGTCGCCGTCATGGCCGTCGCGGTGGCGCCGTTCATCGGGCAGACGCCGTTGCAGTTTGGGCGGGTCTTCTCGATGTCGCTGCCCTTCTCAGACAACATCGATGCACAAATATTCTTTCTGGCCCGCCTGCCCCGTTCCCTTGCGGCCGCGGTCGTCGGGGGCACACTGGCTGCAGCGGGCGTTGTTTTTCAAGGGTTGCTGCGCAATCCCCTCGCCACGCCCTACACACTCGGGATCTCGGCAGGCGCGTCATTTGGTGCGATGGCGGCGATTACGTTCGGCAGCATGCTGCCGGTGGTTGGGGTGACGTCGGCGAGCCTGGCCGGGGCACTACTCGCGGTCATGGTCGTCTATGCGCTCGCGTCGGCGCGGCACTCGGGTCTGTCGACGACGGTGCTGCTGCTGGCCGGCGTCACGATGAATTCCTTCTTTTCGGCACTGATCCTGTTCGTGCAGTACCTGAGCGACTTCACCGAGACCTTCCGCGCCTTGCGATGGCTGATGGGGGACCTCGACGTGGCCGGCTATGGGCCCATCCTTGGCGCGCTCCCACTGGTGGTCGTCGCGCTTGGCGGATTCGCATGGCTCGCGCGGCCCCTCAATCTCCTGAGCCTGGGTGCCGATGCGGCCGCCACTCGTGGCGTGGATGTGCGGCGGGCACAGCGGGTGGCGTTTTTTTCGGGCTCGCTGGCCACGGGCGCGGCGGTCTCGATCGGCGGACCGATCGGGTTTGTCGGCATCATCGTGCCGCATCTGGTGCGACTTGTCGTGGGTGCCGATCACCGGCTGGTGCTGCCCGCGTCGTTTTTTGTCGGCGCGGCCTTCCTCGTCGTGTGCGACGTGGTCTCGCGCATCATCATGGCGCCGCTTGAATTGCCGGTGGGCATCATTACCGCACTCATTGGAGGCCCATTCTTTTTATGGATGCTGATCAGGAAGAGGACATGAGTCATTTATCGGGGTCCAGGAGTCCTGGGGTCCATGGGTCTGCATCGCTGGGCGGGGTTCTGGGGTCCTGGGGTTCTGGGGTCATCTGCACCATTCTGGTAGTGGGAGCAACCGTGATCGCCCAGACGAAGCCCGCGAGGATTGTGAGCCTGATTCCTGCGGTCACCGAGATGTTGTTTGCGATCGGGGCGGGGCCGCAGGTCGTCGGGGTCTCAGCATTCGACACGTTTCCGACGGAAGCTGCCGCGCGCACGAAAGTCGGAGGATTGTTCGACCCGAACTTCGAAGCCATCCTGACGCTCCGGCCGGATCTCGCGATTGTGTACGGATCGCAGGACGAGCTGATCGGCCGCCTCGAACGCGTGCACGTGCCGATGTTCACCTATCGCCACGGCGGCCTGGCGGATATCACCCGGACGATCCGTGACCTTGGCGCACGCACCGGGCATGCCAGTGAGGCCACGCGTCTGGCGGACGAGATCGATGCCCAGCTTCGGGCGGTGCGAATCCGCGCCAGCGGAGACACACGGCCACGGACGTTGCTGGTGTTTGGCCGGGAAGAGGGATCGATGCGAGGCCTCTATGTCAGCGGAGGCATGGGGTTTCTTCACGACATGCTTGAGGCCGCTGGCGGAGCGAACGTCATGGCCGATGTGAAGCGCGAGGGCCTGCAGCTCTCACTGGAACAACTGCTGTCACGGGCACCGGAAGTCGTGATTGAACTGCGCGCCTCAGACGCGTGGTCGAGGGAACGGCAGGCTCGGGAGGCGGCGGCCTGGAAGACGGTGGGTGTGCCGGCAGCCAGAAACGGGCGGGTCCGATTTCTGCTCGACGACTCGCTCACGATTCCGGGTCCCCGGGTCGGGCTTGCGGTGCAGACGATCTTCACTGCCATTCGGCAATAATTCTCCATCCGGTGTAGCATCCCGTTTTGGGAGTCAGATCATGCGTTTGAAACTTGTTACGACCTTGGCGTTATCGTTACTCGCGCACCACGCGTCCGTCTTCGCGCAGGCCACCGACCCGGCCGCCGCGCTCTCGGGCGGGTGGAAGCTCAACATGGAAGCGAGCATCAACCCGAATGGTCCTGACGGCCCCGGGGCCGCCGCTCGCGGCGCGCGCGGCGGGAACTTCGCGCCCCCCGGCCAGGGTCCGGCTCCGGGAGGCGACCTCGGTCCCGAGGAGCTCAAGCGCTTCAACACGCACCTCGCGATGTTTCGTGCTGCCCCAGCGCTCCTGGGCATCCAGGCCACGGCCAAGGACGTGATGCTGGCCTACGACCCCGACCCGGCCAAGGGCCTGATGTACAAGTACATGGCCGACGGCAAGAAGTCCGTCATGACCACGCCGGCGGGCCCCGTCGACATCAAGGTGAAGTGGAACGGCAAGGTGCTTCGCCGCGAGATGGAGACGAAGGAATCGCTGAAGGTCGTTGAGGACTACACCGTGAGCGCCGACGGCAAGCAGCTCGTGGTCACGGTCGAGACCTCAAACATCATGGTGCGCATGCCCAAGGTCGAGATCAAGCGCGTCTACGATCGGACGCAATAGACGGACGAGGGGTCGTGACAGTCAGTCGGCCCGCATCGCGGTCTTGGGATCAATCATGACCGCGCGGCGGGTGGGCGACCACACCGCAAGCGCAGCCATCGTCAACACCACGGCACCGACGCCGACGTAGATGCGCGGATCGGTGACGACAACGCCGTACAACAGAGATCGCACGGTGTCGGATAACGCCCGGGCACCCAAGAGGCCGACCAGCAGCCCTGCGCCCGCAGCGAGCGTCACCTGCGTGAGCACCAGTTGCAGCACCTGGGCAGGCCGCGCGCCAAGGGCCATGCGGATGCCGATTTCCTGAGTGCGCTGCCCCACCGAGTGCGCGAGGACACCATAGAGGCCGATGGCGCACAACAGCACCGCGACGACCGCAAATCCCGACAGCAGGAACAACACGAACCGCCTGTTCGCCGTGGCGCGCAACACCACGTCGGCGAGCGCCCGCGGCCGCGCCAACGCCAGGTCGGGCGCCAGATCGTTGACGATCGCTCGGAGAGCGGCATCGTCAGCGGCGCCAGGGCTGGCGTAGCGCACAAGGATTCGCGCCGGCGGAAAGTGCCCGAGTGACTGCGGCATCCACACCTGCCGCCCGTGCGACGTCTCAAGGGCGCCGTCACGAATATCCTCGAGTACGCCGACGATCGTCAGCAGGTACGCGGTGGGTACGCCAAAGTGCACCCGTTGCCCGATGGGGTTGCGCCCGTCGGAAAACAGCGCTTTGGCCATGCTCGCGCTGACCATCACCGAGGGAATGGGTTCGTCATTGGTGACGCGGCGTCCCGCCAGGAGCCGCAGCCGGAGCACGTCTACACACGCGGGCGAAATCGTGTTCGGCCAGGCCGAGACCAGCCGCTCGGTACCTTCCGCCACATACGTCATTCCCCCAGGCGCCCGGTCGAGCGGAATCTCGTTCGCCACACAGGCGTCAGTCACGCCAGGCAAGGCCTTCACGCGCGTGGTCAGCGTGTCGAAGAACTGGGTGAGCTCGCGCACCGACGCGTAGCGGCCGGTGGGCACATTCAGGTCGGCCACGCGCGTGAACCCCGGGTCGAACCCGGTTTCAAGCGCAAGGACGTTGCGCTGGCTCACGGCCACGAGCGCCGCGACCACCAGCAGGACGGCGGTGAGCGCCACTTGCGTTGCGACCACGCCCGACCGCATGCGCGCCTGAACCCTTCCCAATGTCATCGTGCGGGCCGACCACATCGCGCCAGGCGCCTGGCGGGAGGCCTGCCACGCGGGCCACATCCCGATGGCCGCACCCGACAGGCACGTCAGCACCACGGTGAACGCGGCTACGACCGCCTTCGACGTCGGCAACTGCTGCTGCCAGCCGAACGACGGCGCGACCACGACCAGCGCCGACACAATCCCCACAGCGATGAAAGTGCCAAGAACCCCACCCACGGCGGCGAGCGTCAGCGCTTCGGCCAGCGCGTGCCGGCCGAGGTGCCAGCGCGAAGCCCCGAGCGCGCGGCGAACCGCCTGCTCGCTCGAGCGTTCCAGGTCGCGTGCGCGCTGCAAGCCCGTCAGATTGATGGTGGCGATGAGCAGTACCATCGCCGCGCTTGAGAGCAACAGGATCAGGCTGGGGCGCATCGGGCCCGCGACCTCGTCGCGATAGAGATCGGCCCGTGCACTCAGCGTACGGTTGAACTGGGGAAACTCAATGGCGGCCAATTCGTCGTTGGCTCGCTCGAGTGTGACATCCGGCTTCAACCGCGCGACGATCCCGAGGAAATACGCGCCGCGCATGCGATTGGTGGCGTCGATGGTGGTCAGTTGCCACGCGTCAGCGTCGCCGGTACCAAGCCCTGTCGACGCCGGCGCTACGCCCAGCACCTCATACGGCACACCGTCGAATCGTAGCGTCCGGCCGACGATGCCTGGGTCGGAGCCGAAGCGTGTGCGCCAGGCTCGCTCGTTGAGGATGATGACGTTCCCGGTGTTTGCGTCCTGGGACGCCGGCAGGCTCCCAAGAACCGGGCGCACCCCGAGCACGGAAAAGAACTCGGGCGTGACACTCGCCACCGACACCTGCTCTGCCTTCCCGAGGCCAGTCAGGTTGAGCTGACTCGTGCGCTGATAAAAGGCGGCCATCGGCTCGAACAATGCCGCCGTGCGCAAGTCAAGATAGTCACCGCGCGACACGGGGTTCTTGAACGTCGAGTTGTTGCGTTCGTAGGTGAGCGACACCAGCGTCAGCCGGGCTTCATCCGGAAACGGCAGTGGCGCAAACATCACAGGCCATGCCACGCTGAACATCGCCACGTTCGCGCCGATGCCCAGCGCAAATGTCAACACGGAGGCCAACGACACCAGCGGATGCGTCCACATGCGCCTGGCGGCCAATACGGCGTCCCGAATCACACCTCGCATTTGTTCTCCTGCATCAAAGGGGGATGAGGATCCCTGGGGCGCTGGTGGCACGGCGCGCCAGAGCGATTGAAACGCGGCGCGCCAGTACCGGCGCCGCGCCGCGTCGCCTCCATGAAGGAGTGCGATAGCTGCAAAGTCTTCCTCGAGATCGCCGAGCGCGAACTCCCGGTCCGCAGGCGGCACGCGCAGGCCGGCCAACCAACGCGCCACCCGCGGCGCAGACACACGAGGGCCCGGCGGCGCCTGTGTCATGACGTCTCGAACTGGTCCTCAAGCCCCTCGACCAGGACCTTGAACGAGCGGTAGGCCTGGGTCAGGGCTTTGCGCCCCGCGGGCTTCAGTGCGAAATGTTTGCGCCGGCGTCCGCCTCGTTCCGCCGTCGGTTCCCCGACCCACGAACGGAGGAACCCTTTGGCCTCCAGGCGCTCCAGCGTCACGTAGGTCGCGCTGATCGATAGGGCGCGCCCGGTGCGCTGCTCAATCTGGCGCCGGATGGTGGCGCCGTAGGCGTCCGGCCCGAGACGTACCAACGCAAACAACACGGCTTGTTCGAATTCGCCCAGCATATGGTTCACATTGTGAAGCATATGTATAGACGGACGCAACCGACGATCCGTTGGCTGCGCGATGTTGATTTGTAGATGACTCCGGTCAAACGAATTCGACCGGCACGCGATTCGGGATCAGTCCCTTGTCGAAGGCCTCGTCAAAGAACCGCTCCAGGGCTGCGCGGCCGCGGGAGCCGTAGTCGAGCGTCAGCGCATTGACGTACATGCCGACGAACGTATCCGTGTCCTTCTGATCGAGACCGCGCCCGAACTGCTGCGCGTACGCCACGCCCGCCTCTCGATTGTTGAGCGCGTACGCAATGCTGTCGTGCAGCATCGTCGACACAGTCCGCATCAGTTCGGGCCCCATGTCGCGGCGGATGATGTTGCCCCCCAGCGGCAGCGGCAATCCGCCCGTGCGCTCAAACCACCACTCGCCCAGGTCCACAATCTTCCGGAACCCTTCGGCCTGATACGTGAGCTGGCCTTCATGGATCAGCAATCCCGCGTCCACGCGGCCCTCGAGCACCGCCTGCTGGATTTCATCGAAGGGAATAACTTCGTGGTCGAAGTCAGGGTCGTACATCTTCAGCGCAAGGAAAGCGGTGGTCAGCAGGCCTGGCACGCCCACCTTGACGCCCTTGAGTGAATCCGACGGCAGCGGCCGTGAGGACACCAGGATGGGCCCGTAGTTGTCGCCCATGCTTGAGCCGTGCGGCAGCAGTGCGTATTTGTCGAGCAGGTGCGCGTAGGCATGAAATGACACGGCCGTCACTTCGTAGCGGCCCTCGAACGCCGCGCGGTTCAGGGTTTCAATGTCTGAAAGGACCTGGTCCACCTCGATGCCGGGCACCTGCACGGCGCCGCTGGCCAACCCGAAAAACATGAACGCGTCATCGGAATCCGGACTATGAGCGACAGTGATCTTCATTCAGCCTCGCGCAAGCGCTTGACCACTGCCGCGAATTTTTCGATGGCGTAGTCGATGTCGGCCTCGGTCGTGTGGCGACCGAGCCCAAACCTGATCGTAGCCGATGGCACGTGGTCAGGTCCAAACAACGCCAGGAGCACGTGTGACGGTGTGGCCGAGGCAGAGCTGCAGGCCGACCCGGACGAGACCGCGATATCGGAGATGCCAATCATCAGCGACGATCCGTCCACGCCCTCAAACCCCACGTGCAGGTTGTGCGGCAGGCGATGCTCCATCGACCCGCTCACGGTGACCCCGCCCACCTGCGTACGCAAGCCGTGGAGCAGGCGGTTGCGCAACCCTGCGAGCCTTGCGCTCTCCACCGGCATGTCGCGTTTGTCGATGAGGCAGGCATACCCAAGGCCGACGATGCCCGGAACGTTGAGGGTGCCCGAGCGCATGCCACGCTCTTGACCCCCACCGATGATGAGCGGCGTCAGTTCGGTGCGGCGGCGGATGTAGAGGGCGCCACAGCCTTTCGGGCCGTACATCTTGTGGCCGGTGAGCGAGAGCAGGTCCACCTGGGCCGCCTGCACGTCCACCGGCACCTTGCCGACGGCTTGCGCGGCATCGGTGTGGAAGAGGGCGCCCTTCGCGTGAGCAATGGCCGCGATCTGGGCCAGGGGCTGCAGCACACCCACCTCGTTGTTGGCGGCCATGACACTGACGAGCGCCGTCGCGTCGGTCACCGCCTCGGCCAGTGCGTCCAGATCGAGCCGGCCATCACGACCCACCGGCACCACAGTGGACGTCCAGCCCTGTGTTTCGAGACAGCGGCAGCCCTCAAGCACCGACTTGTGCTCGATGGCGGAACAGACCATGTGCCGGCGGCCGGCTGGAGCCGATGCCGCCACGCCCTTGATGGCGAAATTATTCGATTCTGTCGCACCGCTCGTGAAGGTAATCTCACGCGCGGTGCCCCCTACCAGGGCCGCGACACGGCGGCGGGCCTCTTCAACGGCCTCCTGGGCTTTCCAGCCCCACTGGTGGCTTGAAGATGCGGGATTGCCGAAGACTTCGGTAAAGTAAGGCAGCATGACCTCGAGGACCCGCGGGTCCACGGGCGTTGTGGCGTGATAGTCGAGGTAGACAGGCGGGCGCGACATCGCCCGGTAATATTACGAGATTTCCGAGAGGACACCCATGCGTCGTTTTCTGATTGGCAGTGTACTGGCTGGTGCCGCCTTCATCGCGGCGGTCGGAATTGCAACCCCCGGGGCTCAGTCCCCTTCGCGCCTGGATGCTGACGGCCTCCTCAAGGCCTGGGGCACGTATCAGTCGATGCGCCAGGCCTCTCCGTACCGGACCGCGACATGGCAGTCGCTTGGCCCCACCAACATCAGCGGTCGCGCCACGGACGTGGCCGTGGCTGACGTCGGGGGTCAACGACACATCTACGCGGCGTACGCCACCAGCGGCGTCTGGAAGAGCGAGGATCACGGCAAGTCATGGCGCGCCATTTTCGAGCACGAAGCCTCCACGAGCATCGGCGACGTGGAAGTGGCCCCTTCAAACCCGAATATCGTGTGGATTGGCACAGGCGAGGCCAACATCTTCCGGGCATCGATGGCGGGCGTGGGCATTTACAAGTCCACCGACGCCGGCAAGACGTTCACGCACATGGGGCTGGCCGACACGCAGACCATTGCGCGCATCGTGGTCCATCCCACCAACCCCGACATCGTCTATGTCGCGGCCTCAGGCCACGAGTGGACTGACAACGCCATGCGCGGCGTGTTCAAGACAACGGACGGTGGCAGGAACTGGACCAAGGTGTTCTACAAGAGCGAGCGCACGGGCGCGAGCGACCTGGTGATGGATCCCACGGACCCGAACGTGCTGTACGCGTCCATGTGGCAGCGCATCCGGCGCAAGTGGAGCGACCCCCGTGTGGAGCCCGGCTATAACGAGGGCGGCGTGGTCAAGACCACCGACGGCGGTCAGACGTGGCAGGACGTGAGCCAGGGCCTTCCAGCGCCGCAGTTCCGCGGCCGCATCGGCATCGATATCGCCCGATCGAACCCGAACATCCTGTACGCCTTCGTGGACAACTACGAAGAAGGACGAGGACCGCAGGCCAACGAGCGTGATGCGTACGGACGCGCGATCACGAACGGCCGGATCAAGGCCGCCGAGATCTACCGCACGGACGACAAAGGCGGCACGTGGCGCAAGGTCAGCGAGACCAACAACTTCATGATTGAACACTCGGGCACATACGGCTGGGTGTTCGGACAGATTCGGGTGGATCCGACGAATCCGGACACGATTTACACGATGGGCCTCGGCTTCAACCGGTCCATCGATGGCGGCAAGACATTCAGCCGCGCGTCGGGCACGTCCACCAGCAACATCGACGGCTCTTCGACGGGTGGGGTGCACGGCGACCACCACGGCCTCTGGATCGACCCGAAGGATCCACTCAAGCTCTATAACGCCAACGACGGCGGGGTTTATCACTCGCTTGACGGCGGCAGGACCTGGGTGTTTGCCTTGTCAGCCGGCGGCGCGCAGTTCTACAACGTGACGCTCGACACCACGCGTCCCGCGTCGTGGGCCTACGGGTCGATCCAGGACCATGGCAGCCGTCGCGGGCTGGTGGACATTTCGAAGGGTCGTGGCGCCATTCCGGCCGTGGCGTGGGAGGGCGCACCCGGCGGCGAAGGCTCGAACCACTCGATCGACCCGACCAACCCGAACGTCGTGTATACGCACGGGTTCTACGGCAACTTCAGCCGCACCGACCTGGGGGTGGCTGCCGCCGCGCGTGGCCGCGGGCGTGGCGCCGGTGCGGCAACGCCTGGCCAGCCTCCCGCCCCGCAGGGGCCGCAGCGTGTGACGAACATCCAGCCCGCCAATCCGCCCGATGCGGAACTGCGCGCGCAGTGGATGGCGCCGATCATCATTTCGCCCCACGACAACACCATCATTTATGCGGGCTACCAGTCGGTCTACAAGTCCACAAGTCGCGGCGACAAGTGGGAAATCATGAGCCCGGATCTGACGAACAACAACGCGGCTGAGATGCTGATCAAGAACTCGAACGCCATCCCCTACCAGACCATCGTGGCGCTGGCCGAATCCCCGCGGAAGGCGGGCCTGATGTACGTGGGGAGCGACGACGGGCGGTTGCATACGACCATTGACAGCGGCAAGGAGTGGACCGAACTCACGAGCAAATTACCGGTGAGGAAGTGGTTCGCAGGACTCGTGCCGTCACGTTTCGCCGAAGGCACCGTATACGTGGTGCAGCGCGGCCGTGAAGACGACGACTTCGGGGCGTACATCTACAAGTCCACTGATTTCGGCCGCACCTTCACCAGCATCGTCAACAACATCCCGGCCGGGCCGGTGAACGTCATTCGCGAACATCCAACCAACAGGAACGTGCTCTTCGTCGGCACGGACTTCGGGGTGTATGTGTCCACCAACGGCGGCGCGAAATGGGAAGTGCTGGGCGGCAACCTGCCGTCCACGCAGGTGTCTGACCTGCAGTATCACCCTCAGGATCATGTGCTCGTGATCTCGACTTACGGGCGAGGGATGTACGCTCTTGATGTCTCGAGCATTCGATGACCTCTGAAAATGAGGCAATGAGCCAATGCCAATGGGGCAAAGAGGCAATGCCACGAACCACTGCCCCATTGTCGCGAACCATTGCTGCATTGCCGCATTGCCTCATTGGCCCCTTACTCCTGATGTCCGTTGCCTGTGGCGACCAGGGAGCGCCCGCTGTCGCGTCCCCTGCAGCGACCTTCCTGTCGTCCGTGGCGACCATGTGCGGGCAGGCGTTCGCCGGTCGTGTGGTTGAGAACGAGCCGAGGGCGCCCAATGACCCGTTCGAAGGCCAGGTGCTGGTGATGCACGTGCGGACCTGCAATTCAGGGGAACAAGTACTGGTGCCCTTTCACGTAGGGGAGGACCGCTCCCGTACCTGGGTGCTGACGCTTGTGGCTGACCGGCTCCGCCTCAAACACGACCATCGCCATCAGGACGGCACGCCGGATGCGGTCACGATGTATGGCGGCGATTCGACGTCGCCGGGCACTATCACCCGACAGGAGTTCCCGGTGGACGCGTTCTCGAAGACGCTGTTCACGCGCGAGAATCGGGCGGTGTCAAACACCAACATCTGGGCGATGGAGATGCATCCGGGCCGGATGTTTGCGTACGAGCTGACCCGGCCTGGCCGGAAATTTCGCGTCGAATTCGACCTCACCAAACCGGTGCCCGTTCCGCCTGCGCCCTGGGGGCAGTAATTGGGGTCCTGGGGGCCGCGTCACGTGTCGGTAGCGCGGCCCGGGTCTCACCCCTCGACACACTCGGGGTGACCTGATCACGTCTCGCGATGCCACGGCGGGGCGTATGGGGTGGGTTCTACTCGCTGCCGCCGCCCGCCACGATGTCCTTCGGCGAGCCGACGAACTTCGACATGTCTGGCGCGGGACTGTTTCTGGGCAGCGAAAGAAAGTACTCGATGATCGGTTTGTCATCCCGAAGCAGGGGGCCGTCACCGACATAGGCGCGAAGCCGAGCGTCGTCGGTGAAATAGGTGCCGACGAGCTTGTCGAACGTGGTGAACCCGAGATCGTCGAAGGCCTTCCGAACCGTCGGGTACTCACGCTTCCAGATGAAATTTGATTCACGGAGCATCAGGGGCTCCATCGACCCGATCAGGACCCCTCCGCCGTGCCAGGCAGTTACGTGCGGGAACACGCTGAGGAAACTGCGAATCATCATCTTGAGCTGGTACTCGGACTCAGCCGAAATCCACTGCACCATGATGCCGCCCGGCGCCAGCACCCGCCGGGCCAGCGCGTAGTAGTCGGCGGAATACAGATTCGCGGCGCCCGCCAGATGCGGGAGCATGAGGTCTGCCGTGATCACGTCGTACTTCTCGGCGGTCGTCCGAAGGTAGTGGCGGGCGTCCGCCACCTTGAAGCTGACGTTCGGGTTGGCGAGCACGCCATGATTGATGGTCTCGAACCATCGCGCGGCCGCGATCACCGATGGGGACAGCTCGACCACGCGAGTGAAGGAGTTCGGCATGATGCTCGCGCCGCCGGCGGTCGATCCGCCCCCCATGCCGACGACGAGCACGCGGCGCGGGTCGGGATGCACGGCCACCGCGTGGAGACCGATCGCCCGGTGGTAGCCGGCCATCTGCGCTCCGTCGGAGGCGTGATGCATGCCGTCGATCAGCAGGGTGCGGTTGCTGCCATGGCGCACTACCGAGACCGATGCCTGCGCGTCTTCGGCGTGCCAAAGGACCTGATAGCCGGGGTACCGGCGGACGATTACGTCGATGAAGACGTCGGGGAGCGTCGCAGCCAGACCAATCGCCAGGGCCGGCACGGTGACGAGCGCGGTGACGCGCCAGCGCGGGGTGGAGACCCACAGCAGCGCCAGTCCGCCGATCATCGGCACGGCCGTGACCAGGATGAGGCTGTGCTGGGCGCCCAGGGTCGGGATCAGTACGAATCCGGCCAGCAGAGAGCCGACAATCGCGCCAGCGACGTTCACGGCATACAGGACGCCAACCCGTCGGCCGACGTTCGAGGGCGACAGACCGCTGCCAGTGGTCCACAATACGAGGCCGAGCGGAAAAGCGGCGCCCAGCAAGATCGCCGTTGGCACAATCGCGAACGCGGCTGACACAAAGAGCGGAATGATGAAGTTATAGGGCGGGTTGAGCGTCTCCAGCGCCGTGAACATCCAGTGCATGACGTCCTGGGCCCGAACCAGGCCGGTCGCCGAGAGGAGGCCGAGCAGGCCGATCAGCACTTCGGCGCCTCCAAGGATCGCCAGCCAGTTGGCCTTCCGGCGCAGCCAGGGTGTGATCAGGAAGCTTCCAATCGCCAGGCCCAGCAGCACGGCGCCGAGCATGCTGGCAAACGCATAGGTGGTGGGTCGGAGGAAGAACACAAGGACGCGGAACCAGATGATCTCGAGCGCCAGCGATACGGCGCCAGACAGACCGATGACCACCAGGACGAGGGTCCGGACGGCCGGGCTGATCGGAGCTGTCAGCCCGGTGTGGTCTTCGGCACCGGCGTCAGCCGCATCGGATGGAGCGGCCGCCAACTCCCGCCGGCTCGCCCAGAAGGCCAGCAGCGCCACGAGGATATTGATCCCGGCGCCGACCACAAACGTCTGGCGCATGCCGAACGTGGGCACGAACCAGAGGCTGCCAAGCAGGACGCCGACGATGGCACCGGCGGTGTTGACGCCGTACAGCAGGGACGCGCTACGCCGGACGCCATCCGGGGTGTAGCTGGCCGCGCGGAGGACCAACGGATAGGTGGTGCCCATGAGCGTGGCTGGTACGATAAGCACCAGTGCGGACAGCGCCACGCGGACGACCGTGGTCAGCGCCGGAGACGACTCCAGGATCGGTGTCAGCTGAACGAAGAACGCGTCTGCGGCGGCCAAGGCATACGGCGTCGCCAACGCAGCGACCGCGATCAGGACCTCGACCCATGCGAAAGCCCGCAGCGGACGTGCGAGCCGATCTGACCACCGGCCCGCGAGGTAGCTGCCAATCGCCAGGCCGGCCATGAAGCAGGCCAGGACGGTCGAGGCCGCTTGAATCGTGACGCCGAAAATCAGCCCCAGCTGGCGGGTCCACAGAACCTGGTACACGAGGGCGACTGCGCCCGAGAGAAAGAAGGCGAGAAGCCACACGGGCCCAACGCTCCGGGGCCCAATCCTGACCGATTGCATTAAATGTCTCCGAGAAACAGCCGACGCCGATGTACGACCACGTGAGGCCCTGACAGCTTGTCACAGGTCCCGGGAATTCGGGAAAACAGCAGCCGCCCGCCCACTATCCCGCATAGCCAAGCGCGGAAATCAACGAACACTCGCTTCTGCGTTCGTTGCCTGGCTACAGCCTACGCCCCCAATAGAGAAAGTCACAATCGCGCGTGAGCGGAGCTATTCCGTCTTGGCGGGAACGGGCGCGTTCGTGAGGGCCGCCTTGAGCGTGTGCCACGCGAGTGACGCACACTTGACGCGCGCGGGGAACTCGCGCACGCCCGCGAGCACCGCGAGCTTGCCGACCGCTTCTTCATCGACAGGCTGGTCGATGGGCGTGGTGACCATTTGATGGAACCGATCGAACAGTTCGGTGGCTTCGTCGACGGTGTGGCCCTTGACGGCGTCGGTCATGAGCGAGGCGGACGATTTCGAAATTGCGCACCCGGACCCCTCGAACGAGATTCCCGTAATGCGACCGCCCTCGACCTTGAGCGACAGCGTCAGCTTGTCGCCACAGAGCGGGTTGTGCCCCTTCGCCGACTGCGTCGCATCGGGCAACGGCCCGTAGTTGCGCGGCCGGCGATTGTGGTCGAGGATGACCTCCTGATAGAGGTCGTTGAGGTCCTGCATCGGGCTCCTAGAAAAAGCCGAGCGTAAGTTTTGCGGCTTCCGACATCCGCTCCTTCGTCCACGCCGGTTCCCAGACGATCTCGACCTTCGCGTCGGCAATGCCGGGAATGCCCTTCACCTTGAATCGCACCTCGAGCGGCAGTTGCTGTGCCGACGGGCACGCCGGGCTTGTCAGCGTCATGTTGATGAGCGCGCGCTTCTCGGCGTCCACGATGATGTCGTAGATCAGGCCCAGTTCATAGATATCGACAGGAATTTCCGGGTCGTACACCGTCTTGATGGCTTCCACGATCTTGCCCTGGAACTCAGCCGTCTGCTCCGTGTCGAGCGGTCCCACCTGCAACGCGTCATGCGTCGTCTCGGGCTTCGGGCTCGTCAACGCCTCGGACTTCCACGCGTCGGGCGCCGTAAACGGCGTCTGCGATTCGGGCGCTGATTCGACAGCCGCCCCGACCCCACCGGTCGCCGGCGCCTCTCCAGCGTCGTCCTTCTTACCCGTCAGAAACGAAAACATCCCCATGTCTTACCCCAGCAGTTGACGGACGCGATCGAGCGCCACGACCAGCGCATCAATTTCGTCCGTCGTGTTGTACATCGCCAGCGACGCGCGAGCGGTCGCCGGAACTCCGAAACGGTCCATCACAGGTTGCGCGCAGTGATGGCCCGTGCGAATCGCCACACCCTCGCGATCGACGATGGTGCCGATGTCGTGTGGGTGCACATCCTGCATGACGAACGACACGACGCTGGCCTTGCGCCGCGCCGTGCCAATGATCGTCAGGCCCGGCACTGCCGAGAGTCGTTCGGTGGCGTACGACAGGAGCGCCCCTTCATGCGCGCCGATGGCATCGAACCCGATGCCGCGCACAAACTCGATGGCGGCGCCAAGCCCGATGGCATCAGCGATGTTCGGCGTGCCGGCCTCGAATTTGTACGGCAGCTCGTTCCACTCGCTCTTCTCGAACGTCACGGAACTGATCATGTCGCCGCCGCCAAGAAATGGCGGCATCGCCTGCAGCAGCGACTCGCGGCCGTACAACACGCCAATGCCCGTGGGGCCATAGACCTTGTGGCCGGTGAACACGTAGAAGTCCGGGTCCAGCGCCTGCACGTCCACCGCCATGTGGTAGGCGGCCTGCGACCCGTCAATCAGCACCGTCGCGCCCACCTTCCGCGCGGCCGCAATCATGCCCTCAACCGGATTGATTGTGCCGAGCGCGTTCGAGAGATGCACGACCGCCAGCATTTTTGTGCGTGGCGTCAGCAACCGCCCGAACTCTTCCAGGATCACGTCGCCGCGATCGTCAATGGGCGCCACCTTCAGAACAGCGCCCGTCCGCGCGCACGCCATCTGCCACGGGACGATGTTGGAATGGTGCTCCATGGCGGTGATGAGCACCTCATCGCCCGCCTTCAGTTGCCAGTCGCCCCAGGCGCGCGCCACCAGGTTGATGCTTTCGGTGGCATTGCGCGTGAAAATGATCTCACGTTCGCTCCGAGCGTTCAGAAACCGCTGCACACTGCGACGCGCCAGCTCATAGGCTGCTGTGGCCCGTTCGCTCAGGGCGTGAACGCCCCTGTGCACATTGGCGTTGTCGCGCTCGTAATAGTGCCGCAGTGCGTCAATCACCACCTGCGGCTTCTGCGTCGTCGCCGCATTGTCGAGGTAGGCCAGCGGCTTGCCATGCACCAGTTGATGCAGCGCCGGGAACTGCCCGCGCACGGCCATCACGTCCAGTGGTGACGCCGTGGGCGACGCGGAGGCGGCGTGAGACATCATACCGGCAGGTGCAACTTCTCGACCAGAGCCTCTTCGAGACGGGCACGCACGGCCTCGTGCCTGATCCCGTTGAGTACGTCGCTGGCAAAGGCGTGAATCAGCATGTTGCGCGCATCCTCGTGGCCGATGCCGCGGGCGCGCAGATAAAACAACTGGTCAGGGTCGAGCTGGCCGATGGCCGCCCCGTGCGTGCACTTCACGTCGTCTGCGAATATCTCGAGCTGGGGCTTGGTGTTGATACCTGCTTCGTCGGAGAGCAGCAGCGCCTTGTTGGTCTGTTTCGCGTCGGTCTTCTGCGCATCGGGCCGCACAATAATCTTGCCGTTGAACACGGCTTTGGCGCGCCCAGCCAGAATGCCCTTGTAAACTTCGTGGCTTGGGCAATGCGGCATTGCGTGGTCGATCGTGGTGTGGGTGTCGACGAGTGTGTCGCCGTCGGCCACATACAGGCCGTTGAGTGTGCACTCGGCGCCGTCACCGGCCAGCGTCGCGGTAATGTCGTTGCGGGCGATGCGCCCGCCGAAGGTGATGGCCTGTGAGGTAAACGTGCTGGCGCGGTGCAGGTGCACGAACGTGCTGGCCATATGGAAGGCCGCGGCCGTTTCGCGCTGCACTTTTACGTGGTCCACCATGGCCCCTGGTCCAAGCAGCACCTCGGTGACGGCCGTGGTCAGCACGGGCGAATCGCCGAGCCCCGCGTAGTTCTCCACGATTGACGCCTGTGATTGCTCGCCCGCCACCACAAACAATCGCGGTGCAACCAGCGCCGGCCGGGACCCGGGCGCGGAGACAAACAGCACATGAACTGCCTCGGTGAGCACCACCTTTGGCGCGATGTGAATGAAGACGCCACCTTCGCAGAACGCCGTGTTGAGCAGCACAAAGGGATGATCGCTCTTGAGGCTCGGGCCTTCCAGCGGCGGCTGCGCGGTCATCGCCTCAGCGAGACTGGTAACAGTCACACCGTCCGGCAGGCCGGACAACGACGAGAGCGACGCCGACAACCGGCCGTTGATGACGACGGCCTGGAACCTGAAGGCGTCGCGAAACAGGAACGGCTCCAGATCGGCGCGGCTCAAGCCACGCCCTACGCCGGCACGATCGTCGGGCGTGGTTTCAGCGGCGCCAACCGGATGGAACTCCATCGCAGCGATGGGCGCCACGTTCGTGAACTTCCACTCCTCATCACGCGTGGTCGGAAATCCCCGTTCGATGAACCGGGCAAAGGCTGCGGTGCGGGCCGTGCGCAACCACTCCGGGCCGAAGGCCGGTGTGTGTCGGAACGCCTCGAAATCCGCAGCGTAGGTCTCGTGTCGCTCGGCAACCTGCGGCATGGCTACGCTCGCGCTCCAGCCACGGCGTCCACCCAGCCGTAGCCCTTGTCTTCAAGCTCCAGCGCCAGCTCCTTGCCGCCGGACTTCACAATGCGGCCTGCGCTCAACACGTGCACAAAATCCGGCACGATGTAGTCGAGCAGGCGCTGATAGTGCGTCACCACGATGATGGCGCGATCGGGGCTGCGCAGCGCGTTGACGCCGGCGGCGACGATGCGAAGGGCGTCGATGTCGAGGCCGGAATCGGTCTCGTCGAGGATCGCCAGTTTTGGTTCGAGCACGGCCATCTGGAAGATCTCGTTGCGCTTCTTCTCACCGCCCGAAAACCCTTCGTTGACGGCGCGATGCAGCATCGACTGATCCATCTCGAGCAGTTTCGCCTTCTCGCGAATCACCTGGAGAAACTCGACGGCGTCCAACTCCTGCAGTCCCCTGTGCTTGCGGACGGCATTCAGCGCAGCCTTCAGGAAGTAGGAATTGTTGACGCCGGGAATCTCCACCGGGTACTGGAACGCCATGAAGACGCCTTCGCGGGCGCGCTCCTCGGGATCCATGTCGAGCAGGTCCTTGCCCTCGTAGGTCGCGGTGCCGCCCGTGGCCTCATAACCCGGATGGCCGCAGAGGATGCGGGCCAGCGTGCTCTTGCCCGAGCCGTTGGGGCCCATGATGGCGTGCACTTCTCCGGGGTTCACCGACAGGCTCAGCCCCTTGAGGATTTCCTTGTCCTCGACCCTGACACGCAGATCCGAAATTTCGAGCAACATGCTTAACCGACGCTTCCTTCCAGGCTGATTGAGAGAAGTTTCTGGGCTTCCACGGCGAACTCCATCGGAAGTTCGCGGAAGACCTCTTTGCAGAAGCCGCTGACGATCATGTTCACGGCGTCTTCTGTGGCGATACCGCGCTGGCGGCAGTAGAAAATCTGGTCCTCGCCAATCTTCGACGTGGACGCTTCATGTTCGACCATGGCCGTGGAGTTCTTGATCTCCAGGTAGGGGAACGTGTGCGCGCCGCACTTGTCGCCGATGAGCAGGGAATCACACTGCGAGTAGTTGCGGGCACCGTGCGCGTTCTTGCCGATCTTCACCGCGCCGCGATAGGTGTTCTGGCCGAAGCCGGCCGAGATGCCCTTGGAGACGATCGTGCTGCGCGTGTTCTTGCCGAGATGGATCATCTTTGTCCCGGTGTCGGCCTGCTGGCGGTTGTTCGTGGTGGCCACCGAATAGAACTCGCCCACCGCGTTGTCGCCCTGCAGGATGCAGCTTGGATACTTCCAGGTAATCGCCGACCCCGTTTCCACCTGCGTCCAGGTGATCTTCGAGTCGGTCATCGCGCGGCCGCGTTTGGTGACGAAGTTGTAGATGCCGCCCTTGCCGTCTTTGTCGCCCGGGTACCAGTTCTGGATGGTGGAGTACTTGATCGTCGCCCGGTCGAGCGCCACCAGTTCCACGACGGCCGCATGCAGTTGGTGTTCATCGCGCATCGGCGCCGTGCAGCCCTCCAGATAGCTGACATGGGAGCCCTCGTCGGCGATGATCAGGGTGCGCTCGAACTGTCCCGTGTTCTTCGCGTTGATGCGGAAGTACGTGGAGAGTTCCATCGGGCACTTCACGCCCCTGGGGATGTAGACGAACGACCCATCGCTGAAGACCGCGGAGTTGAGCGTGGCGAAGAAGTTGTCGGTGTAGGGCACGACCGAACCGAGGTACTGCTTCACCAGGTCGGGGTGATCTTTGACCGCCTCGGAGAAGGAACAGAAGATGACGCCCATCTCTCCCAGCTTCGCGCGAAACGTCGTAGCGACCGAGACGCTGTCGAAGACGGCGTCCACGGCCACGTTGGCGAGCATCTTCTGCTCTTCGATCGGAATGCCGAGCTTCTCGAACGTGCGGCGCACTTCGGGATCGACCTCATCGAGGCTGGCCAACTGCGGCTTCGCCTTGGGCGCCGAGTAGTAGCTGATGCCGTAGTAGTCGATGGGCTCGATGTGCAGGTTGTGCCACGCCGGCTCGGTCATCTTCTGCCACGCACGGAACGACTTCAGGCGGAACTCCAGCATCCACGCCGGCTCATCCTTCTTCGCGGAGATGGCGCGGACCACATCTTCGTTGAGGCCCGGGGGGAACGTGTCGGATTCGAGAATCGTCTCGAAGCCGTACTTGTACTCGCGGGTCGCGAGTTGTTCGATGGTTTCTTCCTGTGTGGGCATTGATTGGTACTCTTAGAACGGTTGTGCTGACGTGCCTGTGCTGTTGTGCTCTGTGCGCTGTCTACGTGCTAAAAGACGTGCCGCAGCCGCACGTCTGCTTGGCGTTCGGATTCTGAAAGACGAAGCCGCGGCTGACCAGACTCGTGTCGTAGTCGAGCGTGGTGCCGTCGAGCAGGCGATGGCTGCGCGGATCCACCCAGACCTTCACACCGTCGGGGCCGTCGAAGATGAGGTCGTCGGGCTTTGGCGCGGCTTCCCACTCAAATACGTATTCGAAGCCGGAACAGCCGCCGGCCTTGATGCCCACACGCAGCCCCTGTGCGGGTTCGTGCTTCGCCAGCAATTTGTGCATCTGCGTCGCGGCCGTGGCAGTGACAGCAATCATGATCGTTTCATCATCTGCATCGGGATGACGCCGGAGGGCTGCGGCGGCAGCGGCGCCGGCATTTCCATCGCCAACTCGGCGACTGACGTGGCGGCGAGCGTGGCAATAATGCGGTCCTTGATGCGCCACAGGGGATCGCGGATATTGCACTTTGAGTACTGGTCGCAGCTGTGGTCCTCTTCCGAACACGCGGTGACCATCAGCGGACCATCCACGGCCTGAATCACATCGGCCACGGACATGGCGGTGGCCGCACGAGCCAGCGCATATCCGCCGCGAATGCCCTGCTGGGATTCCAGAAGGCGCCCCCGCACGAGCTTCTGGAGCACTTTCGCCAGCAATTCAGGCGGAATGTTGTAGGTTTCGGCCAATTCCCTCGCCGACACCGCCCCCCGATCAGCATTTGCCGCGAGGTGTCTCACCGCGAGAAGTGCGTAGTCCGTCTTCTTTGAGAGCCGTAACATCGCGGGGCCTTTACTGGAGGGTCAGGATATCCGACCGAACTAGTCCATCTTAGAAGACCCTGTGCCGGGTTGCAAGCCAGCCGCTGGGCTGGGCGGGCGGCTCAGCGGTGCCCGGCCATCCGCCACGCCTGGATACCGCCCGCCAGATTGACCGCGTCAAAACCCTTCTGCCGGAGGGCGGCGGTCACCCGGGCGCTGCGCCCCCCGGACTGGCACTGCACCACCACGGTCCGGTCTTTGGGCAGGATCTCAAGCTGCTGCATGACCGCGCCCATCGGAATGAGCATGGCGCCCTCGATACGGGCCGAGGCGTGTTCGAAGGGCTCGCGCACATCAAGCAGCATGTGCGGATGGCCCGACTCGCGCCACTGGTGCAACTCGTCAACGGTCATCTCATCTTTCATGGCAGCGGTCTCCGGCGGTTGGCATACCTGATCGTATGCGACCAGGGTGCGAATCGTGGGCGCATCACCGCAGACCGGACACTCCGGGTCACGCGGCAACGTGATGGTGCGAAAGGTCATCCGCAGGGCGTCATAGAGGAGCAGGCGTCCGGCCAGCGACTCTCCCATCCCGGTCACGAGCTTGATGGCTTCGGTGGCCTGCACCGTGCCAATGATGCCCGGGAGTACGCCAAGCACCCCGGCCTCGGCGCAATTGGGTATCAGACCATCGGGGGGCGGCTCGGGATGCAGACACCGATAACAGGGCCCGCCCGCTGTGGCAAACACGGCCGCTTGTCCTTCGAACCTGAAGACGCTGCCATAGACATTCGGCGTGCCGCTCATCACGCACGCGTCGTTGACCAGGTAGCGGGTCGGAAAATTGTCCGTGCCGTCCAGCACCACGTCGTAGGCGTCCACCAGGGCGCGGGCATTCGACACGCCGAACGGGACCTCGTGCAACTCGAGCACCACGTCGGGATTCACACGGCGAATCTTCTCGGCGGCCGACGCGAGCTTCGAGCGCCCGATGTCCGCGGTGCCATGAATGATTTGGCGGTGCAGATTCGACTCGTCAACCTCGTCGAAGTCCACCAGGCCGAGCGTTCCTACGCCTGCCGCAGCCAGATACAGGGCGGCGGGTGACCCCAGGCCGCCCAGGCCAATGATGAGCACCCGGGCATCGAGCAATCGCTGTTGCCCCTGCCGGCCCAGTTCCGGCAGCAACAGGTGCCGTGCATACCGAACGGCGTCAGGGGTGGGCATCTTCTGATGGTAAGGGGGACGGGGGTGAAAAAAACGACCTCTGAGGTCGTTTCCCTGCACACTCCGGAAACGACCTCAGAGGTCGTTTTTTTCACCCCCGTCCCCCTGCTTTGCGCAGGATTGCCATCATGGGGCACCAGCCGGTGAGCGCCGACTGGAACAGGTTCGCGCCCACGAACAGCGTGAACCAGAGGAACCGGCTGTCCACGTACATGCCGAGCAGGACGCTCGCCATCACGAACGCCCCGGCAATCAACCGCAACATCGCTTCAATCGTCATCGAATCCTCCTGCCCTTCCTGTTTTACGCTTCGGGAACAAACAGCACCGGTCCCGCGCCCGATCGAATCAAGGGCTCGCCCACTGTCGTGCGCCAGGCCCGGTCGTGCACACGTGGTTCGGCCACCACCACCATGGAGACGCCCGAGAACATCGCGGATGGAGGTACAGGACTCTGGCGCCTGTCGCTCGCCTTCGCATCCAACGCCAGGGCCAGTGTCTGCCCCAACGCCCAGGCCGCATCCCCCTGCAGGCCGGGCGCCGTGTACACGGCGAGTCGTGTGATCGGAGAGGCATCGCCCGCATGCACCACCAGCACCGGCACGGCCGTGTCACGCAGCACCCGCTCAGCCACCGATCCCAACCACCACAATCTGGGCCCGGTACGTCCGTGGGTGCCCATCACAATCACGTCGGCACTCGCGCCGTGTCGCTCGATGGCTTCCACGACCGGACGCATCTCAATGACCGCGGTGAAGGGCGTCTGGGTGTGTTTCCTGCCGAAGACCCCCAGGAACTTCTGGGCCTGCGCCTGGCGGCTGCGGCGTTCGGCCGCCATCGTCTCCACTTGTTCCTTCGTGAAATACACCGGCGCGTCGAGCGCCTCGGCGTGCAGCAACGTGAGCTCCCCCCCGCATCGCCGGGCCAGGTGTCCGCCCAGTGTGATGGCGGCGGCCGACGCCTCACCGAAGTCCACGGGAACGAGTAGCTGCCTCAGAGTCGAGGTCATGCCGGCACTCCTCCTGCGCTCGCCGGCGCGTCCGCGGCGCCTTGACGATTCGCCATCGCGAAATACACCACCGGAACGGTCATGCGTGACAGCAGCAGCGACGCCACCTCGCCCGCCATCAACGAGATCGCCAATCCCTGAAAAATCGGGTCGGCCAGAATGACCGCGGAGCCGACGATGACGGCAGCGGCCGTCAACGCCATCGGACGGAACCGCACGGCCCCTGCGTCAATCACCGCCTCGGCCAGCGGCATGCCGTCCTTGACCCGCAGCTCGATGAAGTCCACCAGGATGATCGAGTTGCGCACCACGATCCCGGCGCCGGCAATGAAGCCAATCATCGACGTCGCCGTGAAAAATGCCCCGCCCATCGCGTGCGCGGGCAGAATGCCCACCAACGAGAAGGGAATCGCCATCATGATCGTCAGCGGTGTGGTGAACGACTGGAACCAGCCAACGACCAGGATGTAAATCAGCACCAGGACGGCGGCGAACGCAATCCCCAGGTCGCGGAACACTTCGTACGTGATGTGCCACTCGCCGTCCCACTTCATCGCGTACTGCCCGCTATCGAAGGGCGGCGCCGTATTGAGGATCTCCAGTGGTGCGCCGGCGGGGTCCTTCACCGCCCGCAACGACGTGTTCATCTGCAGAATCGCGTAGACCGGACTCTCCACCGCGCCCGCGACGTCACCGGTCACGTAGGTCACCGGCAACAGGTTCTTGTGGTAAATGCTCGGCGCCTCCACGCTCGTGACGGCATACGTGAGCTCTCCCACCGACACCGGCGTCACACCCTGCAGCCGAATTGACGACAGCGCATCCACCGACCCGCGCTGTGCCTTTGGCAGTCGCAGCAGCACGGGCACGGCCTCGCGCGCACGCGGGTCGTGCAGCAACCCCGCCGGCGCGCCGGCACCTGCCATCCGCACCACGGACGCGACGTGCTCCGCAGTCAAGCCACTGAGGGCCGCGCGGTCGGGATCCACCGTCAGCTCCACTTTCGGTCGGTCCGTTTCCACATACCAGTCCACGTCCACGACACCGGTCGCCTGTGTGAAGGTCTCGCGCACCTGCTTCGCCAGGGCCTGCCGCGTGTCATCGTCGGGACCGTAGACCTCGGCCACAAGCGTCTGCAGCACCGGCGGCCCGGGCGGCACCTCCACCACCTGAATCGTGGCGCCAAGCGGTGTCGCCACCGGCAGCAGCCGCGCACGCAACCGCGTGGCGATGGCGTGACTCTGTTCGGCGCGCTCATCCTGCGGCCGCAACTGGATCTGCACATCAGCGAGATGTGGCGACTGACGCAGGAAGTAGTGCCGCACCAACCCATTAAACGTGTAGGGCGACGACGTGCCCACGTAGCTCTGCGCGCCGAGCACCGCCGGGTCACGCAGCGCCTCTTCGGCGAGCGCTTCGGCCGCGCGGGCCGTGGTCTCAAGCGGCGCGGCATCCGGCAGTCGAACGATGATCTGCAGTTCACTCTTGTTGTCGAACGGCAGCATCTTGACCTTCACCAGGCCGAGTGGCACAAGGGCCACGGCGCCCAGCAGCAGCACGGCCACCCCCGCCAGGAAGGCCCGCCGTGTGCGCGCGCTGTTGATCAGGCGCGACATCACTCGCCGGTACACCTGCGTCAGCCGGTCCTCTGCCTCGTCGTGGTGGCCGGCATGCGCGCCCAGCAGCCGCACCGCGGCCCACGGCGTGACAATGAAGGCGACGACGAGCGAGAACAACATCGCGGCCGTCGCGCCCACCGGAATCGGCCGCATGTACGGCCCCATGAGTCCGCCCACGAACGCCATCGGCAGGATGGCGGCCACCACCGTGAGTGTCGCCAGGATGGTCGGGTTCCCGACTTCATCCACCGCGCGGACGACGACCGCGTCGATCACGTCTTTGGCGCGCGACAACCGGGCGTGCCGCACGATATTCTCCACCACCACGATCGCATCGTCCACCAGGATGCCGATGGAAAAAATGAGCGCGAACAACGTGATGCGGTTGAGTGTGTAGCCGTAGAGGTAAAAGACGAACAACGTCAGTGCCAGCGTGACGGGAATAGCCGTCAGGACCACAAGGGACTCTCGTCGGCCGAGCGCCCACCACAGGAGCGCCGCCACCGAGAGCACCGCCAGCAGCATGTGCCACAGGAGTTCGTTGGACTTGTGCGCGGCGGTATCACCATAGTCGCGGGTCACCGTGACGTTCAGGTCATTTGGCAGCAGGTGGCCTCGCACGGTCGCCACTTTCTGATCCAGGCGACGGGTGAGTTCGATCGCGTTTGTGCCCTTCCGTTTCGCAATCGCCAGCGTCACAGCCGGGTGCGACTCGGTGGCGCTGGCATGAAACGCCACGTAGTGGTCGGGCTCGCCGCCCCCATCCGTGACCCGCGCGACGTCGCCGAGCCGGACGGGCACGCCGTTGGGCGCACCAACGACGAGATCGCGCAGGGTGGAGACCGTGCCGGGCCAGCTGCCGGCTTCGACCAGCGTTGAGTTGTTGTCGCCAACCACCCGGGCGCCTTCCAGACGGACATTCGCCTGCACCAGGGCGTGCTGGACGCGCAGCGGGTCGAGTCCACGCGCTTCAAGCGCGGGCGGATCGAGTTCGACCGTCACCTGCCGAGGCTGTCCCCCGAGAATGGTGATCTCCGAGGTGTCGGGCACCTCCTTGAGCACGTCCCGCAACTGGGCCGCGAGCAGGCGCAGTTGCGCCCCGTCGTAGCCGGCGCCCCACAGCGTCAATGCCATCACCGGCACGTCGTCAATGGAGCGTGCCTGGACCAGTGGCGCGGAAGCGTCGGTGGGCAGAAGGCCCGCAGAGGCGGCGAGTTTCTGATTCAGCCGGACGAGCGCGCGCTCTTCGTCCTCGCCCACGAGGAAGCGGGCGATGATCATCGCGCGACCCGGGCTGGACGTGGAGTAGAGATACTCGAGGCCGGGAATTTCCCAGAGACGCTGCTCCAAAGGACGAGTCACGCGCTGCTCCACTTCGGTCGGCGATGCGCCGGGCAGGTTCACAAACACGTCGATCATCGGCACGATGATCTGCGGCTCTTCCTCACGCGGCAGGGCGATGACCGCGTAGACACCGAGCAGCATCGACGACACGATCACGAGGGGCGTGAGCTTCGAGCGGATAAACACCGAAGCGAAGCGACCCGCCATGCCCAGTGGATGGCTCATGACTGAGTGCCCCCGGGCGCCGATGTCACGCGGACGCTGGCACCGTCGAGCAGGCCCGGCGCGGGCCTGACCACCACGCGATCGCCGGCGGCCAGGCCGGCCAGCACTTCGACGCGGCCGGCGGCCGTATCACCGAGAGAGACCGACCGCAGGCGCGCATGGTCATCGGCGCCCACGACATACACGAAGGTCAACTGGCCGCGGGTCACGACGGCATCAGCGGCCACGCTCAGCCGCTCAGCGGCAGGGCCTGCGAAACGCGCACGGCCGAAGAGACCTGACCTCCAGGCGGTGTTGGGGTCCAGATCCACCGTCACGACGAAGCTGTGCGAGGCCTGGTCCACACGGGCGATCTCACTGATGCGCCCTGGCGCCCACGCATCTGGCGCAGTGCCATCCACGCGCACGTCTGCAGCCTTCCCCACGGCCAGGGTGGTCACGCGCGACGCGTCCACGCGCACGTCCATTTGCCAGGCTCCGGAGGCTTCAACCACGAGCAGTGGCTGTCCCGGCGACGCCATGGAACCGGGGTCCGCGTGACGGGCGGCCACCGTACCGTCCAGGGGTGATGTGAGCACGCTCCATGTCTGGGCGATGGCGGCCGCGCGATTCGCCGCGTCGGCGGCCTCAACCGATCGATTGGTCGCGTCGCCTTGTGCCACGGCCATGGCCAACCGCGCCTCGGCCTGGCGAAGCCCGGCGGACGCCTGGTCAAGTTCCTGCGTCGTCGCCGATCGTTGGGCGTGAAGACCGGCAATGCGCGTGTGGGTCGCGCGGGCAAGCGCGAGACCCGCCTCGGCGGCTTCCCGGTCGGAGACGACGGCACGTGCGCTGGCGCGCGCGCCTTCGAGCCCGGCTCTGGCGCGAGCCGCCTGCGCGGTGACTTCGGCTGCGTCAAGTTCGACCAGCACCTGGCCTCGACGCACCCGCTCACCCGGCCGCACGAGGACGCGCACGATCGGCGCCATGACCCGGCTGGAGATCTCCGCGGTGTGGCGCGACACGAGCACACCGCCCGCCTCGAATGTTGCAGACATGGGGGCCGACCGCACGCGGTCCACCGACACATCCACCGGATCTGCGGCAGAGGCCGGTGCGGTGTCCGGTGCGGAACCGCAGGCCGCAGCGCCCAGAGACAGGGACAAAATCACGAACCAGGCACGTGTCCTCAAAGCACACCTCATCGTGGTCATGGTCACTTTCGCGGAATCCGGCCCAGCGCCCGTTGCAGTTCTGCGTCGGCCACAAGGGCATCAACGGTCGCGGCCACACGGCGCGACTCGGCATCGAGCGTGGCAGAAGCTGCCGCCAGCACATCGGTCATCGACGCCAGGCCGGCCTCGTAGCGGTTACGCACAACCCGAGCGCGTTCCTCGGACTGCGTCACGGCGGCGGCGCCCACTCCAGTTCGCGCAATCGCGGCCTCCAGTTGGCGGGCCGCGCTCAGCACCTCCACCTGAACGGCGGCGCGCACGTCCTCTCTGGCTGCGGCGGCCGCCGCGCGCGCGGCTGAGGCCGCGCGCTGCCTGGCGGCGTCCGCGACCGACAGCGAAAGTGTCCAGCGCGCTTCGCCGCCAATCACCCACGAGCCGGCGCGTTCACCCACTCGCAGGCCGTTCCATTCGATGCCGGCCTGCGCAAAGACCTGAGGCCACCACACGGCACCGGCCTGCCGGGTGCCCGCATCGGCCGCGCGCAGTTGCGCGTCGGCGCGCTTCATTTCAGGCCGAGCGGACTCCGCTTCTTCGAAGAGGGGCGCCAGTGCCCCGGCGGTGACCGGCGCCGGCAGGTCGTCAACGGCGTCAAACGCGGCGTCAATCGGTGCACCCATCAGGCGGTTCACCTGGGCCCGCGCGGTCGCGAGATCCGCGTTGACCTGCAGTCGTCGCTGACGCATTTCAGCGAGGTGGACAGAGACGGCGAGCACATCGGCATCGGTGGCGGCCCCGGCGTCACGGCGGCGCTCAGCCCGCGCCAGGTCCTCGACTGCGGCGGCGACGGCCGCGTCGGTGGCCCGCGCGTGACTCTGTCCCGACAAGATTTGGCCGTAGACCCGAGTCACGGCCAGCACCGTCTGTGCCACGGCCGCGTCGGCCTCGGCCCGAGCGACGTCTCGCACTGCTGTTGCGCCAGCCACGACGCCAGTCGTGCGGCCACCGTCGAAGACCAGCTGGCCCACGCTGAGCCGCGAGGTGAAGAGGTTGGTGGGGGCTGGCCCATTGAGGCGCGACACGTTGAAGTCGGCGGCGGCAAATCGGCGGGCCGAGAGCAGGGCGCCGAACGCCAAGACCGGCTGGTCAGACCGCTGCCACGACTCCGTGGCCGTGAGTCTGGGCCACCAGGCACTGCGAGCGACCGTCACCTCGGCCTCTGCGCGGTCGGCCTGAGCCCGGGCGGCCTGAAGCGCGGGGTTGCGCGAGATGGCCGCGGCGACCGCATCGGGCAGGGACAACGGCGTTTGCGCAGCGCCGGCTGCGGGCCAGGCCGTCAGCCAGAGAAACAGGACGATCGATGTGGGTCGAGCCATCAGCCCAGAGATGCAGAGTGGGGGGAAAGGTGACACGGCTACAATTCAAGCTGCGTGCCTGTCACTCGTTCGGAACGTCCGCCCCTGTCCGGCCACGGGCCAGACCCGAGGTCGGCCGACGCGTACGCCGACCTCGTCCGGCGAGCCGCGGCAGGAGACTCGGCGGCCATGGAGCACCTGCTGATGCGTGCTCAGCAGGTGGCCTACCGCTTCTCTCTGCTGGTGTGCGGGCACACGCACGACGCGGAGGACGTGATGCAGGACGCCCTGATCAAGACCTACAAACACGTGGGCAGCATCAAAGACCCGTCGGCGTTTCGGACATGGCTGTTCCGGACCGTTCGGAACGCTTGTTTGATGAAACGACGGAAGCGCGTGGATGAACCGGCCCGCGTGGAATCGCTCGATGCCCCCGCCCCGGTGAGGACGGATGGCAGCCCGGTGACGCGCGATGTGGCGTCCGCAGCGATGGGCCCGGATGATCTGGCGATCAACGCATGGCTGGGACAGCGGTTGCGGCGAGCGCTGGCAACCTTGCCCCCTGCGTATCGAATGATCGTGCTCTTGCGGGAGATCGAGGGGCTTTCGACGCGCGAAGTCGCGAAAGTCAGCGGAGTGACCGAAGCCAACGTCAAGACCCGACTACACCGCGCGCGGGTGATGCTGCGCAAGGCCCTGGCCGAAGAAAAATGACGTCGTTTTTCTAAAACACCCTCCAGGGTGATGTGATGGGTTTCGAGAACTTGAACCGCGCGTATCGCTGACACGCCGGATACAGGGCGACCATCACGGCGGCCCACACCAGATACATCACCGCAAAGGACGTGCCCGATCGAAAGGCCCAGCTGATCGCGGCAAACGCCCAGAGGTGCGCGAGGTAGAAAAAAAACGGGACGCGGCCATAGACCTCAAGCGGCGTCAGCCCCCGGGACGGCCACTTTGTCAGCGCCGCGATCAGTGCCAGATCCAGGCCGAGCATCAACGCAAAGAACGCCTCGGTGGGTGGATACTTCGTGACGGTCAGCCAACCCATCACGCCCGCCGTTGGCGCATGCACTTCGCCCAGGCCTGTCGCCCGCATGGCAACAAACGCGATCAACCCGGCACCCGCGGCCAGGCCCGCGACCGCAGCCACGCTCTGTGGCTCGCGCTGGAACACGCGTCCCAACGCCACGCCCACACCAGCCGGCACGAGCCAGATCACCCACGGATACAGGTTCTGAACGATGCCGCCTTGTCCAGGAACAAAGAGCAGCAGTTTCCACACAGGAATCGCCTCTGAAGCCTGCGACATTTCCGGCAGCATCGCACGGCTCAACCAGAGCGCAGCCCCACAGCCGGCCACAATCGCCCACAGCGGCAGCCGCCAGCAGATGCCCCAGACGATCATCGCGATGCCCAGTGCGCTCAACACGGCAAGACCCACCATGACAGTGGCAGGCGTGCCTGGAAGCGCCGGCTGCGCCGCGCCTGCGGCCGGGTCCATCGACACCAGGCCCATCAACCATGCCGGGTTCTCGAGCACGTGCTGCGCGAGCAGCAACATGGCGCCACGCGTGACAAAGAGCCGGGTGATCCGGCCCGACGACCAGCCAGCCGCGCGCCGACTTTCGGCAAACCACACCAGGCCAATCCCCATCAGCATGAAGAAGCCCGGCGCGCACAGGTGGGTGAGCCACCGCGTGAGGAACGCGGGCACGTCCGCGTAATAGGGCGGCGGGGCTGCCCACGTCTCGGCCGGATGCACGCGCGCGGTGAAAAAGCTCGCGTGATCGATTGCCATCAGGACCATAATCAGTCCTCGAAGGCGATCAAACGCCGTGATACGCGCTGTGACCGGGGCTGTCACGTCGCGAGCATAAAACAGTTTCATGACCCAGAACCTGCTCTTTCTCGTCGTCGGCGCGATGCTGGGCGCGGCAGGCGCCGCCATCTGGTTCCTCGTCGGCCGGCAGCGCCTGTCTGCCGACATGGCGCGTCTCGCTGCTGAACTCGACGCGACAAGACGTTCGGCCGATGAGCAGCGGCTGGCCGCCGCCGAAACCCAGTCGCGCTTGCGTGAATCGTTCGCCGCCCTCTCGCAGGATGCGTTGCGTGAGAACCGGACCGAGTTTGTCCAACGCGCCGAGGCGCTCCTGCAGCCCATGCGCGAGACGCTCACCAGAGTCCAGACCCAGGTGGCCTCGGCTGATCGCGAACGGGAAGGCTCCTTCCAGGCCGTGGCGTCCCAACTTAGCGGCCTCGCCCTGTCGCAGGAACACCTGCGCAAAACCACCGAGGGCCTCTCTCAAGCGCTGCGGTCACCCAACGCGCGAGGCAAATGGGGCGAGGTGCAGCTGCGCCGGGTCGTCGAAATGTCGGGCATGCTCGCGCACTGCGACTTCGAGGAACAGCCGCAAGCCACCACCGACACCGGCGCGCGGCTCACGCCCGACATGATCGTGCGCCTTCCCGGCGGCGCCAGCATCGTGATCGACTCGAAGGTGCCGATCGACGCCTACCTGCGCGCCTCCAGCGCGCGCGACGATGCGGAGCGCGATGTGCAACTGAGCGCGCACGCACGACAGGTGCGCGAGCACGTGCGCTCGCTGGGCAGCAAGGACTACTGGGCGCAGTTCCAGCCGTCACCCGAGTTTGTCGTGATGTTCCTGCCGATCGAACCCCTGCTGGCGGCCGCATTCGAGCGCGACGCCACGCTGCTGGAGTTCTCGTCCACCATGCGCGTGGTGCCGGCAACGCCCATGACGCTTGTCGCCGTGCTGCGCGCGGTGGCCTACGGCTGGAAGCAGCAGCAGTTGGCTGTCAACGCGGAAGAGATTCAGCAACTGGGCCGGGAACTCTACGATCGCCTGGCCACCATGGTGGACCACCTCGACAAAGTGGGCTACGGCATCAAGCAGGCGGCCGACAGCTACGACCGATTCATCGGATCGCTCGAGCAAAAAGTGTTGCCGGGCGCGCGGCGGTTCAAGGAATTGGGCGTCAGTTCCACCAAGGACCTTGAAGCGCCGGATCCGCTGCACCTCTCAATGCGCCGCGTACAAAAAGGCGAACTCACATTGCTCGACCTGGGCAGCGACGAAGACGACGACGCGGGACGCACGCGGCCTATTTAATTTCGACGGTCAGCGTGACGTTCGCGCGAATCTCGATGTCGGAGGGCGCGATGGGTGTGGGCATCCCGGCATCGGCCGCCCCGCCTCGCGCCATCATGAACGGTTCCTGGGCGAACTTCATCTGCCCCTCGGGGCCCGCCTCTTCGATGCGAACCGTCCTGCCGACGGACATGCCCGCGCCTGCGGCCATCGCCTTCGCGCGCGCCGCAGCATCCTCCACCGCCAGACGAAGGGCATCACGCTGAACGCCGACGCGATTCTTCAGGTCAAAGCGCAGGCTTCCCACAGTCAGCGTGGACGATGCCGGCAGCGTCAGTCCACCGACCGCGTCCAAGACGTCTGCCACCTTCGAAATGTCGTCGATCCGCACCTGCACCTGGTTCGACATCACCATCCCCTTGATGCGCTGGCGCCCGTTCGCATAGTCGTATTCCGGGTGCAACGAGATGCCGATGGTCTGGATGGCATCTCCGTCCAGCCCGGCCTTCCTCAGCGTGGCCATGACCGATGTCATCGCCGCCGCGCCCAGGCGGCGTGCCTCGGCCCCGCGCGCGTCCCGCGTCTCCACCGAGACCGTGGCCCATGCCTGATCGGGCGCCACTTTAATGCGGCTTTCTCCAGAGGCCACGACTACGGACAGTGGCGCGGTCGTCGGTTGCGCCAGCGCCGGTGTGGCCCCAGCGAGGACGGCGGCCAACGACAAGACGGACAATGCAGGGGCTCTGTTTCGCATGATGATGGAATCCTCTATACACTCTACGCCGATTGCGTATCGCGCTGGCACTCATCGGATTTGGCCACGTCGGCCGCAGGTTTGCGCTTCTGTTGCAGGAATTGAAGCCGGCGCTCGACGCACGTGGCCTTGAAGTGACCGTGGTGGGGATCGCCACCGGTCGCCACGGCGCCATATTCGACAGGGCGGGCCTCGACGCCGTACAAGCGGCGCAACGGGTGGCTGGCGGCGGCCTGGTTGGGCCAGGCTCGGCATCGCGTTCAGCCCATGACGTCATCGACCAGCTTGGTTCCCTCGACACCGAGGCCCGCGTCATGGTTGAGACGACACCGCTGGACGTGCAGTCTGGGGAGCCTGCGATTTCGCACATCCGTGCGGCGTTTGCTGCCGGCGCCCACGTGATCAGCGCGAACAAGGGTCCTGTGGCGCACGCCTATCGAGCACTGGCTGCCGAGGGTCGAGCCGCGGGCTTGCAATTTCTCTTCGAAGGCGCGGTCATGGACGGCATTCCCATCATCAACCTCGTGCGCGAGACGATGCCGGGTGTGACAATTCGCTCGTTCCGCGGCGTCGTCAACAGCACCACCAACCACATCCTCACCGCGATGGAACGGGGCGAGGCCTTCGATGCGGCGCTGGCTCGCATGCAGGCCGCAGGCGTGGCTGAGGCAGACCCGTCGCTCGACGTGGACGGATGGGACGCGGCGGCGAAAGTGGCCGCACTGGCCAACGTCTGGATGGATGCCGGCATCACACCGCAGGACGTGCAGCGTGAGGGCATCTCGGCCGCCGATGCCGCGCGAGTGTTGGGCGCGGTCGCCGAGGGGCGCCGCGTGAAACTGGTCGGCCGAGCCGCGCGAATTGAGTACGGCGTGACCGCGAGTGTGCAACTCGAAACGCTCGACGCGAGCGATCCGCTCGGAAGCCTTGAAGGACAGGCGAACGCTCTGGAGATCGACACGGATATTCTTGGGCGTGTCGTGGTCACGCAGCGGGATGGCGGGCTGGAGAAGACCGCGTATGCGTTGTTTGCAGATTTGATGACGATTGCCCGAGGGCCGCGATGAAAACGACCTCTGAGGTCGATTCGGGCGCCGGTCCGCTGGCGGGCGTCACCATCCTCGACCTCACGCGTGTGTTGTCGGGCCCGTATTGCACGATGCTCGCCGCCGACATGGGCGCGCGCGTGATCAAGATCGAGCACCCGCGGCGGGGCGACGACACCCGCGCATGGGGCCCGCCCTTTGTTGAGGGCGAGAGTGCCTATTACCTGAGTATCAACCGCAACAAAGAGAGTGTGGCGCTCGACTACACCACTCCCGGTGGTCGCGCCGTGCTTGACGCGCTCATTGACCGCGCCGACGTCCTTGTCGAAAACTTCCGGCCCGGCACACTCGATGAGCGTGGCCTCGGGTACCAGGCGGTGTCGGCGACACACCCCGGGTTGATCTACGTGTCGATCTCCGGCTTCGGTCACACCGGACCCCGCCGCGAAGAGGCGGGCTACGACGCCGTGATTCAGGCCGAAGCCGGACTGATGAGTGTGACCGGCGCGCCCGACGGCCCGGCCGTGCGGCTGGGCGTGGCCATTGCCGACATCGCGGCAGGGATGTTTGCGTTTCAGGGCTTGCTGCTCGCGATGATCGCGAGGGGCCGCACGGGCCGGGGCCAGCATGTGGACATCAGCCTTCTCGATGCATCCACGGCGCTGCTGACCTATCAGGCGGGTCGGTACCTCGCCACCGGCGTGTCACCCGACCGTCTGGGCAACAAACACGCGACCATCGCCCCGTACAACACGTTTGCGACGGCCGACGGCGTGCTGGTGCTCACCGTGGGCAACGACGACCAGTTCCAACGCTTCTGCCGCGTGGCTGGATTAGCTGAGGTGGCCGCCGATCCCCGGTTCGCGACCAACGCCGCGCGCGTCCATCATATCGATGCGCTCGAAGCGATCGTCAACCGCGCGCTGGCCTCTCACACGGCCGCGGGATGGACAACCCGGCTGCGCGAGGCGGGAGTGCCGTGCGGCGCCGTACGTTCGGTGGGCGAGGCGCTCGCCGACCCCCAGATTCTGGGGCGCGCGATGATTGAGTCAGTCGTCCATCCGACGATCGGTCCCCTTCAGGTCCTGGGTGTGCCGGTGAAGTTGTCTGGAACGCCGGGGTCCGTGCGCACGCCCCCTCCGCGTTTGGGTGAACATACGGCCGCCGTCCTTGAAGGCGACCTCGGCTATCCGCGCGAGCGAATTGCGGCCTTGGCCGCATCCGGCGCGGTGGGCGTCCTGCGAACGTAGTACGCTGAAGGGCTATGGAAGTCGCCGAACTCCGCCAGCAGATCCTCAGAGAAATCGAACGCGCCCACGCCGCGGCGGTTGAACGACGCCAGACTGGTGATGCCGCGCACGGCGCCTACGCCAAGTTCATCGTCGAGGTCGCCGGGCCGTTGGTGTTGCAGACCGTGCAGATCCTGCGAGCCGAACGGTTGCCGTTTCAGGCGCAGACGCCTGCGGGCTCCGCGCGGATCGCGTCCGAGTCGTCGGCCGATGACTTCATCGAGTTTGTGCTCGACACGAGCGTGAGGCCGCCGCGAGTGCTTGGGCGGTCGAGCGCCACCGTGGGCAGGCGCAACGTGGTGGTGGAAGAGGCGCCGATCGCGCCGGGCAAGGCCATCGCGGAGCTTCAGGACTCAGATTTGCTGCCGTTCCTCATTCCCGCGATCGGCCGTTTGGCCGCCAGATGAATTGCCATCAGGCCCCCTAACACCGGCACCACCCGCACGTCTGTAAATCCCGCGTCCTCCATCAGACGAGCCACGCCCGTCGCGCCGGGGTATCGCCGGATCGACGCCGGGATGTAGCGATAGGTGTCGGGATCACGGTGCAGCAGCCACCCGAGTGCGGAGCCGATGACCGTCAGATACGCCAGGTACGGGCCGCGTACGACAGCTGACTCAGGCCGATTGAAGTCGAGAGATGCCAGCCGCCCGTTGTCGTCGAGCACACGGTAGGCCTCCGACAAGGCGACCCGCAGGTCCGGCACATTTCGCAGTCCGTAGCCTGTGGTGATCACGTCCACGGACGCGTCACGAAGCGGCAGCGCGGTCATATCACCGGCCACCCACCGAATGCCGGCATTCTCTGGTTTGCCTCGCGCCAGAACGAGCATTGCCGGCGTGACGTCGAGTGCCGTCACGGATGCCCCGCGCGCGGCCAGGCGCTGCGCGAGGTCGCCCGTGCCACAGGCCAGGTCGAGCGTGCGAGAGCCCGTGGTCGCGCCGGTCGCCTCCACCAGGCGCGCCTTCCAGCGCTGGTCGAGGCCGAACGAGAGCACACGAGTGATCAGGTCGTAGCGCGCTGCGATGGTGGCGAAGAGGCGCCGGACATAGCGCCGCTTGTCCTCGGGTGAATCAAACGCCCGCTCCAGCCTCACGCGGCCATTGTCGTCGATAATGGAGACGTATGCTTCCGTCACAGACGGTGGAGAACTACCTCAAGACCATCCACCTCGCCCAGGCTGCGCAAACCAGCCCTTCGCTCGTCCCGATGGGGCAATTGGCGTCTGCGCTCGGCGTTGTCCCAGGCACGGCCACGACCATGATGAAGGCGCTGGCGGAGTCGGGGTTGGTGCACTACGAGCCGTACATGGGCGTGAGGTTGACGGACGCCGGAGAGAAGCTGGCGTCACTCGTCTTGCGGCGCCATCGGCTGATCGAGCTGTTTCTCGTCAAGGTGATGGGGATGAGCTGGGCTGAAGTGCATGACGAAGCCGAGCGGCTGGAACACGCCGTGTCGGAACAACTGATCGACCGGATCGACGAGATGCTGGGCCGTCCAGAGGTGGACCCGCACGGCGACCCGATTCCCAATGCCGAAGGGACCATCTCGCACCGGGAATCTGTGGACCTGCTGAACGCGCCGCTCGATACCACGCTCGTGATTACGCGTGTGATCGATCAGGACGCCGAGTTTCTGCGCTTTGTCGAACAACGCGACCTGATGCCAGGTCGGTCGGTGGTGATCGAGGCTCGCGATTCGGCCGCCGACGCGGTCCGATTGCGGTCGGACGCCGACCGCGATACCACCATCGGAACTCGGGCAGCCTCGAAGATCCTGGTTCGCCCCAAAAGAAACGACCTCTGAGGTAGTTTCTTTATTCAGAGGGAAAAAATAAACTACCTCAGAGGTCGTTTCTTGTTCATTTGTTTTGATTAATCAAAATCTGTATTATGAGTAATCGAAATGGCGCCCATTCTTACAACCGTCGCGATTGGCGCCGCTATTCTGGTGCTGTTTCTGGCCCTATCCTGGGCCAGTCGCCGGCGGACGTCGCAGGGTCGGCATCGCCTCGAAGACGCCCTGAAACACCTCTTTGACTTGGAATACCGGGGCCGCCACGGGTCATTGGCCTCGCTGACCGGCGCACTGCGGGTGCGTGATCGCGCGGCGCTCGATCTGGTCACTCGCATGCAGACCCAGGGGCTCCTGGTGGCGCGCGGGGCCGAGTTCGACCTGACACCCGAAGGCGAACGCCTGGCCCTTCAGGTCATCCGCGCCCATCGCCTGCTGGAACGATACTTTGCCGACGAGGCGCGCCTGCCCCTGCCGCAGGTGCACGCCGCGGCCGAACGCGGCGAGCATGATCTGTCGCCCGACGCCGCCGATCGCCTCTCGGCGTCGCTCGGCCACCCGGCCGTGGATCCTCATGGCGACCCCATTCCCACCCGCGAAGGATTCGTCCCCCCGGCCTCGGGCGTCCCGGCCACGGCCTGGCCCATCGACCGGCTCGCGCGCATCGTGCACCTTGAGGACGAGCCGCCGATCTCCTACGCCCAACTCGTCGCCGAGGGTATCGAGGTGGGCCAGATGATTCGCATCATCGCCTCTTCTCCCGAGCGCATGGTGCTGACCGACGGCGAGAATGAGTTCACGCTGGCGCCCGCGGTGGCGGCCAACATCTTCCTGGAAAGTGCGCCGCAACCACCCGCCCACGCCGGCGCCGTGCGACTCGCCGAGCTGTCCACGGGCCTGACCGCCGAGATCCTTGGTCTGGACGACCGCTGCCAGGGCTACAGCCGACGCCGCCTGATGGATCTGGGTTTCACGGAAGGCGCCACCATTCGTGCCGCGTTGACGACCTTTGCCGGCGATCCGCGCGCCTACGAAATTCGCGGCACACTCGTCGCGCTGCGTCGAGAACAAGCGTCGCAGGTCCTCGTCCAGCCGCTGGAGAAAGCCTCATGAGCGCCCACGACTGCGGCTCGTGCAGCATCAACGCCGAACTGGCGCGCATGGGTGTGTCCCTCGACAAAGTCGATCGTGTTGTGGCCCTCGCCGGCAATCCCAACACCGGCAAGTCCACGCTCTTCAACGCGCTCACCGGACTCAAACAGCACACGGGCAACTGGCCCGGCAAGACGGTGACGCGGGCCGAAGGCGCCTTCGCCTTCGACAACGTGCGCTACAAACTCGTGGATCTACCCGGCACGTATTCGCTGCTCTCAGCCTCGCACGACGAAGAAATCGCGCGCGACTTCCTGCTGTTTGGCCACCCCGACGCCACCATCGTTGTTGTGGACGCCACCGCCATTGAGCGCAACCTGAATCTGGTGCTGCAGGTGCTTGAGATCACCAGCCGTGTCGTGGTCGCCGTCAATCTGATGGATGAAGCGAAGCGGAAGAACATCGAGGTGGACGTACGCAGCCTCTCGCGCGACCTTGGTGTGCCCGCCGTGGGCATCACCGCCCGCACAGGCGACGGCATCCATGGATTGCTCGAGGCCGTGGCAGGTGTGTCATCAGGCGCGGTCCACACGGCGCCGCTCCGAATCAAGGGAACACCCGAGTTCCAGCGCGCCATCTCCGAGCTGGTGCCGCTCATTGAATCACTCGCGCCTGGCGTGCCCAACGCACGCTGGATCGCCATCCGGCTGCTCGATGGTGACGCAGAAGTCGAACAGGCGCTGACGTCGGGCCGCCTGGTGGACCTTGTGGCCAGCCAGCAGGAAACCGCGCAACGTTTCAGCGCCAAGATTTCGTTGCAGGGCACACAGTAATGTCGAGCGCCAACGCCTCCGCCGTTCTACAACGCGCCGCCGCACTCCGAGCCACGCTCTCCGGCCAGTTTCGTGACGAAACGGTGAAGTCGATCTACGCCGAGGCCGAGCGTATCGCCGGACGTGCTTCTCATCACATCGGCACCGCGCGGTATGACTTCGATCAGCGCATCGATCGCATCGTCACCTCACCGATCTTCGGCCTGCCGATCATGGCGCTGCTGCTGGCCGTGGTGTTCTGGCTCACGGTCGCCGGCGCCAACGTGCCGTCGGCAATGCTCGCCTCTGGTTTCTTCTGGTTCGAGGATCAGGCCGCGGCTGTGTTCACCAACCTGGGCGCACCCTGGTGGGTCACCGGCTTTATCTGGCACGGCGTGTTCCGCGGACTGGCATGGGTGGTCAGCGTCATGCTGCCGCCCATGATGATTTTTTTTCCGCTGTTCACGATGCTCGAGGATCTCGGCTATCTGCCGCGGGTCGCCTTCAACCTCGACTTCCTCTTCAGGCGCGCCGGCGCTCACGGCAAACAGGCGCTCACGATGGCGATGGGGTTCGGGTGCAATGCTGCGGGCATCATCTCCACCCGGGTGATCGACTCGCCCCGCGAACGCCTGGTGGCGATCCTCACGAACAACTTCGTGCCATGCAACGGCCGCTTCCCCACGCTGATTCTGCTGGCCACAATCTTCGTGGGGCCGCTGGTGCCAAGCGCGGTGGCGTCATTTGCCGCGGCGGGCACGGTCGTCGGCGTGGTGCTCATCGGCGTGGTCGTCACTCTGGCGGTGTCCTGGGTCCTGTCGCGCACCGTGCTGAAAGGCCAGGCGTCAGCCTTTACGCTGGAGTTGCCCCCGTACCGGCGACCGGGCATCCTGCGCATCCTCTACACATCGATCATCGATCGCACGCTCTTTGTGTTGTGGCGCGCCGTGCTCACGGCGGCTCCCGCCGGCGCGGTGATCTGGCTCCTGGCGAACATCACGGTCGGAGATTTGAGCCTGGCCCGGCACATCGCGGACGCGCTGGATCCGCTCGGGCATGCCATCGGGCTCGATGGTGTGATTCTGCTCGCGTACATCATCGCCATCCCCGCGAATGAGATCGTGGTGCCGACTCTGCTGATGGTCTATCTCGGCACCGGGATGATGACCGACGATGTGTCGCTCGACGAGATCAAACGGCTGCTGGTCACCGAACATGGCTGGACGCTGCTGACGGCCGTGAACCTGATGTTGTTTTCGCTGCTGCACAACCCGTGCGCCACCACCATCATCACGATGTACAAGGAAACGCTGAGCCTGAAATGGACAGTGGTCGGCACGCTGCTGCCGCTCGGTCTCGCGTTCCTCGTGACGTTTATCGTGGCGTCTATCTGGTAGCGGGCGTCCAGCTCGCGCAGGACCCGGGCGTTTCCCACAGTCTCACGGCCGAGACGTTAAAGCCGAGGTCCCTGACCGTTTCGAAGATCAGCCTCGCCAGCCGCTCGGCTGTGGGATTGGCGTCGATCGTGTAAATGGGCTCGCCCTGCGCGCGCAGGATCTCCACGAGCGGGTCGTCGTACCGCAAAATCATCTTGTGGTCCAGCTCGCGGTCGATCCACGCCTTGACCACGCGCTTGATGTCAGAAAAGTCCACGACCATATCCAGACCGTCCAGGACCTCGGCGGCAATGTCGATCTCGACCATGGCATTGTGGCCATGCAGGTGCTTGCACACGCCGTCGTAGTTCAACAGACGGTGGCCGTAGCAGAAGTCGAGGCGCTTGGTCACGCGGTACATTTACGTGATTATTCCATGGTGAGCGCATGGTGAGCGACCGTTCGGCGGTCCTGTGGTCAGGCGGGCTCGACAGCACGGTGCTGCTGGCCGACGAACTGTCGGCCGGGCGCTCTGTGCAGCCGATTCACGTGCGGTGCGGCCTGGCGTGGGAACCAGCCGAGGCGCGAACCATGGAGCGCCTGCTGGCCCTTCCGCCTCTGGCCGGGCGCACGCCGCCGGTCATCACGCTCGAGGTGGACGCGCGGCACATCTACGCCGACGATCATTGGGCCGTCCTTGGTCGCCCGCCGGCGTTCGACTCGCCTGACGAGGACGTCTACCTTGAAGACCGTAACCGCGTGTTGATTTCGAACGCCGCGGTGGTGTGCAAGGACCTCGGAATCACACGTCTGCTCCTGGGCCCGCTTGCCGGCAATCCGTTCTCCGACGCGACGCCAGAGTTCTTTGCGGAGATGGCCCGCGAAACGACTCGCGCGCTCAACTATCCGCTTGAGATCCTGGCGCCGTACCTGACGCGCGGGAAGCCCGAGGTGGCACGGCGTGGCCTTGAATTGGGAGTGCCCCTGCAGTGCACGCTGTCGTGCATGAAGCCGACGGCCGACGACAGCCATTGCGGCGCCTGCAGCAAGTGCAGGGAGCGCAAGGCCAATTGGCGCGGCTAACGCCACGCCCTACGCCAACGCCGCTGCACGTGTGTCGAGATGGCGCTCGTGCTAGTACTGCGTCAAACGAATGGAACCGTCGCCGGTGCGCAGGGTCATGGTCTTGCCGCCGGCGCCGAGCCGGCCGCGTAGCGACCGCTGTTCGCGCGTGCCGCCCACCTGATCTTCCAGCTTGAGATCCGAGCGCGCGCGGCTGTCGGACCCGGGTTCGGCTTCGATCAGCCCGTTGAAGTCATCAGGCAGCTCTGCCGAAATGGAACCGTCGTTGGTCGCCACCATCCAGTCTTCGGTCATCACCGCGCCGCGGCGAATCCTGAGGACAATGGAGCCATCGCCCGACCGCGCGCGAACCACGCCGGGCACCCCAGACACCCTGATCGTGCCGTCGGTGGTGCGGGCCTCTACGCGACCCTCGACATCTTCAAGCGTCAGTGACCCGTCGCCCGATTCTGCCAACAGGTCGCCGGCCGTCTCAGTGGCGCGGATCCCACCGTCGGCGGTGCGAAGCTGCAGCTTGCCGTCGATTCGTTCGACCACCACCGAGCCGTCCGACGTCCGGATGTCGAGGTTGATCTTGCGGGGCGCACTCACGATCAGGCGGGCGCTTGGTGATGTGAACGCCCCAATGCCGATAAACCGGGTGGTACCGGAGTGACGCACATCGACCTGGATCTTCTGGCCCGTCTGCTCCGCCAGCACCGTGATCTTTGAGACAGCTTCCTTATCCTCGGCCCGCATCTCGATTTCGACAACCACGTCAGGCCGGTCCCAGCCACGCACTTCCACCCCGCCGTCAAAGGTCTGGAGCGTGAGCTCGGCGATGCCCTCTACCGCGAAGCGCTTCTCCTCGCGGACGATGAACCCTTCGGTGTCGACATTGATGCTGCACGCCGTGAGGGATGTGGCGCAGAGCAGGAGTCCCGAGGCGGTGATGGTGCGCATGGTTACCTCTACGGTCGTTGGGGCTGCGACGTTCGACCGCCGACCCAGGTCTGGACCACCCGGAGGTCGGGGGTCAGGATGACGAGGTCGGCCAGGCCGCCGGGCACGATAACCCCTTGGCCGATCAGGCCCAACTCGCGAGCGGGGGTGGTCGAGCACAGCTGGGCCGCCTCGACGAGCGATTGCCCCGCCTGAACCACCATGATGGAAAACACCCGATCCATCGTGGCCACGCTGCCGGCCAGGGTCCCGTCGTCGAGCCGCGCGACGTCCCCTACCGTGATGTTTCGTCCGCCGAGGCGGGCGCAGGACCCTGCGGGCAGGCCCGCGCCGGCCGTGCCGTCGGTGATCGCCATGACGCGGCTATGGCCCTTGGCGGCGATCGCCACGCGCAGCACCGCGGGATGCACGTGATGGCCGTCGCAGATGATCTCGGCGGCCACTTCGTCGCTGGACAACACGGCGCCCACGAGTCCGGGGTCGCGATGCCCCATCGGCGACATGCGGTTGAACAGGTGTGTGGCGTGGCGGGCGCCCGCCTCGATCGCCTCGCGCGCCTGGTCGAACGTGGCGCCCGAGTGGCCGAGCGAGACGCGGATGCCGGCGCGGACTGCTGCGCGCAACAGGTCCATGCCTCCGGGCATTTCTGGCGCCATGGTCAGGATCCCGACGTCTGGGGAAAGAAACGACCTCAGAGGTCGTTTGTTTGCATCATCGGGAAAACGACCTCTGAGGTCGTTTCTTTTCTCGTCGTACGTCCACAGCCACTCCGCGGGCTGGGCACCGGCGTACGCGGGGTTGATGAAGTTGCTTTCAAGGTGTGCTCGCAACACACGCGCCGCGCCAGGCTCTGGTGCACTGCGCGCTGTGGCGACCGAGTCAAGAAACCCGGAGAGCGTCTCGGGCGAACAGGCCACCGATGTGGGGCAGAACGCCGTCACACCGAATCGGGAGAGTTCGCGTGCCACGGCTGAAACGGCCTCGGGCCCGTCGAGCACATCGATGCCCATCACGCCATGGACGTGCACATCGACGAACCCCGGTACCACCAGTTGTCCCGTGGCATCAACGCGTCGCTCGCTACTGGAGAGTTCTCGTGGCCCGCTCGTCAAATCAACGATGCGGTCACCTTCCAGCACCAGCGTGAGGCCGGACGCCACTCGGTCCGGCAGCACCACATCGGCGCCCGACAGGAAGGTACGGGTGACGGACACTACACGCCCATGGCGTGGAAGCCGGCGTCCACCATCAGCACTTCAGCGGTGATTCCTCGACCCGCTGGTCCAAGCAGGAAGATGGCCGCATCGGCCACTTCGCTCGTCTCCACGGTGCGGCGCAGAGGCGCGCGATCGCGGTAGGTCTGCAGGATCGCCGAGAACCCGGAAATGCCAGACGCGGCAAGCGTCTTGATCGGCCCTGCCGAGATCGCATTCACGCGAATGCCCTGCGGACCAAGGTCGCTGGCTAGATAACGCACCGAGGCCTCGAGCGCGGCCTTGGCCACACCCATGACGTTGTAGTTGGTGAAGACCCGATCGCTGCCAAGGTAGGTGAGCGTCACGATGCTGCCACCACCGCGCGCAGCCATCATCGGCGCCGCCCGGCGAGCGAGCGCGACCAGGGAATATGCGCTCACGTCCAGCGCGAGGCGAAACCCTTCTCGCGACGTCTGTGAGAACGGCGCCGCCAGGTCTTCGCGCAGGGCATACGCGGCTCCGTGCAGCATGAAGTCAAGGCCGCCATGCTGCGTCTGAATGTTTTCAAACAGCGCATCGATCTGCGCATCGTCGGTCACGTCGCACGGCAGCACCGTGACATTGGGTAGTGTGGCTGCCAGCTCGCGAACGTTTTCTTCGAGACGTTCGCCGGCATACGTGAGGATGAGTGACGCGCCTTCAGCCGAAGCGGCTTGGGCGATGGCCCACGCAATCGACCGCTTGTTGGCCACTCCGACGATGAGGCCAACTTTGGAAGTGAGTTGGGTCATGACAGATCAGTTCTGTGGAGGTCTGGGAGTCTTGTTGCGGCGCCGCCGCCGACCGCCGCCCGGCCGCTGCCCGTTCGGAGAGCCCGGCTGGCTGTCGCTCTGGCCTTGACCCTGACCCTGGCTTGGTGGGTCGGGACGGAATCCGCCGCGGTGACCATTGGAATTGCCATTGGCACCCTGGCTGCGGTCGTGCCAACCGCCACCGGAACCGCCTGAGCCGCCATAACCATTGCCATTGCCATTGCCCTGACCACCACCGCCGCGAAACTGCTGCGAGCCGCGCACATTGCGCTGGTGCATGGTGAATTCGGGAATCGCTCTGGGAGGAGGGGGCTGGCTGTCGTTGCGGGGAAGGGATGCGCGTATTAATCGCCTGTTGAGCGACCACCCCTCATCTATCACCGGCGCGGCCGGTTCAGGGTCGGTCGGCGCGGCCGCTACGGCTACGGCCACGGCCACGGCCACGGCCACAGGCTGCGGTGTCGGCGCGGGCATTGGTGCGGGTGCGGGAGGCGACGGCGCAGCCGCAACCACGGGCAGCGGTACCCCGGCTGTCACGTTCGCCAGCACCTGATCGTAGAGAACGGCCTGCTCGTCTTCCATCGAGCGGGCAGTCTTCTTCCGGACGGGCGCCTTTCCTCCCTTGTAGACGTGGTCGGCCTCGCATGCTGTGCAGCGAGTTTGCCGAATCGCGTCCTCAACGATGGCGACGATCGCGTGGTTGGTAATGCGGCGTTCTCTCGGACAGTAGTCGTCCACGAGATCGCCCAATCGCAGCGGGCGCTGCTGTTCCATTCGTATTAATACTCCTGCAATTGCGACCACCCAAAACCAAGGTCAGACATGACCTCAAAGCGCAATACATCGGGTGTTCGTGTAGGTCGAGGGAGGATAACCCACCCCTCCGTTCGGAGTCAATGAAAGGCTGAAGACGAGTCAATCCAGCGCAGGGCGGCCTCCAGGGTGGCGTCCCGGCCGGCCCTGAGGGCTTCCAGGGAGAGGGGGACGACCTGGTCGGGGGTAACGCCTTCGCCTTCGAGGCGGCGTCCGCTGGCGGTCACAAAATCGCCCACGGCGTACATGAGCAGATCGCCGTTGGGCAGGCGCCGTGTGGACGCCGGTAGCGCCTGACCCATGGTCTGGCGGCCGAAGACCCGGGCCCGGCCCAGGCTCTGGAGGGCCCCGGCGAAGCACTCGGAGGTGCTGGCGGTCAGCTCGTCCACAAGGATGGCGACAGGACCCGCGTAGGGCGTCACGCGCACCCCTTCCGGGGTGACCAGCCGCGGGTTGGCTCGAAACTCCAGATCCGACGTGCGGGTCCTCATGCGGCCAAGCACCTCCGGTGTGGTGAAGAAATGCCCGGCGACGCCGTTCATCATCGCGGCCAGCCCGCCAGGATTCCCCCGCAGGTCGATCACAATCCCCTTGGCTGAGCGAAACCGATTGACCGCGCGGGCCACCGGGTCGTTGACCGGCGTCATCCACACGTTGAACCCGATGACGCCCACCGGGCGGCCTCCAGCCGTCTCGATCGCCTGCTCGCTGACCTGCGTGACAAACGGGGGGAGGTCGCCGAACACCACACGTTCACCGGGCTCGATCGTTCGGCTGACGTTGATGACCCGGTCGCCGCGGTCGTCTCGCACGCGTATCGCGGCGGCCGATCCGGGCGCGCCACCCAGGCTCCGCTGGACCCGTCGCCACACATCGAGCGCCCGCGCCCTTGGGTCGTCATCGGCGGCCTGCGCCCGCCACCACTTCGATGCAGGTTCATCGTCAATGGCGAGAAGGATCTGGCCCTCGGCGAGCCCGGCGCTGGACGCCGCTGACCCAGGCGTCACTCGCGTGACCACCACATCGTCGTGCAGCACTCGGACGTCGACGCCAACGGTGGCTCCGCCCGGTCGGGGTGGGTCGTCAGCGGTGGCCGCAGAAGACAGGAGCACAAAATGCGAGCGTTTGAGCCGCGCGAGCATCTCGACGATGGTGCTGCGTGCGACGTCGGGGGTGGTGGCGCCGGTCACGCGGGGGCGCAGTTCGTCGCGCACCGCGGCCCAGTTGAGGCCACCAAACGTCGGGTCGTAAAACGAATCGTTGATCGTCGTCCACGCCTCGTCGAAACTGGCCACGGCAACGTCGGTTTTCATGATGGCGCGGATGATCGCGGGCGGATCGAACGCCTCGGGCTTGAGCGTGTTGTATTCGTACTTCTCGAAGATGAAGTGCTGCTCCACGCCCATGGCGGACTGAATCAGCCTGGCCGGGTGGGTCATTGCGCCGAACGACTTGTAGTCCCTGAGCGTGACGGTGGTCGGCATCACACCCATTGGTGTCTGGCTGTCACCGGAGAAACCGAGCAGGTAGCCTCGTTCGACATCGAAGAACTGATCGCGTTGCTGGCCGGAGACGAATACCACGTGTGTCTTGAATGCCGGTCGGCCGTCGAACTCCACCCGAGCGGTGGTGGTGATCGACTTCACGAGATCGGGCGGGTGCAGCACGGCGTCGAAGTGCGCGTCGTTGCGCATTTCGTCGAGTTGGGGGCCGGTGACGATTGACGGCCCGACCATCGGGTCCAGCATCCATCCCACGGCACCGTTGTAGCCGCTCTCGACTTTGCCAATGCCGCCCATCTCGAGGCGAAGGATGGATTTCGCGGGCCGGCCCGCCAGTACTTCGAATGTGCCACGGATGCCTTGCGCCGGCAGGTCGGTCGTCCCAGTCGCGCGGATTGATGTTGTAGCGCGAACAACGTCTGCGCCACCGATCGCCGCGAGGTGTTTCGCGACCAGGCTCTCGCCCGTGGGCAGCTCCTGTTCGCGAGCGGACGCTCCTGCGCCGAGGAAACCGACCTGTGCCAGCATTGCGGTGAGCAATCCGGCCACTTGTCCCATTCGCCGCGTCGAGCCCTTGTCAGATCGTGTCACCATGAGTCTTCCTGTTGGTTGATGATACGCGGCTCGCGCCGCATTGGAGCAGTTTCGAGAGGTACGTAGCGCGGCCTGGGTCTCAAGGCCGCGGCTGCGGTTTTTTGCAGAAGGAGATGTCAATGCGACTTCGTCTTGTCAGTGCGACGGTGGTGCTGCTGTCCGCCGCGGCGGCCGTGACGGCCACTGTCCAGCCTGCGGCCTCGGGCGACTGGCCGCAATGGCGCGGGCCCAACCGCGATGGTCTTTCCGCGGATACGGGCCTGCTGCAAACCTGGCCTGAAGGCGGCCCCCGCAAACTCTTCACGGCAACCGGCATGGGCATCGGCTTTTCGAGCGTTGCCGTCACGGGTGGACGCATCTATACGATGGGCGACAGGCGCGACGGCCAATACGCGATGGCGTTCAATCAATCCGACGGTGCGCCGACCTGGGCGACGCGTGTGGGTGAAACGCATCAGGACGAGTACGGCGGGCCGCGTGGCACACCGACCGTCGATGGAACCTCGGTCTACGTCCTCAGCTCCGACGGCACATTGGTCGCGCTCGATGCGGCCACCGGGCGGAACCTCTGGAGCAAGAGTCTGACGCGCGACTACCGGGCCCCGACCCCGAACTGGCTCTTCGCCGAATCGCCGACGGTGGACGGTCCGCATGTGATCATCAGCCCCGGCACGAGCAGCGCCGGCATGGTGGCGCTCGACAAAACAACGGGCAGGGAGATCTGGCGCACGCAGCAGCCTGGGGGTGGCGGCGGTGGCCCGGAGTATTCGTCGATCGTCATCTCCAATGGTGGCGGCGTGAAGCAGTACGTGCGGCTCAGCGGGCGTGGGGTCATTAGCGTACGCGCCAGCGATGGCCAATTCATGTGGGCCTACGGCCGGGTGGCGAACAGCACGGCGAATATCCCAACGCCGCTGGTCAAAGACGATCTGGTGTTTGCCTCCTCCGGTTATGGCACCGGGGCAGTGCTGATGCAACTGGCGCCGGGTTCCGACGGCCGGGTGACCGCGTCTGAGAAGTACTTCCTTGGCGGCGGGACGTTCCAGAACCACCACGGCGGCATGGTGCTCCTTGGCGATCACGTGTACGCCGGTCACGGACACAACAACGGGTTTCCGATGTGCCTCGAACTGGCGTCGGGCAAAGTGGCGTGGGGCGGCAACTTTCGTAACGACGGCAGCGGTTCGGCTGCGGTCACAGCCGCTGACGAACATCTCTATTTCCGCTACCAGAACGGCATGATGATGTTGATTGAGGCGAATCCAACGGCGTACCGCGAGAAAGGCAAGTTCCAGATTCCCGGCGTGCGCAACCCCAGTTGGTCGCATCCCGTGGTCACGGGGGGCCGGTTGTATCTTCGCGAACAGGACGCGCTTCACGTGTACGATGTGAAACGCTGACCATGCTCAAAGGCACACGCACCGCAGTCATTCACCGCATCCAACCGATGTCGATCCACGGCCAGATTTCGCTGGATGTCTTCTGGACAGACCCGGAAGATCCCGAGGGCGAGATCCGTCACGCGCGCGTTGGCAACGAAGCGGTGCCCACCCACATGGCGGCCGGAGACACGGTGACGCTGCACTACCTCATGGGGATGGTGACGGAGATCACGAAGAACTGATCGGGGTCCAGGGGTCCAGGGGTCCCGGAGTCCACTCAGAAAAGACCGCCGGCGTGGCCGGCGCACCTCGAACCCCTGGACCTCTGGACCCCAGGACCCCGACAAGTTACTGAATTCCCCGGCCTTTGGTTTCCGGAATCACCACCCAGAACGCCGCCGCGAGCAGATACGCCACTGCCGTGATCGATAACGCGCTGGGGTAACCGTTCGTCTGCGCGATTGAACCCACCATCCACGGCGCGGCGGCGCTGGCCACCCGACCCACGTTGTAGGTGATGCCCTGCGCGGTGGCGCGCACGGCGGTCGGATACAACTCTGCCGTCACGGCGCCGAAGCCGCTGAAATATCCGGTCCCGAAAAACGCGACGACCGGGCCCAGTGCGAGCAGCATCCACGGCGTGGTGGTGTACGCGTAGGCCAGCACCAGTGCAGCTGCGGCCACCAGGTAGCCGACGTAGGTCTTCCTGCGGCCGACGCTGTCACTCACATACCCGAATGTGACATACCCGAACCACATGCCGACCTGCATGACCACGATGAACCAGTTCATCGCGGCGTTGGACAAGCCGATGCCTCCAGCATCGGGCGATGCCCGCAGATACGACGGAATCCACGAGTTGAGTCCCCACCACGCGAACATCGTGCAGGCGTTCATCAACGTCACCGCCAGCGTGATGCGCAGCATGGGGCCGCCCATCGCGTCGGCAAGCGACACGCGCGATGGCTTGGCCTTCTGCGCCGTCCACATCGCCGGCTCCTCGACACTGCGACGCACCCACAACGCGTAAAACGCCGGCAGCACTCCCACGAAGAACACCGCCCGCCATCCCAACCCCGCCACATCCTGGACAAGGTAGTTGACGATGGCGGCGAGGGCGTAGCCGATGGCCCACGAACTCTGCATGAAACCGAGGGCCTTGCCGCGATCCTTTTCTTTCCAGGTTTCGGACACGAGCGCGGCCCCGCTCGCCCACTCGCCGCCCATGCCGAAACCGAGGAAGATGCGGAACACCGCCAGTTGCGCCACCGTCTGGGCAAAGCCACATGCGGCGGTAAAGATCGAGTACATCAGCACGCTGAGCATCAGCGCCCGGGTGCGGCCCCACTTGTCGGCGAGCACACCGAAGATCAATCCGCCGGCCGCCGAGGCGAGCAGCGTCAGCGACTGCAACGACCCCGCAGTGGCCGCGTCGATGCCCAGGTCGTTGCGCACGGCCAGCAGCACGAGCGCGTACAACATCACGTCGAACGAATCGAGCATCCAGCCCAGCGAGGCTGCGATGAGCGACTTGCGCGCAGTCTTGTCTGCCTCAATCCACCAACTAAACATCGCTCACCTTTGGGTTCACACGAGGCATGAAGGAATGACAGATTCTGGTTCCTTCAAGTCCTTCACGCCTTGTGTGAACCCAAAGGGTGTTTGTGTGATCCATATCCGCCGCCGCCGGGGGTTTCGATGCGCAGCCGATCGCCCGCCTTCAACGTGATCTGCACTTTGCCTGGAAGCCGGGTTTCCTTGCCGTCACGAATCAGGGTGTTGCGACCGACGCCACCGGGGCCGCCGCCGCGCACACCGTACGGGGCCAGGCGGCGCCGGTCGGTCAGCAACGTCACCGATGTCTCGACCAGCATCTCGTATTCCCTCACCAGGCCTTCGCCGCCGGGCGCGCTGCCAGCGCCACCACTGCCCTCGCGCAGACCATACTGCCGAATGCGCACCGGAAGATAGTGCTCAATCGCTTCGGCCGGCGTGTTACGCGTGTTGCTCATGTGCACGTGCACGCCGCTCAGTCCGGCCATCCCCTTGCGGCCCCCCATGCCGCCGCCCATCGTCTCGTAATACGCAAACTGGCGGCCGGTGCGTGGGTCGGTCCCTCCCAGCGTCACATTGTTCATCGTGCCCTGGCTGGCGGCCGGCCATCGATCGGGCTGCGCCTTGCCGAGCGCGCCGAGCACGACGTCGGTAATGCGCTGCGAGGTTTCGACGTTGCCACCGGCCACGGCCGATGGCCGCAGCGCATTCACGATGGACCCTTCGGGCGCGATGACCTGGATGGGCCGGCCCACGCCCGCGTTATACAGCACGTCGTCTTGCACGAGGCACCGGAAGGCATAGAGACAGGCCGACAGCGTGATGGCGTAGTTGGCGTTGACGCTGCCGGTCACCTGCGGCGCTGAGCCAGTGAAGTCCACGATCGCGCGGTCTTTCCGAATCGTCACCTTCACGCGAATCGGCACGGGCGCGTCACTGAACCCGTCGTCATCCAGGGCGTCTTCAAATGAGTACTCGCCATCGCGAATGCCCTTGATGGCGTGTCGCACCACGCGCTCGGTGTAGTCCTGCAGCGCCGCGGCGTACCTCATCGTCTGGGCGCGACCGTATCGCGCGACGACCGCACGCAGGCGAGTCTCGGCCACGCGGTTGGCCGCGATCTGCGCGGCGATGTCACCTTCGCGTTCATCGGGCGTGCGCACGTTGTTGAGCAGGAGCGCCATGATGTCGCCTACGATCTGACCGCGCCTGGCCAGCCGCACGGGCGGGATGATGAGACCCTCCTGGTAGATTTCGCGCGCCACCGGCATGGACCCGGGGCTCATGCCACCGACGTCCGAGTGGTGCGCGCGATTGGCCACGTAGAACGCCGGCTTCTTCTCCTTGCCGAGAAACACCGGCGACACCAGCGTGATGTCGGGGAGATGTGTGCCGCCCCGAAACGGGTCGTTGAGCATTACGATGTCGCCCGGCTCCATGTCCACGGCGTCGATCGCCGCGCGGACTGAGAGCGGCATCGCGCCCAGATGCACGGGCATGTGGTCGCCCTGCGCGATGGTGTTGCCGTCCGCATCATAGACGGCGCACGAGTAGTCGAGCCGTTCCTTGATGTTCGGAGAGAAACCGGTGCGACAGAGCGTGACGCCCATTTCTTCGGCAATCGAGAGAAACAGGTTCTTGAAGACTTCAAACTCGATGGGGTTGGGCTTCATGTCGTCCGCCCTTTCTGGGCCAGCACGTTGCCATAGCCGTCCACCTTGAACTTCCAGCCGGGCGGCACCACTGCTGTGGCCTCTCCGCCGGCGATCACGGCCGGGCCGGCGGCGAACGATCCCGGCTTCAGATCATCCCAGCGGTACAACGCGACCTTCACGTTCTTTCCGGTGAACCGCCCGGGGCGAATCGCTGAGGGCTTCGCCTTGGTGGCGCCTCGCACTTTGCTGAACGGGAGCTTCGGCTTGTCGGTGATGCCTGCGGCCGAGACGCGAACGTTGACCACTTCGGTTGCACGTGCGGGGTTTGAATAGCCGTACGCCTTGCCGTGTTGCTGGTCGAACGCCTTCCGGTAGTCGGCCGTCAGCGGCAACGTGATTTCAAACGACTGGCCCACGTATCGCACATCCACAGACAACGTGATCACCTGGCGCTTCGTCGGAAATCCTTCGGTCTCAAGCTCCGTTTTCGCGGAAGCGACAAGGGGTGCGCACAGGCGTTCCAAATCTTTCACACCGACCTGGGCGCTGGGCTTGAGCACGCTTGCGGAATAGTCCTTGGTCACGTCGGCCACAAGCATGCCCAGTGCCGACAAGACGCCCGCGTGCCTGGGCACGATCACTGTCTTGATCTCGAGCTGCTGCGCGATCTCGCACGCATGCATCCCGCCGGCGCCGCCGAAGGCCAGCAGTGCAAAGTCTCGCGGGTCGTGGCCGCGCTCCACCGACACCACCCGAATCGCGCGTTCCATGTTCGCATTGGCCACACGCACGATGCCGTCGGCGAGTTCGGGCACCGAGAGGCCCGTCTGTTTCGCGAGGGCGGCCGCCACTCGCTGCGTGCGGCGTGCGGCGATTGTCATACGTCCACCCAGGAAGTAATCCGGATCGAGACGGCCAAGCAGCAGGTTCGCGTCGGTGACGGTCAACTCATCGCCAACGCCGTAGCAGACAGGACCGGGATTCGCGCCTGCGCTCCGCGGCCCCACCCGAAGTGCGCCGCCTGTGTCGAGGTACGCGATCGATCCGCCACCGGCCCCCACCGTATGAATGTCGATGAGCGGCAGCCGTACGGGAAAGTCTCCCACCTTCGAGTCGGTCGTCCGTCCTATCTCATCGTCAATCAAGCTCACGTCGGTGGAGGTGCCGCCCATGTCGAAAGAAATGACGCGAGGAAACCCGGCCGCGTGCGCAACCGCACTGGCGCCAACAACGCCTGCCGCCGGGCCGGACAAGACAGTGCGCACAGCCTGGGCGCGCGCCGCCCCGGCAGAGATACAGCCGCCGTTTGACTGCATGATCGACAGGCGGGAGAGGTCCCGGGGTCCTGGGGTCCTGGGGTCCTGGGGTCCCGGAGTCAAGGCCCGTTCCAGAGTCTCCAAGTAACGGTCCATGAGCGGGGTCACGTACGCGTTGACCACCGTGGTGCTCCAGCGTTCGAACTCGCGGTACTCGGGCAGCACTTCATGCGAAGTGCACACGAGCAGCCCCGACTGTCGCAGGAGCGTGGCCACCTGTTGTTCGTGGGCCGGATTGGCGTACGAATGCAGGAGGCAGACGGCGACGATGGTGGCGCCGCGGTCGTGGATGAGGCGGGCGAGGCGGTCCACTTCTTCTTCGTTGACCTGCTGAAGGACGCCTCCGGTGGCGTCGAGCCTCTCGGTCACGCCGAATGTCAGGGCCGGGTCCACCAGTGGCGGTCGCGGCTCGACAAAGACGTTGTAGAGCTCGGGTCTGGTCTGCCGACCAATTTTCAGGACGTCTTCGAACCCGCGCGTCGCGATCAGGGCCACCCGCGCCCCTTTGCGTTCCAGCACAGCGTTGGTGGCCACGGTGGAGCCATGGACGACGTCGAGGGACGTGGTCTGGCCCGTGAGGTGGCGAATGCCGTCGAGGATCGAGCGCGACGGGTCGTCTGGCGTGGATCGCTGCTTGTGGACGACGAGGCCGTCGGGCCCCAAATGGACGAAGTCGGTGAACGTGCCACCGGTGTCAATGCCGATACGTGAACGCACGAAGCGATATTAGAGGTCCAGAGGTCCAGAGGTCCAGAGGTCCAGAGGTCCAAGGGTCGGGAACGATGGTAACTAGCGGCGAAACTGTCGAATCACCACAACGCCGTCCCTGCTTCGCAGGAGCGGAACTGCGCCGGGCGCTAGAGGCGATGTGAAGACCGTGCCATCCACGACGGGCAGTTGAGTGACGATGAACCGAGAGACGACTTCACCGGACGCGGTCGTCTCCGGTGGCAGGCGTTCATTCGGAACGAGCAACAGCTCGATCGGGCACGCCATACCTGGAACCGTGACCCTGCCAGGAATGATTCCGTAGGCCGCACTGCTTATCACCTCAACAACGGTCCGAATTCCAGGTTGAAGCACCACACTCCGCGGGGAGCCCGCGGGAGGCGCGAGGACACACGTGGCGAGGTAGCCAGGTGCCAACACGAAAATGTGGTCTCCAGGCGCGCCTTCATTGCTGGTGATATTGAAGACACCCGGCGCTACCTGACTCAGCTGCCGCCGTGCTGAGGATGCGGGGTTTGACGTCGGTCGGCGTCGGGTTGAGATCGTACGCCGACGCAAGTCTCCAGCCGTTCGCGCTTTCGTAGAGAAATCCGTGATTTCGAAGGTGGTCGTCGGAATTCGAGATGAGGATGTTGAAGACCACGCGTCGCCAGAGCGCCTGAATGTCGCCCTTCGCGGCCGCGCCATGCTGGCGCAGGGCATCGACGATTTCCAGGTAACTTCTCGTTTGATTGTCCCGCGCGCCGAGCATACTCATCGCCGACAGATAGGGAAGACGGGTGCGCCTCCTTCTGTCGAAGCGGCGCACCAGCAGGACCGCCCTGCCGGCGATGGTCTCGATGCGAGCGTCAGGCACGATGATTCCTGCCCTATCGGCGAGCGTTCGCGCGACGGCTTCCCACAGCACGGCCGGAAAGGAGGCGCGCCGTCCCACGAGGTTCGGCGTGCCATCGAGGTCGACATGGACCAGCACCTCTCGATCCATTGGTGCTACCGTGTCGTTGACTTGCGCGGTGAACGGATGCGCTTCGGAAGCGCCTCTTCCTGGAGCTGCAACCCGACGACATCGTTCTTCGCCGCGGCGAGCTCGGCCAGACGATCCGTCAGTCCAAGAACAAAGAGCATCGTGGCATAGAGCCCGAGCGCCACACCTGGGTCACCCTTTTCAATCTTGACGAGCGTTGAGCGGCTCATCGATGCCCGCTCAGCCGCGATCGCTGCAGGAATGCGCCGGCGCTTTCTGGCGTCGCGGATGTCCTGGCCGAGCTTTCGCAAAGCGCGCTCAACGGGGATCGGCAGCGCGACGGATGTTCGGCTGGTTCGCATACTTTACGTCCATAATAATGGTCACTAATGGCTATAGTGTATATTATTATGCACGTTAAGCAACCTTGCGCCCCCGGCTGACCGTGGGCCCAGGGTCATGTCCGATTAGAGCGGTTTCGACATGCGTGTGCCCGTCGTACGCAGCGCGCGCTGGGTTTCAAGCGCGCGGCCGCGGCCTTGAGACCCAGGCCGCGCTACGTTTCGACTACACGCATGTCGAAACCGCTCTAGCCGATCGAACCTTCCGGGTACTGCAGCGCGAGGCGGAGTTCCTTCACGAGTTGGTCCACCGTTGAACCCGAGCGCTTCCAGGCGCCGTCGGTTTCAAACCGGAGGTCGCCGATGCGGCGGCCCCACGGCGCGATGATGCGGCCGATGGCGCGGAAGTCTGCGAGGTCGGCGTGCTGCTGATCGAGGTGCTTGACGATATCGGGCGCGAGACGGATGAACGCGCGCAGCGCCGAGGCCGACTTGATGCTGTACTTGCGGCCGTTCCAGGCGGCGCCGAACACCACGGCCACCTGTTTGAAGTAGTTCACGAAAAAGCGCGTGGCCTCGTCGCGGAACTCATTGGTCTTCTTGACCGAGCCGAAGGCGTCAGCGCCGAACAGCTTCTTGAGTTCCTGCGCGAGCGGCGCCTGCGCCACGCGTCCGTGGCCCACGCCGAGCAACTTGATCTCGCCAAAGAGCGGCGAATCTTCCCGCTCGCTGAGCGCGCGCACCACATCGTGCGCGGCCGCCAGGTTTTCGTCGCGATACAGTTGCCGTCCCGAGAGCGCCACCAGGTGCGACGGATTGAGCCGCGTGTGTTTCGCGTTAATCGTGACAAACATCTGGACGACGTGGTCTTCGGGGAGACGGTCGAAAATGATGGCCGGCACCGTGAACGACTCGTCGCCAAAGTGCTCGATGCCCGCGTGCAGTGCGAGCAGACGATGCTGACCGTCGATGGCGCGGAGGATGCCCTCGCGTTCTGGCACCTTGAGGATGCCCAGTGAAGGTTCGCCGGGCATGGCGTCGAATTTCAGTGCTTCGTCGCACGAGATGATGACGGCGCCCGGGATGGACGGCAGGTCGCGCGCCTGGCGGCACTGGTCGTAGTACCCGACCAGTTCGTCAATCTTCTTGCGGATGATTTGGCGCTGGTACGCCTTGTCGCTCGAGGCGATGCGGCGTTCCAGAAAGTCCCAGCGGACTTTGGACTGCCGGGCGTTTCCGCGAACGCCTGACGCGCCCTGATCGCCGTAGCTCAGGACCTCGAAGCGCACGAGTTTGTCGATGTCCTTCGCGGTCAGCGAAGCCTGATAGAATTGGACGCCAAACTGCTGCATCCGGAGTGCGGCGACGGAAATCATAGGCGCGATTGTAGGTTGCGGCCTGTAGAATCTCAAGCCTTGAAGGAGTCATTGATGAGAATCGCTGGAGTTTCCCACCGCGGATGGTGGGTGTCGGCCGTCGGTGTGGCGGTTTTTGCGCTGGCGGTCGCCACGGCCCCAGCCCAGCAATCGGTGACCGAGACCAGGGACCCGAAACAGGCCCAGGACGAAGAATTCGCGAAACTCTACAAGGAATGGACGGGAAATCCAATTTACGGCAGTCCCCTGGTGGACCACCTGCCGAAGGTGCCGGGCATCCCGACCCCCAAGGACGTGCTGGGGTACTACATCGGAGCACCCGGGAAACTCACCTACTACGAAGACATCCTGAAGTACTACCGCGCGCTGGCCGCGGCTACGCCCCGAGTGCGGGTGGAATCGATCGGAAAGTCGGACGAGGGCCGCGAGCTTGTGGTGGTGTGGGTGTCTTCGGACGCCAACATCAAGGGCCTGCAGGGCAACCGCGACAACCTGGCCAAGCTGGCCGATCCCCGCGGCCTCAGTGAGCCGCAGGTCAAGAATCTCATCGCCACGACCAAGCCGCACTACCACCTGATGGGCGGCCTGCACTCAGGCGAACTGGGCCCCCCTGAGATGCTGATGGAGCTGGTCTACCGGCTGGCGGTGGAAACGTCGCCGCTCATCTCGCAGATTCGCAATAACGTGATCGTCTCGGTCACCCCGGTGGCCGACGCCGACGGACGCGACCGCAACCTGGACTGGTTCTACAAGGGGCTGGACGAGACCGCAGCGGCAGCGGCCGGTCAGGCAGGCGCCGTGGGTGGCGGCGGGCGCGGCGGCGGCGCAGGCGTGCCCTACTGGGGCAAGTACGTCTACCACGACAACAACCGCGACATTAATCTGTCGCAGATGCAGATGCGCGGCCTCGGTGACTGGTACTTCACCGCCCACCCGCCGATCATGCACGACCTGCACGAATCGCTGTCGCTGCTCTACACCTACAGCGGCGGTCCGCCCCAGAACCCGAACCTGGACCCGATCCTCTTCTCGGAACTGCCCTTCTTCTCGAACTTCGAGATGGCGCAGATGACCAAGTACGGGATGCCGGGCGTGTACACGCACGCTTTCATGGACGGCTGGTCGCCAGGCTACCTCGGGTCGCTCGCCTACAACCACAACGGCCTGATGAAGATGTACGAAACGCAGTCGGGGCGCGACCTCCCGACACCCACCCCACCTGCCGCGACCGGTGCGACACCTGCTGCAGGCGGCGCAGCGCCGCCTGCAGCGGCTGCCGGTGGCGGACGCGGGGCAGGACGCGGCGGCGGCCGGGGCGCCGGTGCGCCTGATGCGGCCGTGGGCGCAGGCCAGGGCGCCGGTCGAGGTGCACCCCCAGCCGGAGCCCGCGGTGCGGGCCCGGGCGGCGGTGCGCCCGGGGGCGGCCGCGCGGGCGGCGTGCCGACAGGACGAGGCGGCGGTCAGCCGCGCGAGTGGTATCGCGGCCTGCCAGTGCCGCCCGACGCCGTGGCCAACTTCACGCGTCGCAACAACACGAACTACATGCAGACTGGCGTGCTCTCGGCCCTGCAGCTCACGTCAATGTTCCCGAACCTCGTGGTCGAGAACTTCTACATGAAGACCGCCAACTCCATCAAGCGCGGACTCGATAATCCGCCCCACGCGTACGTGATTCCCGTCCAGCGCGACATGACACGCGTGGCGGAACTCATCCGCATCATGGGCATCCAGGGCATCGAAGTGAGCCAGGCCACCGCGGAGTTCAAACTCGGCGATGAAACCTACCCGGCGGGCTCGTACCTCGTCAAAGCCGGCCAGCCCTACTGGAACCTCGCCAAGAACCTGTTCGAGAAGCAGGACTATCCCGACGAGCGCCTCTCCACTTACGACGACTCGGGGTGGACGATGGGCCCGGCGATGGGTGTGGATGTGCGCGAGATCAACAACAAGGACGTGCTGGAGGTGGGGACGAAGGTGGTCAAGACGTCCACACACGCGGCCCGCATCATCGGCTCGGGCACCGCCGGCATCGCGGTGGCCCATCTGGGTTCGAACAACATGGTGTCGTTCCGGTACGCGGTGCGCAATGTGCCGATGAAGGTGGCCAAGGCCAGCTTCACGGCATCTGGCATGGACTTCCCCGCCGGCTCATTCATCGTTTCGACACCTGCCGACATCGCGTCCGTGCGCGCGGCCGTGGAGAAATTCGGCCTGACGGCTGCGACGCTTGCGTCGATCCCGACGGTCGCCACCCACGACGCGGATGTGCCGCGCGTGGCCATCTACTCGCAGTGGGGCGGCACGCAGGAACTGGGGTGGTACCGGCACGCGTTCGACCAGTTCGGCATCCCCTTCGACCTTATCTACAAAGAGCGGGTCATGAAGGGCAACCTGAAGGCCGACTACGACGTGATTCTGATGGCGTATCAGGGCATCAACCGGCAGTCGGTAATGCAGGCGCCAAGTGCGCGGCCCGTGCCCTACGTGAAGACGGACAAGTTCAAGTTCCTCGGCATGTATGGCGAATCACCCGACATCACCGGCGGCTTCGGCCAGGTGGGCGTTGATGCGTTCGCAGCGTTCCTTGAAGGTGGCGGCACGCTCATCGCGGCGCATAACGCCGTGCGGTTCCCGATCGAGTTCGGCTTCGCGAAGTCGGTGGACACCGATCAGGTGGCGGGCATTTCGGCACAGCGTCCGCTGGTGCAGGCCGAGATTTCAAAGACCGACCATCCGGTGTTTTACGGCTACGGCAACAAGAACTTCGCCGTGAAGTACGTGAGTGGCCCATTCCTGCGCGTGGGCATGGCCGACCAGGAGAACGTCCTCGCGCGTTACGTGGGTGGCGATTCATCGGTCATCTCCGGCTTGATGACCGGCGCGGATGTGCTTTCGCAGAAGGCCATTGCGGTGGACGTGCCCGGCGCCCGCAATGGCAAAGGCCGCGTACTCCTGTTTGCCAACAACCCGATCTACCGGTGGCAGAACCACGGCGAGTTCAACATGGTGTTCAACTCGATCATCAATTGGAATGATCGATAGCCGGTCGGGGTCCGTAGGCGGTGAAGTATTTCTCGATGTCGGGGACGACTAAACGCAGGACGCCTTTCTCGTCGAGCACGCGGCGTGTGGCCACGAGGAATGACAGCGCTTCGTCGGGGTAGAACAAATGTTCGAGGACGTGGGACGCGAATACGCACCTCGCCGAACGGTCGAACGCGGGCGTCCGGACGCGCCGCACGGTCCGTATCTCATTTCATCTGGTCCATCCCGCTTTCTACACTGCTCTCATGCCCAGGAAGTCCAACAAGACCCACGCAACCACTGCCACGTCGAGGCCTTCCTCGACAAGCAGGAGAGCGAGACCGTGCGCGACGACTGCGGCACCCTGATGCAACTGATGCATGAACTCACCGGCCAGGAGCCGCGCGTGATCACACCCGTGACGGCCAGTGTTCGCGCGAAAATCGCGGTCCGGGCACCCTACGCGAGATCGTCGCGCATCCGCTCCAGCTTATCGACAAGTTCCGGCGCGTCCTTCAGTTCGGCCAGCGGGTCGAGTTGGGTGCGGATGTAGACCCAGTCGAGGTGTGCGCTCTGACGAATGAGGATGCCTTCGATGTCGATCCAGTCCTTGGGCCGGTCCGCGAACGCCTTGAGCACGAGCAGGTCCTCGGCCGAGCACGTGCGGAGCGGAACATCGGGCGGGAAGGTGAAGAGGCTCGCGCGACTGACCGCGAGGGCTTCGAAGGGCACGCCGCCCAGCGCGATGTCCAGTCCCACGCCTGAGGATGCGCGCAGGAGCAGTACGCGATTGACCGACGCAAACCGGGCGGCGTCCTCGATGCGCGCCTCAAACGCGCCCATCAAGACCGACACGAAGCGTGCCTCGTCGGCGAATCCGGTCAGCAGCATGAGATCGACGTCCACGGTTTCGCGCGGCTCGCCCCAGCGCTGCACCGCGAGTCCGCCGATGAAGCAGTAGCGCCAGCTGTGCGACTCGCAGATGGTCTGCAGATCAGCGGCAGCCCGGATCAGGTCGTTCACGGGTGACGCAGGCGGGCGAAGAGCCGCTGCTGTTCGATTAGTCCGGACGCGGGCTTTGGCGCCCGCGGCGCTTCGCGATAGTTGGCCGGGCCACAGAGCAGGGCAATCGTGGTGAACGGGTCAAGCGCTCGCAGCTCGCGGCGCCGGATGTCCGCGAGACGCGGCGCGGCATCCCGCCACGTCCGCACCCAGCGACGTGCCTGCGCCACTGCTTCCGGTGACCACGTCGCGAGCACTGACGGACGTGTTGCCATGGCTCATGTTACTCCACGACGGTCAGTCGCCCGGTTCAACGTGGTCGGAGCGGTGGAGCAATGGCCGATTCTGGATGCGCATGAAATCGAGGGTCAGGACGCCAGACTGCCGACGCAAATCGCCAACACGGCAGGCGCTCGATAGCAGCGCATGCGACGCGGCTACTACTTTCGCCAGACCGTGGTCGCGCGACCGGCGCTGACGCCACTCGGCGCGTACGATGGCAAATCGAGCGAAAGGGTCAACGTTGAACCGTTGAGCGTCCCTGCCGAGAGGTTGAGCGCAAGGTTCTGGGAACTTGAGGCCGGCGCGAAGGCGACCTGCCCGCCAGTCTCCGACCACGTCCCGACCTGACCGCCGACCACGGAGTTAATCGGCGGTGTGGCGCACACGAAGTGCGCGTTCAACTTGAGGTCGAAGCCCGTCCTGGCAAGCGCGAGCGTTCCGGAGTCGGTAAAGCCGGTGCAGTTGGCGTTGAGCCCGCTCGGGACCGTCAGGAGCGGCATTGCCAATCCGTTGATGCTGACGAGGGCGCGACGGTGGTCAACGGGCTGGGTAGCCTGTTGCCGTGAGGCATCGCAACAACCAGGCCGCCCGTGGCGTCAGACAGACGTCGAAGCGCGCGGCCCGGCGACACCACCGTCGTCGGGTTCGAGCCCTGGTCGACCAGGACCGTTCCCTGTCCGACCGCTCTGGTCGAAACAGGAATGCCAAGCGCGACCGCGCGACCTGCCACTTCGGCGAGGCTCTTCTGGTTGGCGGTCGCCTTGCCGTCGGTGATGAGGATGGCCGCGCGACGGTGCGGACCACCCACCGCATCGCATTGAACACGGCGCGCAGCCCGTGGGTCCGCTGCGGACTATCGAGTCGACTCAAGGTCAGATAGGGCGCCACGAAGCTCCACTCGTCGTCGCTGACATCACTGGGATAGCCGGTCGCACGCGGACGGGGGACACGTTTGGACATCCCTCCTTGTGCCAAATTCTCGCGCCAAGTACAAGGGCAAGTTCATAACAGGCTCTAGCCGTGAATCTTGCCGGAGCCTGCGACTGCGCCGGCACAGCCATGACACCGAGGCCCACGAGTCCTGCAATCCCCAGAAGTCTCGGCAGAAACCATGGCATGGCCTGGCACCTGCCCCTGTTGCTACTTCCGCGTCGCGCGCTGCAGGAGCGCCTTCTCGCGCGGGTCGGTGACCATGGCCGTCACCATCTGTGCTTGCGCGGCGGTCAGTCGCGCGCCGCCGGTGACCAACGCTTCGGCGGCGTCAACTTTGTGCATCATGAACGCCATCCCCAGCGGGGTGATGCCGCCGCCGTTGGTCACGTTCACGTCGGCGCCCGCGGCAATCAGACTGCTGACGATCTTCCCGCCGCACATCTGCCCGGCGCTCATCAGGATCGTGTTGCCGTTCTCGTCCTTGCGTTTCACGTCGGCGCCGCCCTTGAGCAGGATGCCGACCGTGCTGACCAGGCCGTCGGTCTCGCCGCCCTTGGCGCCGCAGCCCGAGAACACGGCGAAGTAGATCGGGCTGTCGTTCAAGCCCGCGCCGCCATTGGCGCTGACGCCGGCATCGAGCAGCGCCTGCACGTCAGCGGCGTTGCCTTCAAGCGACGAGCGGCGCAACTGGTCCGCCGACACGCCCAGCCCCTTCTTCTTCAGCGCCGCGATCGCGGCCGTCGCACCGGCGCCGCCGCCGGCCTTCACCTCAGCCGCGGCACCGCCGGCGGGCATCGACTTCATGAAGTTGCGCAGGATCTCGCCGCGGCTGCGCACGTAGTCGTCGGGGTCCTTCTCGGCGATGGTCGCCGCCTGGTCGAGCACCGCGCGCGAGGCGCCCATGTCGCGCAGCGCCATCAGCGCATCGCCGCGGGCGAACACGGTGGGTCCGGTGGCGCCGATCTTCAGCAGCAGCGGAGTGGACTGCTCAAGCAGGTAGTGTTTGACCTCGGCGGGACTGCTGCCGCTCGCGTTGCCCAGGGTCTCGATCTTGTCGATGGCAGTGCGCAGGTCCTCGGTGGACTTCGGCGCGCGCAACACGCCGACCAGCGGCGCAAGGTCGCGGGCCGGGTCCACCTTGCCCGAGGCAATCGCGCGCGCCGCCCGGTCGGCCAACACCGAGGGATTGCCTTGCGCGGCCACCGGCCCGGCGGTGGCGAGTCCGAACACGAGGGTGATGGCGGCGACTGGGAAGCGGCTCATGGCCGCGAGTGTAACCCACCTGCCACGTCCTGCGGACTCCTCATGTGTTCCGGTATCCATGGGCCCGACGTCGTCCGTCGCGCCCACCAGTGGGCGGCCACGAGCATCAGCGCCGTGAACGCGATGTAGGCGAGCGCCGTCTCGCCAAGCGTGAGCGATCGCTTCCATGCGGCGCTGAACATGCCGTACGCCAGTTCGACGTGCACCCAGTACACGAACAACGACGTCTGGCCGAACAACACCACCGGACTCCATCGGTGCGCGCTCGCTCGTGACATCCACCACCACGCCCCCGACAACGCCATCGTCATCACCCCGGTCCTGATGAGAAAGAAGGACAGCGACGTCGTCCAGAAGCTCGAGTTGAAGGGCGAAGGAATAAACGCGGCGACGGTACCGACGACCACGATGCCGGCGCCGGCCAGTGCGAGCTGACCGTGGAAGCGCCGTTCTTGGGCGGCTGGGCGTGAGCGGGCGATCCAGACGCCGACGGCACAACCGACCAGGACAAAGGCCAGCCAGGGAAACATCGCGAACTGACCCCATCCGCCGTTGGGCCTGATGTAGGCCTCGAGCCTGGGGTGCAACAACGTCGGCCACACCCAGACTCCTGAGTGCGGAGTGATCACGACCAGGACGGCCGCGGGCACCAGGAGCCAGGCCACGCGGCGTTTCAGCGCGTCGCTGCGACCCCAGCACCATGCGGTGACGACCATACCAAGACCCAGGATGTTCAGGATGTCGGGCTTGAAGATGCTGTCCACGCGCGCCCAGGGATTGCCGATAAACGACTGGAGCCGGAAGATGTGCGCGAACAGGAACACCTGCCAGCCGCGCTTCTGCAGCGCCCAGGCCGCTTCACGCAGAGACTTCCCTTTTCGCTGCTGTGACGCGGCGGCAAACGGGATGGCCACCCCGGCGAGAAACAGGAACAGCGGCGCGGCCGTGCCGCCGATGAGCGCGAGCGCCGTGAAGACGCCGCCTTGTCGGGAAGGCTCGGTGCTCCACGCATCCACCACGTGCCACTCGATCATGCACAGCACGGCGACGCCGCGGAGCCAGTCGATGTAGGGGCGTCTCGGGGACCGAGGGGACGGGTGTCGATCTGTGGAAAACTGCTGGAAAACGACCTCTGAGGTAGTTTTCGATTGGGCCTCCGCGAAAACTACCTCAGAGGTCGTTTTCCGGGATTCTTCCACAGATCGACACCCGTCCCCTTATTTTGAAACCGTAAATGATGTCGTAAATGCGATGTCTGTCCGGATGGAGTTTGACACCGAGCAGTACTTTTCGTGCGAGAGCTCCAGTGCGCGCGCGACGGCGTCTTCGGGCACGTCGCCCGTGACCTCGAACCGCAGGTGCATCGCCGTGTAGCGCTTCGGGTAGTCGGCCGCGCGCTCGCCGTCGAAATGCACCTTCAGGCCCTTTAGCTCATGGCGACCTTTCTGCAGAATGTGCACCAGGTCCATCCCCATACAGGCCATCGCCGCGTAGGCCAGCGCGTGCATTGGGGACGCCACTCCGGGCGTGCTGCTCTCAAGACGAATGGCCGGTGAGCCGGCACTGTTCACAAACGTGAGATCACCCTGCCAGTCGAGAGACAAAGAAGACATGGGGAGATCTTATATTCGATCGTCGTTATTGAGGGTTGAGGATTGAGCGATGGAGGATCGGGATTGCGGATGGCTGATTGGGGATTGCTGATCGGAATTGCGGAATTGATGGATTGCCGACCCCAGGACCCCAGGACCCCAGGACCCC
>Ga0105044_10000136_pt1 | contig 77522 bp, 75 predicted proteins | sample MAT01_FD_78092 | JGI IMG/M metagenome (GOLD analysis project Ga0105044, IMG submission 78092) | Freshwater microbial communities from Lake Fryxell liftoff mats and glacier meltwater in Antarctica - MAT-01 | ecosystem: Environmental > Aquatic > Freshwater > Ice > Liftoff microbial mat | place...
GAAGTGAGAAGTGAGAAGTGAGAAGTGAGAAGTGAGAAGTGAGAAGTGGCGGACCTAGATCACCGAGAACGACAATGTGTCGATGTGTTTTGCGAGGCGGACATCATCGATAGTGAGTCCACCTTGATCGTGGGTTGAGAGCGTGATGCGAAGCTTGTTCCAGCCATAGACCAACAAGTCTGGGTGATGGTCCATTTTTTCAGCCACAATGGCAATCGCATTCACGGCACCTATTACAGAAGCAAAATCCGCTGCAGCGATCTCACGAACGATTGTCGATCCTTCGTGGCGCCATAGCGGAATGTCTTTTAGGTGCTCAACCAATTCGCCGTCGGCAAGTAACGTTGGACGAGCCATGGGAGTTGTCAATTCAGTTGTGAGTTAAGACGGTCTGTGATATAGTTTTTCGGTACGGCGCCAACAATCGTGTCTACCACCTTGCCGCCCTTGAAGATCAAGAGTGCTGGGATGGAACGAATGCCGAATTGCATTGCAACGCGTGGGTTGTTGTCGACGTCAACTTTTGCGATGGTTGCCTTGCCATCATATTCACCGGCGAGTTCTTCGATGATCGGAGCGATCGCTCGGCACGGACCGCACCATGCGGCCCAAAAATCAACGAGAACAACGCCACCTTCTTCGATCTTGGGGGAGAACGACTCGTCTGTCAGATTTATGGGATGAGCCATATGAAATCAACCTTGTGTGGTGGGTGGTGTGTTTGCGTGTACAAAACTATGAAACGTCGAGTTCTGGCATGAGAGCAACAATCGAGGCGATGGCTTCGGTTGCGCGTTGCAGTTGTTCGACGGTGCCGTTATTCTCGATAACGAAGTCGGCAAGGCCGCGTTTCTCTTCGGGAGACATCTGCTCGCGCATCCGCGCCTCTATGTGTTCTCGTGTGAGTCCGCTTCGATCTATCACCCGCTGGATTCTGATCTCCGGCTCTGCGTCCACCAGGATCACATAATCGAAGCCATCTTCTAGTCCTACTTCGAACAACAGGGCCGATTCAATGGCTACAAGCTCTGTGCCTTCTTCATCGTGTTGTTCGAGCAATTCCAGATGATGCTGAATCACGCGGGGGTGGACAAGACGGTTTAAGGTGGCAAGGTCGTGTTTTTGTTGCTCTCCGGTACCGAAGACTCGAGCTGCCAGGACGGCGCGCTCTATGCGGCCGTCACTGATCACATCGGGCCCAAAGGCCGCGAGCAGCTCTTCCTGCAGGGTTGGGTCGGTATCCATCAGCAGTTTTGCCGTTTCATCAGACGAGTAGACGATCCATCCGAGCGTGCGGAGTATGTCGACGACGGACGATTTTCCGGACCCAATTCCGCCCGTAATGCCAATAACCTTCATGTTGCTTTTGGAGAGATGGACAAAAAGTCCTTAAATTTACGGTCTTCTATCGACGCACCGTTCGTCTAGGGGTTAGGACACCGCCCTTTCACGGCGGTAACACGGGTTCAATTCCCGTACGGTGTACATCAAAGAGCCTCGTCATGTGACGGGGCTTTTGTGTTTCAATTCACTCCAAAAATGCATTTCTGCCGGGAAGCTGCCGGGAGGCTGCCGGGAAGCTGCCGGGAGGCTGGGTGCGGAGAAGTGCAGTAGGTAGGCGCGCTGACGTCCTGGAGTGAGCATTTCAAACGCAGTTTGCAGTGCTGGATGTGTATCGAATCTCTTCTGGAAGTCTTCAGGAATAGGTCGATCGGCGATCTTCTTGAGCTCCACCTTCAATCCAGCCTTCTCGACGTGGATCGCCTTCTTCGATGTAGGCCTGGATGATGGGCTTCAGCCGTGTGATCTCACGCGCCGACGTGAGTTTGAAGAACGGGGACGACTGCATGTTCTCCCCCGGCACACTCAACACCTTTTGCTCTTCGCATAACAATGCGCCCTTGAGGAATCCGATGATGCAGTGCTCCTTGAAGCTGCTGCTGATCGCAACGTTGAGACCATCCAGTGTGTACACAGGCTGATACTACTTCAACTCCTCGGTCAGACCCAACGCCAAGAGCAGAGTGCTGAGTGCCTTTAGCTCGTCTTTCCAACGAGTGGCCTTTTCGAGATTAGCATCGTCTTTAGGATGTGGTGCGGGTTACGATTTCATAGGTTTCGAATGGTGACGCCAACTGACTGAGGCCATAGGCCTAGAATTGTAGTGTGTAGAATTTCCGTAACCGATTACTTACACGTTTGCGCCAAACAGCCTACCAACCAACGCCGTTGCACCCATCGCAATAGCACCCCAGAAGGTCACGCGTAGAGCACCTCTCCAAATAGTGGCACCTCCGGCCCATGCGGCAAGCGAACCAAGTGCCGTCAAGCTCAGTAGCGTTACGCCCATGGTGATCATTGCAACGTTGTCCTTTGCAGCGAGAATGGTGGCAAGGATGGGGATGGAGGCGCCAACACTAAAGGCAGCGGCCGATGCGAGTGCAGCTTGTACAGGTCGAGCGCGAAGCACTTCCGTAATGCCAAGCTCATCCCGCGCATGCGCCGAGAGGGCATCGCCATCCATGAGTTTCGTCGCTACTTGTAAAGCGAGTGGATGGTCGAGCCCACGAACGACATAAATGTTTGTGAGTTCTTCGAGTTCTTTCTGAGGCTCTTCCAGCAACTCCTTGCGCTCACGCTCGAGGTCTGCGTTTTCGGTGTCGGCCTGGGATTGCACAGATATGTATTCCCCTGCCGCCATCGACAGTGCACCTGCCACCAATCCGGCCATGCCGGTGAGCAAAATCACGTCGGCCGTGGCGCCGCCAGCAGCAACGCCAACAACGAGACTCGACACCGATACCACGCCGTCATTAGCGCCCAACACCGAGGCGCGTAACCATCCAATGCGATGCGCACGGTGCGATTCAATGTGTGTTGCTCTCATGCTTGACAATCTACGGCAAGTGAGTTACTCAAGAAACACACTACATTCGCATGGCATGCAACACATTCCCATCCGATCGATCCGACCTTCCCACCCTGCCGCCGTACCAACCATCGACGTGCATGTACGGCAATTGCAAGCGGTGCTGAAGGGCTCGAGACGTGAGGAATCACTGCACCGACATGATTTCTACTTTGTGCTCGTTGTCCATCGAGGTGCTGGTTCGCACGAGATCGACTTCGTTTCGTACCCCGTGGTCGATCATACGGTCTTCTTTGTCCGTCCAGGTCAGGCGCACCGACTTTCGCTCGAGGCGTCGTGCACGGGATACTTGGTTGAGTTCTCGGCGGACTATGTTCGTCGACTCAATGGACTCCCAAAAGAGCTGCTCCGTCGAGCAAGTCGTCACAGTGTGATGTATCCCGAGGCAGATCAATTCGACAAGATCTGTGGCACCATTGGCTCTGTCATCGTCGAACAAGAGACAGCGGCGCTTGGCAATCAACCGGCCATTGATGCCTATTTCTCTCTGCTGATGATCGAGCTTGCGAGACAGAGTCACACCGATGCCAACGAGAGTGCAGGACAGACGGCGTATGCACTTGAGCGATACGACGAACTTGTCCACCTGATCGAACAACATCTTGCACAACAGAAACTAGCATCAGACTATGCTCGGATGATGCACATGTCGCCCTATCAAGTGAATGCACTCACGATGTCGTTGACCGGCAAAACTTGTTCGGAGATCATCAACGAATGTATCATCACAGAGGCGAAGCGGCACCTCCTTGCAACAACAGAGCAAGTGAAAGAGATCGCTTACTATTTGGGCTATGAAGACCCGTCCTATTTCATTCGCTATTTCAAAAAACACACCGGTGTTTCACCCGAAGTGTTCCGTCGAGACTATCGATAAGTACCATTCAACTGCAGTTCTGTCCTATCACGCAACCTTGTGCGACCACTAGATTTGTTCATGACTTTTCATGCACACAATTGGAGCACTTGAATGAAGACAACAGCACGCTGGATTGCCTCGGCCAAGATCTGGGTTGTGATCTATCCGGCTCTCACACTATTTCTCTACTTCACTCACGACATTCTTGCAGGAGTACCACTCTACGCGAGAACCTTCATCACAACACTTGTCCTTGTACCAGTGATCGTCTTCTACGGCGTTCCAACGGTTGATCGCGTTGTGACGAAGTTCAAGCGTCCAATTCTCAAGGAGAATCAATGAACACTTCGAATGCGTACGACGCGATCATCATTGGTGGGAGTTATGGCGGGATGGCGGCAGGGATGGCGCTTGGCAGAGCTCTTCGATCTGTATTGATCATCGATGCCGGTATGCCAAGCAATCGAATGACTCCACACTCGCACAACTTTCTCACACACGACGGAGATACGCCCGCAGAGATCACGCGCGTTGCTCGCGAGCAACTTGAAGTGTATGCGTCGGTGTCCTCCACCAGTGATGTAGCCGTACATGCTGAACGCAAACACACAGGCTTTCAAGTGGAGACCATGTGTGGCAACGTGTTCGAGGCATCAATGTTGATCTTCGCCACAGGCATAACGGATATCATGATGAACATCGAGGGGTTCAAGGAGTGTTGGGGTACATCCGTTCTTCACTGTCCGTACTGTCATGGCTACGAAGTGCGTCACCAAAACACCGGCGTGCTCGCAAATGGCACGTCGGCATATGACTACACCCTTCTCATTTCAAATTGGACATCCCAACTTACCCTGTTCACCAACGGTGCCTCTACGCTCTCTGCAGATCAGATGTTGAAACTTCATTCCCAAGGTATCTCAACCGTTGAAACACCGATCTCTGTGATCAACCACACCGACGGTCTACTGCATGGCCTCTTGTTCAGAGATGGTACGCACGTTGAACTCGACGTCGTCTATGCAAAGTGTGCATTCGAACAACATTGCATTATCCCCGTAATGCTTGGCTGCGAGCATAGTCCCGATGGATACATCATCGTAGACCATCAGCAGCAGACGTCGGTGGACGATGTTTATGCTTGCGGTGACAACTCGTCACTCATGCGCACCGTTGCCAATGCCGTTGCAACTGGCACGGCGGCGGGGATGCATGTGAACAAGGCAATGGTTGTGAGCACTTTCTGAGGATGCGAAGTCTTTTGAAGCAATCAATCGACCGTCTGCCGAGATGACGGTGATGTTTCGACGTTAACAACTGCCTAGTTGCTCACCGGCGTCTCAACACGCACACGAACGGTGCGGTTATAGTACCGTCCTTCGGGCACGTTGTTGTCGTAGATCATGGCCTTTTGCCCCATGCCCCGTGCGTCGGTATGCGCAGAGCCAAGGGCAGTGCCAACGGCCTCGGCGCGCTCTTGTGTAAGGCGAAGGTTTACGTCAGCTGAACCCGTACGGTCTGCATGCCCTCGTACGATCACCGCAGACGTGGGTTCGATGCGCTGGCGGATTATATTGAGAATGCGAGCATTGGGTCCTTCGAGCGAAGCCTTCCCAAAGGCAAAGAGATATGAGTCCGTACTCATCGATGCGTTTGAGTCCCTGACGTTTTTGAACCTTCGATGCAAGCGTTTGAAGTTCTACGGGAATGTGCGCTTCGCTTTCACGATGTCTGCCACCTGCGTTGTCTGCGATCATCACTACATCCACCGTGCCGCCTCGCAACCCTCCCGTCACCGGTATACGAATGCTCGATGGAGGCCTACCTGTTCCATGCTGCGTAGCGAGCAGCATGCCACCAGCCATGCATGTGATGGACCACGACGTGATCGTGGTATCGGAGATCACTGTTGGTCGCACCACCACATCCGGTGTTGTAACAGTACGCAATGTGTCTTCGAGGCGTAGCAGATCCAGAATGAAAGAGTCGTTGGACGAGAGATCGACGCGACGATTCTCTGCACGACCGTCGTCGTGTCGTACACTACTGGGTTGCTCAGGCAACTCTCGATCACGCACAATAATGCGCGACGCATCAATACCCCAACGTTCCATGAAGACACTACGCAGGTGCTCTGCTCTGCGCTTAGCTAGTCCAGAGGAAACTGTCTCCATAGAGTCCGGCATGATGGCACCAGTTAGCGTGATCGTTGCCTGTGGATGCGCACGCATACGCGAGTCCACAATGTAGACGATGTTGTGATACACATCCAACGCACCCATACCGAAGAGCGAGCGTTCGGTGAATGTTTGAGCACCCTCCGATGTAAGTACACCATATCGTTCGGGCACCACATCACTTCCGCGCTCAAAGAAGGGATTGCAGGCACCACAAATGTTGGTGCAGAACCAGGAGTTGTGAGTTGTTGCTCAACGGGTGTGAATGGCTGCCAGAAGAACGTCAGGCCTGCGCGAAACGGATGCACATTCCAGTCGACGTTCGCAATACTCGTAACACCGTAACCAACACCTACATCGGGCGCAAGGATCATAGAGTTCTCTGCATTCAACGGCAACTCGTATCGAAGTGATGCCGTGAGAGCGGCATGAATGGCCGACGTTGCTATATCCCCCTTGTACATATTCCGTATGCGCGATCGTGTATCGGTGCCCGAGGCGTCTACATAGGTTCCACCATTTGCCGGACGTACGATGGTCTCTGCTTGAGCATAGGTTGGTGCAAGAATGTAGGAGAGCCGCAGACCTGCATCTATAAAGAGGTTGCCAATAGCGTTCCACGAAGCAGATGGTTCCAACGCTACGGCATTCAACGTTGCCTCGATCGTGTGTTGAAATGTTCCGTCAACAACCACACCGTTTTGTATGACTCGTGTTGATTCATCTCGTGTAAGTATTCCCGAAAGAGGCGCGTAACCGAGACGTCCACCTACCATCACGGTTGGCGCAATCGGCCAATACGCAACAGCCATCACGGTTGGCGCAATCGCAACGTCGGAGCCGTAGCCCGGACAACACGAAGGAACATTCGGAAGTTGTGTGAAGGCCGATGTATGCACGTTTATGCCAACACCGCCAAACAATCCATAGCGGCATCTCAGTTCGTCTTGTGCGGAAACGAAGACGGCACTGAAGACAAACAAGAAAGCAACACACTTCATTGTAACACCTGTACGGAAGTCACAATGAGCATCGTTGGTGTTTTGAGGATCACGAACAGCAGCCCCGACCCAACCGAGTGAATATCGAGTTCCGTTGCATAGCTCCCTGCCACGCTCGTACGGAGTTCATCCATAACCAATCTGCCCATCACATCTACGAGGATGATCTCGTGATCGCCACTCTCTATTGTTGTGCATTCTGCGCTAAGCACTCCGTCGTGGTGCCTAGCAATCATCTTTGCAATGCCATCGCCATTGATCAAGCGAAGTCCGCCATTCGCACAAAGATCTGTGAGCGTGAGTTGTCCGTCCCTTCGTAGAATACGCGCCGGGTCTGTAGACCCGCGCACATCAACAATACGAAGCGACGTGGCGGAGTCGTTGCCCAGAGCTGTTCGCAGATCGAGGTAGGCCACAATATCTGCGCTAATCGGCACCACTGGTACCGTGAACGTAACCAAGCGAATTCCGTTCACAATTGTCCCTGCTGCCACGCCGCCCTTCACCTCTGCAAGCGAAGCATTCCACGCCACATCTACGTCAAGTGATATAAGCCCGGCAAGGATGGTGGCATTGGAGGGAGCAAGGCGGAGAGGCACTTGCACGTCGCGTCGTGTTGTGGTTCGGACGGAATCGAGCGAGAGCGTTGCCGTGTCTGATACTATAGCTGTACGTATCTCCCACACGGCGTTAGAGACGTCTTGCTCTGCCAATGTCGTAGAACCTGTTCGTATCACTACAGAGAACCCTCCCGATGCGCCGCCGATCACCGAGCCTATTCGATCGAAACATGTAGATCCGAAACCGAACGGTTGCGACGTGAGCGCGTCGATGATCGTTCCGTCGACATTGAATCGCTCAAGTCGTCCGCCACTTGATCCTGCATCTAGCAACGGTACCAACGGTTGCGCCAGATGCGATGTCGCGTATGAGGACGGCTTGTGAGTTCTTTGTTTGTGATGCCAAGTACCGTCCGCTTGGCGACACGAAGCCGGGGAACGACGGCGTGGTATACGTAGCCAACATCGCTCCCGTTGTCGCATTAGCTCGGTAGTGTCCTTCGGATCCGCTACTCACCACAACCTCTATTCCGTTCGGTGTCCAATCAATGCAGGTGTTTGATGATGAGCTCAATCGTGCCAGTTCTGCAACGATTACACCGTTACGTTCATACGTTCGAGAGTGTGTGAAGCTTGACACTGCAATGCGAGTTCCACCCGGCTGTGTTGCAATCCATCGGTCTTCGAGTGGAACGCGCTTTCCGATGCGCGTTGCCCAATGATCAAGAACGCCAAGGTCTGGGACGCGGAGGATAAAGACCGTGTCTTCTTCCGTCAGAGCAGCCACCCACGTTTCATCACTCGAGAACACAGCGCGGATCACGCGTGCACCAGATGCCGTGAGTTGTTGGATCTGTTGCTTCGCTTGTAGTACACCGGTGACGGCATTGAAGAGCATCACCTATCCATCCTCGTCGGCAACAACGGCGAGAGTGGCATCGTTCGTGATGTCGATGGAGTTGTGTGGGATTGTTGAAGAGCGCGATATATCACGGAGTTGGACCGTGCCGCCGTTTGTGGTGCGAAGCGGACCTGTGACGCGAAGAAGGCATTGGGTTGAGGGCGTGTTCGGCACGAGCCACCGATACGAGGACTGCTGCCAATTGCGGACGATCGACGTCCACGTTGTACCTGCATCCGTTGAATAGTCAATCGAAGTTGAATCTGGAAATGCCGTACCGGTCCACCGCAGTGTAGCGATCTGGCCAACATCGAAAACTTCACCACCATTTGGTGACGTGACGGTGAGCTGTGCTGTACACAGCATCGTCGCCATCAGCAGCATGAGTACAACTGTTACAGACCGTGTCATCGACACCCTCTCTTGCCTCTGTGTACGTCAATTTAGGGAACATTTGCAGTCTGATGAAGTCAGTTGTACCGCGCGCGAAGCGCTTCTCACTACTGCTGGACGTCCATGAACGAGTTCATGACCTTTCTACTCGAAACTCCCATCCTGAATACGGGAGCTCAGGGACTGACAATCAAGCCGCTACTCATCACGATAGTTGTCGCGGTTATTGTCGTGCTCGTCCTTCGCGCCTTCCGTCGAATCGTCATGAAGCGGGTTGCCAAGCGGAAGGGTGCAAATCTTGGTCCAATCAATTCTTTCCTGATTCTCTTTAGTTATTTGGTCATCATCGTTACTGTGATCTCGGCCGTTCAGTGGTCTGGTCTCCACCTGGGAGCGATCGCCGTGATCTTTGGCGCATTGAGTGTGGGTATTGGTTTTGGACTGCAGAATATCGTAAACAACTTCGTGAGCGGTATTGTGATTCTACTGGAGCGCCCGATCAAACTTGGTGACCGGATCGTGGTGGATGGAATCGAAGGAAACATTGTCGACATCGCCATTCGTGCCTCTACGCTCCGGACCAACGAGGGAGTGTCGGTGATCGTTCCAAATTCCTATTTCATTGGTTCGACAGTGATCAATCGTTCGCTCGATTATGAAACGGTCCGATTGAAGATCTATGCGAACGCCTCGTACGATGCAGATCCGAGAGAAGTTGAACGCGTCCTACTTGCAGTTGCAAATGCGAACGACGGAATTCACAAAGAACCGCCTCCGGTTGTGATCTTTGAATCGTTCGGTGATTCCGCACTTAAGTTCTATCTGTGGGTATGGACGAGCCAGTACGCGCACACGCCCGATTCGCTGCAGAGTCAAGTTAATTTTGCAGTCAGTGTTGCGTTTGCAGAGGCTGGCATTCGTGTCCCGTATCCACAACTCGACGTCCACGTAAAACCACAGCCTGTGCAAGCTCCAATCTAATCTCCATTCCTTCGTGTTCTGGTTTCTATGAACACCAAAGCGACGATGGCATGCACGCATTCATCACCAAATCACATCAATATCGTATTCCCCGAGCTGCGGATCGTTGGTGATCAATGCCATGTTACCGGCCTGCGCTTGTGCCACAAGAAGTCGGTCGAATGGGTCTCGATGATGCCACGGCAATTCACTAACACTACACACGTCGGTCATCGTGATAGGTAGCGTTACAACACCTGCGTTAGAATTGATTCGAGTAATGAACACGTCTAGTTCGTCCACATTCTTCAGCTCAAGCTTACCAAGCGATCGCTTGATCGAGATCTCCCAGGCAGATACCAGACTGAAGTGCACCTGACCCTGAGGATCCTGAAGGATCTTTCGGACTCTCGGCGTGAGAAGTTTTGGGTGTGAAAGTGCCCAAAGCCACGCGTGGGTATCCAACAGATAGCGCGTCATTGGTAGGGGTCGAAATCCGTGAGTGGTTGGTTGAAGTCGCTACTCATGTAGGCAACAGTCCCCTCTGCGCAGCCAAGCAACGTGTGAGTGGTCTTGTACAATATGAGTTGTGCAATCGGCGTACCGTTGCGTGCTATGATTACTTCCTCCCCCTTCTCGACGGAAGCAAGGAGTGAAGACAATTGGGTTTTCGCCTCGTGGACGTTGACGGTGATCATGGCGGCTGTCATGGTGTTAGCTAAGAATGTGGACTAACATACCGATTTATTCGGCCCTTGTCAAGCGAAAGTGCTTGCAAGGTGCCCCCATGTGACAACTTCTTGCACTTATTTGCCGCTTTTGCCCTTTTTGCCCTTCTTACCTTCCTTTTTTGCCCTTTTTTTCTTTGTCTTCTTCTCGCTCTTCTTACCCTTCTTTTCCTTGATCGGTCCAGCCGCCGTAATCACATCCGGAGCGGTCGACGGTGGGACCACGGCCTTGGGTGTTGCCTTTGGCTTAAGAATTCGTTTGGTTTTGGGCGCTATGGTAGCAACCGAAAGGAGCTGCAACCACGTTTGGACAGTTGTGAGGGGTGAGAGGGTGGCATGGCAGTGTCGCTCGCGTCCAGTGGAGCGCACCTCTATAAGCCCACATTCTTCGAGAATCTTCACGTGCTGAGATATAGCTGGGCGACTCATCTTGAAGTTCTCTGCGATAGAGTTCACGTTCATTGGAGTGTTGGAGACGAGTTTGAGAATACTGCGACGCGTTGGGTCGGCAATGGCTTGAAAAACGTCTCTGCGCATAACGGTGTGCTTTGTGTAAGTGAATGGTTACTAATCTACGAGTTCGACCATGCTTCTGCAAATTGTTGGTGGTGAACTGTACTATACATCGAGGATACGATGCCTGTTGTTGAATTCAATCTTGCAGTCAAAGACGAACTCGTAAGCACGCTACGCGAGTATTTCGAGCGCGAGCTCTACCAAGAATTGGGTCGGTTCGACGCCGAGTTTCTTCTGGACTTCATCACAAAACATTTCGGCGGCCACTATTACAATCAGGGCCTCCACGACGCACTGGCCGTGGTTATGAACCGCATGGATGAATTCAAAGAGGCCGTCTATACCCTTGAGCAACCGACGGACTTCAAGTAGCAACGTCGGTTCGGTGCTTCAGAAGTCTGCCTCTGAATGATTGCACTCTGTTGGTTGTTGTAAGAGTCGCGAGACGGTACACCGCTGTTGATTGTACTCGCACTCATGCGTCTGCTGCCCCTCCTCCTTCTTGCCATCCTTACTCCTGCAATGGATGTGTTCGCACAATCCGCAACGCAACTGTGGGTTGAACAGATGTACGGCATTCGAATCCATTCGCAAGCAGTATTGAACATCAATCCTACGATTAGCGCGATTACATACCATAATGGGTGGTGGTCTGTGGATGTGTATCCGAATGTCGAGTATGCGGTAACGCCGAATGTCGACATCCACGGCGCCATACTTCTTTCGTATACAAAAACAGCGAGCGATTTCCGATGTGGTTGAAATTCGACCTGTGTTTGGTGCGCGTTACACGCTCTACATAGGCGAGTCTGGTTGGCGATGGTATGCGTTCGGACGGTACGAGGTACGCGGCATGGACTACACCTGTGCAGATTCGTCCATTGTTAGGCAACGGATGCGGCTGCGAATTGGAACACTTGTTTTGCTAGGATCTGAGGGTCCCAAACCGGGGGGCATGTATGCTAAGGCAGACGTTGAGCTATTTCTTAATGTTGATGGCCCACCACCGGAACGATACAATGATGGAATATCGTTTCGTGTTGGACTTGGGTATCGATTCGACAGGTTGTGGCGACTCGAACTGATGCACACGTACGAAGCATCGCGCACTACCTATCTTTCAGGATTCGACAGTGAGTCCAACATGTTCCGTTTCCGCTTGAGACTTGTACCATGACACCAACAACCATTGCCATCGTCGGAGCCGGAAGTAAAACAGCCAAAGCACTGACGGCGCTGTTACTTGAAGAAACAGATGCAGAGTTGCACTTGTTCACATCGCGAACATATGTAAACGTTGAGCCTCGCGTTCATGTGCATTCGATCGATATCCTTGATCGCACTGCCCTCAAGGAGCCATTGCTTGCTATTCTACCCAATGTGGTGATCAATACGGCTGCGATGACGAATGTGGATGCGTGTGAGACGGATCGCGGACAGGCTTGGGCCGTGACCGTGACGCTCGTTGAACACCTTGCCCGTGTGTGTCGTGTGATTGATGCGCGACTCATTCACTACTCCACAGACTATGTGTTCGATGGCACGAAGGGCCCGTATGCGGAATCTGATGTGCCACGTCCGATCAATTACTATGGGAAGAGTAAACTCGCCGGCGAGAATGTGTGCCTAGGCTCAGGGGTTCCCGCGGCAATCATCCGAACCAACGTGGTGTATGGACCAGAACCTGATTCCACAGACTTTGTCAAGTGGCTTCTGAAGTCGCTTGATAACGATGGAACGGTGCAGATCGTCAACGACCAGTATTCGAATCCAACGCTCGTCGATGATCTAGCTCTAGCCACCTTGCGCATCATCGCCAAGGACCGCACTGGTATCTATCACGTGGGTGGCGCGGACTATCTCAGTCGGTACGAATTCGCACTTCGTATTGCCGATACGTTCAAGATCGCCAACCCGAAGATCGAGCCCATCACTACGGATTCTCTTCAGCAAGCTGCAAAACGTCCGCTACGAGGTGGCCTAATCACACTAAAGGCTGAGTCGGACCTTGGTTTGAAGTTCGCTGGGATCGGGAGTGGACTCGTGACGGTGCGCCATAAACTTGTGGCAGACCACACAGCGTCGCGCAAGCTGATGTAATAGGACGTTGCAAAAAGAGCAAGCCTCTCGTTGTACGACGAGAGGCTTGCATGGGACGTTGAAGAACAAGGGACGTGTTCTTCTGAATCGATCTCGTTAGTACGCCGACGTATTGTGAAGGTTTCACTGCTGCCTGTCAAGACTTCGGTACTGCACCGCCTCGCTCACATGTCGGCTCTCGATTCCATCGGATCCATCGAGGTCTGCAATCGTCCGCGACACTTTTAAGATCCGGTCGTACGCTCTCGCAGAAAGTGCCAGTCGCGACATAGCTAGGAGTAGTATCTCTGACGCTTCATCTGAGCACCTACAAAAGGTGGCAATGTCTTTCGTCGACATGTCTGCATTCTTAAAAATCGAGGGTTGATTTTTGAATCGCGCGATCTGCACGTCACGCGCCTGCATCACGCGCGCCCGCACATCATGAGACGACTCACCTGTGTGCCCAACCGATAGTTCTTGAACTCGCACAGCGGGAACATCAATGTGAATATCAATACGGTCCATAAGCGGTCCGCTCACTTTCGAGAGATACCGCTGAACGGCAACCGGCTGACATTGGCACTCGTGAAACGGATTGCCGTAATGTCCGCACGGACAAGGATTCATCGAGCACACAAGCATAAAGTTCGCCGGATAGTCCACGGTCATCTTCGTACGTGAGATTCGAATTCGTTTGTCTTCAAGCGGCTGTCGAAGTACTTCCAGCACATTCCGCGCGAACTCCGGCAACTCGTCTAAGAACAACACACCGTGGTGAGATAGCGAGATCTCTCCGGCACGCACCACGCCTACACCTCCACCAACAAGAGCCGCATCAGAAATTGTATGGTGGGGGGCACGAAACGGTCGCGTCGCCACTATGGCCTGTCCGGGCGGCAGCATTCCCGCCACGGAATGGATCTTCGTGGTTTCGAGTGCTTCTGCAAGGGTCATGGGAGGAAGAATGGTGGCAAGGCGTTTCGCGATCATCGTTTTTCCCGATCCAGGTGGTCCAATCATCAGGATATTATGTCCGCCTGCAGCAGCAACCTCCATAGCCCGCTTCACGCCTTGCTGCCCTTTCACATCTCGCATATCTACGGCGTAATGATCTACCGTTGTGCGGAATCGTTCGTTGGCATCGATGCTGCGAGCCTTTACCTCAGTTCGCCCCGCGAGGAAGTCTACGGTCTCTTGTAACGACGTCACAGGATACACACCAAGACCCTCGACGAGTGCTGCCTCGTCTGCATTCGCGAACGGTAGCACAATTCGTTGTACGCCCCGAGCGTAGAGCGATAGTGCAATGTTCAATGCGCCATGCACAGGACGTAATGTTCCATCAAGCGCTAGTTCTCCGAGCAACACTGTTGTCTCTACGTTGATTGCTTCGAGGTCTCCGCGTGCCAGGAGAATGCCAATAGCGATCGGAAGATCGAATCCACTTCCTTCCTTGCGAATGTCTGCCGGAGCAAGGTTGATGGTGATCTTTCGAGGTGGAAAACCAAAGCCGGAGTTCTTCATTGCAGCGATCACGCGCTCACGGGATTCACGTACAGAAGAGTCCGGCAGTCCTACGATCTGAAAGCCAGGAATACCCGCTTCAAGGTGTGTTTCGATGTCAACCGGAAATGCATTGATCCCAAACACCGATGCTGAGAGGACGCGCGAATACATAGTTGCTCCATGTGCCGTTGTGATGTGACTAGTGGACATGAGCTGTGTGGAACGTGACAACGAAGCGTAGCTTTGCATCATGGCAGCAGCAAAGAAGAAGTGGTACGTGGTATGGACCGGACAGAATGCCGGCATCTTTGAATCGTGGGACACCTGTAAGGCTCAGGTACATGGTGTTGCAGGTGCACGGTATCGCTCGTTCGAAACGCGTGTAGAAGCAGAACGCGCATTCGCTGCCGGCGCGCCAGTTGTTGTTCGTTCTACACCGGCAGCAAAGAAGACGGCCCCTCGAGTGGGAGGTCCGTATCTGCCAAGTGTTAGTGTAGACGCAGCGTGCGACATGACCACCGGCGTGATGGAGTATCGAGGCGTGGACACCGAAACGCAAGCAGAACTCTTTCGAATGGGACCCTACCAAGACTCCACGAATAACATCGGGGAATTCTTAGCGGTGGTGCATGCGCTTGCCATGCTGAAGCGACAAGGCAATTCCTTACCTATTTACACCGACAGTCGTACAGCCCTTTCGTGGGTCAAGAAGAAACACGCAAAGACCACCGTACAGCGCACGTCCAACAATGCCGATGTCTTCGACCTTCTCGATCGCGCTGAGTCTTGGCTGAAGAACAACACCGTTGTCAATCCCGTGATCAAATGGGAAACGAAACTTTGGGGCGAAAATCCAGCGGACTTTGGCAGAAAGTAAGCGGAAGTTCTCTTCGTTGTAGTTTCGCACATGCGCATACACCTTCAACGCCTTCCCCACGCCCTTGATTTGCCACTTCCAGCATATGCTACAAGTGGATCTGCGGGTATGGATGTTCACGCCGCCGTTGCGGGATCCGTCACGCTCGAGCCGGGCACTGTAGTGATGATTCCAACCGGCATTGCCTTGGCAGTACCGATGGGTTACGAATGTCAGGTACGTTCTCGAAGTGGTTTGGCTGCGAAGAACGGTGTGTTTGCCTTGAATGCACCCGGTACCATCGATAGTGACTATCGTGGCGAGATCAACGTGATTCTTGCCAACTTCTCCCAACAACCGTTTGTGATAGAACGCGGATCGCGCATTGCGCAATTGGTGATCGCGAAGCACGAGCATGCTGAGTGGGCTGTGGTAGACGAGCTCAGCGTTACAGCACGTGGCGATGGTGGATTTGGCAGTACGGGAGTTCATCCATGATAATCAGCATCGGAGCTGATCACGCGGGCTTTGCGCACAAGGAAGCGCTCAAGGCCATGCTCATCGAAAACGGACACGATGTTCGGGACGTAGGAACACATTCGCTGGATAGCGTGGATTACCCTGACTTCGGCGTGGCCGCTGCTCGACTTGTCTCCAACGGGACTGCGCAGTTTGGTGTGGTAGTGTGTGGTAGCGGCATCGGTATCTCCATTGCCGCAAATAAAGTCCACGGCATTCGATGTGCAAACTGCACTAGCGTAGAGATGGCCACACTCGCCCGCCTGCACAACAACTGCAACATGATTGCTATTGGTGAACGCCTTTCCGCCTTGCCCCTTGCCATGGACATGGTTCGCGTATTTCTCTCTACTGATTTCGAAGGCGGACGTCACACGGAGCGCGTTGCAAAACTCGATTAGCTTGGAGATATCGGATGACAGACGTTCTGCTGATCTCTGCACACCCGGATGATGTAGAGCTCTCGTGCGCCGGCACAGTGAAGAAGCTCACCAATGAGGGTAGGCGCGTGGTATTCGTGGAGTGCACACGTGGCGAACTTGGTTCCCGTGGTACAGCCGAGCTTCGAGCCGAAGAGGCCCGCAATGCCGCTGCTATCCTTGGTGTAACCGAGCGCGAAAACCTTGGGATGCCAGATGGTGGCATCATGCACACTAACGAGAACATCATGCGTGTGGTGGAAGCGATTCGCGCCTACAAGCCAACCATCATGCTCATTCCACCTCCATTTGAACGCCATCCCGACCACGAGGCCGTGCATCGTCTTGCGAGGGCAGCCGCCTTCTTGAGCGGACTCACCAAGGTGCGCACCACTCGTAATGGAGTAGATCAAGAGCCGCACCAACCATCGCGCATGTTCTGTTTTGAGCAGCAGTATGAACTGCAAACGAAGCCGGATCTCTATGTAGACGTAACGGACACGCACGAAGCTCGCATGGAATCGATCTATGCCTACACGTCGCAGTTTCATCTGCCACACTTGTACACGTCGGACGAGCCAACCACCTACATCTCACGTCCGGAATTTCTTGAAGAACTCGTTATGCGCTCCCGCCACTACGGTAGGCTTATTGGCGTGCAGCACGCAGAAGCCTTTATGAGTATTGAACCGATTGGTGTTGACAGCCTGAGTGTTTTTCTGTGATCACTTCTTCGGCGTTCGAATGCGTAGGAGAGCCGCATCTTGGTATGCCGTCTTGATAGCGCGAACGTCTTCCGCCGTGAGTTCTAGGGTTCTGCCTGCCATCATGTGAGCAACGTACGAGGCCACGTCGGCTAGGTCTTGATCTCGAAAGGGAAAGGCGGGCATGGTGGCACGGATGCCTGTGGGTTTCGTTGGGTCGATGCCCGTTGCACCAAAGGCAACGGTCGTCACAAGCATGGAAGAATCTCCACGCAGCACCTGTCGATCTCGGATGTTGCGATATCCGTCGATGCCACGTCCGTCTACGCCATGACAGCGCTTACAGTAGGATGTATAGACCCGTGCTCCACGTAAAAGTTGGTCACGCTGTTCAGGAACAACCGCGTGTACAACACTTGCCGTGCAGAGCAGTAGTGTCGAGAAGAGAAGTGCTTTCATCATTCGTAGTTCGAAAATCGCCAATTTCCAGCTTCCATGAAACGACTTGACCCAACAGATTACCATGTGCCCGTGATGGCACACGAATGTTTACGCTATCTGAACGTTCGTTCCAACGGCACGTATTGCGACGGAACGCTTGGTGGTGGCGGCCATACGGCTCTGATCCTTGCTCAGTTAGCCGAGGGGGGTCGACTGTTTTCGTTTGACGCAGACGAGGTTGCTATTCACCACTGCGAACAACGATTTAGGGTGAAAACCGGCGACCGTACCATGCAACCGATTCTGAATCACACGAACTTTGAGCACATGGCAGGCGTGATGCGCGACGAAGGACCTGTAGACGGGATCTTACTCGACCTTGGTGTCTCGTCCTACCAATTCGATCATCACGAGCGTGGATTCAGCTATCGGGCCGATGCACCGCTCGATATGCGCTTTACAGCCACCGGCATAACGGCGGCCGACATTCTGAACGAACGTTCCGAGCAAGAGATCGCAAAGATTTTCTATGACTTTGGTGAAGATCCCTCTTCACGGCGTATTGCTGCCGCCATCGTGAACCGTAGGAACCTTGCACCGTTCCATACGACGCTCGATCTGAGAAACGTAGTGGTGACGGTCGTGCCCCCACAGCACCAATCACGATCCATGTCGCGCATCTTCCAAGCGTTGCGCATTGCCGTGAACAACGAACTCTCAAGACTCGAGGCAACACTAGAGTCGATGATCCCTTTGCTCGCACCGGACGGGCGTGTTGTTGTGATGAGTTATCATTCGCTGGAAGACCGGATTGTTAAGGACGTTTTTCGTAAACACAGCGGCATGCTCACCTTGCTTACGAAGAAGGCCATCGAGCCGCAACCGCAGGAAGTCGAAACAAATCCGCGTTCTCGGAGCGCAAAGCTTCGCGCCGCTGCTCGCCTTTTGTAGATTTGCCACGCATGATCAATTCCGCTCCGTTCACAGCATCAGACCTGCGCGAGATCGCGGGCGAGAGAGCGTCTCATCTCCCTTGCGAGCTTTCCCTTGTTGGTGTGAGTACCGACACTCGCACACTTGTGTCGGGCAACATGTTTGTGGCCCTACAGGGTGAGCAGTTCGATGGTCACGATCACGTTCTCGCTGCAATCGAGAAGGGTGCTGCTCTTTGTGTAGTGAGCAATGCGTTCTTCAATGCAGCTGACCCACTGATACGTCGATTGCTCCTTCCGACGGCCCATACGTTGCAGTTGCTAGGCTCGCTCGCATGGTATCACCGACGGAGATTTCACATCCCTGTCGTAGCCATAGCCGGGGCGGCCGGAAAAACATCTACCAAGGAACTCACAGCGCACGTTTTGTCGCAGGCCATGCACGTGCTCAAGACACCATCCAATTACAACAACCAAGTGGGCACGCCACTTACGTTATTGCAACTCACAGAAGAGCACGAGTGCGCCGTGATCGAGATTGGCACCAACGAGCCGGGAGAGATCGAAGTGTTGTGCGCGATGGTACAGCCAACGCACGGACTCATCACGAACATTGGCAAAGAGCATCTAGAAAAGCTCATCGATCTCGATGGGGTTGAAAAAGAAGAGACAGCTCTGTTCGATTATCTTCACGACCACGAAGGTCTGGCCTTTGTGAACATGGACGATGAGCGATTGCAGCCCTATGCCATACCTGGCGCATCGCGCCTTGCGCTACGTCGTGTGATCACGTTCGCGCTCGACACGCCAGCCGACATCCATCCGCAGGTGGCCTACGATGCAGAGCTTCATCCAACGATGCACACGATGCACGGTGAGTTCACCTTCCGTGCATCAATGCATACGCACGGCATAGCGGGTGCGCGCAACGCTACAAGTGCCATCGCCATTGCTTGGTCGTTGCATCTGACGGCAGATGAAGTGCGGGCGGCGCTCATGTCCTATCAACCTCCGGTCTCGCACGGATATGCTCGCATGTCGGTAGAGCGCATTGGCTCGCTCGTTGTTCTCAACGACTGTTACAATGCCAATCCGGAATCCATGCATCTTGCCCTTGCCACCTTACAGCGATACCCCGCCGAGCGACGGTTCGCGGTGCTTGGTGATATGCGCGAGCTTGGTGCATCTGCCTTTGATGAGCACATGGCGGTGTTAACAGAAGCCATCGAGGTGTCGGATCTTGTGATCGCAACAGGCGATGAATTCCGCCGAGCAGTAGAGGCTATCGACAGTGAACATGTGTTTTGGGTGAATACGCACGAAGGTTGCGCAGAGATCGTGCAGGAGAATGCGGGTATCGATTCCGTTGTGCTCGTGAAAGGTTCGCGAGGCATGACGATGGAGCGGGTCATCGAGCATCTACGGGGGACGTAACACATGCTCTATCTTTTGGCGGCAATGCTTCGGGCTTCAAATGTTGATTTCCCGGGCATGAATCTCTTTCAATACGTCACCTTTCGTGCCGCGGCGGCGGCCATTGTGGCCTTGCTTATTGCACTCCTGGTGGGTCCGCGCATCATTGCCTTCCTCAAACGATTACAGATCGGCGAGCAGGCAAAGAAGGAATTGCACCAAGTTGGTAGTCACTCGCTGAAGGCGGGAACACCTACGATGGGTGGCTTGATCGTGTTGGCAAGCGTGTTGATTCCTACGTTGTTGTGGGCCAACATCACGAACATGTATGTACTTCTTGCCGTGTTCACAACTGCATCACTTGGTGCGGTTGGATTCTTGGACGACTACTTGAAGGTGATCAAGAAGCTACCAAGGGGACTTATCGGTCGATACAAGATCGTAGGTCAAGTATTCACCGGCCTTGTTGTAGGTAGCGTGATCTACTTTTTTCCCGAGTGGTTTTCTTCGTCGTTCGAACAAGTGAGAACGCTCACTACCGTACCCTTCCAGAAGAACATCAGCTTCGACTTTGGAATCCTCTATATCCCGGTGGTGATCTTCATTATCACGGCCACATCGAATGCTGTGAATCTCACGGACGGACTTGACGGACTGTGCATCGGAACGGTTGGAATCACAGCGCTCACTCTTGCCGTGATCGCCTACTTCAGTGGCAACGCCTTCTTTGCAGACTACTTGAACATCATGCATTTGCGCGGAACCGATGAGCTCGCCATTTTTTGTGCAGCGCTCGTTGGTGCTGCCATGGGCTTCTTGTGGTACAATGCCTACCCTGCGCAAGTGTTCATGGGTGACACCGGTTCTCTTGCCTTAGGTGGGGCGATCGGTGTGTTATGTGTGCTCATCAAGAAGGAATTCTTGTTGCCCATCGTAGGTGGTGTGTTTTTTGCAGAGACCATCTCTGTGATCATACAAGTGACGTACTTCAAGTACACGAAGAAACGGTTTGGTGCAGGCAGGCGAGTCTTCCTTATGGCTCCGTTGCATCATCACTTCGAGAAACGCGGATGGCACGAATCGAAGATCGTCACTCGGTTCTATATCGTTGCCATCATGGTTGCGATTGTTGCGATGGCTTCGTTCAAGGTACGCTAACATGAAGCGCATTGCTATCGCCGGCAGTACGGGCTTCATCGGTCGGGCCTTGGTTGTGGCCCTGGTTGCACGCGGCATGCATGTGACGTCGATCATGCGACCAGGCACCGAATCTCGACTGCCAGCCGGCGCCGATTGTATCGTTGCCGACCCTCTCGACCGTGCCACCTTCCTTGATGCCATTCGTGGCTTCGATGCATTTGTGCAACTCATTGGAACGCCAAGTCCAAGTCCAGCAAAGGCCGAGGAGTTTCGCCGCGTTGATGGTGGTGCTGGCAAAGAGGGAGCATGGGCTTGTAAGGAGGCGGGGATTCCGCACTACGTCTACTTGAGCGTACCGCTCGACATCCCAGTGATGAAGGCCTATGTGGCTGTGCGAGCCGAAGTGGAAGCACTCATCACATCGCTCGGTCTCACGGCCTCGATCATCCGTCCATACTATGTGCTGGGTCCGGGCAGACGTTGGCCATATCTCGTAATGCCTTTGCTTTGGATAGGCCGACTCATTCCGGGCATCTCACGTCTCGCACGCTCCATGGTGTTCAATACGAGAGAGCAAGTGGTGCAGGCAATTGTTCGTGCCATCGAGCAACCCCCTACAGGCATTGATGTGTGGAATGCGAATCGCATCAAGAGAGCGTTGTGAGTGTGATCGACCATCCCCTTTGGGTTGTGAGCGCAGACATGGGCTATGGCCACCAGCGTGCGACGTGGCCGTTTAGGCACGTTGCGCATAGTGGGATCATCGCAGCCGGCGATAATGAGCACGCCTCACAATCAGAACGAAAGCTGTGGCGGAGGTATCTCCGACTCTACGAAGCGTTCTCGCGCGCTAAAGGCATACCGATTATCGGCAAACGCATCTTTTCTGTGTTGGATCACATTCTGCATATACCGGCACTCTACCCAATTCGAAATCTTTCGCACACCACCTTTGAAGTCAATCAGCTTCACCGTCAACTCGATCGTGGTTTGGGAGAAGGTGTGATGAATGCTATGCGTGAGGAGCATCTGCCTCTTCTAACATCGTTCTATGTGCCGGCGATCAAGGCAGACCTGCGCGGACATGAGTCTGTGTACAGCATTATCTGTGATGCCGATCTGCACAGAGTATGGGTAGCTCGCGAACCGTGGGAAAGCAGGATCAATTACTTCGCGCCTTGCGGAAAAGCCGCGCAACGATTGCGTTCGTATGGCGTTCCCCCAGAACGCATTTTTCTGACTGGCTTTCCATTGGACGAGGCCTTGCTTGGCGGCAGAGACCTTGCCACCCTCCGGCACGACCTTGCCATCCGACTACGTGTGCTGGATCCGACGAACCGTTTCCATACGCTGCACGGTGCAAGTGTTCGACATTTCTTGGAAGGCTATGCAGACACACCTGTGCCCGAAGGACGTGCTCTCACTATCACCTACGCTGTTGGTGGGGCAGGCGCATTGAAGGAGATAGGGGCGCGCTTGATGAAGACATTCAAGCGGCGACTTATCGAAGGCACTATGCGCTTGAATCTGGTTGCTGGAACGCGCAAAGAAGTTGCCGACTATTTCTATGAAGAGCGACTTGACATTGTTGGCGATGCCGAGTCCGTACGTGTGCTCTATGCCAGCAATCTCGATTCATACTTCACGCAATTCAACGAGGCCATCCGCACCACGGATATTCTGTGGACCAAGCCGAGTGAACTCTCGTTCTATGTTGGGTTGGGTTTGCCGCTCGTGATGACGTCTACGATTGGTTCGCAGGAGCGTTACAACAGAAAGTGGTTGATGGAGATTGGTGCGGGGATGAAGCAAGAGAAGGTTGACTTTGCCGATCACTGGCTCTTCGATCAGCTTGACAACGGTCGATTTGCAGAGCTTGCATGGATGGGATTTTTGCGTGCACGCAAACTCGGTACGTATCACATTATGGATGTGATACGTACCGGCTCTTTCGTGCGTAGTGACTCGCCGTTGTTACGGTGAGATCGTTAGATCGACCACTTCAGTCCAATGTTCAACACGAAGTTGCGAGGAATACCAGATTCGATGTATGGTATTCCACCTGCAGTCGAATCTGGATTAATCCAAGCAGAAGCCATGTACTGTGTACCGGCTATATTGTTCATACGAATGCTTCCTTGTAGCAGTAGTGCATGTGCGAACGTGATCTCTGCGCCGATAGCCGCATCTACAACTGTGTACTGATCTACACTGATGGTGTTTGCGTCGTTCGCAAAATAACTGCCAACGCTTCGAATCTCGGTGAGAGCATAGAGTCCTTTTACTTCTGCAACATCATATCGCAATTGCAGTGAGTACCACAACGACGGCAGGCCTGGTTGTTCGTTGCCCGCATACGATGTTGTTGTTCCTGCAAGCGATGGATCGACGAATCCGCTGTCGATTGAATACGAGTTGTACTCGCTCTGCATATACGTGAACGTTCCACGCAATGATAAGCCGAACGATGTACCGAGTGTCCCACCGAACTCACCGCCCAACCGATGGGTATTGCCGGCCGTCATGTAGAAGCGTCCATCGCGATACGGAATGATGTCGTTCGTCACGCTGATGTAGAACGCTGCAATGTCGTACGAAAGTGCAGAGATCACTTGGTCTTCATACGACTTGATGCCTTTCAGACCCAGTTCATACGTTGTTGTTCGAATCGGGTCGAGCAGCGGATTGATAGAGTACACCGTGTCTTGTCCACCAGCTGCCGGAGGATCGATCTCGTTAAACGCCGGTACTTCGATCCCACCGCCCATGTTGGCATAGACAGACGCAGTTGGTTCGATGCGCCATGTTACACCAAGCTTTGGGGTGAGTTGCGTGAAGTGTTTGACTTGATCGATGGATGGGTTGATGAAATTCTGCGAGGAATACGTGATGTTGTCATACCGCCACCCTAGAAGCATGCTGACATTATTGAACATCAACTCGTTTTGAATAAACACACCAAGATTGTTGGCGCCTTCCTTCTTGTTATCACGAAGCTGTGTGCCACGACCCTTTGTCGTCAGGTTGAGGTTGTAGAACCGTATTGCGCCATCTTGGTACTGCTCGTCAATACCTACGAGTAGCTTCGTGAACACATCTTCCGAGATGACCGTGTTGAAGTGGTACACAATGTTCGCTCCAACATGATACCGATCAAAATCACGCCATGTGTTGCGTTCGCTACGTTGGAGGACTTTTGATTGTAGGAACGACATGGCACTGATACCATGCTGTGTATCGAAGTCGTGTTCGAGCGTCATTCCGACGCGACCCAATTGATTGATACGACGTTCATCGCGAGCCACATACGTTGGGTTGTAGACCGATGGGTCGCCCTGTGCTTGCTGAGGATTCGCACTGTACTGCGCGGCAGTAAGTGCTCCAGGTATCCGCGATTCGTTGTAGGCGCCAATGAGGAACACGTTCAAGCGAGTGTTGTCTGTAAGGCGTGTACGAATACCAACGTTGGCTTGCTGAAGCTTTGTTGAAGAGTGATCGCGCCAGCCATCGTATGCCGTGTTAGTGAACGTGGCCGTGAGCTGTCCGTTGTTCAACGGGGCGTTTGCTTGAATACTCTGCTTGAGCAATCCGAAACTACCCGTAGATGTTTGGAGAGACAGAAATGGTGTGTTGTCTGTGGGAGTGGTGGTGATAGACACTACTCCGCCTGCGGCATTCCCGTATAGTGCGGATGCATTCGAACGGATCACTTCTATTCGGGCTGCATTCCCCACGTCGATCAGGTCGAGCGATGTACGCCCATCGGGTTCTGTTTCTGGAATTCCGTCGATGTAGTACCGGATACCGCGCGTGGTTCCGGCATTGCTTCTTTGTCCGGCCCCGCGAGCGCCGAAGCCGCGTATGCTAACCCGAACATCTTGATTTCCGTTGCGGGATTGGACAAGGGCGCCTGGGACGAAGGCGAGTGCTTCATCGAGTCCAAATCCGCGAGTGGATTTGAAGAGTATTGGATCAACCACCGTGATGGCAAGAGGCACTTCGAGAATGCGTTCTTGCGAGCGAGTTGCAGTCACAACAACATCGGATTTGGAATAGACGGTGGTGTCTTTTCGTGGTGTGCGCAGTGAATCTTGGGCAGCGGTACTTGAGACCAACAGCCATACGAGCACGGCCACCAAGACGTAACATCTTGTAGTCATGAGAGTTAAAATTAAAGTGGAACAAAGATTTCAGGTTCGAAACCACGTCCACGGTGGCGGTGTGGGCACGTCGCCCTGCCACCCTTCCACCATACCATCCACCATCGCACCGAGGGGTGCTTTTAGCTCACTTGTGTGTATAACTGTATCTACATTCGAGTTATCTGTATGTACTGGACAAAGGAGAAAGGCGGCAAGGACCTTATTGATGGTTCGTTCCGACTGTTGTTCCCGTGAAAGTGCCGTGTTTATGGATTGTTTGGTTTCGTCTTCTTTCTCGTCAGGAAAGGCAATAATGCGAATTGTGCCGTTCGATCGAGATACGTGGATTATGTCAAATGAGTGCCCTTGCCAAGTGCATTCACGTTCCTCGACCGTCCATTGGATTTCTCGTTCGTTTGTCACGATCTCGACCGTTGCGGTCCCGTGTAGGTATGCGGACTCAATTTGTAGGAACCGAAACTCTCTGTGAAGCGTAAGTGTGTAGAGTGAACATGCTGGGATAACGACCTGCAGACCGACGACCACTACAATGAGTATTGCGACGATTGGAGAGATTGTCCACATTTGACGATTGTTTGCCATGACCTGCTAACTTGCGAAAAAACAAAGACTTAGCAAGACGTGACGGCACTACAGTTCGGTAAATACACTCGTGACACGTAACTAAAAACTTGATTTTGGGTTCTGAAAGTCCGAAATTGCATATCACCACTGAACTAGATAGTTCATTTTAATGAGGGACCTCACATGAGGCATGTACGAAACTCCGTTGGCGCTTTGTTCGCCGTTTTCATGTTGGCGCTTCTAGTCAGCATCCCTGCCAAAGCCCAAGGACCTGTGTGTTGTTGGGGATATGGTTATTTCCAAGTGTACGGTCCTTATGATGGCCAGCAGCTCACCCAGGGCGACGCAGTCCATATCGACTTCTATTGGGGTGTTGACTCACGGTCTTGGTGTGGTGGTGGAAACATCAACATCGGTCTGTGGTACTCCTCGGATTATGGCAACAGCTGGACGGCAATCGATGAGAGGATCGATTGGTATACATCTGGCTACGATTGGACTATCCCAACGAACGCTACTCCTGGCGCCGGCTACATTTTTCGTGTAGAAGAGGTTCTCGACCAGAACTATTGCTGGTCTTGCGGCATTAACTGCGAGGGGTACTCCTCTACGTTCGAAGTGATCAAGGGATGCTTCCCTCCGGTAATCTCCAGCTTCACTCCAACCCAAACGGTGTGTACGAGCAGCGTCTTGACCTTCAATGCTCCGAACGACGCAACAAAACCAACCTATCAATGGCGTAAAGACGGTGTTGTTGTAGCTACAACTGGCAGCAGTTCTTACACTCTAAACTCTGTTCGAACAACGGATGCGGGTGTTTGGGATGTGATTGTGACGGATGTCTGTGGGGCCACGTCTAGGTCGGGTTCTTCCAGACTGACTGTTATCCTTGCTCCCACGATCACGCAGCAGCCAGTGCTGTTGAACATCTGTCAAGGTAGTGACGGTACTCTGACAGTTCGGGCGACGGGAGCTGGGAGGATGTTCCAGTGGAGAAAGAACGGTGTTGCTATTACTGGCGCAAGAGATTCAAACTATGTGATTGTCAACGCCGTACCAGCGTCGAATGGCACGTACGACGTAGTTGTATCTGGTACCTGCTCTCCCCCCGTAACAAGTACAGGAGTGCTTGTAACAGCACTAGCGCCTCCCACGTTGACAAGCAATTTGGCTGATCAAACCGTTTGTTTGGGCAGTCCCGTAAGGCTCTCCCTTACGGCCACAGGCGTTGGCACTCTTGCTTACACATGGTTTAAAAATGACGTTTCGATCGCAGGCGCAACATCGTCCACGTATACCATTCCAACCTTTACAGACGGGGATATTGGCCGGTACCAAGGTGTAGTAACAGTTGCTGGTCCGAATCCTCAGGGTTGCAATGTTACAGTTCGTAGTCGTGAAGCATACGTTTCACGATTTGCAACGCCGAAGATCACCTCGCAGCCGGCGTCAACAGATGGTTGTATCGGTGGGTCGGCCACGTTGACCGTTGGTTCTGATGGCTTCGACCTCTCCTATCAGTGGTTTAAGGATGGCGTTGCTCTTTCAAACATCAACTCCAACTCGCTCGATTTGAGCAACCTGACCCCAGTAAGTTCCGGTACCTACACCGTTCGTGTTTCCGGCACGTGCGGATTCTCACAGATGAGTACGGCTGCCGTACTTTCTGTGATCAAGCAACCAACGATCACTACTGGTCCAGTGGGTGCTGATCTTACGATTGGCGATCCCCTTACCCTGTTTGTTTCAGGCACGGATGTTCGCGGCGTTTTGTGGTTGAAGAACAACCGTCCAATTGCAAGTGCAACGGGCACTACATACTCGATCCCATCTGTGCGTGTTCAAGATGCAGGCGTATACAGCGCGGTTTTGACAAATATCTGTGGAGCCGTAACAACTGGTTATGCCGTTGTGCGGGTTACGGACCCGTCCTCATTGCTGCCCGAATTGACCGTATCGCAACAGAACGTAGATGCAGGTGATGTTCCTGTTCAATACTCACGCGTTGTGACCCTCACGAACTTCATTTCGAATACTGGTATGGCCTCGCTTACGGTATCGAGTCTTCAGATTCAGAGCGCAACCGGCTCGGGAACCTTCACGATCACGCAAGGTGGTTCTACACCATTCACTCTGGCGCCTGGCGAAACACATTCAGTTGGCATCACCTTCGATGCTCCAATGGTGGGCGGAAGTGCTGCTCTATTGATGATCACTTCGAACACGCCAAGCGGAGACATGACCGTTGGTCTTAGCGGTCGCGGAGTCCTTCGCTATACGGTACCCGGATCCCTCGACCTTGGAAAGGTCATCATTACGAACAGTGGCACGAATTGTGCGAATGTGATGAACACGTCAAACATGACCATCACCCTCGATCAAGCATTGATCAGTGGAACAGATGCGGCAATGTTCAGTGTTCAAACAACGCTGCCTGTAACGATTGCAGCCGGAGCAACTGCTCAGATCTGCGTGAAGTTCAGTCCAACATCGATTGGAACGAAAGATGGATTGCTATCGGTTCGTTCTTCAGATGGTGGCAACACTACTTTTGCGCTTACCGGCTCGGGTGACGATCCTACGGGAATCATTGCTGTAACTGGATCTGCTGAGCTCAACGCTTACCCAAATCCGTCTTCTGGCACTGTGAATTTCCAGGGGTCACTCCTTACACCGGGTTCAACGCTCACGGTCATCAACGCCATGGGCGCGACAGTGGCGTCCTTCACATGTGGCGAGGCCGGTGGCAGTGTTCAGTGGACTGGCGATTCCGTACCAAGCGGAACCTACATGGTGATCGTTCGGAAGGGTGACTCCATCCGAAGCCTCCCAATTGCTATTGTCAGATAAGTAGAAATACATTCTGATTTCTCAGAAAAAGCCCCCTCCGCAAGAGGGGGCTTTTTTTTTTGTAACTCGTTTGTGGAAAACCTGTATGTTAGGGATACGTTATTTCAAGCTGAAAAATGGAACTTTCTCTACTCATACACACTCACGGGCCACGTTCTATGAATCTCCCTACTCTTGTGCGCAAGTTGCGCGGATTGTTTGTGACTACTGTTGTGCTGGCATCTACACTTGGTGCTAGTGCGCAGATCAATCTCACGATTACTTCGGTTGCAGGAAGTTTTCCATCTGAGGTTGGGTGGCAGCTCGTGAACACCGCTACTAATGTCGCCTATGGCTGCCTAGCACCCGGTGGTACTCCACTCACTTGGAATAACGTCACGATCAGTGTTCCATCAGGAGACTACGAACTTCGCGCGTGGGATAGTTGGGGTGATGGTTGGAATGGTGCCACCTACACGTTGAGGTACGTCACTGGTGGTGCGACGATTTTTAGCGCACTCACAATGGCGGGTGGTGGTGGATCAAACACGTGTACTGGTGTTGGAACTCCGATTGCTAGAACACTTGGAGTTGTTCTTGCAACGGCCAGAATTGTTAATCCTTGCTTTGCGCCGATCATTACTGCAAGCCCACTCACACAATCTGCTTGCACTGGTACGACTATCAACTTTGTTGTTTCGAGTGATATGACGACCGGGAATTACGAGTGGCGGAAAGACGGGATCATCGTTTCAACCACGCGCTCTAATGTGTACACTGTTTCTCCGGTAACGACTGCGAGCGCTGGAAGCTATGATGTGATTCTCAGGCAAGATTGCAATCCTACCGTTGCATTTGCTTCGAGTTCAGCCGGGCGGCTTAGCGTGAGTATCGCCCCTACCATCACGCAACAACCTCAGTCGTCACGAGTTATCTGTGCTGGGCGGCCAGACACTCTTCGCATTCGAGCAGTTGCAACGGCGATGGCGCTTCAATGGCGTAAAGATGGGGTGAACATTTCTGGGGCTACTGACTCGAACTACGTCATTCCAAATGGTACAGCGGCTGTTGTAGGCAACTACGACTGTGTTGTTTCCGGACAATGTATACCATCTGTAACAAGTTCTATTTGTGTAGTTGACGTTGCGTTTTTGCCAGTAGTGACATCGAATCCAAGCGATCAGACTGTTTGTCCTGGGTCTACCGTAACACTAACTACAACCGCCACAGTTGTTGGCGGGACGCTCTCCTACAATTGGGTCAAGAACGGTGTTAGCATTGCTGGCTCTAATAGCCCAACGCTTACGCTCACAAATGTCCAAGCTGTTGATGTTGGTCGCTACCAGTGCTTGGTTACTCGAAACGGAGCTAATCCAGGCAATTGTAATATCACGGTTGGTGGTAGAGAAGTTGTGGTTTCGGTGTTTTCGTCTCCAAGAATCACCGGACAACCCACCGCAGCGGAAGCATGTGTAGGTAGTACAGTAACAATGGCCGTTGCAGGGGATGGTTTCGATTTGAACTATCAGTGGTTCAAGAGTGGTGTAGCAATTCCCAACTCAAATACCAACGCGCTTGAACTTGCAAATCTTACCGCTGGAAGCGCTGGTAACTACTCAGTTCGAGTAACAGGTACCTGTGGTTTCTCTGTAACGAGCACTCCTGCCACACTTACTGTTGTTGTAAGGCCAAGGCTCGCAACATCGCCATTGAGCTCATCGCTACTTATCGGCCAAGCTTTGAATCTTAGCGTGTCGGGAACAGACATCACGTCGATCAAGTGGCTGAAGAACAATTCTGTCATCCCAGGCGCAACGAATCTGTCCTATTCCATTGCAAATGTTAGGACGACAGACGCCGGCGTATACAATGCGATCGTAACGAACTCTTGTGGTTCTGTGGTTACTGGTTCGGCAGTTATTGTCGTAACAGACCCATCTACACTTCTTCCTGAACTCACCCTGTCGCAACCGTCGATCGATGCTGGTGACGTACCCGCTGAATACAGTCGTACGGTAACGCTCACGAACTTCATCACGAACACGGGTCGCGCTCCACTCACAGTGACGGACATCGCCATTGAAAACGCGAACGGCACTGGCACATTCACGATCTCAACCGGTGGGTCAACACCATTTACGCTTGCCCCAGGTGAAATGCACTCTGTGGGTATCGTTTTTGCCGCAACGAGATCGGGCATGAGTACGGCAACAGTAATGGTGCGCTCAAACACACCTACAGGTCCTGCTGGCACAGCGATAACGGGTAATGGTGTTGTCCACTACGCGCTTCCCGTAACGCTCGCCTTTGGTAAGGTGATCTTGAACAACATGCTGCAGTCATGCGCAGACGTGGTGAACAACTCGTCGCTTCCGATTACGTTGGACCAAGCGCAGATTTCCGGTACGAACGCTTCCTTGTTCACGGTTGTCACGCCAATGCCAGTCACGATCGCGGCGGGTGCCACGAGTCAGGTCTGCATCAAGTTCAGTCCGCGCGCACTTGGTGACGCCTCGGCCATGGCGAAGATCATCTCTTCCAACGGCGGCAATAGCTCCTTTAACCTCACAGGCAATGGAGACGATCCAACGTCGGTGATCGAGGTTGCTGGGGCGTCTGAGCTCAATGCCTATCCGAACCCATCAACTGGTTCTGTGACATTTGCTGGGTCACTACTGCATACAGGCACCGAACTGACGATCTTGAATTCCATCGGATCTGCAGTAGCAACCTTCACTGTAAACGCGGATCAGCAAAGCATCCTCTGGAACGATGGTACTGCACAGAGCGGTTGCTATACGGCATTAGTTCGCTCAAATGGCACCCTTCGGTCGCTTCCGATCACCATCATCCGCTAAGAGCAACATTTCTTTCCAAAGGCGTGTCTTCCCATGGGAGACACGCCTTTTTTGTTGGCAGCCAACACACCTATCTTTGAGCCATGGAACCTTGGGTAATCATACTCCCCGCTGCAGGTAGTGGGGTTCGGTTTGGAGGAGACGTACCAAAGCAGTACCGGCACGTACACGGTATCTCGCTGATGTCGTATAGTGTCCGCACGGCACTATCGATGCCAGAGGTTGGATATGTGATCATTGCGATCAATCCTGAGCACCGTGCCATGTGCGATCACGCGCTCTCGTCCCAGAATGTTCAGAGCGACCGGGTTTTGATCGTTGACGGTGGCTCAGAGCGGCAACACAGTATCCATGCCGCCTTACAGCACCCTGTTATCTCTGATACTACTCTGGTGTTCGTGCACGATGCGGTACGGCCCTTCGCAACCTTCGACTTATATCGGAGGGTTGGACTTGCCGCGCTGCAGCACGGAGCGGCGATACCTGGGCTTCCTGTTCGGGACACGATCAAATCTGTGTTCGATGGAGGAGTCGTAGAGGCAACGCTTACAAGATCTTCGCTTCGAGCGGTTCAAACACCACAGTGCTTTCGTGCAAGTGTGCTACGACAAGCCTATGCCCAGGCGGCTGAACTAGGTCTCGCGGCTACAGACGATGCCTCGCTCGTAGAGGCACTCGGTATACCAGTGTTGTGTGTGGAGGGTGACGAACGGAACATTAAGGTCACAACACCACTAGATATGCTCATCGCAGAGGCGTTTTTGGCCGTTTGATGGTGTACGATCTACATTCTGTGCGAGAAAGTGTTCGTCATCTGTGTCATTGCGTGTATCTTTGCGCCCGTTTCAATATTTCCGTACAACAACAAACTATTTCACGGAGCAGACATGTTTTGGACGCCTGAACTTGCAAAATGGCTCGAGGACGCACCGTGGCCAGCAACCAAGGAAGAGTTGATCGACTATTCGAACAGAACTGGTGCACCCTTGCAGGTGATCGACAATCTGTCGGAACTCGACGATTCTACAGAAGACCAATCGTATGAGGGTATTGAGGATATTTGGCCCGAATACGAGGCGGCATCAGACGACATCTTCTTCAATGAGGATGATGATGTGATGAACGACTATTGATCCGTTCGGGAAAAGAACACAACAGATGCATTGCCTCCATAGACCATGTGTTGTCTTCCTATTCCTTTTTGGATTGGGTGTGGCTCAGTGTCTGGCACAACAATCGGAAACCGGAAGAACGCCAAATAACGACGACATTCGTAGGGCCTATATCGGCGAGTTGCAAAGTGTTCGGTTCGTGGGATGTTCTCTTACAAAAACAGACCAACTGCTGGGTGTGATTCAGTCGCGAGCGAGCGAGCTGAGTTTCACACGTCAGCTGTCGAGGTACTACCTCACAAATCTGTATCGCAATCCAGCAACACCGAAGGTGGTACTTGAGCGACTCGATTCGGTTCAGCGAGAAGTGCGAAAGGAGTTGCGCTACTATAACCAGCGAACAGCGGAGTCGGACAGCTCAGAGCTCATGGCATACTTGAATCAGAATGGGTTTCACACTGCCACGGTCTCATACGACTTCGGCTATGATTCGGCGTCTAAGAGGAACATACTCACGTTTGTGATCGACGAGGGTAAACGCGCATCCATCGACACCGTTATCTACCTTGGACTGGAGCCGCTCGTTCCAGACGTTTATACGTCTGTGACCGAGCATTTCACTCCAAAGAACACTCCATACTCCGAACATCAGTTCGAGCTAGATACTCGTGCAATGCTTGATGTGATGAAGAACAATGGCTACTTCAAGTCTCGAATAGTACGAACGGTAGTTGGCTCAGATCTGTCTCGCACACACGACACGATTGTGGTGCTATTCGATGTCGGAAATCGGTTTCGCATCGGAAATGTTGTGTTCTTTGAGAACCTCAATGGTTATCCCAGCGTGAATGAGTCTATCCGTCGTAGTCAGTTGGAGTTTAGTGTTGGAGAGTGGTATAGCGCTGAAAATATCCAGAAAACACGGGCGAACTTACTGTCGCTTGGCACGTTCGATGTTGTAACGATAGACACACTTGCTTACGATTCCACGCGACCGGACCTTCCACGAAGTACAGACAGCCTGTTATCGTTACTGGTGTTCACCAAGAACGCCAAAGTATACGATGTTGGTTTTGACGTCATGGTCTATCAAACGGCCATAGACAACTTTGTGAACCTCGGGGTTGGTGCCACAGCATTGTATCGCAATACATTTCATGGCGCGCAGGCAACGTCGGCAACAGCTCAATACGTGATCCAAGATGTGAGTAGCTTGCTTCAAGGCAGACCAATTCAAACAGAGGCAATTGCGAGCGTAACGGAAACGTGGCCTTATGTGGGTAAGGTGTTTGGTCAGCGTGCTAGCTTTTCGATTCGTGCGATGTATTCACTGCGTCGATTGATCGATCCGTTTCGTCTCGAATCTTCAGGTTTAAAGTTTGCACTGCCTGTTGCTCTCAACAAATTCACTTACTTCAATGGGTATGAATTGTCGTTGGGTGTTGAACGGCAAATTCCCGTCGACTATGCATCCTCGCTCACCGATGCTCTCTCAAACGCGCAAAACCGTGATGATACACTTGCCGTGTTTCAGACCATTCAACAGTTCGCGGCGCTCGACTCCTATTTGCAGAGTACGGGTAATCTGTTAACCGGAATATTTCCGGGTGTTTCCATTCGTGGAGAACATCGCGACAATCCTGTGAACCCTCAGACGGGAACGTTCTCGAACATTGCGTTGGAAGTGGGTTTTGGAGCCGGCGAGTTTGCACGTGTGCAGTTTTACAATACTGCATATGCAAAGGTGAAAGACAGAATGATCCTTGCGACGAAGGTGCGACTCGGACACATTCTCGTGTTCAACCAAAACAATCTTTATGTTCCAATTGAGCGTCAGTTCTTTTCTGGTGGTTCTTCGAGCATTCGGTCGTTCCAGTCGCGCGCACTCCACGGTCCGGTGTCTGGTGTGTTTCGCGATTCGTCCACGGGCAAGATCGGTGAGGACTACTATACGTCCAATCTCGTTGGTAGTGGAACATTGGTTGAGCTGGGGGTTGAACTGCGGTGGACGTTCGCTAAACCGGATGATGTGAACGAGACGTGGGCATCCTTTGTCGAGCGAAGTGGTATCACATTTTTTTGTGATATTGGAAACAGCTTTAACCGTCTTGCCACACCGTTGTATGGAACACTCACGTTGAATGAATTGGTAACAGGGTCTGTTGTGGCGGCCGGACTTGGATATCGATTCGATACTCCTGTTGGCCCATTCCGCATCGATTATGCAACAAGTATCTACGACCCGCTTCGCACCACGGGAAAGTTTATGTTCGGCGGTAGAGAAAACGTCATGGGCTTCAGTAATTGGCAGTTTAGCATCGGTCTGGGTCACGCATTCTGACCCCTTAGTGCAGTATCTTTCCGATGATGGCGTCTTGAATATCCGCCAACTGCGCGTGCGCAAGCAAGGCAAGAATTCCGTCTGTAACCATGTGTTGATGATACGTACCGTCGATTCCCTCTTTCTTGAGATCGTCCATCATGTACGGTGCCTCTCCACCACTCATCACCACGGGAACTTTCACATTCTGAAACTGCGTAGCAATGAAACTACGAACAGCATGTGCAATTCCGCCAGATACTGATGCACTCACACCTGCCATTAAACTTTGCTGGGTATTCACCCCAATGTTCTCTTGGGCTGGTTGGAATTTCAACTCCGGAATTGCGGCTGTTTGTTTCGAAAGACCAAATAACTGCGTCGATAGCCCTGCGAAGATCACGCCACCAAGAAATACATGGTCGCTCGAAACAGCATTCACGGTAACCGCAGTTCCGCAATCAACCGTGATCATCGGTGGCTTTACTTTCGTCATCGCCCCAATGCTTCCAAGCAACCGATCAATTCCGGCATTTTCTACAGCTCCGAAATTTAGCTGCTTCTCGTTTCGCATGAGCAGAATGTGCGCGTTCAACACCATGTGCCCTGGACAACGTTGCAACACTTTCACAATGGCCGTTGTTTGTTTCGGATTCACACTCGATAGCCCGATCAAATACCGCTGCGTAGTATGATCGCGGAAGTGATGCTGTACGTTTTTCTTCCAGTCTTTGTCGTACGGAAATGATAAGAACACATCGTCATGATGGATCTTTACTCGACTATTACCAACATCGATACCGCAAATGCCGTATTCGACGTTATTCATGTTGATCTTGGTATCGTACACTGTCGCCATCGCTGATGATCCGTTCTTGTTGTGTCACATCTTCTCGAACGACCAATCGTCCATCCGACAATATGCGTTGAACTGTCCATTTCCCATCTACACCCACTACGGAAACATGGTTCCCAATCACATCCAGTTCTTCTACCCAAACTCTGTGCACGTCTATCCACGCCGTTTCTAACATCAATTGGAACCCTTGTTTCAGGAGATCAAGCATCGCCGTTTGCTGCGCCGTAACGCCAAGCAAAAGTAGCGATGTACAAGGCTGTTCGATGGTCTCGTTGAACACCTCTTGATCCACATTCACCCCAATGCCCACTATTGTACCTATACAACGCGAACCGTGAAACTCGTGCTCGACTAATACACCAGATATTTTTGCCCATCCAGAGCCCGTCCACGCCTGGACGTCGTTGGGATACTTCAGCCGAAACCGAATGCTCGGTGCAGTTGTTCGGAGGGTGTAGAGCGTGGCAAGTGCTCCTCGGGACATGTAGGCAGATAGATCATCGGCAACAAGAACGTTGCTGTGCGTGAGACCAAATGAACAGTAGATGTTTGCTCCATGGTCTCCATGCCATGACTTTCCTTTCCTCCCTCGCCCAGATGTCTGGTTCGTCGCACTCACAAACACGAAGGGATACGTGCGCAGCAATTCCTTTGCATAGTCGCTTGTACTACTCACGCTGGGAAGGTGAAACTCGATTGGTCCAATCATAACATCCATCAAGGTATTGCGATGATCTAGCAAAAACCGCACCAATTAGTACCGTCCAGCTGTTGTAGATTTGTTGCCATGTCCGAAGCAATCTCTTTCGATACCATTTGTGCAGTTGCCACGCCTACAGGTACTGCGGGGTTGAGCGTGATCCGAATTTCGGGCGCGCGTACAATCGCTGCGGTCAGTGTGTTGTTCTCTACGTCTGTAGACCTAGACGTGGTTCCATCTCATACGATCCATTATGGATGGTGGAAGGGTGGTAATGGCGTAATCGATTCGGTAACGTGCTCTCTGTACCGTGCACCGAATTCCTACACGGGCGAAGATGTTGTCGAGATTGGATGTCATGGAGGCCTCCATGTTGTGGATCAAGTGATCTCATCACTTATCGACAAGGGTGTTCGACTTGCAGAGCCAGGTGAATTCACGAAGCGCGCCTTCCTGAACCATAAACTTGACCTTACCCAAGTAGAGGCTGTTGCAGACCTAATCGCATCCCAGTCGAGAGTTGGCGCACAGACAGCTGCACGTCAGCTTGCAGGCGGATTTACGAAGCGCCTTGCCACCCTTCGAACCGAGCTTCTCGATGTGTGTGGGCTGATGGAGCTTGAGTTAGATTTTTCTGAAGAAGATGTTGAGTTCGTTAACAAAGTACAGCTCGCAGAGAGCTTGCGAGTCACACGAGACTATGCCCGTTCGTTGGCGGATTCGGCGAGCTCTGCCGAGTTGCTTCGTTCCGGCTTCTTTTGTGCCGTTGTGGGATATCCCAACGCTGGAAAGAGTTCTTTGTTCAATGCCCTACTATCGAGGACTAGAGCCATTGTCAGCGATATTGCTGGGACCACGCGAGACTACCTGGAAGAGACAATTTTCGTAGATGGCTTTGCGATCCATCTTTACGACACAGCAGGTTTACGAGAAACAGCCGACAGCATTGAACTGCAGGGCATCCGTCTCACAACGTCGTTGATGGAGCAAAGTGATTTGGTGTTGGTGGTGAACGACATCACCGAGGGATCGGGGCATTCCGACGCACTCTGCGCAGACTTGAGATCGAGGTTTTCTGCGGTTGACGTTGTTTTGGTTCAGAACAAGATCGACGGTGTTGGCTTGGTGCCTCAGAACAATGCCCACATGGTTCACTGCTCTGCCCTTTCAGGCGCAGGTGTGGCAGATCTTCGAAGCCTTCTTTCACGACGTGTAGCGGACAGTACATCGGCTATCTCAGACGTTCTCGTGAATGCCCGTCAAGCGTCTCTTCTGCGTTCGGCTGTGGATTGCCTCACTCAGGCTATCGATGGTCTCGAGCGACGCATCTCCAATGAATACGTCACCGTAGATATTCGGGGTGCCCTGCGGGCACTTGGTGATATCACAGGCGAAACATGGAATGTAGATGTGTTGGACACGATCTTTTCGCGGTTTTGTATCGGCAAGTAGAGTACGGTTCGGAGCCTTCAAATTTCGTACATTCATAACCTATGCAATCTGGAATCACCATTCGACCGTTGGAAGAGGCTGACTTCACCGGCTTTCTTGAAATTCAACGCATTGCACTCGCCAACTCCCCCGACGTATTCGGGTCTGACTATGAATGGTTCAACTCTATTTCGATCCTATCGAAAGAGCAGAGATATGAGAAGTATCTGAACTATCCCTATTCGTTTCTTTTGGGAGCTGTTCGTGAAGATGGTGCTGTAGTCGGAATGGTCGGATATTCAAGTGATCCCGTGCTTTCAAAGACCCGTCACAAATGCCGCACATGGGGTTTGTTTGTTACGAATGAATACAGAGGTCAAGGAGTAGCGAAACGCCTTCTGGAGTCGATTCTGGAGATAGCAAGGGACATCGTTGGTTGCGAGCAGATTCAATTGTCCGTTTCTACCCAAAATGAAGCGTCATACCAACTGTACCTCCGTCACGGTTTCAATGTCTACGGTACAGAGGTTCATGCCATGAAGATCGGAGACGAATACGTGGATGAGTATCTCATGGTAAAATTCCTGCGCTGATGAACGTTTCACGTGGAACTATTCTAGAGATTCATGCAACGATTATTTGACGTAATAGTGGTCGGTGGTGGTCATGCCGGCATAGAGGCTGCTGTAGCTTGCGCTACTATGGGCATGCGCACGGCTCTGCTCTCTATGGATTCCAGAACAATTGGTCGTCTTTCCTGCAATCCAAGTATTGGCGGGAGTGCCAAGGGACACCTTGCGAAAGAGATTGACGCTCTAGGTGGCGTCATGCCGAGGATAGCAGACGCGTCTGGCCTTCAATTCAAGACTTTAAATAAGAGCAAAGGACCAGCTGTTTGGTCACCCAGATCTCAAAACGACAAAGACCTCTACCCCACATTTGCGCAGAGCGTCGTCCTTCAAACAATCGGCCTTGCAGTTGTATCTGAGACAGCTACAGAAATCTTGGTTTCCGGTAGCACCGTGCGCGGCATTCGAACTGCTTCCAATGAAGAGATACTGGCAAAGGCCGTTATCCTTTGCTCAGGCACGTTTTTGAATGCTGTTATGTGGACGGGAATGGGGTCTACGAAGGGTGGAAGGGTGGGAGAGGAGTCAGCCGATCTTATCTCAGATCTTCTGACATCACATGGACTCACAAAAGGACGCTTAAAAACAGGAACTCCTCCTCGCGTCTCCAAGGGTTCGTTGGATCTTTCTAGGCTCGCTGTACACAACGGAGATGAGTCTCCGATTCCCTTCTCACATAGAACCTCGCTGGTCAAAAATACTCTTGCCTGTTGGGGTTCTACGACTAGTGAACATACCCACGAAGTGATACGGGATGGTTTCGACAGATCGCCCATGTTTACAGGTCTAATCAAGGGTGCTGGCCCCCGATATTGCCCTTCTATAGAAGACAAGGTTGCTCGATTTAATGAGCGACCGAGTCACCCCATTGTTCTTGAACCAGAAGGGCTCTATACGGATTCTGTGTATGTAAACGGCTTTTCAACGAGTTTGCCACCTGATATACAAGAAAAGGGCCTGAAAACCATCTCTGGACTCAAAAATGTCAAGATTCAAAAGTATGGCTATGCAGTCGAATACGACTTCTTCTTTCCCTACCAGCTTCATTTTACCCTAGAAACCAAGGCCGTATCTGGCTTGTACTTTGCAGGTCAAATAAATGGAACGTCCGGGTATGAAGAGGCTGCCTCCCAAGGCCTTGTCGCTGGAATTAATGCTGCGCTCAGAATTCAGGGTAGAGATCCATTTGTCCTCAAACGATCTGAGGCATATATCGGAGTGATGATAGACGACCTTGTCAACAAGAACACCGAAGAGCCATACCGGATTTTCACGTCTTTGGCTGAATACCGGCTGCTTCTTCGTGTGGATACGGTGTACGATCGATTATTCCCGTATGGAAGATCATTTGGCTTGGTCTCCGATGCTTCGTATAAGCGATTTGAACATGGGGGATCACTGCGTGAGATGACTCTCAAGCATGTAGACGCAAGCAAGCTTACCCCAGCATGCGTCAACCCAATGCTCGCTAAACTCGACGAAGACCCAATCACAGAGTCAACCTGCATCCGACAGATTGCAAAGCGTCCTACAACAGACCTTCGAAGACTTCTTGAGCTCTCTTCTTTCGACCTTCTCTCGGTAGTCGATGAGCACCCAACCATCGTGGCTCAGACTCTGCACGAGATACGATATGAGGGGTACATCCAGAAGCAACTCCGTGAAGTAGAACGGTTTGCGGATAATGAGAAGAAGCTGATTCCACCGAATTTTGAATTCAACATCGTCCCGTCCCTCTCCACAGAGGCTCGTGAAAAGCTAAACATGATCAAACCTGGATCTCTTGGTCAAGCTTCTCGAATACCAGGTGTATCTGCTTCTGACATCTCTGTTCTCTCATTATTCTTGAAATAGTTCCACGTGAAACAAATTTTAATTTTTATATAAAATTTTATGATTTCTGTTATCATAATTACATTTAATGAATCAGATCGTATAGAGAGCACTCTTCGATCACTTTCGTGGTGCAAGGACGTTGTCGTTGTGGATAGCGGGAGTACAGATGAAACTCAGGTTATCGCAGAGAAAATGGGGGCTCGGGTTGTGTACCGGCAATTCAGTGGTTATGGGGAACAGAAGCAGTTTGCATGTTCACTGGCAAAGCATCCATGGATACTCTCTATCGACGCGGATGAAGTGCTATCTGAAAAACTTTCCATAGAGATTCAGTGTGCTATCACAACAGAATCTTTTTCAGCTTATAGGATTCCACGACGCTTTCGATTCTTGGGTAGGACTTTCACGCACGGGAGGTCAAGTGTAGACTACCCTACTAGACTATTCCGGCGCGACCATGGTGGATTCGATTCGGCTATTGTTCACGAATCTGTAGTTGTTACGGGGGCAATCTCGAGACTACAAGGAGAAATGCTGCATGACAGCTATCGCAACCTCCATCACTACTTTGAGAAATTCAACGATTACACGACTAAAGCAGCAGAACAGATGATAAGCAAAGGTGTCCATAGATCACTTGTGGTCACAATTGTATCCTTGCCATTATACTTCATCAAACACTACATCATAGGCGGACACATCCTTAACGGCCGAGAAGGTTTACTCTGGTCGCTACTCTCATCCTGGTACCCTGTGGTGAAGGTCGCGAAAGCCAGAACGGGAATGAAGTCTAAAACAAGTCGCTGAGCCGTTTTGGTTATTTTGTGTCTCAACAAACCTGAGGCCAATAAAAATGCTCGAGATAAAATTCATCCGCGAGAACGTAGAACTCGTCAAACAAAACTGTACAAATAAAAACGATAGATCAGATATTGATGCGCTGGTGGCACTAGATATTCGCCGCCGTGCCACCATACAAGAAGTGGAAGACCTTAAAGCACAAAGAAATAGCGTTTCGAACGAGATTGCATTGCTGAAGAAACAAGGCGCCGACACAACAGAACTTATCGATAAGATGAGAATCGTATCTGACTCCATCAAAGACGACGACGACGATCTTCGTGAAACTGAGGAAAAGATCGAATACCATATCCTACGTATTCCAAACATGGCGCATCCGAGCGTACCAATTGGGAAAGATGCAGAAGACAATGTAGAGGTTCGACGCGATGGCACCCAACTTGAACGATCCTTCAGGAAGGACCACATCACGATCTCCAAGGAACTAGGTGTTCTTGACTTTGAACGAGGAGCAAAAGTGACGGGATCTGGATTCGGATTCTACATCGGTAAAGGGGCAAAACTTGAACGATCCCTTATCAACTTTTTTTTAGACGTTAACACCGATATTCACGGTTTCGAAGAGATCATGACGCCTTTTGTTGTGAACGCAGCATCGCTTCGTGGAACAGGTCAACTCCCTAAGAGTGAAGAAGACATGTACCACATCGGCAAGGATGAACTCTATTTGATCCCAACGGCCGAAGTGCCAATCACGAACTTCTATCGTGACGATATGCTGAATACAAATGATCTCCCGATCAAGTTCGCTGGCTACTCCGCTTGTTTCCGCCGTGAGGCAGGAAGCTATGGAAAGGATACACGGGGCTTTCTTCGAGTCCACCAATTCAACAAAGTGGAACTCGTAAAGTTCGTCACTGCCGAGTCTTCATACGATGAACTTGAACTTCTTGTTGGCAACGTAGAATACATTCTTCGTGCACTTGGATTCACCTATCGCGTTCTTCTACTCTGCACAGGAGACATGACGTTCGGTGGTTCAAAAACCTACGATCTCGAAGTATGGTCACCCTATGAACAAAAATGGCTCGAAGTATCCAGTTGCACTAACTTTGAGTCGTATCAAGCTCGTCGCTCGAACATCCGTCATAAAGACGGGAAAGGTTCAAAGCCAGATTTCGTTCACACGTTGAACGGAAGTGGATTAGCTACATCGAGAATTATGGTGGCACTTCTGGAACAGTATCAAACGGAAGACGGACATATTACTATTCCTGAGGTCCTACGTCCGTACTGCGGATTCGATCGTATCTGATCGCACTTGATCAACAGTTGCAACTTCAACAAAACGGATGGAGTACACAAACGCCATCCGTTTTTCACATTCACACTCTCTTCAACTTCTTCTTTATTAGGTTTATAGAATAGTAGTAACTGTAGTGATGTGGAAAGTGTGGATAGATACCATTTTACAAAGTTTTAACACTCTAACACCTTGGCATACTTCACTCTTACCATCCTCAAAGATTTCCACCTGGAAATGTGTAGAACAATGTGAATTGCAAACCTACCACTGCATACTTCTCTGAGAATTTCACTTGACAAGTTCAACGCCACACATATTCACACAACTATACAGCAACTACTAACAAGCGGTATTCACATTTGTGGATGTTTCCGTGTGAAAGCAAGACTTGCATTGTTATGAATTGCTAACGTCATTCAATAACGTTAGTTACACACGAGCAATCCCGTGCACAACTTGTGAACACTAGAACATTGTGGAGGTGATGTACGCTTCGCAAAGATCGATCGTTGCTTGAATACCTTTCACGTGCGTGCGCTCCATTCCATGTGAGGCATGAACACCCGGACCTATCAACGCAACGCGAACGTCTACACCAGCACGCCACGCTGCGGTTCCATCTGAAGAATAAAATGGGTACACATCTACAACGTGGGGGATATCATTCGCCTCTGCGAGCTCTGTAAGAGACGTCCGAAAGCCATAGTCGTACGGACCTCCAGAATCCTTCGCGCAGATTGAGCATGCCGTCTCCTTCCCTTCCACCGTTTCCCCTACCACACCCATGTCGATAACAAGGAGGTCTTGCACCGTGGGCGCCCAACCTGCAGCTCCGCCATGCCCTACCTCTTCATACGTGCTAAAGAACAATTCGACAGGAACAGATGTGCCGGACGCTGCATAACGTCGTGCAAGCTCCAGGAGCACATAGCATCCTGCTTTATTATCGAGAAAATGACTTTTGATAAAGCCGCTCGGAAGCTCCTGATATCGAGTATCGAAACAAATGAAATCACCAACTCGAATTCCAAGCGCAAGCACGTCGGCCGCCGTGTTCACCAATTCATCGATGCGGACGTGCATAGAGTCTGCCGTGCGCTCGGCCTTTGAGGCCTGATTGTTGGCGTGGACAGAAGGATTGTTCAACAGCAGCGTTGCTGTGACGATTCGATCTTTGGTAGTGTGAATTCGCACATAGGCACCTTCGAATGTCGGTAATAGAGGCCCTCCAAGCACCGAGAACTTGAGCGTACCATTCGAATTGATGCCAGAGACAATTGCCCCAAGCGTGTCGGTATGAGCTGCAATTGCGAGCGTCGGGTTGGGCCCCAAAGTACAGGTAACAGCACCTTTTACGGTTTGTTTCGGGTGCAGACCGAACCCTTCGAGCGTGGATACGATGTAGTCCGTTGCGTGATGCGTGAAGCCCGATGGTGAATCGATGGCGAGGAGCTCTTGGAGCAAATGAAGTGTTTCCATGGGTCAAAACTACGAATTGCGATATCTTTGACTTCTATGCCTACCATAACCATCAAAGAGCAGACGCTCACCAACGGCCTTCGCGTGATCGCCGCACCAGATCACGCTGCCCCAAATGTTACGGTCACCGTGATGTATCGCGTGGGGTCGCACGACGAGCATCGGGGGAAGACCGGGCTCGCCCACTTGTTCGAACACTTGATGTTCGACAACACCTCGAGTGGTGTAGACAAGCAGTACGACCTCTATTGCACAAAGGCTGGTGGATCGAACAATGCCTACACAACGTTCGATTACACCACCTACTACATCAACCTCCCTTCCAATCAGGCGCCACTCGGTTTCTGGCTGGAAGCCGAACGCATGCGAGGCTTTATGATCTCCGATCATGCGCTGGAAACACAACGCAAAGTGGTGATTGAGGAGATCAAGCAGAATGTCGAAAATCAACCGTATGGGAAATGGCGGCAAGGCATGGAGGAGACGGCATACGAGCCAAGGAGCCCGTACTCTTGGGAAGTGTATGGCTCGCCCGACGATGTAGCGGGTGTACTGATGGATGATGCTCATGCATTCTTCTCTCGCTACTACCGACCAACGAACGCCGTATTGACCGTAGCGGGTGATATCGAACCAGAGCGAGTGTTTGCTTTAGCAGAAGAGCATTTTGGCGCCATTTCATCTGGAGAACCGATCACAGATCGAACAACGTTTGATGATTCAATGTGTCGATTCGGAGCGCAACAAGTGATCAAGGACGATGTGACGCTTCCCGCGATCTATGTGAGTTTTCATATGCCAGGCATGCTCGACGAAACGAACTATGCTGCAGAGATAGCCGCCTATATTCTTGGTAGCGGTCGAAGTTCTGCGTTGTACAAATATCTAGTCAAGGAAAAGCAAATAGCCTCGTCGGTTGGTGCCTACTTTGACAAGCGCCACCACGCATCACTTCTCACATTTTATGTGTTTGCTTCGAACGAAGACGTAACACCAGATCAGATGGCATTGGAACTGCTCTCTTGCATTCGTTCCGTGGTGGTAGACGACGTCACCTTTGTGAAGGCCGTGAACAAGGCGCGAATGTCGCTGGCATACGACTTACAAAAGAACGAGGGAGTTGCTGATAGTATTAGCTATCACACGCTCTTCTACAACCAGCCGCAGATGGTGAACACGCTTATGGACAAGTACACTGTCCAGACAAAGGAAGTTGTGCAATCGATGATCGATGCTTGCACATCGGAATCGAGATGGGCTCGCGTAGACATTGTACCTCACGAGCGATCAGAGACTGCGTAATCGCCGCGCTGCTTCCTCGAGTGTCTCATCGCGCTTCGCAAAACAAAACCTCAGAACTCCATCACCTTGGCCATCCGATGTGAAGGGTGAAAGTGGGATCGATGCAACACCGATCTCCATTGTAAGGCGCACAGCTAGGTCTGTATCTGCTTCCCGTGAGAATGACTCGTAGCCCAACAGTTGGAAATACGAACCATCGCATGGCATGATATCCCACGAAGAACCACTCAGAAGCGAGCGGAATAGATCGCGCTTTCGCTGAAAGAACGCGGTCACGCTTGTATATGATGTTGGATCGCTCATGTAGGAAGCAAGTGCAACCTGCGTTGGCGTGTGTACGCTGAAGGCCAAGAACTGGTGGATCTTGCGAAACTCCGACATGAGTGATGCCGGACCAACGCAGCAGCCAACCTTCCATCCCGTTGCGTGATACGTCTTCCCAAACGACGTTACTACGAGCGTGCGTTCTCGTAGCCCATCTTGCTGAGCCAAGCATTCGGGGACAAGACCATCAAAACAAACGTGGTCATACACCTCGTCGCTGAGAAGAACGATGCGTGTGTGAGCCACGACGGACGCAAGCATCGTACGATCTTCTGAACACCATACTGTACCCGTAGGATTATGTGGTGTGTTCACAATGATCATGACGGTTCGATCTGTGATAAGCGAACGAACAACATCCCAATCTGGACGATAGGAAGGTGCCATAAGGCGGCAAGGAATCGGAATACCACCATTCGCTCGAATAGCGGGAGCGTACGAGTCGTACGCTGGCTCGAAAATCACCACTTCATCTCCGGCCTGCACTACAGCTGCTATTGCAGAGTACAGCGCTGCTGTACCACCAGGTGTAATCGTGATCTCTGTGGCGGGATCGTAGACGAGCCCGTACAGGTTGTGGTACTTCGTTGCTACCGCTTCGCGTAAAAAAAGAACGCCCGGCATCGGAGCGTACTGATTATGTCCGTCGTACAAAGCACGAGAAACAAGATCAAGCAGCTCCGATGCGGGCGAAAAATCCGGAAACCCCTGTGCAAGATTGATGGCCTTCTGCTCATGAGCCAGTGCGGTCATGACGGAGAAGATCGACGTTCCTACGTCAGGGAGTTTCGATGAGATCATAGAAGAAGTCGAACGTTCTTTGCTACTTGCTCACCCTTGTCGTTGTACCCAATGTTGAAGTCGACGTGATCCCCAATGCGAAGATCTTCGAACTCTGCTTCAATAAGGTCTGAAAGGTGGAAGAATAAATTATTCGGCGGGTATTTGATAAAACCATACCCAGACTTAAGGCTCAACACAATGCTGTCGAAGCGTTCTTCGCCAACTTCGGTATCGGTTGGCCCACTGGCATCGCCTTCTTCAGCGTCTTGCGTCATTGGCATTGGCATTGGCATCGGCATAGCCGTAGAATACGACACTTGACGCATCGGACGCTCTTCTTTGTGAACGAAGAGGTTATTCGTGATCACGTCATTCTTTCGAACACGACTTTCAATAAGGTCATGCATGGCGATCGGATAGGTTACTTCTTCCAACAATTCCTGCGAAGTACGAGTAACAATGTGCTTGCCTTCGTTATCCGTGAACTCAAAATCCCACGATAACAACATTACCTTCGCACCAGTAGTGTTCAGCTTACGAACGAGGGGTACGTAGTCGCTGTCAGATGTAAGAAGTACAACAACATCAAACTCCTTCAAGAGCGTGAGTTCATACGCTTCGAGAGCGAACCATACATCGATTCCCTTCTCTTCACGCTTTCCATTGTTGTTTCGCATTGGAAGGTAATGGGTGATCACGCCTTCCCACATGAGAATGTCGTCGAACACGCGTTCGTAGAAGAGCATGTTCCCGCGCTGACTTGCTTCTTGCGCTGGAATACGACCACGGAAAAAATGTGCATCGACGATCTGACTGGATCGTACGTCGATGCCTTCTTCCTCCGCCACTTGATGGCGAATGAATTCATGGAGACCAGCGATGCTGATCCTGCTACTGCGCGCGTGGTTGTATGCGTAGTAGTTGCTGACGTGGAGGAAGTAGTTGCCGTCGTAAAAGACACCTATCCTCGTTAGCCGGTTGGCCGAGCGTATTGGCATTAAGGGTACCGTAATACTTGTATAAAAAACGTTCCGTTAGCAAAGATACACGAGTCCGTCAAACACCATCACATGAACAGCTCAATTCTCACTTATAGCCTCTACCGCCGATCACTAACGCGTTGCACCGGCCTTCGTCAGTACTTCTATGCAGTAACTGCGTTTGAATTCCTTCGCATATTCGAGTGCCGTCTTTCCTGTGTAGTCCATAAGGGTAAGATCTGGCTTATGATGGATCAACAATTGCAACATTTCGTCTTCACCTAAGACGCACAACAACATTGCTGGAGTCCTACCCTGAAGGTCGCGCGTATCCGTTTTCGCGCCCTTTTCCAGCAGTTCCATCATAACGTTCAAATGCCGATTACCACAGGCGATCATGAGCGGGGAATTTCCTTTAGCATCCTTGACCTCGAGACTGGCTCCAGCATCGCACAGTGCCGTAACAGGTTCATTGACACCCTTTTCCGCAGCGATCATAAGAGGCGTTCGCGCCTTGCGGTCAAAGACATTCACATCGGCTTTTGCACTGATCAACCGAGTAACAACAACTGATCGAGAATTGAACACCGCCCCTAGCAATGCCGTCATACCATTCGCTGATTTCAGATTCACATCGGCGCCAGCTGCAAGGAGCACTTCCACCATAGCCGAGTCGCCCGCTACTGAGGCCACCATCAGAGCCGTGAGACCCTCGGCGTCTTGCTCATTAACATTCGGTGCCTTTTTCTTGGACGAAAGGAGTTTCTGCACGTTATTCACGTCGCCGCTTTTCGCAGCATCGACAAGACCTTGTGCCGAGACGAGCAACGGGCCTGAGCAAAGGATCAGACCCGCCAATAGAAATACGACAATTCTCATAGTACCGTTCTGAAGTTAGAATCCTTGCTTCTGGATGAAGATACCCTGATCGACCTTCGCAAAGAACTCCTGATAGAATTTTTGATCATCGATCACGTAGACGTCCATTGGCTGCCCTTGATTGTCAAGGACCCTAGCCTGGAAGTTCGCGCGAACCTTGCAACGCCTTCCAAGTTCGCTAACATTGATGCTGGCTTCGACTTGCTTGAATTTACTGTACCGCGGCGGAGAGTTGTTATTGGTGTTTGACCGATTTCTGTTGCTCGAGCCCCTGAACACGGTCTCGAAGATCTTACCCCAATAGTCGTCGCTTGCACTCGAACCCGTCCCAGCAGACGAGCTACCCAGATCGATCTCTTTGGTTGCTGTGATTAGGCCAAGGTCCATCACAGCATTCTTTACTACGAAGCCATCGTCTTGAAGAACATTCAGCATGGCCTTCATCACCAATTTCACGTCGTTCGTATCAAACTCTCGAGTTTGATACTCTCGGATCTGCAATTGTGTTTTTGGAGGCGGAGTTGTAGGCGGCCGGTTGATGATGGTACACGATGCCAACATCAAGGCACCAAGCACCGCCGTGAGAACGATTCGGATCATGTGACTGTGCTTTCGTTAGAACTTACTCTGACGGTAGGAATAGGAGGCAACGCGACCCTTGTCGTCGTACTTGATCACAACCGTGAGCGTGCGTTGTGTAGTGCTTGCCGCACCAGACTGATTCGAGAACCCGCCAAGAATGAGAAAGAGCGAGTTCTGGCTAGACGAGTACGATGCCTCTGTGGCAATCTTATCGTACACCCAGGTCTCGTTCTCATTCTCGTCCTTTGTGACGATGTTCGGCGATCCTAATGCCTCTGCTACCTCTGCTCCCGACATACCCTTTCGGATCTCCTTCTGCACAATACCGACGGTGACGTTGCGCTCCTGCGTCGAATGCAGGTCGTTTTGATTGCCTTGAACAGACTTACACCCTACAGCAAGGAATGCAGCGGCAACAAGGGTGGAAAGGACAATGGTTGTAGGTTTCATGATATGTACCAACGTGAAATGTTCAAACTAGAATTGTGCTACAATACCAACACTGAAGTGAATGATGTTGGATGGATTGATGGTTGATTGATATTGCTCGTATCCACCATTGTCGAGAACGCGATATCGTGTAACAGTAGTAGAACCACCCCACAAGTATCGCATTCGCATGTCTAAAAGAATTCGATTGACTGAATTTGGGAGCGTAACGATCTCTGCTAGCTTCACACCGAGTCCGGCACCAACTCCGTACTTGAGGTCACCATCGGTAGAATGCTTGGATTCCGTTCTCTCAGAACCGGAGTGCTTTGCCGAAATGGTGTAGGATGATGAAGTAATGGCCACGCCCACAACACCTTCTGCATACGGATACAACCAATTCGCAATGTTTGGTTGAACGCGAACTGCAAGCGTGAGTGGCATGTTCAGTACCTGCGAGTCGTAGTCTACAGTATCCGTGAATCCAGAAGGAGATGTCAGAAGTCTCTGCACATGATCTCCACCACTAAACAGCATTCCAAACTCTCCGACGATGGCCACAGGCACGGGGTCGAAATAATACCCCGCGTTGAGATCGAAGCCATACCCCATGCTCGGAAGACCCAGCTTCGTTAACGAATCTCGATAGGAACCCTGCGGGTTGCCAACCAAAACGTGAAGTCCGGCAAACCAATTGAGCTTCTGCTTTGCGGCATTCTCGAGCAGTTCTTGATCGGTAGGTGGATTGGTTTGCGCCTGGAGGATCGAAGATCCGGCCATAACGATTGCCATAGCGAGAAGTGTTGATATCCGTTTCATGAGAGCAAAACTGCCGAATTTTTGAGTATTTCCGAAAAGGTACATCAGTACGCGCGTGACGCACAATGGTTACGCAGACGTCCAGGAACGACCATCTCGTGTCATCAATTGCATATAACGTGATCGCAACTGGGAGTACAAGCAATCTCTACGGAGCTTTGCAAAACACTCACACCGCCACCGGGGGGAAACGATGATGAGTCGACGCACAATGATCAAGCACCTGACAGCAGCAGGTATATGCGCAGCGACGGGCGCCTTTCCAGAAGGATCGTGCCATGCCGCCTTGCCACCTTCCTACATTCCAGATCTTTCGCAAGTGAATGGTTACGGATTGTGGTCGTGCTGGATTGGACACTCTACGGTGCTGATCAACTTCTTCGGAACGTGGATCCTCACAGATCCTCTGCTGTTCGATGCCTATGGCGTGAACATTCTTGGTCTTACGATTGGACCGCGCCGAATTCACGACCCTGCCTTGCTCTTGAACGAGATTCCCACTCCGGATCTAATCCTCTTGTCGCACGCACATCTGGATCACATGGATAGGCGCACGCTCAATGCACTGGCCGAGCGAACTCCAAACGAGATCGACGTGATCACAGCAACGAACACGTTAGACGTGATCGAAGACGTTGCCTTCCGATCGCTGCATGAGATGGACTGGGCCGACACAACAACTATCCATGGCATACACATTAGAGCATTGCGCGTAAAACATAACGGATGGCGAATGCCGGGCGAGGCCTGCAGAGCCGCCGGACATCATACAACGGGCCGAAGCTACAACGGATATCTTCTCGAGAAGAATGGCGTGCGCTTGGTCTTTGGAGGTGATACGGCGTATACACCAGCATTCAAAGAGATCGGTGCACCGGTTGATGTTGCGTTTATGCCGATCGGCGCCCGCTACATGTTTCCCATCACCATGCAACGTTCAAACAAAGCGAAGAACCAATGACAGAGCCAATGCAACGACTTCGGAAAGCGTTGCGAAACTCGTCATCCTCTCTTGCCCTTCATACCGTTGGACAATCCTTCCTTCTTACTCTCACTTGAATTGCGGAAGTTGTGGTCCACTATGAAGAGGACGTTATGCGCTTTCTCCCGCTTCTCCTTCTGATCACGCTTGCAAGTTGTAAGGGTGGCAAGGCAGATGATCGAACGATTCGCACGGACTCCCTGCCCGTACTCAAAGAGTTCGCTACACAGTCCCTTTGGAACGATGGCCTTGCAGAAGTTGCCACGTATTCCAGCACACGCGTTGTGTATGGTAAGCCACGACCGTTTGAGTCGGTGGTCGTTACGGTAAAAGAAGATTTCAACGATCAGTTCGATGTGAAGACCGATTCGTACGATCGACGCGACCTTCGATCCATGATGAAGGTAAACATTGTCCAACGAATACAAACAGATTCCTACCCCTACAACTACATGACGAGTTTGTTCTTTGAGCGCACCGCACCTTCTTTGCTGCATAAGGCCACGATGAGTTCGCAAGAGTGGTGTGGAAATACGTTTAAACACCTTACTCGCGATAGCCTTGTACGCTACAACTTCAACTCGTATTGGGATGGAGAAGGTCGTGGAGAGCGGGCTCTTCAGTCTACCATACTCTTCGAGGATCAACTGTTCTACACACTTCGTGCTCTTGACTTTCAGAATGGTCGTACGATGTCCGTGCAGTTGTATCCTACGATCATCACGTCGAAAGCGGCCCTTCAAGAACCAGTGTCGGCAACGTTAACAGTTGGAAGCGACGTCCTAGATCCAGCCGCACTGCAGGACGGTTCATCGTTCGCATCTACGGAATGTTGGCGAGTATCCGTGAAATGCAAGAATGGCCCAACAAGCGAGTATTGGTTCTCGAAAGCATATCCGCACGTGCTGTATCGTTTCACTTCAGATGATGGAAGATCGATGCGACTCAGATCTGTGCGTCGCAGTGCGTATTGGCAGCACTAGGGTCCGCCCGTCCACCCATGCCGTTCAAAGATCTCACGCAAGATGCTGCGTAAGTTTTCGAGCGTTGGCGGATTCTGTTTCTGAATGCGGCACGTAAAAACTTCTTCACCAAGACCGATCGTCAACGTGCATTCACGCACGTCTTGAAACTGGCTGTCTGAAGGATCGATCACCGATGCGAGATGCTTGTGCACGGCTGTATCGCGCAAACACTGCGCCACGGCGGTCTCGACGCGTCGAACCTCATCCGTGTTCAAATCGAACGCCATGGTTGGCTCTCCACCATGCAACTTTTTTTTCCACGTGGCAGCCGTACCGTCGGTGTACACGACTATCGACACAGCGTCACACCCACGATCACACGGCAAACATTCAACAACAGCAAGCGGCAATCGTAGTGCATGCACAGCATCACTCGAGGGGGCAATGCCTGGAAACACGTCGTCCGCAAACGTCGTGTCTGCGCGAGATACTTCGAACAAGGCCTTCGCTGTGGTGTCTATACACTGTATATCAACGGACAGAAGAGCCCACGATTCATTCTCGATGCCCGGTCGCACGTCGCGAAGTATTCCCTCGAACTGTATGCTAATAGTATCTGATGTATGCGGAACAAAGACGGTCACAGCATAGGTGGCATCAAGAGAACCGTTGTACACATCCTTTTCAACAAATTTGAATCCTAAAGTGTTTTGTGAACGCGCACCCGTTCTCTGTCTGTGCGTTGCGATTCCTGCAGGATCTGGATAGGATTGTCGGTAGGCGGTATTGCTAAATGTGGCGTTCAGCACCGTATCACGTTCGTCCACCACAACACGTAATCGATCCTTGTCGTGTTCTCCATCCCACGATCCGATCACCGCAACTTCGAACGCTACTTGGACCATCGTGTGAGCCGGCAGATCACGTAGAGATGCGCTCACAGCCTGACCTCCAAACCGCCCAAGGAGTTGCTTGCCTGAGCGATGATCTCGAGTAAGCAAAAGCGGTCCAGACCACGCGGGTCGAAGTGAGGATACGCTTACCGTATCAAACCGCACAGAATAGTGCGATCGAACATCGAGTTGCGCAACTACCGGCTGGCTAGCGACCATGATGCACCATAGCACAGCATTCGCGATGTTTGAAGTAGAGCACATGCATCAAGTTAGGTGATATGAACGGATTGTTTGACGATACCGAGCAGCCTTTGCAGGCAGCGCCAACTGGACCGTTGGCAGAACGCGTGCGTCCACGGACCATCAACGAAGTGGCCGGACAGCAGCACTTGCTTGGACCGAACGGACCTCTTCGCTCGTTCGCAGAACGTGCAGATCTCCCATCGATTATTCTATGGGGTCCGCCCGGTACAGGTAAAACCACACTTGCCTTTGCGCTCGCGGCCACGTCGCACCTGCGCATAGAACGTCTATCAGCAGTAGAGGCAGGTGTGAAAGAACTACGCGAGGTAATGGCAAGGGCGGAACGGCAGCGAGGGAAAGGGCAGCGTTCGATCTTGTTCATCGACGAGATACATCGGTTCAACAAAGCACAGCAAGACGCACTTCTTCACGCCGTCGAGAAGGGCATCGTTACGCTCATTGGAGCGACTACTGAGAACCCATCGTTTGAAGTCAATGCCGCATTGCTAAGTCGGTGCCAAGTCTACAGACTTCGCCCACTCGATCAAGCCGATCTGCAACACATCGTAGAAACGGCTCTCACCACGGACGAAGCCATGGTGGCAATGAGCGTAGTTGTAGACGACTGGGATGCGCTCTTTAGCATAGGGAGTGGAGATGCCCGTACAACGCTCAACGCTGTAGAGGCCGCTGCCTCGCTCGCTCATGCAGGTGCAGACGGACGCGTACACATCACACGCGAAGTGTTGCAGCAGGCAGTGCAACGAAAGATCGTGCAATACGATAAGGCAGGTGATTCGCACTACGATACGATCTCGGCCTTTATCAAATCCATGCGGGGCTCGGATCCGGACGCAGCCCTGCTATGGCTTGCAAAGATGATCGAGGCCGGCGAAGACGCGCTGTTTATTGCACGACGTATGGTGGTGTTCGCAAGCGAAGACATAGGCAACGCCGACCCTGCCGCCCTCCCTCTTTCACTTGCCGTATTCCAAGCTGTCGAACGAATTGGTATGCCGGAAGGCCGCATCCCGCTGGCGCAAGGAGTAACCTATTTGGCCTCGGCACCCAAGTCCAATGCATCGTATATGGCTATTGGTGCAGCTCAACAGGCAGTGGCAGATGGGATCGATCTCACGGTTCCGCTTCATTTGCGTAACGCACCCACGAAGTTGATGAAGGCGGAAGGGTATGGAGAGGAGTATAAGTATCCTCATTCCTTTGAGGGGCACTTTGTTGCCGCCTCATACTTTCCATCGGGAACGGAAACGCACGTGTTCTATGAGCCTAGCACGGAGGGGGCCGAAAAATCGATCGCAGAGCGGCTACGGAACTGGTGGCCCGAACGACGGCGTAGGTAACAGATGTTACTTTTTTTTGTGGGCGGCCGATCTAAGTCGCTTCTTATCTCTTCGAAGCTTGTTATAGTTGATCGACTCGCGAAGGTTTGCCTTTGGTCTGATTACTCCGCGCTCTCGAAGAATGGAATCCGCTTCCATGTAGCGCTTGCGATTCGGCAATCCTCCACGCACATCCTTGGGGATCTGTGAGATGGGGATCAAAGCTTCTTCTACCTCGAGTGGCATCTTTGGGAGGGCGATCACGACGTCCTTCGTGGATGTGATATCGCGCCAGGGCCCGCCTTTGCGCCGCGAGAAGTCGAAGACGTCCAGTATGATCACGGGTGTTCCGGAAAACGGAATGGACCGACGATTAGAGTCAACCTTCTTCGTACGAACGAACTTGAACATCCACTCAGCGTCCGATAGAAACTGGCGAACGCAGGAATGCGACACCGGCCTACCAGGCATGTCGAATTGGTGCATAGCACTTCCGGCAAACTGATGGAAGTTCACCGTGAATGGCAGAATCCATGTGCTGTCGAGCGACGAATGGCGCAGCCGTTGCTTCCAATTCACAGCATATCGTCCGGGAAATGTTGGCTTGTGCTCTTCGCCGCTGTTAACGGCAGCAAAACGCACGAGCTCACCGTTACTGTAGCATCCATAGCACTGCCACTTATTACTGATCAACACCAAGCGCGGAATGTCGATGGCTTCTGGATACCACTGTGGGAAGATCGAGTAGGCCCGGAGGTCTTCGACGATGGTGTCGGGCATCATCACCGTGTCGCCCACGCGATAATAGTTGATGTCTTTTCTATTGGCCAACGTCAGCGCGCGATATGCTGCCCAGGTTGAGTCGGTTTTGGCATACGTCCGTCGCAATTCAGTCAAGGCTTTGGCATCTTTGACCACCGTCTTCGTAAAACCGATAGGCGAAAATCGGTTGATTACCGAATCAACGTGACGTTGGAAGAATATCTTGGCAGAATCAGCGGAGTCGGCCTGACGCTTGGCCGCCGTATCGATAGGCTGTACGTCCTTGCTGCACGCTACGGCAAGCATACAAGCAATCATAGCGATCGCAACAAAGGGAGTGAAAGGGCTATAAGGCTTGGGGGTGTTCATTACTGGTCGACAAAACTACACCACATTCGTTCACCACGACCATGCCTTTCGTACTTTGCACGGTATGAAACGTCTCCTTGCCACAATCATGTTCTGCTTCTTGGCTATGTCGTGCTCCACAGAAAAGCCGGTGCCATCTTCTGATGCCACGTCAACGAAGGAAACGACAGAGTCTGTTCCCCAGGCTACACGCGTGCGTTGCCAGGTGGTAGCAACGTATCCGCACGACACGATGGCCTTCACGCAAGGTCTTCAAGTAGTAAACGGAATGTTCATAGAAAGCACCGGACAGTACGGAACTTCCTCTCTTCGTCACGTCAACATCCGAACGGGCAAAGTGCTCAAGCACACCGATCTCGGTCCGCGCTACTTTGGCGAAGGCCTTACCGTACTCGATGGCAAGGCGTACATGCTCACCTGGTTAAATCAACAGGGCTTCATATACGACGCCACCACGCTCCAAGAGATTGGAACCTTTCGCTATAGTGGTGAAGGGTGGGGACTGACAAACGATGGTACTCACCTGATCATGAGTAACGGAAGTAACACGATTACCTACTTGGATCCAGTGAATGCGAGAGTGATCAAAACGATCGACGTGCTCCTAGATGGCACGCCACTGCACGAGCTCAACGAGCTAGAATACTTTGATGGAGATATTTGGGCGAATGTGTGGAAGCAGGACATTATCGTCCGGATCGATCCTGCCACTGGTATGGTTCGTTCTGTCATCAATTGTGAGGGGTTGCTCCCATTGACGGAACACACGCCCTCTACGGACGTTCTCAACGGAATCGCTTTCGACAGCGTTGCACGAAAACTTTACGTAACGGGAAAGAATTGGCCACACGTGTACGAGATAACCACCAGCCCCTGATGCCGGTATGAAGCGAACGATCGCCATAGGCGATGTTCATGGATGTGCACGCACACTGCGCGCAATGGTAGAGGACCGAATTGGTCTTGATCGCGCAGACCATCTGATCTTGCTTGGCGACTACATCGACAGAGGACCTTCAAGCAAGGCCGTTCTGGACTACATCGTGGGCCTGATCGAGTTGGGATATTCGGTCACACCGTTACGTGGTAATCATGACGACCTTTTGGTACGAGCACGATTTTCTACGTTCTGGCACGAGAAGTGGATGATGAACGGTGGTGCAACAACTCTCTGTAGTCTCGGAGCATCTTCACCTCTGGATGTTGATCCACACTACGTGAACCTCATCGAAGCACTTCCGCTTTACTGTCACACACCACAATTCACCTGCACCCATGCTTCGTTGAACATGGAAATCGAAGATCCGTTCGCAGACACCTATGCCATGATGTTCTTGCGAACAGAAGGAGTAACCCGCTCGAAGATCGGTGGTAGAAGATTATTGTGCGGACATACGCCGCAAACACGCGAGCGTATCTATCACCGATTAGAGTGTGAGAACAAGGTGATCATCGACAATGGATGCGTCTATGCCGGTGAACCCGGAATGGGCTTCCTGTGTGCATTTGATCTCGATTCGTTCGATCTGATGTTCGTTCGGAACATCGACCACGACTGATTACACAGAGAGCACATCCATGCAATGTGCGATGTTCGTCGACTCTACAAACCGCGCGGGCGTCAAAAGCAGGTCCATTTGGTGATTGTAGAGAATCTGCGAGAGAGCTACGGCTGCGTCATCGATACGATGTATAGCATCCCACCGAGGCTGACCTTGTGGGATCAACACAAGAACAAGCGCATTTGTCCAGGCGGCGTCACGCGCTTTTCGCATACTAAAGTTGCCGATCGTCTCATCAAATCGTCCAGCAATCTCGTCCACAACGTACATCATTGGCGAGAGAGCATCGAGACGTTGCCAAGGTCGAGATTGATATGCGCATTCATACCTAAGAGCAGGTGCTGTATGATCAGAGGTTGACGTAGTTCCGCACAATCGAAAGCACGAGCCCACACCTTCGATGTCCACGCACCAAGTCTACGCTGTTCGTAAGCGCGAATGGCCACGTCGATGGTGACGTTTCGATAGAGTGCGGCGAAACACCCATTTCTGCTTGGCTGTTGCCGACACGCCAAAACGATTTCATCTAACTGCGAGACCACCTCGCCAATCGTCGTTGCATTCATAGCGTAGAATTTACAACGTCGATTGTCACATCGCACCCCTCATGCCTCCACTAGCAGCATGCGCCCACTTCTCGTGCGCATTCACTTCCTACCACTCTTCACCCGGAGGTTGCCATGCTGCCATCACTCGTATTTCGCTTTTTCTTGATCTGCTCGCTCGTCACTACATGCGTAGCTGCACGCGCTCAAATACAGTTCATCGCATCAACGTATCCGGTGAACGGTGCTACAAATGTGAGTACCGATGTGGTGATCTCGCTCCGTAGCACTACTGTGATCTCACCAACCTCTACGGGCGAAGAGGGTTCGCTTGGCGCACTGGTTCTCGTAGACGACGCAACAGCAGCATCAGTCCCACCCGAGAAGCTCAGTCGAATGGCGCTTCCCGGGTCGTATCGCATTGTAGATGGCAAAGAACTTCGGTTCACACCACGTCATCTCGAGCCATCCACTACGTATCGTTGCTTCGTCGTAGGTCTTGCCCTGTACGACGGCGTAGATGCAGAACCAAGAGTCATGCCGGCGTTTGAAATTGTCTTCCGCACAGCCGACGACATACCTCGACTCTTGCAATGCTCGCTTCTCGGCGCCGAAGCGATACGCTGTGGAGATCCGATTTCACTGCAATTCTCACAATCCATCCTTCCGTTCCGACATCGATGGAATTCGATCTTCTTAGCCGAAGAACGATCTGGGACTGCACACGCAGATGCACGATTCATTTTTGACGTTGGTGAGGGTGGCAAGGTGGTCCGTCTTGTACCTATTGGAATGTGGACACCGGGAAGTTCCGTGCGTGTGCGGTGCGTACTATCGGCGATTACTGGAGACAGCATGCACGACCGGGCATGGACGGTTCCCGTTCGCAATGCAACGCACCTGATCGTCGACGCGCGGTCGGTTGACGGCCGCGCCCTACCACAAGAGATCCTCGACGACATTGCACAAGAGAACAATGCACTCACCGTTGGTGATAGCATTCCACTGCACGCACCCACGTGGCTCCCGGATCGGTGGAAGTTCGTTCGATGGTTCGCTCCCTCTGTCCCCTCCGTTCATGGCTCAACACAACACGATGTAAGTGTGAACTCCACGTGCGGTGTGATGGATAGCGAGACTCGGTGCACGGCAATTCTTGAACGAATCGACTCAGATACTCTTCGTATCCATGTTGATTCAGGGGGAGTGGTGCACGTGCTCGACTCTGCGTTTCAGGACATCGGCAGATTGTTTACCGACACCACGATCATCCTGAATGATCGCACACCCGTTGTGCATTGTCTTGCCGTACCGAACGCGACCTTTGCCTTGGCAGCAACGTCTGCCGTGTTCAATACCTACACGCCAAACGCAGCGGTCGGACCAAAGACATTCGCTCCGGTCTTCAATCCCTTGAATCCATATCCCCCTGTAACGCCGGCACCCGAACTGTACAGGCTTCGTGGAATTATCGAAAACGCAGATGCAGATCAACGAACGTTTGGTCCACAAGACGCCTTCTTCACCACTGAGTCGTATTTCGAAGACACGCGAAAACGTGAAGGAACGCTCTGCGTGCGCACACTTGGCTGCTGGGAACTTGCCGGCTACGTGATCACGGGAACGAACAAGTCACACTTCTTCGACGTACCGCTCCGAGAACTGTGTATCTCGGCTCCCCTCCTCCATCCGATCAACACCGTCATATTCTACGTCCAACGCAAGAGCCTACAACTTCGTATCGACAACGTGCTCATCCACGGAGATGATCCCAACGCCATTCTGCCGGGTGCAACAACTCATCCGGACGTGAAAATAGAGGCATACAAACTCATTCATGGATCTTCTCCCGAAGCATGGCAACGGATCTCTACGCTTCGCTGTTTCGATGCCACAGAACAACGTCACTTTCTTGGCGTTGGGGTACAATGCGGCGATCGCATTCAACTGCGCATTAAGGATGCACCGGTGCGAGGCCAAGTATGGAAGTTCTTTGCACCGATCGTCCGATACGTTGTTCCATCCGGTGGGTCGCTGGTTGGTGGCTGGCGAGTGTATGAACTCGACATAGCCTCGGAGTTGGCACAGTTCCGACAAACGCTATGTGCAGGTGGGATCGGTGAGTTGCAAGAGATACGTTGCCGAGCATGTTTCGGACAAACATTTGGGATCGAATCCATTGCATTGCGCATTAAGATCAGAACCATCGACCGCAAAGACGCTCTCTTTGAAGAACATTGGTTCGATCCACTGTTCTACTATGAGCGTCTTCCACAAGAACCGATCGGTGGACGGCAACTTGAATACATCACTCGTCAAGGCACAATCATCAAGGTTCGCTTCAATGCCCCACTCGATCTGAACACGCTACGCAGTGGCGGTATGGTGGCAAGGTCGGAAGACAACATCGAACCGTCGTTCCCGCAGCTTAAAGGTCTAGACTTCACCGTGGCGTCTACAACAGGGAACACGTCGTACTATCCGCAAACAGGCGGACCGATAACCACTGCTGAGTTCCGCATAAACGACCCTGCCTCCTCGCCACGCTTACAGGCCCTTCCGTTTGGAAGCATTTTGCTTACATGCACCACAGGACTTACGTCGATTGCAGGAGAACCACTCGTCGCCGACGCCTCTTATGTGCTGAATACTATGGAAATCCCAGGACTGGGAGTGATTCTAGACAAAGTAGAGCTAGCGTGGGATGGCGACAACGACATACTGTTCTTCGAAAACAACGGCGAGATCTATCACGTGTCGTACGGTGGGATTTTTGGACGTGACAAGATCCACGGCACCGACGTTGCAATGCAACGTCAACCCGATTGCAGCGCACAACTGGGCACAACCACCGGCGAATGCACCTATTCGCAAAGCGACAAGGATGCACCCATGAATATGGGCGAGCATCTTCTTCTTATCGAACCCAATGGAATGGATCTGCAGGACATGGTTGGACTGCATATCGAAACGTGGGACGAAGACTGCAAAGACCAAGGAGACTGCTTCGTGAATCGTGTAAACGACCTCTTGGACTATGTAACAGAACAAGCCGAGCTGAAAGGATCCGAGTCTTCAGAAAGCGGAACTTCGTTCGGTTTCGCAGATCTCGTTGCCCTCGGAGCGAAGTTTATAAAGGTTCTACTCCCTCCGGATGAACAAGATCAACCGCTAGGAGAGGCAAATCTCACAGCGGATCTTGCCACTCTTTGGAGTGCCATCAAAGAAGGCAATGGTCGGTATGCTCTGCATGGCCAATACGTCACGTATCACATGAGAACACTTCTTTATCCACGGAAACGAGTAGTACGCTAAGGACGCCATGACCATTCACACTCTCATAGAGCTCTTCGCCTGTACGCACTTTGCATTTGCGAATGGCGTAGGGACAGTAATGCCGATGTGCACAGACACCATTGTGCTGCAAAACATCACGCCCATCCCTGTCCGAAACAACGCTTCGCCGCTGTCGCAGCCGGTGCGTCTCTACTTTGACACATTCGTTGGCCCGGATAGCACGCGCTATCTCGAGATCCCGGTTACGGTAGAATACACGCCCGGCTCGAACCTGATGTATGTGATTCCGAAGCAACGCCTTCGCAATGCCGCACCGAACGGGACGGCTCAGCGGTATGAGTTGCGATACTGGTGCAACTACTTCAAAAGCGATTTCGAGCCGTCAAATGTGACGAGGTTTGGATTTGTGACCGCTGTGTGGTTCAATGCAACGGCAGAAGCACGTCACATAGAAACATCGGAACGACTCGACGACGGATGTGTGTTTCCGAACAGGTCTCAAGATCCCATCCGGTACACAAACACGAATTCACTGGTGATAGGTGCAAAAACGTGCAGCGATACCACCGTGTTCGATCACTGGTCATGCTCTCATCCAGGCTTCTTGCCAATCGGCGCACAAGAGGAGTTCTCGGCAAGTGCAGACTGTTGGCCTGCAGACACTGTGGTCTTTACAGCATGGTATCGAACACTTCGAAATGGAACCGTAATCATCGATTCCGGTGCAAACGGCACGGTGGTAGTGTACGATGCCGCTCACGCGCGTACCGGTGGATATGGCGCGTATGAATTGCGTCAAGACCGAACCACTAGTCTTCTGCTAACCGCTATCCCGGATCCCGGCTATCGATTTCAACGCTGGTCGTGCACACATGCATCGTATGCGAATGGAACCGCGCGCGTACTGACTGTGCAAATGCCAACAGACACAATGAGCATGACGTTCATGCCGGTATTCTCACAAGTCACGGACGTACGCAATGACGATGAGCCTCGTACGGGCGAGATCGAAAGGGTATATGTCTATGATCAGGTAGGACGTGAATGGTGGCAAGGATTGTCAAATCCCTCGACAGACATGCGAAGCCTTGTTCGCGAGCACGTCTCGTGGCCTGGCGTGTACTATGTGATGGTTCGTCATCACGACACAACAACCGTGCAGAGAATCTGCATCACTCCCTAACACGCATACTTGGAGTAATTCATGAGACAGCAACAGAAACGTCACCTGCTCGCCGCAGGCATTGTGATCGTCTGCATTCTCGCAGCGATGATTGCAAAGGCAGATGTGCATCCCGCGGGCGGCGCACTTCAACACACGTGGCAGCCGGGCGCGACCATGCACATCACTTGGACGCAAGCCGACGTGCGCACCACAGCGCAAGTCTTGCTATGGAACGCCGATCTTGGAGAGTTCACAGAACTCGCCCGTGGCATCAATGCAACGACGGGGTCGTACGACTGGGTTATCCCCAACACGCTGCAACTTGGTGCCCATTATCGTATCGCCGTTCGCGATGAAGGTGCGGTGCCGTCTACGACGTTCGCACAAGGATTCATCTCTATAGGTGCCGCGTTCGCCAAGTCATCGTCGATGCAACCCGTACTTGAGCCAACCGTGGCGACCATTGCAATTGGACCCAATCCAACATCGAATCGTGTTCACGTGTGTTGGAGCGATGAACGTACGACCGCAGTGATCCGTCGGCTCACAGGTGAAGAAGTACACCGTACTACGATCGATGCACGAGACCGAGCGTGCGATATCGATGTGCGCACGTTCAGCTCCGGAGTCTACTCGATTGAATTGATTTCTTCTCTCGGAGATCGATTGCGCACGATACTCGTGGTGCAGTAGCAATGAAAGCTTGATGGGGAGTGCGCCTATGCACTCCCCATTCTTGCAACTCCTCCGCCCTTTTCTATAGTGTAGGGTTTGCCAAGACGTGGAATGATGATGCGAGTGTTCGGCAGGCGCTCTTGTACGCAGAGTGCAAGATGATCGCACGACTCGGGCTCTCCATGGACGATACAGAGGGTAGAAGGTTGAACATCCATGATAAGTCCGAGTAGACCTTCGAGTGAGGCGTGGGCACTAAATCGAAATCGGTCGATCAAGCAATGTCGTTTCATCGTTCTGCCACCAAAGTCGAACGGACGATCTACTCCTGAATGTAGCAATGCGTGGCCAGGTGCTGAGGGGTCTTGATAGCCGATCACGGCGATTCCAAAGTTTGGCTTCTGCAACCATGCTGTTGCAAGTGCAAACGATGTGGTGCCTTTGTTAACCATGCCGCTTGATGCTACAACAATCGATGGCTTACGCATGTAGTCGGCAGTGAACAACTGGTCGAAACGAATGCGCTCTTGAGGAATGTCCGACACCTCAAAACCCGGCGTTCTCATCGGTTCTGTGTAACAGTGCTGGTCGTACACTTTGCTGATCTTCACGCCTAGTCCACCGGTATAGATCGGAATTTGGGGAATCGACCCCTTACGCATCAGCGTATTGAGAGTTCGGAGGATCTCTTGGGTTCTGCCGAGAGCGAACGACGGAATCAGAACGCTACCGTTTGCATTTGTAACGGTATTGATGAACTGAGCCAAGCGCTTGGACTCGTGGGCATAGTCGTTGGGTCTGTCCGAGAAGGCATTCGTTGCCTCCGTGATAAGGCAGTCCACATGGTCGCGAGGAACAGATGCGCGCGAGATCATGGCTTGATGATCGAACTGGATGTCTCCTGTATGCATGATCGACATCCCATTGCAGGAAATATGCACAGAGGCCGAACCAAGAATATGACCGGCGGGGTGAAGGCGTACTGTTACGTCGGACCCTCCGTTGACCCCACGTATCACCCACGGTTCGTTATAGGGAACGGCCTCGAATCCATGACGGATCATTTCGATCACGTCTCGCTTATAGTAATCGAGCGCCTCTTTGGGAAACCAGCGTGTAACCTCTGATTTGAGGAGTTTGGCACAATTGTGCAGCACATCGTGGGTCAGATCTCTAGTAGCATGCGACATTACCGTGCGCAGGTGTGGAAGCTTTCGGAGCACATATGGAAGGCCACCCACATGGTCTGTATGCGCATGGGTTATCACGACGGCATCGGCCGGGCGATGCTCCAAACCGTCCAGCCACGGCAAGGCACGCTCCTCCCGGTCGCGTGGGTGAAGTCCGGCGTCGATAAGGAGGCCGGTGCCATCCAGGTTCAGGTAGCACGAATTGGCGCCAATTTCTTCGGCGCCACCAAGGATCATAAGCTCAGCGGTCACATGGCAAGTTAGCCATTGCCGCTGTGAGCTATGACTTTGCCGGCGCTTTGTTCGTACGTATGCCGAATGGCATGTAAAGTGGGCACGCGCTTACGCTTGCCGTCAGAACGAATACAACGGCCAGAATACCGAGAACCCATGCCCATACACCACTGACGGTACCGGTGAGGATCAGCCCACCAACGACAAGTGCAACGAGCACTCGCAGAACTCTATCGGCAGATCCCATGTTCTTCATCATCGTAGACTCCAAAAGGATTGTTTTCAACGACACACCCCACGAATATCGCTTATGAATTCCAAAGGGAACGTGACGAAGGTCACCCTCCTCGTCCGTAAGTTTGGGGTCTTGCTCATCCCAAAGGGTCGATCATGACGAATCCAACGCCATACGTGCCGAAGCATACCATTCGAGTGGTGACGGCTGCTTCGTTGTTCGATGGTCACGACGCCGCGATCAACGTGATGCGTCGCATCATTCAGGGCACAGGTTGCGAGGTCATACACCTTGGGCACAATCGATCTGTTCTAGAGGTGGTGGATTGCGCCATTCAAGAAGATGCCCAGTCTATTGCAATGACCTCGTATCAAGGCGGCCACGTAGAGTACTTCACCTATATGGTGGAGCTTCTCAATGAGCGTGGCGCGGGACACATCAAGGTATTCGGCGGTGGCGGTGGTACCATCTTGCCTACCGAGATCGACCAGATCCACGCCTCCGGTGTCACCCGTATTTACACTCCGGATGACGGCAGGGCGATGGGACTTCAAGGAATGATCAACAATCTTGTAGAGCAGTCGGATTTTCTGACGCCAAATGTGTTTGGTGCCAACCTTGCAAGTGAAGTAGCGGCAAAGAATTCCCTTGCCATTGCACAGGCCATTAGTGCTGCGGAACGCGGTGAACGATCGACGATTGCATTTGCTGACAATGTCAAGCGATCGCCCGTACTTGGTATTACCGGAACGGGTGGTGCTGGTAAGTCGTCGCTGACCGATGAACTCGTTCGACGCTATGTGAACGACTTTACAGACAAGACGATCGCCGTGGTATCGGTCGATCCATCGAAGCGGAAAACAGGTGGCGCTCTGCTCGGCGACCGAATTCGCATGAATGCCGTCAGTCATCCTAGCGTTTACATGCGCTCGTTCGCGACGCGCGAGGCAAACGTGGCCATGAACAAAAACGTGGCAGATGCCATTCGCATTCTTTCGTACGCGGGTTTCGATCTCATCATTGTAGAAACAGCAGGTATTGGCCAGAGTGACTCTCAGATCGCCGACGTGGCCGACGTATCGATGTATGTGATGACTCCCGAATATGGCGCAGCAAGTCAGCTCGAGAAGATCGATATGATCGACTATGCAGATCTCATTGCTCTGAACAAGTTCGATAAACGAGGAGCACTAGATGCTCTTCGTGACGTGAAGAAACAGTATCAAAGATCACGTCAACTCTTCGACCGTAAGCCAGACGAGATGCCGGTGTACGGGACCATCGCATCGCAATTCAATGATCCCGGGACAAACACGCTCTATCGTTCCATTGTAGACGCACTTGTTCAAAAATGTGGACTACCATGGATAAGTAGATTTCACGTTACCGACGAGATGAGTGAGAAGATCTACATCATACCGCCAGAACGAACGAGGTATCTCGCAGAAATCGCCGAAGAAAACAAGCGGTACGACGCATTTGCAGAAAAACAATCTGAACTCGCCCGACGGATGTGGCGCATCAAGGGTGCTATTGAGGAACTATCATGAAGAAGCAAGAGATCACTATCGAAGGAATGAGCTGCGGACACTGTGTTGCAGCTGTTGAACGCGCGCTGTCGAAGATCGACGGCATTCACGTTAAAGACGTTACAATTGGAAAGGCCATCGTGGAAATTGAAGAGTCAACAACAATGTCCGAGAAGATTGAGCGGGCCATTGAAGCCGCAGGCTTCCGTATGGTGAGCCTTATCCTTGCCGCCTTCACCATCCTTGCCTTCGTTGGATGTACCGAAAGTTCTTCCGGTCCCACGCCAGGCAAGGCGCAATTGCGAACGATCAATGTTGCCAGCGATGCCCCCGCGTTGGATGTGCGGCTTGATGGCACTGTCACGAATGCATCGGTGACGTACGGCAAGAGCTCGGGATATGCGAGTGTGGTTGCCGGAAGCAAGTCACTCACTGTATCAAACGCAAGTGCCTCTGCGGCGTTAATCACAGCCGGTGCGAGTTTCGAAGAAGGAAAGAGTTACAGCGTCTTTGTCTTCGGACCTTCCGCAACGATCACGGCCTCGTTTCAAAACGACGATCTTCTTACATCTGCAAAAGCTCGCGTCCGTTTTGTACATGCCGTCTCAGATCTCAGCGCGAGCATTGATATACACACGATTAGCGCATCTAATCCAGCCATTCTATCGAAGATCGAAAGTCGTGGCGTGACTGCCTACACTGCATTTGATGCCGGTTCACCATCCTTTGTTGTGACAACGAACGGTAGTTCAACGTCGCTCATCACCTTCGAGCCTATAGCCTTGGCGTCGAATACTTCGTACACCGTTGTCCTCATGGGCACGATGAATTTGGGTGACGCAGCCAACATGGTGGCAAGGATGTACACCGATGCGGATTCGGGTTCTGCTTATGTAGACCTTGTTGAACGCTTCGACAAGGGCAAGGTTGCCGCCGTCCACGCGGTCTCCGACGCACCAGCCGTAGATGTGAGCGTAGATGGCACAAAGGTCATCACCGGACTCGCCTACCCAAACAGCAGTTCTTATCAACTCGTAGATCCGGGCGAGCGAACCGTGAGTGTGAGCGCCGGTGCCATTCCTGTGGCATCTATCAAAGTTGCTGTGGAAGTAGGCAAGGCCTATAGCGTCTTTGCCATCGGTACGGTGGCCGGCGGACTCGAATCACTGAAACTCACTGATGAAACTGTTCCGAACTCTGCGCAAGCTCTCGTTCGATTCATCAATGTATCGCCTGCGTCTGCACCCGTAGATCTGATCACCAACATCGGTCCATCTGTGTACGAGATACCTGGGATGCAGAATATCCCGTACAAGGGTGCTAGTGTTTCAGCATCAAGTGGCAAGAACTATCTCCTTCTGCCGCCTGGCGTATACACGATGAAGGTTCGTCTACACGGCGCGGAAAGCATTCTTGTTGAAGCATCCGGTCTTTCGTTAGAAGCGAATAAGATCTACACGTTGTGGGTTGGAGGAAAGATGGGATCGACGCCGATCACTTTGAATACGATCAAGCACAATTGAACGGTTTGATATGAGCGCAAAGGAAGAACTTGTTGCACGATATGATGAACTGCACGCCCAGCTCCATCATGAAGTGCGCGCACTTCTGGACGGTTGGGAGAATAAGCGAGCATCGTATGTGGGTGAATTCTACACCTACACCGTGCGGGGCAAGGAGATCAAGGTAGAAAACTACACTACGTCTCTTTCTCACACGAAGGTGCCAAAGATCTCACTACCGAGATTTCGCGATTGGGGCGAGATTGTGCGTTGGTGCATGCAGGAGAATGTTCCTGGAGAGTTTCCATTCACCGCGGGCGTGTATCCGTTCAAACGTCAGGGAGAAGATCCAACGCGCATGTTTGCGGGTGAAGGCGGACCTGAACGCACAAATCGGCGTTTTCATTATCTCTCCAAGGGTATGCCTGCGGCTCGATTGAGCACGGCGTTCGATTCGGTGACCTTGTATGGAGAAGATCCGGACGTGCGACCCGATATCTATGGAAAGATCGGTAATTCGGGAGTGAGCATTGCCACTCTTGACGACGCAAAGAAACTCTACTCTGGTTTTGATCTGTGTTCGCCTACTACGTCTGTGTCGATGACCATCAATGGTCCCGCTCCGATGATCCTTGCCTTCTTCATGAATGCGGCTATCGATCAGCAATGCGAACGGTATATCGTGCAGAACGGTCTTGAGGCGGAAACGCAACGGAAGATCGACGGGATTTTTGCTGCAAAGGGAATGCAACAACCCGTGTACCGGCATGGTGACGGCTCTACAGAACTGCCCGAAGGAAACACCGGACTTGGTTTGATGTTGCTTGGAGTAACTGGCGACCAAGTATTACCAGCCAACGTGTACGAGCAGTGCAAGCGCACTGCGCTGCAAAGTGTTCGCGGAACGGTGCAAGCAGACATTCTCAAGGAAGACCAAGCACAGAACACGTGCATATTCTCTACAGAATTCGCACTTCGCATGATGGGAGATGTGCAACAGTACTTCATTGCAGAAGGTGTGCGCAACTTCTACAGCGTCTCGATCAGTGGATATCATATCGCAGAGGCAGGAGCGAATCCGATCACGCAACTCGCTCTCACACTGGCAAATGGATTCACGTATGTGGAGTACTACCTGTCTCGTGGAATGAACATCGACGATTTTGCTCCGAACCTCTCGTTCTTCTTTTCAAACGGTGTCGACCCAGAATACAGTGTGATCGGTCGTGTTGCACGACGTATCTGGGCAAAGGCAATGAAGAATAAGTATGGTGGCAATGATCGATCACAGATGTTGAAGTACCATATCCAAACATCAGGTCGGTCGTTGCACGCACAAGAGATCGACTTCAACGACATTCGAACAACGCTGCAAGCGTTATATGCCATCTACGACAACTGCAATTCCTTACACACAAATGCGTACGACGAAGCCATCACAACACCTACAGAGGAAAGTGTACGCAGAGCCGTTGCGATCCAGCTCATCATCAATCGTGAACTCGGATTGGCAAAGAACGAAAACCCGATGCAAGGTTCGTTCATCATCGAAGAGCTCACAAATCTTGTCGAAGACGCCGTGCTCACGGAGTTCAAGCGCATCAGCGAACGTGGTGGAGTGCTTGGTGCAATGGAAAGCATGTATCAAAGAAACAAGATTCAGGAAGAATCTCTGTACTACGAAACGCTGAAACACACGGGTGAGTATCCCATTATTGGCGTGAATACGTTCTTGTCTACAAAGGGCTCACCAACCATCATCCCTGCAGAAGTGATCCGATCCACCGTTGATGAGAAGGAGCAACAAATCAACAATGGTAGAGCGTTTCAACAACGTAATGCGGATGTGTCGAACGACGCACTTCGTTTGTTGAAGCACACGGCGGTTCAAAACCACAATGTTTTTGCGGCGTTAATGGAGTCTGCCAAAGTTTGCTCACTTGGCGAACTTTCCAACGCCCTTTATCACGTAGGCGGTCAGTACCGCCGTAACATGTAGCCCTATGCAACTGCCAAAGGAATACACAGTGAAACTACCTCTCGAGCGCGGCTCGAAAGGTGCAGCTGTAAAGCTTCTCCAAGAATGGCTCAGCTTGAACGAATGCAAACTTTCAATAGACGGAGCATACGGAGCGGCCACCGAAGCTACTGTTCGCAAGTTCCAAACAAAAGCAAGAATCTCTGCCACAGGCATTGTGGACGAGGAGGCATGGAACGCGCTTCTACTTCCGCTACGAAATGCAACAAGACCACTGTCGACCACTGCCGAGACCTTTGCGCAACGAGTGGTTGCTGCTGCGCGCCAGCATTTGAAGTCGCACCCGATGGAGATTGGTGGACAGCATGCCGGTCCGTGGGTCCGTCTCTACATGAATGGAAAGGAAGGTAAGGATTGGCCCTGGGCTGCAGGTTTCGTTACCTACATCTTTGCTCAAGCGTCGGAGGGATTGAAGACAGACCACAACCCACTCAAGCCAACTGCTTCGTGCGACATCCTCGCTTCGCAAGCGGCGGACAAGGACATCCTTCTTTCGGAAAAGGAGATTGCCAAGGATGCAGAAAAGAAAAAACTTCTACGACCTGGAGCGATATTCGTTGTGCGGGCTGCTAAAACATCCACGGACTACATTCATACAGGCATTGTGACTGCCGTTCAAGACGAGTACTTTGAGACGGTAGAAGGAAACACGAATGATGGAGGCGATAGCGAAGGATATGAAGTATGCAGACGTCTTCGTGGATATGGCAACAAGGACTTCATCGTCTTGTAATTGATCACGCTCGACACGATACGCGAAGCAGCTCAACGCATCGAACCGCACGTTCGTCGAACACCTGTTGCTACGTCTGCCTATTTCGATCGAAGATTCAATGCCCAGTTCTATTTCAAGTGCGAGAACTTGCAGCGCTTTGGTGCATTCAAGCCCAGAGGTGCCGTGAACGCAGTGTTATCTCTCGACGATGAGTCCGCACGCAATGGAGTTGCAACACATTCTTCGGGAAATCATGCGGTCGCTCTTGCCTATGCAGCTTCTCTGCGAGGTATTGCATGCACGATCGTGATGCCCCACTCTGTACCTGAAATAAAGAAGCGCGCGGTAGAAGCCCAAGGTGCACGCATCGTGTTTTGTGAACCAACGCTTTCTGCACGAGAAACCACGCTGTCTTCGATCGTTGCGGAATCGGGAGCACATATCGTGCATCCATCAAACGATCTGCGTGTGATCGCCGGACAGGGGACGGCAGCACTCGAACTCATGACGGACGTGCAGGATCTGGACGTGATCATGGCACCCGTTGGTGGTGGTGGATTGATGAGTGGAACCGCCGTCGTTGCGCGTGCACTCCGACCAGGCATCGACATCATAGGTGCCGAGCCTTCAATGGCCGACGATGCGATGAGGTCTCTTGCGGCGGGACATATCATTAAGAGCGGCGACCCACAGACAGTAGCCGACGGTCTACGAACCTCTCTTGGCCAGAACACCTTCGAGATCCTTCAGCATCATGGTGTTCGCATCATTACTGCAACCGAGGAGAACATCTTGGAAGGTCTCTACCTAGTGTTGGAGCACATGAAACTCGTAGTGGAACCATCGGCAACGGTCACGATTGGGTCGCTCCTCGAACAACCGCATCTCCTTCAGGGTAAGCGTGTGGGGGTGATCTTCTGTGGAGGCAACATCGACGTTCGCAGGTTCCTGCACTTCTAAACTCCGCTCAAAGAACTTCCCCGCCCGCTTCGTAGTTTTGCTACCCTATGCATTCAGCTTACGAAGCAGTCATCGGTCTCGAGATCCACGCCCAACTCAAGACAGCGTCGAAGGCATTCTGTGCCTGTCCGACCACATTCGGTGCGCAACCGAATGTGAACGTGTGTCCGATTTGCTTGGGTCATCCAGGAACACTGCCTGTATTGAACGACAATCTTGTCCTCTTCGCTGTAAAAATGGGGTTGGCAACAAGCAGTTCAATACGGGAACGTTCCTCGTTCTCTCGAAAGAACTATTTCTATCCTGATCTTCCCAAAGGTTATCAGATTTCGCAGTATGCAGATCCGATTTGCTACGACGGACACGTAGAGATCGAGACCAACGACGGTGTGAAAATCATTGGTATCACACGCATTCACATGGAAGAGGACTCCGGAAAGTCCATTCACGATCTCGACATCGACACGCTTATAGACCTCAATCGGAGTGGCGTCCCCCTCATCGAGATCGTGAGCGAACCAGATATGCGAAGCGCCCACGAAGCGTATGAATACTTGATGCATATCCGTCAGATCTTGGTCTACCTCAATATCTGCGATGGCAACCTCGAAGAGGGTTCTCTTCGGTGCGACGCCAACGTTTCGATCCGCCCGATTGGTGAGCAGCAATTGGGCACCAAAACCGAAGTAAAGAATCTGAATAGCTTCCGAAACGTGGAAAGGGCCATTACCTACGAGATCCAGCGGCAGATCGAACTCGTGGAGAGCGGCGGCACGGTGCGTCAAGTAACCTGTATGTGGGATGCGGCAGCACAAGCGACCAAAGTGATGCGCACCAAGGAAATGGCTCACGATTACAGGTATTTCCCTGAGCCAGACCTCACGCACGTTGTCATCGAGCAAGAGTGGCTTGATAGCATCCTTGCCACCCTTCCCGAACTTGGACTAGCTAAAAAACGCCGATTCATGGCTCAATACGGTCTTCCGGCTTACGACGCCTCGATCCTGGCCGACGAAACGTCCGTGGCGGACTACTATGAAGAGGCGTGCGCTGCGATTTCGGGTCTCGATTATGACGCCGCAAAGCAGGTCTCAAACTGGATCATGACGGAGCTCATGCGGATCATGGGCGACCGAAAGTGCGGGATCCGCGATACTGCGTGTACGCCCGATCAGCTCGCATCGTTGGTGGAAGCCGTTGCAGGAGGGAAGATCAGCAACAAGGTTGCCAAGGACATTTTCCCGGAGCTGATAGCATCGGGAGAGTTGGCGTCCGACGTTATCAAGAAAAAGGGACTGACGCAGAACTCAGACGCCGGTGCGCTTGAGGAAATGGTTCGAACGGTGATCCAAACAAACCCAGATAATTTGCGGAAGTACAAAGACGGTAAGACCACTCTGCTGGGGTTCTTCGTTGGCCAGGTTCTCAAGGCCTCCGGAGGTACTGCCAATCCATCGATGGTGAGCGCCCTCATGCAAAGCGCGCTTGATGCACACGAATAACGAACGAAGCACAGAAACGGAGATTCCGATGTCGAAAGCGAAGACGACGAAAGCCCCGGCCCCAGTAGTGGCCAAGACCGAGCAACCTGCGTTTGCAACCTTCGATGTAATGGGGTTTGACGCGGCGACCCTACTAGATTGGTACAAGACCCAACAGCTTGGGCGTCGCCTAGACGAGAAGGCGGCTCTCTACCTCAAGATGGCCAAGGGATGGTCGTACCACGCTCCGTTCGCGGGCCACGACGGTATTCAGCTTGCAATGGGCAAGATCTTCCGTTCAGGGAAGGACTACTTGTTCCCCTACTATCGCGACATGCTCACATCGCTCGCAGCGGGGGTAACGGTGGAGGAGATTATCGCGAACGGTTTGAGCAAAGACGCCGACATAGCTGGGGGCGGACGTCACATGTCGAACCACTTTGCCAAGATCTCCATCGGATTGCAGAACAGCTCGTCCTGCACGGGTAATCACTCCCAGCAGGCAGTTGGAACGGCTCGGTCTATCCGCAAGTACGCTGGCGACGAGGTTGTGTATTGCTCTACGGGAGAAAGTACCACGTCCGAAGGGTACTATTACGAGGCTGTCAATGGAGCAGACCGCGAGAAGCTCCCTGTGATCTTCGTGATCCAGAACAACCAATACGGCATCTCTGTACCGCTCAAAGACCAGACCTCGAACGAGATCGTATCGGACAATTTCAAGGGTTTTCCGAACCTTAAGATCATCGAGTGCGACGGGCGCAACCCAATGGCTTCGTATCGTGCTCTCGAAGTGGCTCTCGCCTACGTCCTCACAGGGAAGGGGCCAGCCATGGTCCATGCGGATTGCGACCGGATCGGTTCACATTCCAACTCAGATAATCATGAACTCTATCGTCCAGCAGAAGACTTCGTGGCTATGAAATCCCGCGATCCACTGGCGCGCATGCGCGCAACGATGATCGCCAATGGGATTGCAACCGACGCAGAGCTCCTCGCCATAGAGGAGGCGAACAAACTCGCCATTTTTGCTGCGGCAGATGTTGTGGAAGCACTTCCCGATCCAGTAGGCTCATCCTATTTGGAGTTTATCGTTCCGCCGTCTGTTGTGGACTATTCGGACACGAGCGAATCAAGGTACGTCAACGACCCTTCGGCGCCGCAGCTGACGTTCCGAGAGGGGATCAACACCGCACTCATAGAAGAATTCCGTCGTAACCCCAACACATTTTTGTTCGGTCAGGACGTTGCGTCGAAGAAAAAACAGGGAATTTTTAACGTCTGCAAGGGTCTTCTCGATGAATTCGGCAACGAACGCGTATGGAATGCGCCAATCGCGGAAGACTTTATCGTGGGCACGGCGAACGGAATGTGCCGGTATCGGAAAGACATACGGGTTGTAATAGAGGGAGCTGAGTTCGCCGATTACTTCTGGCCAGCAATGGAGCAGCTCATTGAATGTACGCACGACTATTGGCGAACGCGAGGCCAGTTCGCACCAAACATGGTTGTACGGCTGGCAAGTGGCGGCTACATTCAGGGAGGTATCTATCACTCTCAGAACCTCGAAGGTACCTTTACGACGCTTCCTGGGCTTCGTGTGGTGATTCCCGCTTTTGCGGATGATGCCATTGGACTCATGCGCAATGCCATCAGGTCGGAGGGAATCACAATGTATCTCGAGCCAAAGTTCCTGTACAACTACCGCCCAACATCGGCAAGCATGCCGGCGGATGACTTCATCATTCCTTTTGGCAAAGCGAAAATCCGTCGTGCAGGGTCGGACGTCACGGTAGTCAGCTACGGGACGGCCGTACATTGGTCGCTGCAGGCTGCCGAGCGGCTGGCTGCGGAAGGCATCAGCGTCGAGGTCATCGACCTCCGTTCGTTGGCTCCGTGGGACAAGGAGATGGTCCTCGAATCGGTGCGTCGCACCGGTAGATGCGTTGTAGCGCATGAAGACAAAAAGACCGCAGGGTTCGGTGGAGAAATTGCTTCGACGATCACGGAAGAGCTTTTCAGCTCTCTCGATGCGCCTGTCGTTCGGGTATGCTCGAAGGACACGCTAGTAGGCTTTGCAAAGGCGCTCGAGGCGGCGATTCTCTTGAATGTTGACGACGTGATTGGCGCGATCCGATCAACAGCACGCTTTTGAACTGTGAAAACGTTTTCACACTGTCAGGTCGTAGACAAGCACTAACCTTCCTAAAAATTTAAGGGTTAGGACCACGAATTGATTTTTGTTTTTGAACGGTGACAGGGTATATTTGCGTCTTCGATGAAGCGCGCGGGGCGTCCAGGGCCCCGTGTGCCTCGTTGTTTTTGATTTTGAGGACCTATGAGTAATCAAGCAGAGAAAATCCACGAATTGGCCACAGTTGCGCCTCACGAGGCGCCTTTGAGCCTTCTGGAGCGTCTTCAAAAACAGTGGTATATCATTGTTGCGGCCGCATTTGTTGTTGTTGTTGCCATTGGCGGATACATGATGTATAGCAATGCGCAGCAGGAAAAAAACGAAGAAGCGAACACCGCGCTCTCAAGAATCCGTACGGTCTTTGATCAGGGCGAGTTCGAGAAGGCACTCACGGCAAAGGGCATGGCTCCTATTGGCAACGAGACAGTTTTGGGTCTTGAGGCCATCGTGGAAGAGTATGGCGGCACGGATGCAGGGAAGCTTGCATCTCTAATGGCCGGCAATTGCTATGTAAACCTTGGAAAGTACGCAGAGGCACAAGGGCAATTCGAGAATGCTCAAAACTCTGATGCACCATTGGTACAGGTGGGCGCGCTCACTGGCCTTGGCGCTTGCAAGGAACAAGAAAACGACTGGGCGGGAGCGGCAGAGCTCTATGAAAGGGCAGCAGGAATTTCAGGTAAATCCGGACTTGAAGATCGATGTCTCCTGTATGCTGGGCTTGCGTATGAGAAAGCCGGCAACAAGGAAAAGGCCGCTAAGTCCTTTACAGATATAGTCAAACGCAATGAAGGGTCGGAATACGCCTCCTTCGCAAAAACAGGGCTTGCACGCCTTGGCATGGCAATTGATTAGACCTTTTCGGTTTTTTCCGTCTGACCAAGAAATGACAATGAAAAAAAACAACAAAGAAGTAAGTAAAGCATATGTTTTTAACAACTGGAGGTAGTATGCAACGTTGGTTTCGTCTAAGCAGCTTGCTGCTTGTGCTTACCGCCGCCTTTTCTGTGGTCCATGCTCAGGACTACGTTGAAGTGCGCGGTAGTCTCCCTCCGGGCCAAGTGCGCGTATTCGTACGTGACACGATCTACCGTATCTCTGGATCGTTTACGATCGGTGGTACGTTAGTCATTGAGCCCGGGACCCGCGTCGAGTTCCTTCCGAACGGTCGAATGATCGACTCAACGGGTGGCCGAATTCTTGCGGATGGTCGTGCTTCCGCCACGTATAATGCGAACGCAGTGAACGCGCTGTTCCCGCCATATACTGGCTATGACGACGTGAATTATTTCGGCGCTCCTGGCGTCGTCACATCCACGATCGCCACGGAGCCCACGATTCACCCGTCCAAGTACGGAATTGTTTTCAACGTGGATCTTGGTTCAGACCCGAACCTCATGGGTCTTACCCCGGCGAAGGCCATCATGTACAAGGCAGGACGCCTTGAACTTGGCGGTCAACAAGCTGCAATCAGATTGAACCCATGGTTCCGTCCGACGCTTGGTAGCCGGATAAATGTATCGGCAGCACGAATCACATTCGTTGCAGGCGACGTGAATAACTTCTCTCGCGAGTGGGGTCACATCATCGTTCTGCCAGGTGCGCGCGCTGCATTCTTCCGCGACGTAGACTTCTTGAATTTCCGCAAGGACACAACGGTTGACAATCAACCGATCTACCTTGCCAATTCAAGTGGTCAACAGCTTACACGTCAAGATCAGCTAGCTGTAAATGACAATCTACTTCGTCAAACGAACGGAAGCGGTGGGGCCATCTCTACGTTCTCTGTTCGTACATGGCTCGTTGGTTGCTCATTCCGCAACAACATGGCGCGCTATCACGGTGGTGCACTTCAGATTCAACAAGCTCCAGTAGATCAGTATGCAGGTTCAAACCTTCAACTGTATCCAACGCCGAACCCAGTAACTGTTGCAAATCTTCAGCCCTACACTGCGCAAACGAACCCGTACATCACGAGTGTTACGAATGCACAGCCAATCCAGCAGAACATTCCATCGATCGACAACTTGTTCTCGAGTGCATCGGAACCATCCTTCACGGATACAGAACGTCAGTCGCTAGACGATGCACGTTTGGCAATGTACCTTGGTCGTATTCGCCAGATCCGCTTTATCAGCAACCGCGTGTTGTTGGCAAACGTAGACACGGTTCGAATCGGCAATATTCGCGTTGTCACAGATGTTGCAACGCGTGCGTCAACACGTCCATTCGAAGATCGTTCAAAGAAGAACGATGCATTTGGTGGCGCCTTGTACATATCTGGTCGCTCAACAATGATTGTTGGTCTTGGTATCAACGACTTCCAAGGCAAGGACACGGTCGAGTTCACGGGCAACTATGCTGAGAACCGCCAGTCCACGGAATTGATAAATGGTCTTCGTTCAAGTGGTGCTCGCGGTGGTGCTCTTTACCTTGATGGTAGGGGTACGCACTTGATCGTAGCTGGTCGTTACACGTCGAACAAGACAGTAACACCCTACATCTCGAACACGAACATCACAACACCGACAGAATTCGTTGGCAACTACTCACAAGGTGGTGCCATCTACACGAGTGCTACGGCTGGTCAATTGCAGATCCGCGGCGGTCTCGACAACAACC
>Ga0105044_10000137_pt1 | contig 77199 bp, 63 predicted proteins | sample MAT01_FD_78092 | JGI IMG/M metagenome (GOLD analysis project Ga0105044, IMG submission 78092) | Freshwater microbial communities from Lake Fryxell liftoff mats and glacier meltwater in Antarctica - MAT-01 | ecosystem: Environmental > Aquatic > Freshwater > Ice > Liftoff microbial mat | place...
GGCGACGGTGAGGACCGCAGGGGAGCATCCTCGACGGAGGTGACCCGAGGACCGGAACCGGCAACCCAGCCAGCCGGGATGGATCGGCCGCGAGAACGGTCGACTTGTCCATTCGCGGGCCCTTAGCGCGGGACGACCGCGCCGCGGCGGTTCTGGGCCCAGGCCGACTCGCTCTCGCCGTCGACCGCCGGGCGCTCCTCGCCGTACGAGATGGTGTCGAGGCTGCCCGCCGGCACGCCCAGGCGCTGTAGGAAGTCCGCGATGATCTGGGCCCGACGCTGACCGAGCGCGATGTTGTACTCGGTGGTGCCGCGATCGTCGGCGTGGCCCTCGATGGTAAGCCGAGTCGGGTGGGCGACCAGCCATTCCCCCATGCGGTCGAGCTTGCCGCGGGCGTCGGCCGACAGCGTGCTGGCGTCGAACTCGAAGTAGACGAGGCCGAAGTCGGGTGCGCGCTCCGAGCCGGGCCCGGTCGGGGTCACGGTCGCGGTGCCGGCTTGGGGCTGGGTCCGGACTCCCGACGCCTTGTCCGAGCCGGTGGAGGTCGCGGTCCCGAGCGTGCTGGCCGGCTTCGACTTGCTGCAGGCGGCGGCGGTGGACAGGAGGAGGGCGAGGACGATCATCGAGCGCATGGCGGGAGTCCTGGTAGGAGGGTTCAGCACCGGAACGCGCCCAGGGCGAACAACGCCCCGACCACGATCAAGATGTCGGTCAGGACGCCGATCAGCTCGGGCGTGCGATCGAAGTGATCGTCACGGTCGTCCTTCATGCCTCGACTCGAACTGCACACGATGTGCCGCGCGCAGCATGCCGACAACACGCGCGGCCCCGGCCGCGGACCGTGGCAAGTCGCGAGCCCGCTCTTGCACGATGCCAGGGTCATCGGCGGGTCCGCGATGTTAGCGTTCGCGCGATGCTGCGACCGTCGCTGCTCGTGCTGCTCGCCGCGGTGGTGATCGTCGGGCTGGTCGCGCTCGGCCAGCGCGTGCTGGCCCGCGATCGGGCCGCGCTGCGGGCCGCCTACGCCAGCGAGCGCCTGCGCGCGGTCGAGGAGGCCGCGGCCGCGCTGGCCCGAGACGTCGAGGAGATCGACGAGGACCTCGAGCTGGCCGCCACGCTCTTGTCGCAGACCAACCAGCCCGAGGTCCGCGAGCGCGAGCTGCACGCGATCGCGACGATCAAGCGGCCCTACCTGGCCGCCGAGCTGCGCGACGTCCACGGCGCCACCCTGGCCCGCGTCGTCGCCGCCGACGCCCGGCCCGACGTGCTGGCCCTGGCCAGCGTCGCGCTCGACGAGACCATCGCCGGCGCCTATGAGCACCCCGGCACGTTCCGCACCTCGCGTCCGCTCGGCGATGCCGCCGCCGACCTGGCCTGGTACCGCGTGTTCGCGCGCTCGAGCCCGCGCAACGACGGCCTGGTGGTCGCGCTGGTCGTCGACGTGCGGCCGCTGTTGGCGAGCCTGCGGCTCCTCGAGAATCCCTCGTCGGCGCTGCTGGTGATCGGCGCGCACGGCCTGCCGGCGCCCACCAGCAACCCCGCGCTGGCGGCTCGGGTGCGCGCCCTGGACGGCGCGGTGTCGCCGGGGGTGGTGCGGCTGATGGGCTTCGTGCGGACCCGCGCGATCGGCACGATCGTCCTCGACAGCCGCGAGGCCCGCGGCCTGGGGCTGCCCGACGCGCCGGCGGTGGCGGTGACCTCACCGGTGCTCATCGAGGACGGCGAGGCCTGGGCGCTCGCGCTGGTGTCGTCGACGGCGGTGCTGAGCGGTCAGGAGCGCACGCTGGTGCGGCGCATGCTCGCGGGCGGCGGCTCGGCGCTGGCGCTGGTGGTCGTGCTCTCGCTCTACTTCGTGCGCAACGGTCGGCGGGCGGCGGCGCTCAACGAGCGGTTGCGCCACGCCGATCGGTTGGCTCACCTGACCGAGAAGGCCGAGAAGATCCTCGACCACATCCCGATCGGCGTGCTCGCGCTGACCGACGGCGTGCGCATCTCGGCGATCAACCGTTGGCTCAGCGAGCGCCTGGGTCGCGACGTGGTCGGCGCCAGCCTCGCCGCCGCGTTCCCGTCGGTGGCGCCGGCCCGCATCGCCGAGCTGGAGCGCATGGTCACCGCCGCGATCGCCGCGAGCGCGCCGTCGTCGGCCCACCGCGTCGAGCTGCCGCTGTGGGGCGAGCCGGTGCGGGTCAACCTCCACGCGGTGCCGCTGGCCCGCCACTTCGGCGACGTCCACGCGCTGTTGGTCATCGAGGATCTCGAGCCGCTGCGCCGCATCGAGGAGCGCGTGCTGCACGCCGAGAAGATGGTGACCGCGGGCCAGCTCGCCGCCGGGATCGCCCACGAGCTGGGCACGCCGCTCAACGTCATCCGGGCTCGCGCCGAGCTCGCGATCGATCGGCTGCGCGACCATCCCGAGGCGCGGGGCCAGCGCATCGTCCTCGAGCAGGTCGATCAGGTCAGCCGGCTGATCTCCCAGCTGCTCGACTACGTGCGCACCACCCCGACCGCGATGCGGGCGGTGGCGCCGGCCGGGGCCGTGGCCGCGGTGGTCGAGCTGCTCGGCGTCGAGGCCGAGCAGCGCAAGGTCGGGCTGACCGGCGCGGTCGACGACGACCTGCCACCGCTGCGCGCCGATCCGGGCCAGCTCCAGCAGGTGTTGGTGAACCTGGTGATGAACGCGCTCGACGCCAGCGCGGCCGGCGGCGCGGTGGTGGTGCGGGCCCGCCGCGCGGCCAGCGGCGCGGTCGTCCTCGAGGTGCAGGACGACGGCAGCGGCATCGAGCCCGACAGCCGGGCCCAGGTCTTCGATCCGTTCTACACCACCAAGAAGCGCGGGCAGGGCACCGGCCTCGGGCTGTGGGTCGTCGCGCAGCTGGTGCGCGCCCACGCCGGCGAGATCGATCTGGACAGCACCCCGGGTGCCGGTACCCTGGTCCGGCTCACGTGGCCCTCCGATCCCCCGCGCCCGGCGGTCGCGTCGTGACCCTGTCCGGCCGCCTGTTGATCGTCGACGACCATCGCGAGATGGCGACGGTCGTGAGCGAGGCGCTCGACGACGCCGGCTGGCAGTGCGTGGTCGAGACCAGCGGCGCCGCCGCGGTGGCCGCGCTCGCCGACGGCGGGTTCGATCTGGTCATCACCGATCTGCGCATGGCTCACGTCGACGGGCTCGACGTGCTGGCCGCCGCCCGCGCGGTCGACCCCGAGCTGCCGGTGATCGTCATGACCGCGTTCGGCGCCATCGACACCGCGATCGAGGCCATGCGGCGCGGGGCCTGGCACTACGTCACCAAGCCGGTGCGGCTCGAGGAGCTGCGCCTCCACGTCGAGCGCGCGATCGGCGAGCGCCGGCTGCGTCGCGAGAACCGCGCGCTGGTCGCGGCTGCCCGCGGCGATCTCGACGCGCTGGTCGGTGACAGCCGCACCATGCGCGACCTGCGCGCGCTGATCACCCGGGTCGCGCCGTCGCCGTCGCCGGTGCTGGTGCGTGGCGAGAGCGGCAGCGGCAAGGAGCTGGTGGCGCGGGCGCTCCACGCCGCCGGGCCGCGCCACGCCGGCCCCTTCGTCGCGGTCAACTGCACCGCGCTGCCCGAGGCGCTCCTCGAGAGCGAGCTGTTCGGTCACGTCCGCGGAGCTTTCACCGGCGCGGTCATCGCGCGCGCCGGCCTGTTCGTCGAGGCCACCGGGGGCACGCTGTTCCTCGACGAGATCGGCGACATGGCGCCGGCGCTGCAAGCCAAGCTCCTGCGCGTGGTGCAGCTCGGCGAGGTGCGGCCGGTCGGCAGCGACGAGGGCCAGGCCGTCGACGTGCGGGTGGTCTCGGCCACGCACCGCGATCTCGAGGCCCGGGTCGGCAGCGGCGCGTTCCGCGAAGACCTGTACTACCGCCTCAACGTCATCCCGATCGTGGTGCCACCGCTGCGCGACCGTCGCGAGGACATCCCCAACCTGGTCGAGCGCTTCTTCGTCCAGGCCTGCACCCGCAACCCGCACTCGCCGGCGCGCCGCCTCGCGCCCGAGCTGGTCGCCGCGCTCACCCGCGAGCCGTGGCCGGGCAACGTGCGCGAGCTCGAGAACCAGCTCGAGCGCATGGTCGTGGTCGCGACCAGCGCCCGCCTCGGCGTCGATGCCCTCGACAGCGTGCGGCGTCGACCGGGCGCGGCCGTCGACGATCGCGTGCGCACCCTGCGCGAATTCGAGGATGACTACATCGCCGAGATCTTGGCCCGGGTCGGCGGCAACAAGACCCGCGCCGCCGAGCTGCTCGGCGTCGATCCGTCGACCTTGCATCGACGGATCCGGCGGGAGCCCTGAGGCGTGCGATCTACGCCGCCCTCGACGGCGCGCTGCCGTCGGTCGCCGAGTCGCCGGATGGCGCCCACGGTCGCTTCGAGGATCGCCGCGAGGTGATCGACTGAGCGAGTGTCACAAACCGGCGCCCCCGCACTCTACAGGCCCATGCACATCGCCCTATCGTCGCTATTCCTCGCGGTCCTCGCCGTCGCCGCCTGCAAAAAGACCGAGTCGGCGCCGCCTCCGCCGAGCGCGCTGGTCACGGGCCTCGCGGCCGCGGCCGACGAGAGCTGCGCATGCAAGGACATGGCGTGCTCCGACGCCGTCAACGGCAAGGTCGACGCGCTGGCCAAGAACGCCGGCACCATCACCGACGCCGAGCTGCCGGCGCTGCAAGCTGCCCAGGCTCGCATCGACGGGTGTCGGGTCGCGCTCAACCCGCGGCTGATCGCGTACCGCGCGCTGCTCGACAAGGCCTGCGCGTGCCAGGACGCCGGCTGCGCGACCAAGGTCGGCGGCGAGATCTCGACCTGGGCCGCCGAGCTCAAGCAGTCCAAGACCCAGCTGCGGCCGGGCGAGGCTCAGCTGGCCGTCGACGGTGCCGCGTCGTCGGCCGAGTGCTTCACGCGGCACGGCGTGGCGATCCCGCAGTGAGCTGAGGTCAGGGTCGGAGCCCGATCGTCGCGGTCGCCATCAACAAGCCGGCGGTGCGAGCGGCGCCGTCGACCGGCACCTCGAGCGCCAACGCGGTCGTGGCGGGGCCGGCCTCGAGGGTGACGCCGAGGGTGAGCACATGGACGAAGTCCTCGCCGGGTGTATCGGCCAGCAGGTACGCCGTCGAGCGAAAGCCGGCCGTCAGCTCGACGCCGCCGGCGATCGCGACCGCGCCCGAGACGTCGGCGTGGAGCAACGGCAGCGACGCCTGCCCGGGCCGGAAGGTCCACGCCAGCCCGAGGTCGGCGCGCACCGAGCCGAGGCGACCGTGGCGGGTCTGCGCGAACTCGGCCGCGATCGTCGACGCCCCCGGCGCGAAGCGCGACGGATCGTTCGGATGGTCGCCTGCCAGCCGCTGGGCCAGCGCCCCGGGCGCGCCGCGCTGGCTGGCCGCTGGCAAGGTCAGCGCCAGCCGCACCGTCGAGCGCGCCGACCCGCGGGCGCCGATCGCGACCACCGGGTTGGCCAGGGTCGCGGTCGTGGCGCCGCGCCAGGTCCCCAGCATCACGCCGATCGCGCCCTCGGCCCACAGCCGATCGGCGATGGGCTCGCGCCACCAGACGTCGAGGGTGCCGGCCTCGTGATCGGCGCCGTGGACATAGCGGCCGGTGGTGCCGACGGTGCGCACGCGATCGTCTTGGCGGGACGGCTCGTCGGCGTGGGCGCGCGCGCCGCCCACGACGATCGTGGCGACGAGGGCGCGGCGCAGCATCGGGCTCCAGCCTACCCGGGAAGCGGCACCGATTCGTGCATCGCCTCGGCTTGGGGCATGATGCGCGGCCGATGTCGCGTCTTCGCTCCTGGCTCGCCGATCCGATCGCTGCCGGTGCCGTCGCCGGCCTCGGCATCGGCGCGATCGAGGTGGTGCGACTCGGCGCGCTCGGTCGCCCGGCGTTGGCGCTGGCCGCCCTCGCCGTGCTCGCGGTGGCCGGGGCTCTGACCGGCGCGGTGCTCGCGCTCACCCTGGCCGGCGCCGATCGGCTGCGGGTGCGCGGCGTGGTGCGCGCGCTGGTCCTGGCGCTGCCCAGCCTGCTGCTCACGATCCCGGTCGGCCGCGCGCTGTTTCAGGGCGCCTTCGCGGCGACCCTGCCGGGCGCCCGCTTCGCGCCGATCGCGCTGCCCATCGCCGGCGTGCTCGGCCTCGCGCTCGCGATCGTCGTGGCCGGTGCGCTGCTGCGCGCTGACGCCAGCCGCCCCGCCGTGCGTCGGGCCCTGGTGGTCGGTGTGGTCGGGGGCGCGGCCGTGGTCCTCGACGGTGCCAACCGCGTGCTGTTCCGCTCGGGCTATCCGACCTTGCACCTCGCGCTCGCGCTCGCCGCGGTCACCGGCCTCGGCGTCGCGCTCCGCCTGGCCGCCGCGTCGACGGCGCGGTCCCGCGCCCGCGCGCTCACCGCGGTCGCGATGGTCGGGATCGCGCTCGTGGTCGCGGTGGTCGGCCTCGACGACGCCGCCGATCGCGCGCAGGTCGCGACCCGCGGTGACGATCTGCGCCACCTGGCCCGCGCCGCCCGCAGCCTGGTCGACCTCGACGGCGACGGCTCGTCGGCGATCCTGGGCGGCGGCGACTGCGACGATCGCGACGCCCGTCGCCACGCCGGCGCGGCCGACCGGCCCGGCAATGGCATCGACGAGGACTGCGACGGCGCCGACGCGGTGCCACCGCCCGCGCCGGTGATCGACCCCGCGCGGGTCGAGTCGCTGGCGGCGTGGCGAGCCAGCCCCGCGGTCGACGCCGCCTACGCCGAGCTGCGAGGCGCCAACCTGCTCGTGCTGTCGATCGACGCGCTGCGCGCCGATCACCTGGTGCCCGGCGACCCGGTCACGCCGCACCTGGGCGCGCTGGTCGCTGGCTCGGTGTCGTTCGCCCACGCCCTGGCGCCTGGCGCCGGCACCGACATCTCGCTCAACACCGTCGCGACCGGACGCTGGAATCCGTTCCAGACCGTCGACACCACGCTGGCCGAGGCGCTGACCGCGGCCGGCCACACCACCCACGCCGTCTTGCCGCGCGAGGTGCTGCGCTACGCCGGCGAGACCTTGCTGACCCGGGGCTGGACCCAGGTCGATCGGGTGGTCACCGACGGGACCCAGCGCGACGTCGGCGATCGCATCACCGCCGGCGCGACCACCGATCGCGCCCTCGGGTTCCTCACCCAGGCCGGCCCGGAGCCCTTCGTGCTGTGGGCGCACTACTTCGATATCCACGAGCACGCCCAGATCGACATCCCGGCCGACGTGCTGGCCGCGGTCACGCCCGGCCTCAACCCCACCGACACTCGCTATCGCGCGCTCTTGCACCGCATCGACGCCGAGATCGGCCGGCTCCTCGCCGAGCTCGATCGTCGCGGGCTCACCCAGCGCACGATCGTCATCCTGTTCTCCGACCACGGCGAGAGCCTCGGCGAGGACCCCCGCCTGCCCGATCACCACGGCCTGGTGGTGTACCAGGCGCTGACCCACGTGCCGCTGGCGATCCGCGGCCCCGGCCTGGTCCCCCGCGTCCTCGACGAGGCGGTGTCGCTGCTCGACCTCGCGCCCACGGTGCTGGGGCTCTTGGGCGTCACCGGCATGGCGCCCCTCGACGGCGTCGATCTCACGCCCGAGCTCCTCGGCGCGCCGGCCTCGCTCACCGCCCGCGATCGCACGCTGGTGATGCACGAGCAGGATCAGTGGGCGGTCGTGGCCTGGCCCTACAAGCTGCTGGTCCGGCCCGCGGACAACCTGACCGAGCTGTACGACCTGTCGGTCGATCCCGACGAGCGTCGCGACCTGGCCGCCCGCGATCCCGACCGGGTCAAGGAGCTGCGCGGTCGCTACGGCTGGTTTCCCGACGTGCCGATGGACCGGACCCAGGCAGGACGGCGCTGGCGAGAACGACAAGCCCAGCGACCGCGAGCGCCGTCGCGGTGATCATCGTCAGCGGCGGCAACCAGCCGGTGTAAAACGGCACCACCGGGCACACCGTGGCGCCCCACAGGATCGGCGCCGCGCCGGTGAGCACCCAGCAGCCCAGCGTCGCCGACACCGGCAGCGCCAGCTGCGCGACCAGCGCGCGCCAGCAGTCGCGCCGGATCTCGAGGGTCAGCGCGATCGCCAGCACCGCCAGGCCGGGCGCGAAGCCGTTGGCCATGGTCAGCCCTTCGCGCTTGTAGATCATCGGCGTCGACAGCGACGGCGTCATCGCGAGCAGCATCAGCGACGCGATCGCGACTGGCCACCACCAGGGCGCCGCGCGCACCCGACCCCGGGTACCCCAGGCGGTCGCGGCGATGCCGAGCGACAGCAGGAACAGCGCCAGGGCCTGCCGATCGTTGGGCAGGTCGGGCAGCATCTCGTCGTCGGTGACCGGCGCCGCCAGCGCGGCCTCGAGCGGCCGCCCCTTGGCGTCGGGTGCCAAGGTCACGCCCACCGAGTCGGCCAGCGCGCGGGCGACGTCGATCATCGCGATCGGGCCACCGCGGCGCGGCGCCAGACCGGGCCCGGCGATGCAGCCCCGCACGACCCGGATCGCACGATCCTCGCCGCCGTGGCCGCCGGTCGCGAGGTGATCGTGGTCGGCCAGCACGAACCAGCGGGCGTCGGGCGCGGCCGCCAGCAACCCGGCCAGGATCACGTCGCTCGACGTCGCGGCGGCGCGCCACTGCGCCGACCGTCGCCCGTACTTGTGTCCGGCGCTGTCGACGCGCAGCACGTGGACGAACACCAGCGGGGCCGGCCCCGCCACCGCCGCGGTCGCCTCGCCGACCCAGCGGTCGGCCCAGCCCGCGGGGAGCTTCTTGCCGTCGAGGGGCGGCGCGGTCTGGGCGAAGCCGAGCGAGTGCACGATGTAGGCGTGGCTCTCGGCGACCGCGACGCTGCCGGGCACCAGGCCCGGGATGCCCACCGCCGGCACCGCGACCGGCGTGCCGGTCGAGTGGTACAGCACGCCGGTCTGCTGCTGGGTGCGGCCGCTCCACAGCGCGAGCTCGACCGGCAAGGACACCGTCGGGAACCCGACGTCGACGGCGAGATCGAGGCCGCGGTCGCACAGCGCCGACCAGATCGGCATCGTGCGCGCGGTGCTGGCGCCGGCGCCGTCGATGAGCACGACCCGGACCTGGGGCGCGACCGACAGTCCGGTTCCCGGACGTTGCGGCAGGTCGGGGCCGGCGCCGGGTGGCGCGTCGTTGCGGACGATGGCGTCGATGGCGGCCTGGCGCAGCTCCGCGAGCGGCCACAGCAGCGCGACCAGGGCCAGCCCGACGACGACGCGGCGCGCGCGCTGACCCGGCGTCACGGAACCACTCCGGCGTCGAGCCGCGCCGGCAGGCCCAGCGGTTCGCGCCACGGACCGTCGGCGAGCACCTCGACCGGCACCAACCGCAGGAGCACCGGTAACACCAGCCCGCTGGTCACCAGCGGCAGGTGGCTGTACTGCGAGCGGAAGTAGACCGCGCGGGCGGTGCGAGCCTCGGCCGGCACGTCCTCGATCGTGCCGATGCGATCGAGCGTGACGACCTGGCCGGGCAGGCGCTGCTCGAGCGTCGCGATCAGCTCCTCGGTCCAGCGCACGGTGTCGTCGCCGACCACGATCAGGCGGTGGCGCGACGACGCCGCCATCCAGGCCAGCCAGGTGTCGACCTCGGCGTAGGTCGAGTCGACCGCGACGACGGTGTCGAGGAGCGGATACTCGAGCCAGGGCAGCAGCGTGCGGTACGCGCCGCTGTGGCCGACCGCGATCACCTCGCCCATGGGGCGCGCGACGTCGACGTGCGCGAACACCTCGGCCAGCAGATCTTCGAGGGCCAGCCACGCCACCGCTTGCCGTGCGCCCGACGGCGCCTCGGGCGCGATGAACACCGCGTTGACCGACGCCAACGCGAACTGCTCGGGCAGCTGATGCTCGACCCAGGCCTGATCGAGGTCGGTGTAATAGCCGTGCACGTAGAGCACGATCGCCGCGCCGTCGGCGTGATAGCCGGCCGGCACCCAGACCTTGATCGGCCCGTGGGCGCTGGTCCAGGTGAACGTGCGCCCGGCCGCGACCGCCTGCTCGAGCACGGTCGGGGCCAGCGGCGTGGCCACGCCGGCGTCGTCGGCCCGCGACCGCGACCGCGCCAGCGCCCCGCCGCCGATCACCACGGCCAGCGCGGCCGCGCCGGCGAGCGCTCTCACGGCGCGGTGGTCTCCAGCGCCGGCAGGCCCTGCTTGATCACGACCTGATCGTAGTACTTCGCCTTCTTGGTGCCCTTCTTCACGACCGCCTTGGCCTTGGCCAGCTCGTCGTCGATGAGGGTCTGGAAGCTCTGGAACGCCTGGGCGCCGGCCAGGTAGCGGCCGTTGATGAAAAAGACCGGCGTCGCGCCGACGCCGAACTTGGTGAGCGTCGCCATCTCGTCGGCGATCACCTTCACGCAGGGGCCGGCGAGGTCGGCGCGGTACCGCTTCATGTCGAGGCGGAGGCCGCTCGCCAGCGCCTCGATCTGGGCGGCCTCGAACTCGCGGTTCGCAAAGGTCTTCTCCCACAGCAGCTTGTCCATCTCCCAGAACTTGCCTTGCCGCTGGGCGGCGCACGCGGCGTACGACGCGGCGTACGCGATCTGGGGATGCACGACGAACGACTGATAGACGATGCGCACGTCGTCGGGATACGCGATCATGATCTGGTCGAGGGTGCCGCGCACCTTCTCGCAGTACGGGCAGGCGTACTCGCCGGCGCGCACGATCGTCACCAGCGCGTCGGGCTTGCCGCGCACCGGCGAGCCGGCGACCGGCACCGCGTAGACCTTGGCCGGATCGGGCGCGTCGCGGCGCGCCGGCGGGCCCGGTGCCGGGCCCTTGTTCTCGAGCGCCTCGAGCCGGTCCTGAACGTCGGCCAGCGCCTCGACCACGTCGGCCAAGCGCTCGCCGGGCTCGGTCGCCGCGCCCACCGAGCCGGCCAGGGTCTCGACGGTCGCGTCGAGGCGTGCGATCGCCGCGCGCACCTCGAAGTCGGTCTTGGCCTGAGCCGCCTCGACGGCCGCGAGGCGGGTCTCGAGCTTGCTAGTCTTGCCGTTGCCGGCGCACGCGGCGAGCGTGGCGAGCGTGGCCAGCGCCCACGCGAACAGAACCGATGGAGCACGCATGCCGCCGAAGCTAGCGCGGATCTCCGAGCGCTGGCGCTACTTGCGGGCGAGCTTGGCGACGTCGCGGTCGAGGACGGTGCGGCGGTTGTCGGTGCCGGCGGTGCGGATGGCGTCGTCGCACAGCGCGCGCACATGATGAGACAGCGCCTCGGCGACCGAGTCCGCGGTGTTCATGCCGGAGCGATCGCGGATGTACTTTTTCAGCCTCGACACCACGATGAGGATATCGTCGTCACCGGCCGGCTCGAGCTTCACGCTCGACGGGGCCGGCCCAGCCACCGGCGGCGGCACCATCCGACGCGCCGGCTCGGCGGCCCCGGGGCTGCGAACCGCTGGCAGGCCGGGCGGCGTGGTCCCGGTCGCGGCGGCAGCTGACACCGCGCGCTGGGCCGGCGTGCGCAGCTCCGCCGTGGTGGTCAGGTCGCGCTCCAGATCGTAGGCCTGCTTGGACGGCGCCCGGGCCTCGACCGCCCAGGCGTCGCGGTGGCGCAAGGTCGCCACGTGGCTGTCCCAGCACGACACCGAGCAGAACTTGTAGTTGGTGCTGTGGCGGTTGCACGTCGACACGCTGCACACCCAGTGGGCCGCGCCGAAGTCGAGGTCGCGCTTGCACGCGCTGCAGCGCAGCCAGCTCACGCGCACCTCCGACGGCCGCGGCCGAGCCAGCCCGCGATCCCGGCCGCGAGCCCGAGCCCCGACCCCGGCGTGGTGGTGCCGCCGGTCTGGCAGCAGCCGGCGTCATCATCGACGACGGTGCGGATCGCCAGGCGCACCTTGGCCGAGCGCGTCGGATCGGCGGCGTCGGTCGCCCGCACGATCACGAAGGTCTCGCCCAGCTCCTCGGGGGCCGTGACGGTGAGCAGGCCGTCGGCGTCGATGGACGCGGTGCCGGTCGCCGGCGGCGTCGCGATCGTCCACAGGTGCGCGGCGCCAGCGCGCGGATCGTTGGCTTCGAGTCGTTCCACCTGGGTCGCTCCGGGTTCGAGATCGAGATCGGGTCCGATCGGCGCGCGGCCATCGACGAGCACGACCTGCGCCGCGCTCTCGATCCACGTGACGACCTCGTCCTTGTCGGGCCGCACATAGATGCCGCCCTCCGAGCACGAGAACTGGTTGCTGCGATAGCCACGCGACGTGATGCCGGCGAGCAGCGGCCCGGCGTCGGTGAGCAGGTACAGCGGCCCGCCCGAGTCGCCCGGGCAGGTGTCGATGCCGGCGCCGCCGGCGCCCAGCTCGCCGTCGGGCGCGGCCACCGGATCGCAGCCGTCGTGGCGAGCGCAGCCGGCGTCGGTGATCGTGGTCTCGGCGACCTGGAGCTCGTCGACGAACTCCGCGCCGTCGCGATCGACCGCGCCGTAGCCGACCAGCGCCACGCGCGCCCCGTCGACGATCTGGCCGCGGGCCCAGCCGGTCGCGAGCTTGCGCGGCGCCAGGCTCGACGCGTGCTCGAGCAGCAGCAGCGCCACGTCGTAGTGATCGTCGGGGTAAAGTAGCTGGTCGACCACCGCGACCCGCTCGCCCGCGCTGGGATGGCTCAGCGAGCGGGTGCCGAGCAGCACGGCGTCGGGACGCTGTCCGAGGCAGTGGGCCGCGGTCATCACCACCGTCGGCGCGATCAGCACGCCGCTACAGCCTTGCCGGCCGTCGTAGAGCACGGCGGCCACGTCGCGCCACTGCCCCGCCTCGACGCTGCGGCCCCCGATCACCGGCGGCGCCGGCGCGGCCTCCGCCCCCGCGATCGCCCCGACCGACGCGGCGATCAACAACGACGGGACGAACCGCATGCAACCCGAGGGTCGCACGACTCGCCCGGCAAAAGGCCGATCAGTACCTCGGGACCTTCGGGTCGATCTGTCCCGACCAGGCGTCGATGCCGCCGGCGAGGTTGTAGACCTCGCGGAAGCCCTGGCTGAGGTAGTGCTCGGCAGCGTTCTGGCTGCGACCGCCATGGTGGCAGTGGAAGGCGATGGGGGTCGCCTTGTCGAGCCCGTCGAGGTACCCGAGGGCGGCATCGTCGAGGTGACGGGCCCCCGCGAGGCTCGCGGTCTCGCGCTCGGCCAGGGTGCGCACGTCGAATAGCTCCTTGACCGCGCCGCTGTCGAGGAGCGCCTTGAGCTCCTTGGGGCTCACCTGCTTGACCGCGACGGGGCGGTTGGGGTTGTCGATCTTGAAGCCGGCGCCGGCCGGTCCGTCGACGTAGTCGATGACCACGCCGACCGCGCGGCGCGCGCTGGCCGCGTCGACCTGCACGACGATCCCGTTGGTCTCGGTGGTGGCGTGCCCGGCCTCGCGCGGCCCGATGTCGAGGCCGTGCTCGAAGCGACCGTCGACGGTCAGATGGATCACGTCACCGGCGCCGGCGTCGGCGATCGCGCCCTTGAGGATCTCGGCGGCGCGGGCGGTGACCGTCACGGTCGGCGCGACCGCGGGCGCGGCCAGGTCGCCCAGCTTCTGCTCGAGCTCACCGGACGCGTGCATCTGGCGCACGATGTCGGCGCCGCCGACGAACTCGCCGTAGATGTAGAGCTGCGGGATCGTCGGCCAGTCCGAGTAGGCCTTCACGCCGTCGCGGATCTGGGCGTCGGCGAGCACGTTGACGGTCGCGTAGTTGGGGATCATGTTGTCGAGGATCTGCACGATCGCTGCGGAGAACCCGCACTGCGGAAAGCTGCGGCTTCCCTTCATGAACAACACGACCGGATCCTGCTTCACGAGGGACTCAATCTTTTGGCGTAGCTCTGGGGCGAGGTCCATGGGCATCTCTCCGTTACGATTCGAGGACGATACCTACCATGGCTAGCACAGCGATGACCGTGCGGATCGCGACGTCGATCGGCCAGATCGATCGGGCGGTTTGGGACGGGCTGGATCACGGCCCGTCGCCGTTCCTGCGCCATGGCTTCCTCACCGCCCTCGAGGGCTCGGGCTCGATCGGCGGCAGCTCGCGCGGCAAGCGCTCAGGCTGGGAGCCGGTGTACCTGCTCGCCGAGCTCGACGGCCGCGTCGTCGGCGCGGTCGCCGCGTTCGTGAAGCATCACTCCTACGGCGAGTACATCTTCGACTGGTCGTGGGCCGGCGCCGCCGAGCGCGCGGGCCTCGACTATTATCCGAAGCTGGTCATCGCCGCGCCGATGACGCCGGCCACCGGCAAGCGCATCCTGGTCGGGCCCGGGGAGGATGTCGACGCCGTCACCGCCGTGCTCGCCGCCGCGGTGCGCGCGGTCGCCGACGAGACCGGTTGCGCGTCGATCCACTGGCTGTTCTGCACCGAGGACGAACAGCGCCGCCTCGCGCAGCACGGCTTCGCGTCGCGCGCGAGCTTCCAGTTCCACTGGCAGAGCCAGGGCTACGCGGGCTTCGACGAGTTCCTCGGCGTGCTGGCCTCGCGCAAGCGCAAGCAGATCCGCAAGGAGCGCGCGAAGGTCCACGCTGCGGTCGACGGCCTGCGCTGGATCAACGGCGCCGAGCTCACCGGAGGCCAGCTCGACGATCTCGACCGCTGGTATCGCGCGACCACCGACCAGCACGGCGGTCACGACTACCTCAAGCCCGGCTTCTTTCATCAGGTCGCCGCCGAGCTGCCCGCCGAGACCTGGCTCGCCGAGGTCTCGGTCGGCGGTAAGCCGTCGGCCGGCGCGCTGTTCTTCGAGACCCCGCACGGGCTCTACGGGCGCTACTGGGGCACCGACGTGGCCGTCGACTGCCTGCACTTCGAGACCTCGTACTACGCCGGCATCGAGCGCTGCATCGAGCGCGGCATCCCGCGCTTCGAGGCCGGCGCCCAGGGCGAGCACAAGCTGGTGCGCGGCTTCGTGCCGACCGCGACCTACTCGGCACATTGGTTGCGCCACGACGGCCTGCGCGCCGCGATCGAAGACTTTTTGCGGCGCGAGACCGGGGCGGTGGCTCGTCAAATGGCCCAGCTGGCAGAATACGGCCCATACCGGCAGGGCGAAGCACCGCCGCCACCCGACGATCCGAGCCTTTGAAGCTACGGCCTGGCCGCGAGGTGCGATCGTCTCGCAGGCCGCGGTAGGATGGCGACTCGCACCGTGAGGCGTTCGCCTACGGTCATATCTCGCAAAGGACCTCGCATGTCTCGATTCGTCGGTCTCGTCGTTGCAGTCACGCTCGCGCTCGTCGCCACCGGCTGCATTCCGCAGGCGAGCCTCATCCCCGCTGGCGTGAAGACCAGCATCGAGAAGACCACCGTCACGGTGAAGGATCCCCAGGGCAACGTCTTGCGCGTCGAGGAGAAGGAGATGGTCCTGCAGGAGTACACCGCGCGCGAGCCGGTGGGCCTGACCACGACCAAGCCGCCCGCGATCCAGAAGTTCAAGAAGGTCGACGGCAAGATCGTCGAGGTGACCGAATGACGGGTCGCGCGCTCATCGCGCTGGGCGTCCTCGGACTGATCGCCGCGCCCGCCATCGCCCAGCCGCGTCGGCCCACGGCCGCGCCGGTGGTGACGCCCGCGCCCGCGCCGCCTCCGGTGCCGACCTCGGGGTCGGGCAGCAAGGCCAAGCCCACGGCGGTCTACGAGTCGTGCTTCGGACCCAAGGTGTTCATCACCAGCCGGATCTGGCGCGAGTGCTGCATCCTGTGCGCGGCCGGCTCCGACGTCCCCTCGACCGAGGAGGTCGACGAGTACGTCGAGGCGAATACCTGCCAGAATCAAGCGCCGGTGGTGAACCAGTACTTCACCCTCAACGGCCGCGGCAAGTACGAGGGCGGCGCCGAGGGCGCGGCTGCCGACGCCGCCGCCAACCCCGACGCCGCGCGCGCCAAGGGCGGCAAGCCGGGCGCCAAGGCCTCGCCGTTCGCGCGCAACCAGGCCGGCGGTCTCGCCGGGCTGTCGGCTCTGCGCCCCAGCGTCGGCGGGTTCGAGTAGGTGATCGGCGAGAGCTTCGGCAGCTACCGCGTGGTGAGCCGCCTCGGGCAAGGCGGCATGGGCGTGGTCTACCTCGCCGAGCACACCCTGCTCGGCAAGAAGGCGGTGGTCAAGCAGCTGCTGCCCGAGCTCTCGCAGAACCAGGAGATCGTGCAGCGCTTCTTCAACGAGGCGCGCGCCGCGACGCTGATCCGCCACCCCGGCATCGTCGACGTCTTTGATTTCGGCTACCACGCGTCGGGCAGCGCGTTCATCGTCATGGAGTTTCTGCCCGGCGAGTCGCTGGCGGCGCGCCTCGAGCGCGACCACACGCTCGCGCCAGCGGTGGCGGTCGCGATCACCCGGCAGATCGCCGGCGCGGTCGGCGCGGCTCACGCCGGCGGCATCGTCCACCGCGACCTCAAGCCCGACAACGTCTACCTGGTGCCCGAGCGCGACGCGCCCGATGGCGTGCGCGTGAAGGTCCTCGACTTCGGCATCGCCAAGCTGGCCGGCATCGCCGAGCCGGGCGGGCTCAAGACCCGCACCGGCTCGGTCATGGGCACGCCGACGTACATGTCGCCCGAGCAGTGCCACGGTGCCGCCGAGCTCGATCATCGCGCCGACCTCTACTCGTTGGGCTGCATCCTGTTCGAGCTGGTGTGCGGACGGCCGCCCTTCGTCGGCGCCGGCCTCGGCGAGATCCTGGGCGCGCACATGTACCAGCCGCCGCCGCCGCCGCGCTCGCTGGCGCCGCAGTGCCCGCCCGGGCTCGAGGCCGTCATCCTGGCGATGCTGGCCAAGCGGCCCGACGAGCGCACGCCGTCGATGGACGCGCTGATCGCGCAGCTCGACCAGCTCGGCGGCGCGGGTGCCTCGGGGCAGGTCTCGGCGTTCGCGCCGCCGCACCTGCCGATGCCGCTGGCCGGGCCGTCGCGACACCCGATCACGACCCTGGGCGGCGCCGCCGCGCAGCTCGTGCCCTCGGGACCGGCGGCGACGACCGAGCTGGTGCGCGGCGGCAGCAAGCGCGGCCTGTGGCTTGGCCTGGGCGCGGCGGTGGTCGTCGCGGTCGTGGTCGCGGTGGTCGTGGCCGGCGGATCGTCCTCGTCGACGTCGGGCGGCGCCGGGGTCGGGACCGGCCAGCCCGGCGCACCGGCCCCGGCGACGTGTGCGGCCGGTGCCACCGCCGGTTGTGCGGCGGTCGGGCGCGCCCTCGCCACTGGCGCCAAGCCCGACGCGCGAGCCGCGGTCGCCGCGCTCGAGCTGGGCTGCGAAGCGCAGGACGCCGCCGCCTGCGGCTACCTGGCGCGCCTGTTGGTCACCGGCGCCGACGGCGTCACGGTCAACCCGGCCCGCGCGGTGTCGCTCGCGACCACCCACTGCGCGGCCAAGCAGCCCGATGCCTGCGTCGCGTTGGCCATCGCGCGGCGCGACGGGGTCGGCACCTCGAGCGATCGCGGCGCGGCGATCGCGGCGGCCGTGACCGCCTGCGAGGCCGGTGAGGGCGCGGGCTGCGCGATCGCGGCGCCCATGCTCGCGATGGCCGACGACGCCACCCGCGCGGCGACGGTGAGCGCCCGAGCCGTCACGCTCCTCGAGCCCAGCTGCACCGCGCGCGACCTCGACGCCTGCGCGACGATCGCGACCATCGTGGCGCGCGGCCTCGGCGTGCCCCGCGATCTGGGGCGCGCCAGCCAGCTCCTGCAGCGCGGCTGCGACGCTCAGCACGCCGACTCGTGCGTCCGCTTGGCCCGGATGTACGAGCGCGGCCAGGGCGTACGTCCCGACGGCGAGCGCAGCCGCGAGCTGGCGCGTGCGGCCACGGCCGGCCTCACTGCCCGCTGCGACGGCGGCGCGGCGGCAGCCTGTACCGCTCTCGCGATCGGCCTGGGCGCCAAGACCGCGGCCAACCGCGACGCGGTGCGGGCCGCGACGCTCTTCGATCGCGGCTGCCAGAGCGGCGACGGCAACGCCTGCTTGCTGGTCGCTGACCTGCTGTTCGTCGGCGACGGCGTGCCGCGCGACGCCGCCTTGGCCGGCGAGCGCTACCGCCGCGGCCTGATCCTGCTCGAGCCGCAGTGCGCGGCCGGCGACACCGCGGCCTGCCTGCGCGCGAGCAAGGTGCTGGCCCGGGGCGAGGGCGTGCCCCAGCGCGGCGTCAACCGCGATCCCGCGCGCGCCACTGGCCTGGCCCGCAGCGCGTGTCGCGCCGGCTCGAGCGACGGCTGCCTCAGCTGGGCCGCCCTCGACGCCGCCAACGCCCTCGACGCCTATCGCGACGCCCTCGAGCTGGCCACGCCGGCCTGCGACGACGGCGATCTGTCGGCGTGCGATCTCGTCGGCGACGTGCTCATGGTCGGCCCTACCGAGCTGCGCGACCTCGCGCAGAGCCAGGCTCGCTACCAGACCGCGTGCGACGGCGGCCTGCCCGAGGGCTGCTTCGATCTGGCGTGGGCGCAGTGCGGCGGCGCCGCTACGCCAGCCCCGCCCGAGGTCTGCACGCGGCTGTACCGCACCGCCTGCGACGGCGGCTTCGGCGGTGGCTGCTACGGCCTCGCCGACCAGCTCCGCGCCGCCGGCGACCTGCCAGGCGCGGCCGTCGAGCTCGAGCGCGGTTGCGATCGCGCCGAGCCCGCCAGCTGCATCGAGCTCGCCGGCCTCGTCGAGCGCGGCGACCTCGGCGCCAAGGATCTCGCCCGCGCCCGCGCCTTGCGCGCCCGCGCCTGCACCCTCGGTGCCGCCGCCGCCTGCCGGTAGCGGCTACTTCGCGGCTTCGAGCGTGCAGTCCAGGAGCGTGGCCTCGAGGGTGGTCTCGCCGCTGCCCATCGAGGTCCACTCCTGGATCTTCACGGTGCCGGTCGCGACGACCTTGGCCTCGGCCTCGAACGTCGGCGCGGTCGCGTTCTTCGCGAGGCTGCACCCGACCACCTTGCCGGCGTCGTCGGGCGCGTTCTTGATGGTCAGCGTCGTGAAGGTGTCGGCGCCGGAGGTCGCCGTCGTCGAGCCGACGAACAAGCCCGCCACCGCGACCCGCTGCGCCTTCCACTTCGAGCGGCCCGCGATCGCGGCCGGGCGGAACGCCTCGACGGTGACCGGCGTGCCGTCGGTGGGCGGGCCCGCCGCGTTGGGGTCCTCGGGCGGGCCGGCGGTCACGCCGGTGATCTCGAGACACTGCGAGCGGTTCATCGGCAGGTCGGTCTTGCCGACCTTCATCGGCGACATCACCTGGCCGACGACCTCGCCGGTCTGCTGGTACTTGGCGCCGTCTTCCTTGGTGACGTAGACGTACGCGCAGTCGTCGCCCTCGACGATCGCCCACTCGTACTTGCCGTCCTTCACGCGAGTCGGCTCGCCGAGCTGGCCCTTGAGCTTGGCCAGGCCGGCGGTCCACGACGTGAGCGGGTCGACGAGGTTGTTGGCGGCCATCACCCGCTCGATGGTGAGCTTGCCGGCGAAGGGCTCGGCCGGCTTGGCCGGCTCGACGGGCTTGCTGGGCTCGGCCGGCTGGTCGCCTTCCTTCTTCTTACAGGCGGCGAGGGACACGAGCAGGACGCTGACGAGGATCGCGGTGCGCTTCATGGCCCGCGACGCTACACCACCGGCGCGCGCCCGCCGGGTGGGCGCGGTCAGGCCTGGGCGGCTTTGCGTCGGAACAAGGCGAAGGCGCTGGTGTAGCCGTGGACGAAGGTGCGGCCGCGGACCGGGCCGACCTCGCCGTTGCAGAAGAAGCCACCCAGCGGGATCGGGCCGCGCGCGCGCAGGAACGCGGCGCTGTCGTGGTTGGGCGTCCCGTAGAGCAGCTGGCCGCGGCCCACGCACGAGAACAGGAGGGCGCCCGCTGCCGGCACGCTCGGTTCGGCGAGCAGCTCGGCCAGATCTTCGGCCGAGGTCTCGGCGTCGCGCAAGTGGAACTGCACGACCTGGCCCCGCTCGATCGACGCCGCGATCCGGATCGACCCGCCCGCGCGATCGACGCCGAGGAGGTTGCGGACCAGCACGTCGGGGCGGCGCAGGTGCTGGCCGTCGGGGGCCAGGCCCACAAACAGCGAGTGCCGACACAGCGCGCGATCGGCCGGCGACAGCGACGCGTGCAACGCCTCGAGCACCGCGAGCGCGGGCTGGCCGTCGAGCTCGAGGACGACGTTGCCCAGGCCCTTGGTGACGATCATCGGCGTGCCGATGGGCCGACAGCCCTGGGCGACGATGGTGTCGACCGCGACGTCGCCCGACAGGGTCAAGATCATCGCGCCGTCGTGGTGGCGCTCACCGCCGTCGAACAGCGTGTTGGCCGAGGGGCCGCGCTCGGTCATGCCGCCCGAGGCCAGGCCGCCGACCTTGACCGCGGCGGGCCAGACCCGGTCGATCCACGCCACCAGCTCGTCGGTGGGGCAGGTGAGCGGGCAGGGCAGCGCGATCACCACGTCGGCGTCCTGGTCGGGCGCGAGCCAGGCCTCCGGGCTGGGGCCGAGGTGATGGGCGTGGACGGTGACGCCGGGCAGCGACGCCGCGGTGAGCGCGAGCGCGGGCTGGTGCTCGATCTCGACGCCACCGCCGATGGCACCGCCCACGGTGCAGCCGGCGATGACCGCCTGGGGAAACCGACGCCGCAGCTGCTCGGATAGGTGCGCGAAGTGCGGCGCGTGATGATCGGTGACGAAGGCCAACACCAGATCGATCGAGGCCGGGCCGAGCTCGCCGACGATGCTGGCCACAGCCTCGGCGCAGGCTGCATCGGTGGTGTTCGCTGTCGCGATGGCCGAGGCCCAGCGCATGTGGTGGCAGCGTAGCCGATCGTGTGGCGGCGACAACCGCGCGGCCGTGCTTGACCGCTGCGCGCGCCGGCGGGATGGTGGAGCGGTGTTGGTCGATCGAGCTCGGCTGGAGATCGTGCTGGCACGCGTCGTCGCCGGCGTGGACGACCCCGGCGCCGGCATCCACGGGCCGGGCAGCGCGGCCTGGCAGGTCGAGCACGACGGCGTGATCTTCCTCGGCGGCGGGCGCGCGGCGCTGTTGCAGCTGGCGCACCCGTACGTCGCGTACGGCGTGCATCAGCACTCCAAGACTCGCGACGACATGATCGGCCGCTTCAAGCGGACCTTCGACAACGTCTTCGCGATGTCGTTCGGCACGCTCGCCGACGCGCTCACCGCCGCGCGCCGCGTCCACAACATCCACGTCCGCATCACCGGGCAGCTCGGCGACGACTGCGGCGCCTTCGCGCCGGGCGCGCGCTACCACGCCAACGACGTCGACGCGCTGCGCTGGGTGTGGGCGACCCTGGTCGACACGGTCGTGGTGGTCTACCAGCGCATCGCCGGGCCGCTGTCGCCGTCGCTGCGCGAGGCCTACTACCGGGCCTCGTGGACCTTCGCGCGCCTGTTCGGGCTCGACGACGAAGAGCTCCCGCCGACCTGGGACGCCTTCGCGGCCTACGTCGCGCGCACGGTGGCGTCGCCGGTGCTGACGGTCACCGCGCCGGCCCGCGAGATGGCGGGCTTTCTGTTCGGCGGGCGGCTCGGCCCGGCCACCCGGCTGGTCACCGCGGCATTACTGCCAGAATCGATCCGCGACCAGTTCGGCTTGCGCTACGGCGTCGTGGAGCGGGCTGGGTTCGCGGCGACCGTGGCCGGCGTGCGCGCGCTGCGTCGGACCACCCCGGCGGCCGCCTGGGATCTGCCGGCCTATCGTGACGCTCAGCGCCGCCTGGCCGGCCTGCCGCCCAGCGCGTGGACCCGCTGGCTCGAGCAGCGCTTCTTCGCGCTCGCCGGGCGCAGCGCCGCCGCCCCGCGCCGTCGCGCTGGTTAATCGTCGGGGCCGCGCGATCGTCACTTGCCGCGCGCGGTTTCACGTAGCAAACGATATTACATGAAACCAGACTCGCGGCTGTCGACGATCTTGCACGCGCTCCTGCACATGGCCGAGGCCGACGGACCGATCACGTCCGAGCTGCTGTCACAGCAGACCGGCATGAATTCGGCGGTAGTCCGGCGCACCATGGCCGGCATCCGCGAGGCCGGCCTGGTCCGGTCCGACAAGGGCCACGGCGGCGGCTGGACCCTGGTCCGCCCGCTGGCCCGCATCACGCTCGGCGCGGTCTACGACGCGCTGGGTGCGCCGACGGTCTTCGCCATGGGCGACCGGACCGACAGCCCGGGCTGCCTGGTCGAGCAGGCGGTCAACCGCGCGATGCACGACGCGTTCGGCGAGGCCGAGGCGCTGCTGGTCGCGCGCTTTCGCGCCGTGACGCTCGCCGCGGTCGCCGCCGACGTGAAGCGCAGCCATGGCAAGAAGCGGAGGGCGGCGTGACGTACGACGTCATCATCGTCGGCGGCAGCTACGCCGGCATCGCGGCCGCGCTCCAACTGGCCCGGGCCCGCCGGCAGGTGCTCGTCGTCGACGCCGGCCAGCGCCGCAACCGCTTCGCCGCGACCGCCCACGGCTTGTTGGGCCACGACGGTCATGACCCGGCCGCGATCGCCGCCGACGCCCGCGCCCAGCTCATGAAGTACCCGACGGTCAGCTGGCGCGACGACGCCGCGGTCGAGGCCCGCGCCGACGGTGACGGCTTCGTCGTGGCGCTCGCCGGCGGCGACACGTTGACCGCGCGCCGGCTGGTCCTGGCCAGCGGCATGGTCGACGAGTTGCCCGACGTGCCCGGCCTCGCCGAGCGCTGGGGCGTCCAGGTCTTCGCGTGCCCGTACTGCCACGGCTACGAGCTCGACCGCGGCCGGCTCGGCGTGCTCGCGGCCGGCCCGATGTCGATCCACCACGCGCTGCTGGTGAGCGAGTGGGGCCCGACGACGCTCTTCATCGGTGGGACCGGCGCGGGCAGCGGCGCAGGAAGCGGCGCGGTCGAGCCAGATGCCGAGCAGCTCGCGATGCTGGCGCGCCGCGAGGTCACGCTCGAGCGCACGGCGGTCGCGGCGGTCGCGGGCGCGGCCGATCTCCGCCTGGTCGACGGGCGCGTGGTCGCCCTCGCCGGCCTGTTCATCATGCCGACGCCGCGCATCGCCAACCCGCTGGTCGCGCAGCTCGGCTGCGAGCTCGACGCCAATCCCGTCGGGGTCTTCGTGAAGACTGACCTGCTCAAGGAGACCACGGTCCGCAAGGTCTTCGCGTGCGGCGACCTGGCGACCGGCATGCCCGCCCTGGCGCTCGCGGTCGCCGACGGCACCCGGGCCGGGATCGCGGCCCATCAGTCGCTGGTGTTCCGGTAGCTCGCTGCTGGTAGCTCGCGGCCGGCACCTCGCCGCGGGGCGGGCTAGGCCGCGGTCGGGGGATCCCCGACCACCAGCACGACCGACAGCGCGTGCAGCACCTGCATCGCCGGCGTCAATCCCGCGAGATGACGGTGGAGCGCGACGAACACGTACTCACCGGGCGGCAGCGCGAAGTGGAACTTGCCGTCGCGGTCGCTCTCGACCCGGAGATGGGCGCGGCCGTCGGGATGGGCGCGGGTCGCCAGCACCGTGACGCCGGCGACCGCCTTGCCGTCGACGTCGACGACGCGGCCGTCGATCCGCGCCGACGCGCGCTCGGACGAGGTCTCGGCCGCAGTCACGGCCGCGGTCACGGCCGCCCGCGTCGGTGCGCGCCGAGTGCCGCCCGCGCGGGCCACGCTCGGCACCGCCACGGCGAGGCCGATCAGCGCGACGACGCTCCGAAAACTCCACGATCCCCAGTTTGCGCGCATGGTGGCTGACCGTCAGCACGCAGCGTGCCGGCGTTGTGCTGATGAGACGCACCGAGCTGTCGCGTGGTTGCACGCGAGATCATGGGACCCGCGACCGGTCGCGTGACAGTCGCACCGGTGCAGCTGTCGCGGCTGCGCCACAGTGGCAACCGGATCGGCCGGCTATCTGAACTTGTCGGGGTCGATCGCGAACCGCTTGATCCAGCGCTGGATCTGCTTGCGGTCCTTGGCCAGCGCGCGCGCGACCGCGCTGATGTTGCCGTGGTGGTCGCGCATCGCCGTGCACAGGCTATCGCGTACCGCCTCGTCGGCGGTCGACAGCGGCGTGTTGCGCACGGTGCCGGGGGGGCGGCCCGAGCGGACCGCGTCGGGCAGATGGGTCGCCAGGACCGGCGTCGAGCCGGCCAGCACCGACGCCGTGGTGAGCGCCTGCTCGAGCTCGCGCACGTTGAGCGGCCAGACGTAGCGAAAGAGCAGGCGCGCCGCTTCAAGGTCGAGGCCGAGCGCGTCGGCCGGGAAGTGCCGGTGGTAGAGCGTGCCGATCAAGATGCCGAGATCGGGGCGGCGCTCGGCCAGCGGCGGCACGGTCACCCGGAAGCCGGCCAGGCGCGCGAACAGATCGTGGCGGAACAGCCCGTCGGCGATCATGCCGTCGAGGTCGCGGTGGGTCGCCGCGATGATGCGCACGTCGACCGCGACCGGCCGGGTGCCGCCGACCGGCGTGACCTCGCGCTCCTGCAAGACGCGTAAGAGCGCGGCCTGCGAGGCTGGCGGCAGGTCGCCGATCTCGTCGAGGAACAGAGTGCCGCCCTCGGCGGCGCGGACCAGGCCAGTGTGGTCTTGATGGGCGCCCGAGAACGCGCCCTTCTTGTGGCCAAACAGCTCGCTCTCGATGAGGTTGTCGGGGAGCGCGCCGCAGTTGACCGCGATGAACTCGCCGGAGCGGCCCGACAGCGCGTGGGTGGCGCGAGCCAGCACTTCCTTGCCGGTGCCGCTGTCGCCCTCGACGAGGATCGACACCGTCGAGCTGGCCACCTGGCGCAGCCGGGCCAGCTCGCGACCGAACTCGGGGATGAGGGTTGCCATGCCGGCCAGGCTCGACTCGAGGTCGGACCCGATCTCGAGGTCGATGATCGCGGGGTCGGTCTCAGCCAACGGCAGGCGCTCGCAGAAGACGAACAGCGTGTGGCCCAGCTCGATCAGATCGCCGTCGGCGAGGACGGTGCGCTTGGTGGGCTGGCCGTTGACGAAGGTGCCGTTCTTGCTGTCGGCGTCGGTGAGCACCCAGCGGCCGAAGCTGGGCTCGATGCGAGCGTGGCGCGACGACATCCAGCGATCGGGGACCCGGATCGCCAGCTCGGTGCCGAGCTTGTCGCCGGCGCGGCCAGCGCCGCGGCCCAGCGCGACCGCGGTGACGTCGCCGAGATCGTAGCGAGCCGAGCGGGCGCGCGGACGCTGACACTCGAGGGCCAAGATCAACGCCGGGCGCAGCCGCGTCGCGTCGGCGCGCGGGCCGGCTTCGTCGGCCAGAGACAGGGTCGCCCCGATCGTGTCCACCATCGTCAGCCGCATCTTAGCCACACTCTACCGATGGTGCCCCGCGAACATTCCCCGAAGCGCGCTGGCAGCGAATCATCGAGGGATCCCGGGACGAGGCCCGCAGTCGTGGGCACCGGTCGCAGTCAACCGCGCGGCCGGCTCGCGGATCGTGGAGGCTTCAACCAGCCTTCTTGCGCGCGGCCTTCTTCTTGGGCTCGGCGGCCAGCTCGGTGACCTCGGCAGCCTCGGCGGCCTCGGCGGCCTCGGCGGCCGGCAGCGCGGCCTTGGCCTGGCCCGCCATCCCGAGGCTGGCCTTGAGGGCCTCCATGAGGTCGATGATCTTGCCCTGCGGGGCCTCGGGCGCCGCGGTGATCTCCTGGCCGTCGATCTTGCCCTGGATGAGCTCCATCATCCGGCCCTTCACGTCGTCGCGGTACTTCTTGTTGTCGAACGCCTCGACGGTGATCTGCGAGATGATCTGGCGAGCCAGGGCCAGCTCGGCCGGCTTCACCTCGGGCAGGTCGGGAATCGGCACCTCCGACCACTCCTTGACCTCGTCGGCGTAGCGCAGCTGGTGCATGACCAGGCCATTTTGGAACGGGCGCAGCGCGACCACGTACTGCTTGCCGCGCGCCGAGTAGGTGGCCACGCCGACGAGCCCGCTCTCGATCATGGCCTGGCCGATGAGCCGATAGGCGCGCTCGCCGCCCTTGTCGGGCCCGAGGTAGTACGACTTCTCGACGAGGAGTGGGTCGACCTGCGCGGCCGGGACGAACTCGGCGAGGTCGATCGCGTTGGTGGCGACCGCGTCGAGGGCCTTCATCTCGTCTGTGGTGATGACGACGTACTGGCCCTTGGCGAACTCGTAGCCCTTCACCATGTGATCGCGCTCGACCAGCTCGCCGTCCTTGGTGCAGATGTACTGCTGCTTGAGGCGCGAGCCGCACGCGTCGTGCAGCATGTTGAAGGACAGGTCGCCGCCCGACTCGGTCGTCGTGTAGAGCTTGACGGGGATCGAGACGAGGCCGAACGAGATGGTGGCAGTTCCGATGGCGCGGGCCGGCATGAAACGATGATAGCGGCACCTCGGTCGCTGTCGCCACTTACCGCCGCTGGCGCCGGTGATCGTATGCTGCGGGGGTGGCCGACGACGATCCGCTGAAGCGCTACCGCGACAAGCGCGACGCCAGCGCGACTCCGGAGCCGCTGGGCGCCCGACCGGCGACCCGGGGCAGCACCGCTGGGGTCTTCGTCGTCCACGAGCACCACGCCAGCAAGACCCACTGGGACCTGCGGCTCGAGATCGACGGTGTGCTGCAGTCGTGGGCTATCCCGCACGGGCCGACCATGGACCCCGACGTGAAGCGGTTCGCGGTCAAGGTCGAGGCCCACCCGCTCGAGTACTGCGACTTCGAGGCGGTCATCCCCGAGGGCAGCTACGGCGCCGGGCCGATGGTGATCTGGGATCGCGGCCGGTTCTTGCCCGAGCTCGACCCCCGCGACGGCGTGCGCAACGGCGAGGTGAAGTTCAGCCTGCAAGGCTACAAGCTGCGCGGCGCGTTCACGCTGGTGAAGACCGGCGGACGGGTCGGCCGCCCCAACGCGCGGGGCGGCGACGACTGGCTGCTGATCAAGAAGCGCGACGGCTGGTCGGAGGCGGCGCGGGCGGCCGGCCCGCTGTCGTCGGCGAGCGTGCTGTCGGGGCTGACCGCGCAGGAGCTGGCCGCGGGGGCGCCCCGCATCGCGGCCTGGCGCCAGACCGTCGCGGCGACCACGACGCCAGCCCAGGTGATCGCGCCGGCCGGCTTCGCGCCGATGCTGTGCGACACCGCCCCCAAGCCGTTTAGCGACGCCAGGTGGATCTTCGAGCTGAAGTACGACGGCTATCGGCTCATCGGTTGGGGCGGCGCCGGTCAGGCGTGCCTGCGGTACCGCTCGGGGCTCGACGCCACCGCGCGCTACCCCGAGCTGGTGGCGGCCTTGCGCGCGCTGCCGGTGCCGGGCCTGGTCGTCGACGGCGAGGTCGTCATCCTCGACGGCGAGGGCAAGCCCGACTTCCACGCGCTGGCCGAGCGCGCCCAGCTGTCGCGCAAGCCCGACATCACGCGGGCCGCGATCGCGACGCCGGTGGTGTGGTTCGTCTTCGATCTGGTGGCCGCCGACGGGCGCGACCTGCGCAGCCTGCCGCTCGAGCAGCGCAAGCAGCTGCTCGCCGGCCTGTGCCCAACGGCCGGGCCCATCCGCTACGCCGAGCACGTGCCCGAGGTCGGCGCGGCGTTCCTGGCGGCCGCCGCGGCGCAGGGCCTCGAGGGCGTGGTCGGCAAGAAGCTCGGCAGCAAGTACAAGAGCGGCACCCGCAGCAAGGACTGGCTCAAGCTCAAGGTCGATCCCGAGGACGACTTCGTGGTGTGCGGCTTCACGCCGCCCAAGGCGTCGCGGGCCGGGCTGGGCGCGCTGCACCTGTGCGTGCGCGACGACGACAGCTGGCGCTACGCTGGCAAGGTCGGCAGCGGCCTCGACGACGCCACCCTGGTCGGGTTGCGCCGCGAGCTCGACGGCGCGCCGCGCTGGGAGCCGAGCTTTCCCCGGCCCGAGCTGTCGAGCGACGCGATCTGGGTCGAGCCGACCCGGGTGGTGACGGTGCGCTTCCGCGAGTGGCCGGTCGACTCCCACCTGCGCTTCCCGGTGTTCGTGCGGCGCCGCGATGACAAGCGCCCCGACGAGTGCCTGATGCCGGTGCGCCACACCGGCGAGCTGGCAGCGCGCCAGGCGGTCGACCCCAGCGAGCGTCGCGACGACGCGCCGGTCGTGGACGGCACCGTCGAGGACGATGCGCCGGCTCGCGCGCTGACGTTCACCAACCTCAAGAAGATCTACTGGCCCGCCGACGGCTACACCAAGGGCGATCTCATCGCCTACTACCGCGACGTCGCGCCCGCGATCTTGCCGTACCTGGTCGACCGCCCGGTCGTCATCACCCGCTTCCCCGACGGCATCGACGGCAAGATGTTCTATCAAAAGGACCTGCCGGAGTGGGCGCCGGCCTGGCTGCGCACGGTCGCGCTGTGGAGCGAGGGCAGCCAGCGCGAGATCCACTACGTCCTCGTCGACGACGCCGACGGCCTGGCCTACCTGGCGAACCTGGGCTCGATCCCGATCCACGTCTGGGCCAGCCGCACCGTCGACCTGGGCCGGCCCGACTGGGCGATCCTCGATCTCGATCCCAAGGGCGCGCCGCGCGAGCACGTGGTGCCGTTGGCGCTGGCGATCCACGAGCTGTGCGAGTCGATCGGGCTGCCGAGCTACGTGAAGACCAGCGGGCAGACGGGCCTGCACGTGCTGGTGCCGCTGGGCGGTCAGCTCACCTACGAGCAGGCGAGGAACCTCGCGTACCTGATCGGGATGGTCATCGAGCAGCGCCACCCGACGATGGCGACCACCAGTCGCAACCCCAACCGACGCCAGGGCCGCGTGTACCTCGACTGGGGCCAGAACGCCCACGGCCAGCTGCTGGTCGCGCCGTACTCGGTGCGGCCGGTGCCGAGCGCGCCAGTGTCGATGCCGCTGCGCTGGCACGAGGTCACGCCGGAGCTCGATCCCCACTTCTTCACGATCCGCACCGCGCGGGCGCGCCTCGACGCGATGGGCGAAGACCCGGTGCGCGCGGTGCTCACCGAGCGTCCCGACCTGCTGGCTGCCCTCGCGCGCCTGCAGACGATGCTGGCCTGAGGGCCCGCGAACGAACAAGTCGACCGTTCTCGCGGCCGATCCATCCCGGCTGGCTGGGTTGCCGGTTCCGGTCCGCTGGTCACCTCCGTCGAGGATGCTCCCCTGCGGTCCTCACCGTCGCCCTTGCCCTCCCGGCGCCTCGACCGCGATCATCGATCGACTTGTCCATTCGCGGGCCCTGAGCCCGAGGTGCGCGACCTACGAACGATCGTGCGCAGCGTCGCTATTGTGCCTCGCTTCGTTCGTGGCCGAGGGGGCAGGTGGCGCCGCCCTCGCCGGTTGACCTGATGATCCGGGGTTGACGGTCGGGGCTGGCCGCGCGTGCCAGCGGTTCGCGGTAGCGTGGGCCGGTGAACATCGCGTGCATCGGAGGCGGCCCGGCCGGCCTCTACCTCGGCATCCTGCACAAGCTCGCCGACCCGCGCCACGAGGTGGTGGTGTACGAGCGTCACCGCGCCGACGACACCTTCGGCTTCGGCGTGGTGTTTTCGGAGGCCACCCTCGCCCACTTCGCCGAGGCCGACCCGGTGACCCACGCCGCGATCACCGCGCAGTTCGCGCGCTGGGACGACATCGAGACCCACGTCGGCGGCGAGGTCTTCACCTCGACCGGCCACGGCTTCTGCGGCCTCGAGCGGCGCCAGCTCCTGGCGATCTTGCAGGCCCGCGCCGTCGAGCTCGGGGTCGACCTTCGCTTCGAGCACATCGTGACCTCCCTCGACGAGTGTGCCGACGCCGACGTGATCGTGGCCAGCGACGGCGTGGCGTCGTGGGTGCGCGATGCTCGCGCCGAGGACTTCGGGCCCGACGTCGACCTGCGGCCCAACAAGTTCGTGTGGCTGGGCACGACCGTGCCGTACCGCGCGTTCACGTTCGTGTTCCAGCCGAGCCGGTACGGGCTGTTTCGGGTCCACGCGTATCGCTACAGCGCGACCGGCTCGACGTTCATCGTCGAGTGTACCCCCGCGACCTGGCGCGCCGCCGGCCTCGACCAGACCGACGAGGACGGCACGATCGCGCTCCTCGAGCGCATCTTCGCCGATCACCTGGGGCCGCACCGGCTCATCAAGAACCGCTCGATCTGGCGCAGCTTCCCGACCGTGCGCAACCGCTCGTGGCGCTCGGGCAAGGTGGTGCTGGTCGGCGACGCGGCGCACACCGCGCACTTCTCGATCGGCTCGGGCACCAAGCTGGCGATGGAGGACGCGATCGCGCTGGCCGACGCGCTGGGCGCCCACGCCGAGGTCGACGCCGCGCTGGCGGCCTACGAGGCGCGGCGCCGGCCCGAGGTGCTGGCGCTCCAGGCCGCGGCCCAGGCCAGCCTCGAGTGGTTCGAGGGCACCGAGCGCTACCTGGAGCTGGCGCCGGCCCAGCTCTGCTACAGCCTCATGACCCGCAGCCTGCGGGTGAGCCACGCCAGCATGCACAAGCGCGACCCGGCGCTGACCGCGGCGGTCGAGGCGCTCCTGGTCGAGGCCAGCGGCGCCGCGCCCGGCACGCCGCCCCGGGCGACGCCGGTGACGATCCTCGACGAGGCGCTGCCGTCGCGGGTGCTGACCGCGCTGCCCGCGGCGTGGACCGACGCGCTGCACGTCGCGCGAGACGGCGACGACGCCGAGACCACCGCCGAACTCGCCGCCGCGGTCGCGCAGCGGGCTCGGCCGACCGTGATCGTGGTCGCGGCCGGCGCCGACGGCCGCTCGCCGGTGCCACTGGCCGACCGGATCCGCAACCAGCTGGGCCTGCCGACCGTGGTGGTGCTCGTCGAGCCGAAACCTGCCGAAATCGACGCGCTGATCGCGGCCGGCCGCTGTGACGCCGTGCTGGTGACCGCGTGACCGCGGCGGCGACCCCGGCCGGGCCCCGCGCCCGTCGCGCCCGTCCCCAGCGCTACCAGCTCGGCAAGCGCGCGCTCGGCGTGCTCGCGACCGGGCATCCCTGGATCTTTCGGGGCCTCATGAGCGGCGCGGCCGACGCGCTCGCCGACGGCCAGTGGCTCGCGCTCTACGACGGCGCTAACCAGCTGGTCGGCCACGGCGTCTTCGCCGCCGAGGGCGCGATCGCGATCCGGGTGGTGGCCCGCGGCCCGGCCCGGCCTCGCGGCGTCGACTTTGCCAAGCGCATCGACCGCGCGCTGGGCAAGCGGGCCCGGCTGCGTCTGGAGACCGACGGCTTTCGCGCCCTCCACGGCGAGAGCGACGAGCTGCCCGGCGTGGTGGTCGACGTCTACGGCGACACCGTCGTGGCCCAGGCCTACGGCGCCGGGCTCGACGCGCTGGCCCGCTTCGCCGGTCGCCGGGTCGCCAAGGCGGTGGGCGCGCCCCACCTGGTGCTCAAGGCCGCCCATCGCCGCGTCGACGGCGTCGAGGCCGGGCCGCGCGCGCTGCGGGGCCAGCCGCCCGAGCTGGCCCGCTTTCGCGAGGGCCCGCGCACGCTGGCAGCTCGTCCGCTAGCCGGACAGAAGAGCGGGGCGTTCCTCGACCTGCGCGGGCTGCGCCGCTACCTGTCGCGGGCCCCGCTGGCCGGCAAGCGCGTGCTCAACCTGTTCGCGTACACCGGCACGCTGGGGCAGGCCTGTGAGGCGGCCGGCGCTGCCCACGTCACCCACGTCGATCGCGCCGCCGACGCCCTGGCCTTCGCGGCGCAGCACCACGCCACCGACCCGGCCCGCCACGCCTTCATCGTCGCCGACGTGTTCGCGTGGCTCAAGACCAGCCACGGGCGGTTCGACGCGGTGATCGTCGACCCGCCCAGCATGACGTCGCGCATCGAGCAGGTGCCCGGCGTGCTCGCGACCTACCGTCGGCTCCACGCCGCCGCCGCGACCCGGGTCATGCCCGACGGCCTCCTGGTGCTGGCCTGCTGCACCTCGCGCATCTCGCGCGCCCAGTTCCGCCAGGCCGCGCTGGCCACCGTCGGCACCCGCTTCACGCTGCTCGCCGACCTGCCGGCCGAGGCCGATCACCCGATCGGCTTCGCCGAGGCCGACTATCTCAAGGTGCTGATCCTCATCGCCCACCCCGAGCGCGCCGGTGCCTGAGCTGCCCGACATCACGGTCTACCAGGAGCGCCTGGCCGCGTACACCGTCGGTCACGAGCTGCTCGCGCTGCGGATCGCGAGCGGGTTTCTGCTGCGCACCTTCGACCCGCCGGTGGCGGCGGTCGTCGGCAAGCGGGTGGTCGGCACCAGCCGCCTCGGCAAGCGGCTGGTCCTGGCCTTCGAGGACGACCTGTTCATCGTGCTGCACCTGATGGTCGCCGGCCGGCTGCGCTGGAAAAAGCCAAAGGCGCCGATCCCCGGCAAGCTCGGCCAGGCCGCCTTCGACTTCGCGCACGGCACGCTGATGTTCACCGAGGCCTCCAAGAAGAAGCGGGCCTCGCTGCACGTGGTCAGGGGTCAGGCCGCGCTGGAGGACTTCGACCGCGGTGGCATCGACCTGTTCACGGCGACGACCGCGCAGGTCCACGCCGCGCTCACCGTCGAGAACCACACGATCAAGCGCGCGCTCACCGACCCCACGGTCGTCGATGGCGTCGGCAACGCGTACTCCGACGAGATCCTGCACCGCGCGATGCTGTCGCCGTTCAAGCAGACCAGCCAGCTCGGGCGCGACGAGGTCGCGGCTCTGCACGCCGCCGCCACCAGCTGCCTCACCGAGTGGACCGATCGCCTGCGGGCCGAGGTCGGCGACGGCTTCCCCGACGAGGTCACCGCGTTCCGGCCCGAGATGGTCGTCCACGGCAAGTACGGCCAGCCGTGTCCGCGCTGCGGCGCGCCGGTGCAGCGCATCCAGTACGCCGACAACGAGTGCAACTACTGCGCGCCGTGCCAGACCGGCGGCAAGCTCCTGGCCGACCGCGGGCTGTCGCGCCTGCTCAAGGCCGACTGGCCCAAGACCCTCGACGCCCTCGAGGAACGCCGGGCCGCGGCCCGCGCCGTGCTGGGTACGCCAGGCCCGGCGCCGGTCCCGGGCGGGCCAGCGCCGCGCAAGAAAGCCGCGCGCCGGTAGACCCAACCGCGGCCTGCGGCGTCTCACGCCAGGCATGCGCAAACTCCTCTCCGCCATCTTGTTCGCCTCGGCCGTCATCGCCTGCACCCCGCCCCCCAAGACCACGACCTTCGTGAAGGTCGACCAGGTCTCGCTCGGCAAGGTGGTGGTCTACCGCAACGGCGTCGCGTTCTACGAGCGCCGGGCCCAGGTCACCGGCGGCAAGCTCACGATCAGCGTGCCGCGCGATCGGGTCGACGATTTCCTCAAGTCGCTCACCGTGGTCGACGCCAAGACCGGCACGCCGCTGCCGGCCAGCTTTCCGCGCCAGCAGTCCGAGACCGGTCCGTTCATCGAGATGACCCTCGACGTGCCGATGGCCAAAGGCCCGGGCCAGACCGCCGACGTGGTGCTGACCTACGTGACCGAGGCCCCGGTGTGGAAGCCGAGCTACCGCATCGCGATCTCCGACACCGGCAAGGTGATGCTCGAGGGTTGGGCCATCGTCGACAACACCTCGGGCGAGGACTGGAAGGACGTGAAGGTCGGCGTCGGCTCGAGCTCGGCCTTGTCGTTCCGCTACGACCTTTGGAGCGTGCGCACCGTCGAGCGCGAGACCCTGCACGTCAACGAGCAGTTCGCGGTCGCGCCGCCGACCGCGGTGTCGCCCTACGGCGGCACCGGCCAGCAGACCGGTCAGAGCATGGTCGCCGAGCTGTACGACGAGGAGATCCGCCGCCCCGCCGGCCACCCCGAGAATCTCGACGACCAACTCGCCAAGCGCGACAGCGAGCTCGAGAGCCAAGACCTGAGCGGTAGCCTGGAGCGGGACAGCGACAGCGCCCCGCGCCCGACCGTGGCCGGCAGCGCGGCTCCCTCGCCGAGCTCGCGCGGTGGTGGCCGCGGTCGCCGCCCCGAGCCCAAGCCCACCGACGGCGTCCAGGCGGCGCGGGTCGCCAAGCTCGAGCAGGAGCGCTCGCAGCTCGAGTACAAGAAGGGCCGCGTCTCGGAGGGCGACCGCAAGGTCATGGTGCTGGCCCCCCAGCTGATCAAGAACCGCAACAACCTCGTCATCGAGGGCTACGCCGACGCCAGCGAGATCGGCAGCGAGCAGCGCAGCCTCGACCGCGCCAACATCGTCAAGATGCAGCTCATCGACGCCGGCGTACCTCCCGCGCAGATCCGCATCGTCAACCGCGGCAACGTGGCGGGCCAGCGCGCCGGCGTCCGCATGATCACCGAGGCGCCGTCGGTCGACAACCCCGCGGGCCCCGGCGGCGCCGGCAACCCGGCCGAGACCGCCGACGCGCCGGTCGGCGAGAGCCACTTTCAGTCCGAGCTGCCCATGACCGTCGCCAAGGGCACCAGCGTCATGGTGTCGATGGTGCGGGCCAAGACCGACGGCGAGCAGGTCTACCTGTACGACGCCGAGAGCGAGCGCGGCAACGATCGCTTCGCGTTCAAGGCGGTGCGGCTGCGCAACCCGACCGACTCGACACTCGAGAGCGGCCCGGTCACCGTCTACGGCGACGACCGCTACATCGGCGAGGGCCTCACCGAGCCCATCCCGCCTGGCGCCAACGTGGTCGTGCCCTTCGCGCTCGATCGCCAGATCATCGTCGACCGCGACGACTCGACCGAGAACCAGGTGGCCCGGCTGGTGACCCTGCAGCGCGGCATCCTCACCGCCGAGGTCCAGCACATCAAGAAGACCAAGCTCACGATCACCAGCCGGCTCCACACGCCGACCAAGGTCTACGTTCGCCACACCACCGAGAAGGGCTGGCTGCTCCTCGACGCCCCCGAGAGCTACGAGCGCCTGGGCGACGCTCACCTGTTCGAGATCGCGGTCGGCGCCGGCGAGACCAAGACCGTCGAGATCTCGGAGGCCACGCCGCTGACCCGCACGCTCGACCTGTCGTCGCCGACCACGCTCGACATGATGAAGGTCTTCGTCGCGAGCCCGCACCCGTCGGCCGAGCTCAAGCAGCAGCTGACCGAGCTGCTCGCCATCCACCGCGAGGTCATCGACACCGGCGAGAAGATCGTCAGCCTGCGCGAGCGCCTGGTCGAGTATCGGGTGCGCATGGACGAGCTCAACGACCAGATCCTGTCGCTGCGCAAGGTGAAGACCGCGACCAGCCTGCTGCGCAACCTGCAGGACAAGATGAAGGACATCTCCAACCGCGTGCAGAAGACCACCATCGGCGTCGTCGACGAGCAGGAGAAGCTGATGCTGGCCAAGGTCCGCTTCCAGGACACCCTGGCCGAGCTGACCCTGCCCGACGCGGCGGCCGCGCTGGCGATGAAGCCCTGACGCACCCAGAGGCGCCGACGCGACAGCGCGCCAGTGGCCGTGAGGGCTCGCGCTGACCCGATCGCCAGGCTGCGACGTGAGGACCTCCCAGGAGGTCCTCATGAGTTTTCGGTTGGCTCTCGCTGCGGTCCTGTTCTCGATGCTCGCCGGCTGTCTGTCGGGCGCGCGTCCCCCCATCAGCGTCGACCGGGTGCCGCTGGGCAAGGTCGTGGTCTATCGCAACGGCGTCGCTTACTACGAGCGCCGGGCCCAGGTCCAAGGCGGCAAGCTCACGGTCCGGGTGCCCCGCGATCGGGTCGACGACTTCCTGAAGTCGCTGACCGTGGTCGACGCCAAGACCCAGCGCCCGCTGCCGGTGACGTTCCCGCGCCAGCAGGCCAGCGACGCCGCGGTCATCGACATGCAGCTCGACGTCGTCGGCGCGGCCGGCGCGGTCGCCGACGTGGTCATGACCTACGTGACCGACGCCGCGGCCTGGAAGCCGAGCTACCGGCTGGTGCTCGCCGGTGACCACACGATGCTCGAGGGGTGGGCCATCGTCGACAACCTGTCGGGCGAAGACTGGAAGGACGTGGTGGTCGGCGTCGGCTCGAGCTCGGCGATGTCGTTTCGTTACGACCTGTGGAGCGTGCGCACCGTCGAGCGCGAGCAGCTGGCGTCCGACGAGCAGTTCGCGGTCGCGCCGCCCAACGCGGTGAGCCCGTACGGCGGCTCCCGCGTCGAGAGCGCGGGGTCGAACCAGCACCTGCTGGTCCTCGACGCGGCCGAGATCCGCGACCTCTCCAACCTGCCGTCGAGCGGCGTCGTGCCGCCGGCACCGGCACCGCAGCCGCAGCCGCAGCCGCAGCCGCAGCCGCAGCGGGGTCTCGAGGGATCGTCGTCGGGCGCTGCCTCCATCGAGACCAGCGAGGTCATCGTCATCCACGGTCGCGCGCCGGTGATCGACCCGGGCTCGACGACGACCGGCATGACGTTCTCCGACGACTACACGCGCAACATCCCGGTCGGGCGCAGCTTCGGTACGGTCGTCGGCGCCGCCGCCGGCTCGCACCCAGATCGGGATCCCGCGGTCGATGCTTACGACGCGGTCACGCTCGGCGACCGCAAGCTGGGGTCGATCGCGCCGCAGCTGATCAAGAGCAAGCAGTACGTGGTCGTCGAGGGCTACGCGGCGCCCGGCGAGGCCAACGCCCAGGCCCGCGGGCTCGACCGCGCCAACGTGGTGCGCAACCAGCTCATCGACGCCGGGGTGTCGCCGGGTCGGGTGCGCGCGGTCGGCAAGGGCGCCGGGGCCGGGCGGGCCAGCGTGCAGCTGGTCACCGAGACCGCGCCGGCCGCCGAGACCGCGGCGGGCGGACCGCGCCGCAGCGCCGACACCCACGACGAGCAACCGGTCGGCGAGAGCCACTTCGACTCGGGCACACCGATGACGGTCGGCGACGGGACCAGCGCGATGGTGTCGGTCTTGCGGGCGGTCACCAGCGGGCGCGAGGTCTACCTCTACGACGGTGACGGCGAGCGCGGCAACGCCCGGTTCGCGTTCAAGGCGGTGCGGCTCATCAACCCGACCGACTCGACCCTCGAGGCCGGGCCGGTGACGGTCTACGGCGAGGACCGCTACATCGGCGAGGGGCTGACCGAGCCGATCGGTCCGCACCAGGCGGTGGTCATTCCGTACGCGCTGGATCGCCAGATCGTGGTCGAGCGCACCGACGACACCGCCGACGAGCTGGCGAAGCTGGTCACCGTGCAGCGCGGCCTGCTCACCGCCGAGGTGCAGCACGTGCGCACGACCCGCGTCACGCTCACCAGCCGGCTGCGCACGCCGTCGACGGTGTATGTGCGGCACGCCCTCGAGCCGGGCTGGATCCTGATGGAGCAGCCGCTGCCCACCGAGCGGCTCGGCGACGCGCTCTTGCTCGCGGTCGAGCTGGCGGCGGGCGAGACCCGCACCATCGAGCTGCGCGAGGCCACGCCGATGACGCGCCAGCTCGAGCTGGGCGCGACCGCCACGCTCGACCTGCTCAGCGTGTACGTGGCGAGTCCGCACCCCACCAAGGCGCTGCGGGCGCAGCTGGCGAACCTCCTGGGCGTGCACCGGGCGCTGTTTGACACCGTCGACAAGATCGACAGCCTGCGCGAGCGCGCCCACGAGCTCCGCGTCCGCTCGGCCGAGCTGGAAGACCAGCTGAGGTCGCTACGCAAGGTGAAGACCGCGGTCGCGCTGTCGCGGCAGCTGGCCGGCAAGGCCGGCGAGATGGCGACCCGGCTGCAGGCGACGACGATCGCGATCGTCGAGGCGCAAGAGCAGGTCATGCTCCTGCGCGTCGAGTTCCAAGACGCGCTGGCCGAGCTGCACCTGCCCGACGCGATGGCGGTGGCGGCGGCGCCGTGACGCTGGTCGCGGGTCGCGCCGCGCGGCGGTGCCAGCACGACTGCGTCACCTCCGAGGAGGCGCGAGGCGTGGCCGCGCGAGGCGGATCGCGAGCGGCCCCGCCGTCGAGCGACGAAGGCGTACGCTTGTACGTCGCGGAGCGAGCGAGGAGGTAAGGGCCCGCGAGTGGACAAGTCGATCGATGGTCGCGGTCGAGGCGCCGGGAGGGCAAGGCGACGGTGAGGACCGGAGGGGAGCATCCTCGACGGAGGTGACCCGAGGACCGGAACCGGCAACCCAGCCAGTCGGGATGGATCGGCCGCGAGAACGGTCGACTTGTTCATGCGCGGGCCCTAAGCCGCGAGGCGCCCGCGCCGCCGCGCCGCAGCCCCCGAGGTGGGTGACGCAGTAGTGCTAGGGTCGCGCGATGCGAATGCTGTGCGCTCTCCTCGCGCTGGTCCCGGTGGCTGCCTGCGGCGACGATGGCGGTGGGCCCGACGCCGCGCCCATCGACGCCTTGGCGCCCGACACGCTGCCCGGCTGCGGCGCTGACGTCCTGTTCACCGGCGAGTATGTCGAGTGGACCAGTACCGAGACCGAGTTCCACGGCATCTTCGAGGCGCTGTTCACGATCGACCGCACCTCGCGCACCGATCTCACGGCGCCCAACGGCCGGGTGATCCTGTGCCTCACGCCGGGCCCGATGGTGCGCATCACCGCGACCAAGGCCGACCACACGCCCGCGGTGTTCCTCGCCGATCCCGAGGTGTTCACCCCGGCCGGCTCGACCTTCACGTCGCGCGGGCTCACGCTGAGCGAGCGCGACGCCAACTATGGCGCGCTCATGACCGGCCTCAGCTTCGACGCCACCCGGGCCCAGGTCCTCGTCGAGAAGCGGGGCGCCGCCGCCGGCTTCGAGCTGTCGGGCACCACGACCCGCTTCGCCTTCGACGGCGCCGCCTGGACCAGCGGCAACACCGGCGAGCTGGTGCTGTTCCCCAACGTGCCGATCGGGACCGGCACCGCGACCCTGTCGTCGCCTGACGGCACCTTCGTCGGACCGACCGCGATCGAGCTCAAGGCCGGCCAGCTCACCGTCGTCCCGCTCCGCTAGCAACAGCGCCCACTCGAGGCGGTCGGGCTGGCTGCCCGGGATCGGGATGGTCTCGCCGCTGTCGCTGGGGCCTCACTGGTCGCCGAGCAGGCCGGCACCTCGGCGCCGGGGGCGTCGAAGGCGACCGTGCGCCCGCGTCGGGATCGCCCGCGTCGAGGCTGAAGATCGCGTTGCCGCCGGCTCGCAGGCCCAGCGCGACGACGGCGCGGCGCTTCACACGGCCACGCTTGGTGGCAGCTCGGCGGGATCGTGGGAGGAGAAGATCGTCACGTCGGCGTGCTCGGCGTGCAGCTTGCGCAGCGCGTCGGCCGAGGCGTGGCGCGCCTTGCCGTCGAACTGCACGACGTGCTCGAACAGCCGGATCCCCAGCGGCGCGTCCTTGGCGCGCACCAGCTCGGCGTGGTGGAAGTACGCATCGCCGGCGTGGACCAGCGCGCCGGCGCCCGTCTCGACGACGATCGCCGAGTGGCCGCGGCTGTGGCCGTGCATGGGCAGCAGGCCGATATCGGCGGCCAGGCCGGGCAGGCGCCGCACCGCCGGTAGGCCACGCCAGGTGTCGCCGGTCTCGGCGATCGGACTCCAGGCCGGCCCGTGCTTCCACTGGTGGGGCTGGTAGCGGTTGCGCTCCGCGAGGGTCGCGCGCGCGGTCGCGGCGTCGAGCTCGCGCTGGTGCAGGTGCACGGTCGCGTGGGGAAAGTCGGCGAGCCCGCCGGCGTGGTCGAGGTCGAGATGCGTGACGGCGAGGTGACGGACGTCGGTCGCCGCGAAGCCGAGCGCGACCACCTGGGCGACCGCGGTCTCGCGCTGGGCGAGGATCGGTCCGCTGAGCGCGCGGAAAAAGCCGGGCAGGAGCTGCTTGTCGCCGCACTCGGCGGTGCCAAAGCCGGTGTCGACCAGGACCAGGCCGTCACGATCGGTCTCGATCAAGAGGCAGTGGCACAGCAGGTGACCGCGTCCCAGCCCGCGACCGCTGCCGAGCAGCGAGCCGGCGAGCGGGCACATCGAGCCGCAGTTGAGGTGATGGACGCGCATGGCCGCGAGCATGCCCGAGTTAGCGCGTGGCGGTGCTGGTGACGGTGCGTCCGTGACGGGCCTCGACGACGCCGCGCGAGGTCAGCAACGCGATCGCGGTCAGCGACGACGTCACGACCAAGAGCCACAGCGCGACCTTGGCGAAGCCGAGGCTCCACCGGCCGGCGTGACGGGCGACGAACCGCGCGCGAGCACCGGCGCGCACGGCCCGACCCCCGACCCCGTGAACGAGCGTCTCCGCGCGCGGAATCATCGCGATCGATCCTACGACTTGCCGGTGACGCGCGCCATCTCGGGTGCGGCCTGGCCGCGCTCCGCGAACGAGCCGTGGTCCTGGTATTTTTTCCGTTGCAGGCGATTGAGCACGACCCGCGAGCGCCAGCCCAGGTAGCTCCGCGTGAACGCGGTGACCTGGGTGGGATCGGTGTACGGGTTCTTGAGCCCACCGACCGCGACCAAGGTCAGGACCTGCTCGGCGACCGACACCGGGCAGCCCTCGAGTCGGATGTGCGACGCGTTCCTGGTGGTCACCGCCTTCGCGGTCGTGGTGCCCAGCTTCTTGAAGATGTCGTCGTGCTTCGCGGTGTGCGGGTCGAGGGTGCTGCGGTCCTGGTAGGTCGAGCGGATCTGCACGAGCTTGCCCTGGAGCTGCCCCGACCACTCGGCGCAGTCGCCGATGAAGATCACCTTCTCGCCGGGGCCGGCGTTGATCGGGCCCTCGTACTTGCCGAACACCACGTGCATGCGGGGCAGCTTGGTATCGCACTCCTTGTCGTAGACGCGCAGGATCTCGATGGCCTCCTCGATCGCGCCGGGACAGCCGCCCCAGCAGTAGTCGGAGTGCTCGGGCTCGGGCGGCGGGCCGGCGTAGGCCGTGATGTTCGAGCCCTCGAAGTACTTCTCGACCCGGATGAGGCCGACCTTGAAGCCCTTGGCTCGGGCCGTGGCCTCCTCGAGCGTGACGTCGCCGGTAATCTTGATCCGGGACAGGTCGGTGGTGCCAAAGCCGTTGTCCTCGGCCAGCCGGATGTGGTCGACGGTGCGGGGATCGACGCCGATGATCGTCGAGCACACCGCGTCGAAGGCCACCTGACTGTTGCCCATGATGATGAGGCCGAGGTGAAACGGCGTCGGCGTGAGCATGCGGCCCTCGCCCGCGGTGATGCCGTCGATCGCGATGAACTGCGGCTGGATGATGTATTGCAGGTCGGCGATCTTCTCGTTGAGCTTGTGATCGTGGTCGATGAGCCGGTGGCGATCGTCCTGGATGCCGATGTAGTTCTTCATCGAGAACGTGACGGTCGTCCACGGGTGGGCTTTGAATTTGGGCATGTTCACGAAGAAGTCGGCGCGGGCCACCGGCTCGGGCGTGAACACGTAGTCGCGCAGGCGGGTCGGGTGCGACAGCGGGATCTCGACCTGGCGCACCTCCTCGAAGCAGTAGCGGACCACGTCGCCGCTGCGGGCCAAGGCGTCGTTCCACCCCGACTGCTCGAAGGCGAGGCGGGTCGGCACCGTGATGCCGCAGCGCTCACCGACCGCCAGCTCCTCCATCGCGCCGCCGCCGACGTCGCGCAGCGCCTTGATCATCGCCTCGCCGCACTCGGGCCGGGTGTACGCGTACGGGAACATCTCGCCGGCCGCGACCAGGTTGGGCTTGATCAGGGTGCGACCGAACGGCCGCAGCCCCAGCTCCTCCAGGCCCTCGCGGTAGATGCGGCGCAGCTTCTCGACGTCGTAGTCCTGGCAGGCCCGGATGATGACGCGAGGCTCGGCGGGGATGCGCATGACCTCGAGTGTACGCGCCGGTCCCGTCGTCGGCTATCGACCTTCGTTCAACTGCCCTCGGCCGCGACCGCCATGCCGGTCATGACCGCAGGCCGGATCGCCAGGCGCGCCATCCACGGCGCGACGTGCTCGGCGCCGTCGAGGGCCCCGCCCATCTTCTCGGCCAGCGCGGCGAACCACGGATAGAGCGCGATGTCGGCGATCGAGTAGTCGCCGGCGACGTACTCGCGACCGCGGAGCCGGCCGTCGAGCACGCCGACCAGGCGCCGCGACTCGGCCAGGAAGCGATCGTACGCGCTGCGGTTGTCGGTCTCGACCAGCGTGTAGTGGCCGAGCTGCCCGAAGGCCGGGCCGGGGCCGCCGACCTGCCAGAACAGCCACGACATCACCTCGGCACGCGCGGCGCCGCTGGCCGGCAAGAACTTCCCGTGCTTCTCGGCGAGGTACGTGAGGATCGCGCCCGACTCGAAGACCGTCACGCCGTCGTCGACCAGCGCCGGGATCTTCCCGTTGGGGTTGAGCTTCAGGTAGTCGGCCTGCTTCTGCGCGCCGGTGCTGATGTCGACACGATGGAGGTTGAAGGGCAGGGCTAGCTCGGCGAGGAGGATGGGCACCTTGCGGCCGTTGGGGGTACGCCACGTGTAGAGGTCGATCATGGATCCAGCTTGCCCGGATCGCCCTCGTCTGACCACGCGCTGCCGTGGGCTTCGAGCTGGTCGAACGCCTCGACCAGGTCCTGGTAGTAGGGATGGACGCCGAGCGTCGCCGAGTCGCCGACCACCAGGAGGAAGCGACGGGCCCGGGTCAGCGCGACGTTCATGCGGCGGGTGTCGGCCAGAAAACCCAACTCGCCGTCGGGATTGGAGCGCGCGGTGTCGAGGACGATCGCCTCCTTCTCGCGACCCTGGAAGCCGTCGACGGTGGCGATCTCGAGGCCGGCCGCGCGCTCGACGGCGAGCAAGCTGCGGAGCCGGCGCACCTCGGCGTCGTAGGTCGCGATCACCGCTACGTCGGTGGGCGCGAGCCCGCGCGACAGCAGGCGGCGCACCTCGCGGGCCACCCGCTCGGCCTGCTCGGGGTTCCAGGTCGAGGGATCGCTCGCGCGGCGATCGTCGTCGGGCTCGTCGGGGCGGCCCTTGCGATCGGTCCAGTCCTTGCCCGCGGTGTCGAGGAACCACAGCGCGCGGCCCCGCTGGTCGTCGTCGCGAGCGCCCAGGTCGGCCAAGGTGTGGGCGGCGACCGCGGGCGCGGCGACCAGCGCGCCGCCGTACTTGCTGCGCGACGGAAACGCCATGATGTCGGCGTGCATGCGGTGCTGCTGCACCAGCATCGGCGCACCGGCGGCGGCGGCGCGGCGCTCGAACAGCGTGGTCGCGAGGCCGGCCCGCGCGGCCTCGACGTCGACCACGGTGGGCGGCAGCTGGTGCGGATCACCGGCCAGCACCGCGCGCTCGCCGCGGGCCAGCACGATCAGCGCGAGCGGGTCGGGCGCCTGGGTCGCCTCGTCGAGGACCACCAGCGGGAACCGTCGATCGCCGAGCGCGTAGGCGTCGGCGCCGGCGCAGGTCGCGAGCACCACCGACGCGGTGGCGAGCAGGTAGCCCTCGGCCTCGGCGAGCGCGGCGCGAGCGTCGCGCTCGAGGCCGCGGATCTCCGACCAGGTCTCGCGATCGCGAGCGCCCCGCCGCAGGTCGCGGGCCCGATCGGCCAGCTCGCGCGACAGCCGCGCGCCGTCGGAGGCGGCGACCAGCGCGTCGAGGCTGCGGCCCTCCATCGCGGCCGACACCCGGGCCGGATGGCCCAGCCGCACCACCACCACGCCGGCCGCGACCAGGCGCTCGCCCAGGTTGTCGACCGCGGTGTTCGACGGCGCGCACGCCAGCACCGCCTCGCCGCGCGCCGCGTACTGGCGGATGAGCTCGACCAGCGTGCGGGTCTTGCCGGTGCCGGGCGGGCCGTGGATCAGGGCGACCTCCTCGGCGCGCAGCGCGGCGTCGACGGCGGCGAGCTGGGCCTGGTCGAGCTCGTCGTCGAGCGGCGTCCACGGGCGAGCCCGGGCCAGCTGGGCCGGCTGGGCGCCGAGCAGCACGTTGAGCACGCGGCGCAGCGGGCCGGTCGGCGGGGCGTGGCGCGCGCGCGCGATGGCGCGGTCGCCGCGGTCGAAGGTCGACTCGGGTGCCTCGAGGTCCAGGTTGCCGCCCGCCTCGACGAGCGCCTCGGGCACGTCGCCGTCGATCACCACGATGATGTCGCCGCGCTCGGGGCGGCTCATGACGCCGCGCACCGCGTCGGGCTCGTCGGGCGCGTGGCGCCACAGCACGACCGGATCGCCGGGCGCGATGCGCAGCTCGTCGAGATCGACGTGGCGCGGCGGCGTCAGCCAGACCCGGGTCCGACCGCGGGCGGCGATGCGGAAGTCGGACACCGTGACGCTGGCGATCGCGAGGCCGCGCGCGACCCGAGTCCGCAACGACGCGCCCTCGCGCGCCGCCAGGTAGCGCGCCCGAGCGGTGGCGCGTTCGGCCCGCCACAGCACGCCCAGACGATCGAGCCAGCGGTCGAGGCCTTCGTCCACGCCGGCACGGTAGCTGCGATTTCGGCGCCGCGCGCGTCACGTTGGCGACCGCCGCGTCGTCTGGGCGGCATGACCCGAGCTCCCTTGCAGATCGTCGTCCTGGGCGGTGGCTATGCTGGTGTGCTGGCGGCCCGTCGGCTGGCCCGCGGCGCCGGCCCCACCGCGCGCGTCACGCTGGTCGACGCCAGCGACACCTTCGTCGAGCGGATCCGGCTCCATCAGGTCGCGGCCGGCGCCACCTTGCGGGTCCGGCCGATCGCGTCGCTCATCGGCCGCGCGATCTTCCGGCGGGGCCGGGTGCGCGCGCTCGACCTGGTCCGCAAGCAGGTCGTCCTCGACGACGGCGTGCTCGACGTCGACTATCTGGTCAACGCGTTGGGCAGCGCGGTGCAGACCACGGCGGTCGCTGGCGTGGCCGAGCACGCGCTCCGCCTCGACGATCCGGCCTCGGCGGGCGCGGTCGGGGCGGCGGCGCGCCGCGCGCTGGAGCAGGGCGCGACCCTGGCCGTGGTCGGCGGCGGGCTGACCGGGATCGAGCTGGCGACCGAGCTGGCCGAGGCGCACCCGCGGTTGTCGCTGGCGCTCTACTGCCGCGGCCACCTCGGCGCCGGCGCGCTGGGGCCGGCCGCGGTCGCCCACGTGCGCGCTGCGCTGGCTGGCGTCGCGGTCCACGAGCAGGTCCGCATCGAGCGCGTCGAGGCCGATGCCCTGATCGTCGACGGCGCGCGGGTGGCGGTCGCCGCGGTGGTGTGGTGCGCGGGCTTCGTGGCCTCGCCCCTGGCCGCCGCCGCCGGGCTTGCCGTCGACGCCCAAGGCCGCATGCTCGTCGACGACACCCTGGCGGTCCCGGGCCTGCCCTGGCTGTTTGGCGCCGGCGACGCCGCCGCGCCGCTGGGGCCGGTCGGTGCCCCGCTCCCCATGGCGTGCAAGACCGCGATGCCGATGGCGGCCACGGCCGCCGACAACCTGCTGGCCGCGCTGCACGGCGCCGCGCCCCACCGGTTCCGCTTCGGCGACACCGGCGTGTGCGTGAGCCTGGGCCGCCGCGACGGCGTCATCCAGCACCGCGGCGCCCAGGGCGACTCCCGCGGCGTCACCCGCGGCCGGGTCGGCGCCTGGGTGAAGGAGTCGGTGTGCCGGTTCACCCTGCGCGCGCTGCGCTTCCCGGTCCTGACCCGCGCGCTCCGGCTGTACGATCGCCGCGGCGCCCGCGCCCTCGCCGCGGCGCCGGCTCCTCACCAGCTCCCCTCCGCCACGCCATGACCGACGACGCCATCGCGATCTTCGAGGCCCACCGGGCTCGGCTGTTCGGCATCGGGTATCGCATGCTGGGCAGCGCCGCGGACGCCGACGACCTCCTGCAGGAGGCCCGCGTGCGCTGGCTCGCCGCCGATCGCGCCAGCGTGCTCGACGTGCGCGCGTTCCTGGTAACCATCGTGTCGCGGCTCGCCCTCGATCAGCTGGGCTCGGCGCGGGCCCGCCGCGAGGTCTACGTCGGGCCGTGGTTGCCCGAGCCCATCGCGACCGCGCCCGACGCCGACCCCCACGATCTGTCGCTGGCGTTCCTGCACCTCCTCGAGCGGCTGTCGCCAGCCGAGCGCGCCGCGTTCCTGCTCGTCGAGGTCTTCGACTACAGCCACGCCGAGGTGGCGTCGATCCTCGGCAAGTCCGAGGCGGCGTGTCGCCAGCTGGCGTCGCGAGCGCGCGCCCACGTCCGCGCCGGTCGCCCGGCCGCGCCGCCCTCCGACCGGGCGACCCACCGCCAGCTCCTCACCGCGTTCATGACCGCGTGCGCGACCGGCGACCTGCTCGGGCTCGAGCGACTCCTCGCCGCCGACGTCGTGGTGCTCTCCGACGGTGGCGGCCACGTCGACGCCGCCCGCAAGCCCATCACCGGGCTGGCCCGGGCCTCCCGCATGCTGGTGAAGCTCACCCAAAAAGGCATGGCGCGCCTGGTGCCCAGCTTCGCCCTCGTCAACGGCCAGCTCGCCGTCCTCGCCAGCGAGCCCGACGGCACCGTCTCCACCTGCATCGCGCTCGCCCTCACGCCGACCGGCGACCGCATCGCCGCGGTCTACCTCCTGCGCAACCCCGCCAAGCTCGCCTCCCTCGTCACCCCGCGCGCGCTGGCCTGACTCACTCGCAGAGCGGGATCAGGAATCGATAGGCCATGTCGACGAGCTCGTCGTCCGAGTGACGCCGCTGGATTTCCTTCAGCGTCCTCATCCTGGCTTTGCACGCATCAGCGCGATTGAGATCGAGGATGACGATCGTGCGCTCGACTCGATGATTGCTCTCGACGTCGAGGTCGGGCGCCGGCCGCAGCTCCCCGGTGTCGAAGCGATAAAAGAAGTAGCGCTCGAACACGTACTTGGTGTCCGGCCGCAACAATGCCTCGTCCCACTGGTCATGCTTGGCCGAGTTGCAAGCGTGGCAGATGAGGAAGAGGTTCTCCCAGGCGCAGACGAGCCCATAGAACTCGATTCTGGTCTTGGGTCGGAAGTGGTCGATCTCGTCGCGGCCTGTGGCGCGTAGCGGATACCCATCACAGTATGCGCAGCGACCATCGGTCATCGCCGACAGAGCCGCGCGGACCACGTCGTCCACCGACTTCCCTTCTCGCTGTGGCCACTGGAATCGATGGCTCGGCTTCTCAAGACGCTTTCGCGTGTACGTATCGGCGATGTCCTGGCCATACGTCGCCAGGAGTCTCGGTGCTGCTCCTCGCCGACACGCCCTCATCGCGATCAGCCGGTCGCGAGCTTCTTGAGGTGTCGGTCGAGCTGTCGGACCTCGAATCCCATGATCGAGGCCAGCTCTTCGCTGCGCTTCGCGATGGTGAGCGCGAGCGCGTCTACCGCCGCGCGATCGGCGTCGAGGCCCTGCAGGAGTCGGTCCTTCACGCGATGGAAGTCCGCGAGCATCGACTCGGTCTCGGTATCGAACTCCGACGCCACGCCAAATACGTCGCGCAAGGTTGCGCCATAGCTGACCCCGCGCTCGAGTTCGCGCACTTCTCCGAGCGTGGATTTTCCGTTCTCCAGCACGAAGGGGATGACATAGGCATCGGCCGCTGATGCAACGACGAACGGGGAGTGCGTCGACGCGATGATCTGCGCGTTCGGAAAGAGCTTCTGCACGACCGGCAGTACGCGACGTTGCCACTCCGGGTGCAGGTGAATATCGATCTCGTCGAGTAACAGCAAGAACGGCCGCTGCATCGGTGGAGCGTTGCCAACCCACGGGATGCGTTCGAGTCGCATGAGCAGGTCGGCGACCCAGCTCACGATCGACTTCAGCCCGTCCGGCAACACGCCCATCTCCACGACGATGCCGTTGCGGCGCACACGCACATCATTATCGTCGCCGCTGAGATCAAACTCAAATGCGTCGCCGGTGATGCCACTGATGGTCGATTCGATCTCGCTGATGCTCTGGCGAATCTCTGCGGCTCGTGCGCTCTGTCCGTTTTTGTCGGCTTTGAGTTCTTTCAGATACTGGCTGGCAATCCAGTGGGCCAAGACAGAGGTGTCAGCGGTGTCGTGAAAGGCGAGAACCTTGTCGAAAGGGTCGGTCTTCGGTTCGGAGATGGCGGTGACGCGGCCGTCGCTGACGTGCCGCGTGCCAGCGTAGGCGAAAGCGGCCCACTCGATTGGCTGTCGACGTATACTGATGGGCTGTGGGGTCTCCAGAGAAATGGAGCTCGGCGTCGCGATCAAAACGCCATCCCCGACATGGGCACTCACTCGGGCCTTGGCGCTCCGCATACGGCGCCGCAGCAGTCCTTCCGCTTCGCCGCCAAGCAGCGCGGCGATCGCGTAGAGTACGGTGCTTTTGCCGCATCCGTTCGGGCCGGTCAGCAGGTACACGTCGGCCAGACCAGGATCCCTGCCCACCGGGAAATCGATCGTGACTTCGTCGAATGGGCCGACGTCGCGGAGGTAGATGGAGTCGATGCGCATGCGGCTTGCCTTTCCGCGAGCATAGAGCGGGATGGGGTAGGGCGCTAACCCTCAGACAAGCGCAGAGAGCCCAAGCCACGCCTGACGCAAGGCCTGGCCTTGCCTCCTCGTCCGTTATAACGGATAGTCCCCGCCATGCCGATCTTCGCCGACAACACGCAGACCATCGGGCGCACGCCGCTGGTCCGGATCAACCACATCACGAAGGGGGCGGGCGCGACGGTGCTCGCCAAGATCGAGGGCCGCAACCCGGCGTACTCGGTGAAGTGCCGCATCGGCGCCGCGATGGTGTGGGACGCCGAGCAGCGCGGCCTGCTCGGGCCCGGCAAGGCGATCATCGAGGCGACCAGCGGCAACACCGGCATCGCGCTCGGCTTCGCCGCGGCGTCGCGCGGCCTCGCGTGCGTGCTGACGATGCCCGAGACGATGAGCATGGAGCGTCGCAAGGTCGTCACCGCGCTCGGCTGCAAGCTCATCCTCACCCCGGGCGCGCTCGGCATGAAGGGCGCCATCGCCAAGGCCGAAGAGCTCGCCGCCGCCGAGCCCGACCGATACGTCTCGATGCGGCAGTTCGAAAACCCGGCCAACCCGGCGATCCACGAGACCACGACCGGCCCCGAGATCTGGGACGACACCGAGGGCAAGGTCGACGTCTTCGTGTCGGGCGTCGGCACCGGCGGCACGCTCACCGGGGTCGCGCGTTACTTCGAGAAGGTGCGCGGCCAGGCCCTGCACGCGGTCGCGGTCGAGCCCGCGGTGTCGCCGGTGATCAGCCAGACCCTCAAGGGCGAGGCGCTCACGCCGTCGCCTCACAAGATCCAGGGCATCGGCGGCGGCTTCGTGCCCAAGAACCTCGACCTGTCGCTGGTCGACGAGGTTGGCCTGGTCACCAACGAGGAGGCCGTCACCATGGCGCGCCGCCTGGCCGCCGAGGAGGGCATCCTGGTCGGGATCTCGTGCGGCGCGGCCATGGCGGTCGCCGATCGCCTGGCTCGCGAGGAGCGCTTCGCCGGCAAGACCATCGTGGTGATCCTCCCCGACACCGCCGAGCGCTACTTCACCGGCATCTTGTTCGAGGGCCTGTTCGACGAGGTCGTGAAGCAGACCGCGGTGTGATTGCCCAGGGCGCGAGCCCGGGGCAAGATGGAGCGACCTGCGATCATGGCAACCTCGACGGCACCCGAGTCCTTCACCCGCACGACGACCTCGATCCCGGCGCTGTTCCTCGAGCGCGTCGGCAACTCACCTGACCGCGAGGCCTATCGCTACCCGGTCGGCGACGACTGGCGCGCCCTGACCTGGAAGCAGGCCGGCGAGCGCGTCCGCGCCATCGCCGCCGGCCTCCTGTCGCTCGGCCTCGAACGTGAGGATCGGGTCGGCATCCTGTCGGGGACCCGGTTCGAGTGGGTGCTCATCGATCTCGGCATCCTGTGCGCCGGGGGCGCGACCACGACGGTGTACCCGTCGTCGACCGCCGACGAGTGCGCCTACATCCTCCACGACTCCGAGACCCGCTACGTCTTCGCCGAGGACGCCGCGCAGGTCGCCAAGCTGCGGGGCCAGCGCGCGGCGCTGCCCGCGCTCGCCAAGGTCATCGTCATCGACGGCGAGGACCACGACCCCGACGGCTGGGTCATCACGCTGGCCGCGCTGGAGGCCGCCGGCGCCAAGCACCTCGCCGCCCACCCCAAGATCGTCGAGGAGACCATCGCGGGCGTGGAGCCCGAGCACCTGGCGACCCTCATCTACACCTCGGGCACCACCGGCAAGCCCAAGGGCGTGCGCCTGGTCCACGACTGCTGGGCGTACACCGCCGACGCGATCGCGGCGACCAACTTCATCACCGAGGCCGACCTCGAGTACCTGTGGCTGCCGCTGTCGCACAGCTTTGGCAAGGTGCTGACCTCGGGCCACCTCAAGGTCGGCCACACCGTCGCGATCGACGGCCGCATCCCCAAGCTCATCGACAACCTCGCGGTGGTCCGCCCGACCATGATGGCGGCCGCGCCGCGCATCTTCGAGAAGGTCTACAACAAGGTCGTCCAGGGCGCGAAGGACGGCGGCGGGATGAAGTGGAAGATCTTCCAATGGGCGATGGGCGTCGGCAAGCAGGTGTCGGCGCTGCGCCAGGCCGGCCAGCAGCCCAGCGGCTTCCTCGCGCTCAAGAACCAGCTCGCGACCAAGCTGGTCTTCTCGAAGTTGCAGGCGCGGTTCGGTGGCCGGCTGCGCCTGTTCGTCTCGGGCTCGGCGCCGCTGTCGCGCGAGATCGCCGAGTTCTTCCACGCCGCCGGTGTCCTCATCGTCGAGGGCTACGGCCTCACCGAGTCGAGCGCGGCCAGCTTCGTCAACCGCGAGACCCGGTTCAAGTTCGGCACCGTCGGCCTGCCCATGCCGGGCACCTCGGTCAAGCTCGCGCCCGAGGACGGCGAGATCATGCTCAAGAGCCCGGGCGTGATGCGCGGGTATCACAACCTGCCCGAGGACACCGCCGCGACGCTCACCGCGGATGGCTGGTTGAAGACCGGCGACATCGGCGAGATCGACGACGATGGCTTCCTCAAGATCACCGACCGCAAGAAGGACCTCATCAAGACCAGCGGCGGCAAGTACGTCGCGCCCCAGCTCATCGAGGGCAAGATCAAGTCGACCTGCCCGTACGTGAGCCAGGTGATCGTGCACGGCGACCGCCGCAACTTCTGCTCGGCGCTGCTCACCGTCGACGAGGAGGCCATCCTGAAGTGGGCCGGCGCCCACGGCCTGGCCGGCAAGTCCTATCAGGAGATCGTCATGGCCGGTGAGACGCGCACCTTGCTGCAGGGCTACGTCGATCAGGTCAATCGCGAGCTGTCGAAGTGGGAGACCATCAAGAAGTTCGCGATCCTCCCTCACGACCTCACCATCGAGGCCGGCGAGCTGACGCCCAGCCTCAAGGTCAAGCGCAAGGCGGTCGAGAAGAAATACAACGCGGTCCTCGACGAGATGTACGCCGGCGCGATGGCCGATGTCTGAAATGTCCGCGGCGGTCTCGACGTTGAGGTGGGCGATGCGCGCAGGATTGATTTCGGCACTAATGCTGGCCGCGTGCTCGGGCGGCAAGACTACGGCGCCGACCTCGGCGCCCGGGCCGAGCCAAAACCCGCAGGTTGCGGCCAACCCGGCGCCGGTCCCGGCACCCGCCCCGGTGCCCGCCCCGGTGCCGCCGCCCGACCATCGCCCGGCGCTGCCGCAACCGCCGCCGCAACCGCCCGGCGCCGACTTCACCGGCGAGGCCCAGCTGCTCTACCGCATCGTCGCGTGCAGCGGCGAGGCCGCGCTGACCCCGGAGGTCGCCAAGCTGGTCGAGCGCCACTGCAAGTGGGTCGACGAGAAGCTCACCGCCTACCGCGAGCGCTACGTCGCCGGCGGTCGCGAGTTCTTCGCCACCTTGGTGCCGGCTGGCATCCCGTCGACGGTGGTCTACCCGTTCGGCGGTGGCGACCTGATCTCGGCGCTGGCCGCGTTCCCCGAGGCGTCGGAGATCACGACCATCTCGTTGGAGTTGGCTGGCGATCCCCGCCGCATCAGCACGCTCACCGCCAAGCAACTCGACGCCTCGCTGGGCCGCTTGCGCGGCGAGCTGGGTGGCACGCTGTCGGTCGGCTCCAACACCAGCGTCAACCTGTCGTCGTCGCAGCGCAACGAGCTGCCGGGCCAGGTGTCGTCGTTCCTGCTCGGGCTGGCCGCCGCCGGCTTCGAGCCCATCGGCATGCGCTACTTCCGCCTCGAGGAAGACGGCTCGATCCACTACGTCACCACCGACGAGATCGCGGCCCTCGACGGCGCCGCCACGGCGCGCGGCAAGAGTGCCAAGACCAAGAGCCGCAAGCAGAGCTGGAACGATCCCAACTTCTCCGAGGCCTTCGCCAACGTGGAGATCCAGTACCGCCGCGTCGGCGACTCCGCCGATCGCGTGCGCGTGCATCGCCATTTCGGTTGGAACCTCCACGACCCCGAGCTGCGCGCCACGCCGCAGCTGGTGAAGCACCTCGAGGCCAAGGGCAAGGTCACCGTGCTCGTGAAGGGCGCGAGCTATCTGTTGTGGAACAGCGACTTCTCGGTCATTCGCGACTATCTGTTGGGCCACCTGGCCTGGATGCTGTCGGACTCGACCGGCATCCCGCCCGAGTACGCCAACGCCGCGGGCATGGTGCAGGACACTTACGGTCACTTCTCGGGCCCGTTCCTGGGTGGCGCCGAGGGCCGGACCAAGCGCCACGCCGACGCCTTCCGCGCGCTGTGGCGGCGTAATCCCAAGCGCGCCCTGCCGTTCCGCTTCGGCTACGTCGACTCGGCCAAAGCAGCGCATCTGCTCGTGACCCGCCCCAAGACGCCGTAGACTCGACAGTGCAGATCACTCTCTTGGTCGACGCGCTCTACGCCATCGGCGTCGGCCTCATGGTCGGGCTCGAGCGCGAGCACGCGAGCATGGCGGTCGGCCTCGACGAGCGCGCGATCCCGGCGGAGCGCCCCGACGGCAGCCAGGCCGCGCCCACCCAGCTCACCATGGGCGCCCGCACGATGGCGCTGCTCGGCCTCACCGGCTGGCTGCTCGGCTTCCTCGGCGGCGGCGCGCCCTGGCTGCTCGCGGTCGGGGTGGTCGCGGTGGCTGCGATGATCGGCGTGCAGATGATGGTGTCGAGGGATCACGGGATGACCACCGAGATCGCCGGCGTGGTCGTGCTGCTCCTGGGCGCGCTGGTGCGCGTCGATCGCGGGATCGCGGTCGCGCTCGCGGTCGGCACCTCGCTCCTGTTGGTGTCCAAGCCGTGGATGGTGCGCTTCGTCGGCAAGCTGCGCCGCATCGAGATCACCGCGACGCTGCAGCTAGTGCTGCTGTCGGCGATCGTGCTGCCGCTCCTGCCCAAGGAGGCGCTCGATCCATGGGGGGCGTGGCCGCCTCGCAAGATCGGCACGTTCATCGTGCTCATCGCCGCGGTCGAGTACGTCGGCTACGTGCTGACCCGCTGGTTCGGCGCGGCCCGCGGCACCGGCCTGGCCGGGCTGGTCGGCGGGCTGTCGTCGTCGACCGCGGTGACGGTGTCGATGGCGCGCGCGGCCAAGGCCGACCCTGCGATGATCGTGCCCGGCCAACTCGCGACCTTCCTCGCCAACACGGTCATGCCGGTGCGGGTGGCGATCATCGCGTGGCTCATCGCGCCCGCGGTCGGCCAGCGAGTCGCGATCGCGCTGGCGACGATGGCGGCAACCCTGCTCGTCGCGGCGCTCCTGACCTGGCGGCGCCTGCACGGTGGGACCGCGGCGCCCGCGCCGATCAAGCTGCGCAACCCGTTCGCGCTGTGGGGCGCGATCCTGTGGGGCGCGATCCTGTGCGCGGTGCTCCTGGTCGCGCGCCTCGCCATCGAGTGGCTCGGCACTGCGGGGCTGTACCTCGCGGCTGGCATCAGCGGCCTCACCGACGTCGACGCGATCACCCTGGCCGCCGCCGAGGAGGGCAAGAACGGCGCGCTGGCCGCGCCCTGGGCCGCGCTCGCGATCACGATCGCCGCGGTGTCCAACACGATCGCCAAGGGCGCGATGGCGTACTTCGGGGGCGGACGCGCCTTCGGGCTGCGGATCGTCGTGGTCTTCGCGATCGCGATCGTGCTGACCATCGGCACCGCGCTCGCCGGCATCCTCGTCTGAAAATTGCCCCGCCCGATCGCCCATGTTACGCGGGCCTATGGCAGCGGCTGATCCTCCACCGGAACCGGCCGTGCAGGCGACGGGAGCTGGCCGCGGGGTCCTCTACATCGCCGTCGCGAAGCTCTACTTCATGGTGATCGGCGCGATCATCGAGTTTCGCCTGCCGGTGATCCTGTCGCGCGCGATGTACGGCGCTTACGGCGTCGTCGGCTCGCTGGTGTCGCCGGTCAACAACGTGATGATCACCGGGTCGATCCAGGCGGTCGCCCGGTTCACCGCGCAGAAGCCCGAGACCGCGCGCATGGTCCAGGCCGCCGGCCTGCGCATGCACCTCTACGTCGGCCTGCCGATCGCGCTGGTGTTCATCGCCGGTGCGCCCGGCATCGCCTGGGCGCTCGGCGACGTCTCGAAGACCGGGCCGCTCATGCTGGCCGGCGTCATCGTCGCGCTCTACGCGTTCTATGCGGTCTTCGTCGGCACCGCCAATGGCCTGCGGCAGTTCCACAAGCAGGCCGGCCTCGACATCACGTCGGCGACCCTGCGCGCGCTGGGCATCCTCGGCCTCGCCACGATGGGCTTTGGCGTCTACGGCGCCTACGGCGGCTGGGTCATCGCGGCCGGCGCGGTGCTGCTCATCGCCACCGTCGTGATCGGCCTGCCGCCGCGGTCGGCTCGCACCGCCGAGGCCCGCGCGCTCACCCGGCCGATGGCGACCTTCTTCGCGCGGGTCGCGGTCTACCTGATCTTGCTCAACCTGATCATGTTCGTAGACCAGATCCTGTTGAAGCGGCTGTCGGCCGACTGGTACCACCAGCACGGCCCGGCCATGGCCGACGCCCTCGACCGCGTGCTGCCCGGCGCGCGCGACCTCACCGGCTTCCACGTCAAGCCGTCGACGATGTCGGACGTGCAGGTCGCCTACTACCGCGCGGTGCAGAACCTGGCGCGGCTGTCGTACCAGGCCATCATCGCCGCGACGTTCGTCATCTTCCCGCTGGTGTCGAGGTCGACCTTCGAGGACGACCGCGAGACCACCAAGCGCTACGTCAACATCACGCTGCGCTACTCGCTCATCTTCGCCACCGCGATCGCGGTCGTGATGGCGGCCAACCCGCGCGCGCTCCTCGACATCCCCTACGCCGACGACTACGCGGTGCTGGGCGCGCCCGCGCTCACCTCGCTCGCCCTCGGCAACGTGGCGTTTTCGATCTTCGCCATCGCCGGCACCATCCTCAACGGTGCCGGCTACACCAAGGACGCCATCATCGGCGCCGCGATCACGCTGACGCTGGCCGCGGTCGGTAACGCGATCGCGATCCCGATGTGCGAGCCGGGTCGCGAGGTGCTGCTGGTCGCTGGCACCGTCACCGGCGGCGCGATGGTGTGCGGCGCCGGCCTCACCGGCTACCTGCTGTGGCGCCGGCTCGGCGCGTTCGTGCCGGTGCTCACGCTGGTGCGCGTGCTGGTCGCGATCGCCGCCGCGATGGCGGTGGGGCGCGTCATCCCGTTCACCTCGCCGCTGCTCACGCTGGTCGAGGCCGGCGCGGTCGGGCTCACGTTCCTGGGGGTCCTGGTCGCGACCCGCGAGCTCGGCAAGTCCGACCTGCGCGCGATCGCGGCGGTGCGGGCCAAGCGCGGTCAAGGAGGCGACGTATGAAGCACGCGATCCTCGCTGTCGTCCTGTTCGGCGCGGCCTGCATGCCGCCGTCGGCCAAGGCCTACGCGCTCACCGACGCGGTGCGCACCTACACCGAGGGCGTGAAGTGGGAGCGCTTCGAGTCGGCCGCCGCGGTGCTGCCAGCCGCCCAGCGCCGCGGATTCCTCGACGAGCGCGACCTGCTCGCCAAGGATCTGCGCATCACCGACACCGAGATCCTGCGCGTCGACGAGCGCGACCGCCGCGCCGAGGTGCTGGTCAAGCTGTCTTGGTACAGCGAGCGCGAGAACATCGTGCATACCAGCGTCGCGACCCAGCGCTGGGAGCGCCAGGGCAAGTCGTGGAAGCTCGTCGACGAGCGCCGCTCGCGGGGCGACGAGATGCCCGGCCTTCAGGAGGATGATGAGGCCGTCGGTCTCGGCGGACCGGAGATGGCGCGCAGCGGCGGAGAATGACGTAGAATTTCGTCGAACGTGGCGCAGAGCGACTTCGTAGGCCGCGGCCAAGAGCTGGTGACCTCCGGGCAGTACCAGGAGGCGGTGAAGGTGTGCCGTCTCGGCCTCCTGGCCCGCCCCTCCGAGGTCAACGGCCGGTTGGTGCTGGCGTCGGCGTTGCTCGCGCTGCGTCGCTACGACGAGGTGCTCGCCGAGATGCGGGTGGCCGCCGAGCTCGAGCCCGGCAACGCCGGCGCTCACCAGCTGCGCGGCGAGGCCCTGCTTCGCAAGGGCGATCCCCACGCCGCGGTCGAGTCGCTCGAGCGCGCCAAGAAGCTGGCCGGGGGCGACCCGACCATCAGCGCGCTCCTCGAGGAAGCCCGGCTGGCCCGCACCGCGGCCGGCCCGCCGTCGTTCAGCGACGGCGACGCCATGACCAAGCACTACCCGACCCACCGCGGCGAGGGCGCCGCCGGCAGCGGTCGCTCGGGCAGCTACACCCGGCCTCGCGACCAGGCCCGCGATCGCGACCTGACCCCGCCGCCCCACGAGCTGCGGGTCGGCGACACCTCAGGGACCGTCGAGCTCGATCCCGAGCTGGAGGGCGTCGAGCTCGAGGACGACGACGTCATCGACCAGCCCGGGCGCGCCGACACCGGCTCGATGCCGGTCGACGACGACGACCTGATGGAGGTCGACGACGAGCCGCCGGTTCACGGCGCCGACGCGCTGACGCGGGCGGGTCGGCCCCGGTCGGGCGGTCGCACGCCGGTGCCCGAGGCCGACGACGAGCGCGGTCGCGGTGGCATGCGCAAGAGCGCGGTGCAGACCGCGCAGTGGGGCGCCGACGAGGTCTCCGCCAACCAGACCCGCCGCAAGATCGTCCCGGCGCCCGAGCGCGGCGACGACACCTCGACCGCCGCGGTCGTCTACGACGCCGACGCCGACCCGCCCCGCGCGCCGGTCGACCCCAAGGTCGCGCGCGGGGCCAAGCAGATCGTCGACCGGTTCCCCGAAGAGGAACCCAGCAGGTCGGGGCGTGCCTCCAACCCGCACCTGTCGGATCTGTCGGCGGGCCCGCTGGGGACCCTCACGCCGGCACCGGTCATGACGCCGTCGGGGCGCTTCTTGTCGGCGCCCTCGGGACCGGGCGCGGTGGTCGGTGGCAACCGGCCGACCTTCGGGCCACCGTCGGGCCCGTTGCCGGCCTATCGCTCGGGCGCGATCCCGGCCCACGCCGCGACCGTCGCCGGTGGCGTCGCGCTCCCGGCCGCGACGCCGCCCGGCATGCCCGAGTCGCCCAGCGGTCGGATGGTCCCGGCCGCGCAGCCCCACGCCATGACGATGGTGCCCTTCACCGCGGCCGCGGTGCGCCCAACCATCGCGATGCAGGCCGTCGAGACCGGCAACGTTGCGCCCGGCGCCGACATGGACGTCATCCGGGCCGCGCTGCACCCGCCGCCGCCCGAGTACGCGAGCTTTCCCTCGCCGATCCCGCCCATGTTCGCCCAGCCCAGCGACTCGCGCCCGCTGCCGCCGTCGCGCACCACCCGGGTCGCGCTGCGCTCGCCCGCGATGATCGCGCTGTGGGTCGTCATCACCCTCGGCATCATCGGCGGCGGCGTCTTCGCCGGCTTCAAGATCCGCGACGCCCGCCTCGCCAAGCAGATCGCGGCGGCTCGCCGAGGCGCCGACGCGGTCGCGCGCACCGATACCTGGAACGGCTGGCGCAACGCGCGCGATCGCCTGGCCGCGATCATCCGAGCCCGCGGCAGCCAGGGCAATCGGGCCGCGTTGGCCCGGGTCCGCGCGGTGCTGGCCGCCGAGTATCTCGACGACCTCGACGGCGCCCGGGCCGCCGTGGCCGAGCTCGGCCGCGAGCGTGGCCGCGACGCGATGCTGGCCCGCGCGTACCTCGCGATCGCCGAGGGCGACGCCAAGGCCGCCACCGCCGCGCTGGGCGCCGGGGCCAGCACCGGCGATCCCGAGCTCGCGCTGGCCTCGGCGTACGCCCTCGTCGTCGACGGTCGCTGGGACGCCGCGGCGGTGCCGGCGCGCCGCGCCACCGAGCAGGACCCGCGCCCGGCCAGCCTGGTGCTGCTGTGCGAGATCGAGACCGCGCGCCAGCGCTTCAGCGACGCCGAGCGCGCCTGCGCCGAGGCCGAGCGCCTGGTCGCCGGCAACCCGGCCGCGGTGATCGCGCGAGCCCGGCTGCACGCCGCCAGCGGCACCGCCCGCACCGAAGCACCCAAGCTGGTCGCCGAGCTCGAGGCCCTCAACGTCGAGGCCGCGCGCCCAGTCGCCGAGCAGCGCCTCGGCGTATCGCCGGGCCAGGCGGTGTGGGCCCAGCTCGCGATCGCCGAGATCGGCCTGGCCGCTGGCGATCCCCAGGCCGCGCGCCGCGCCATCGAGCGGGCCCAGGGCAACCAGATCTCGTCGCGCGCGCTCCTCGAGGCCCAAGCCGCGATCGCGCTCCGCCTCGGCGACGTCGCCGCCGCCGGGCGCCTCGCCGAGCAGGGCCTCGGTCGTTGGCCGGCGTCGGTCGGGCTCACCGCGGTGCGGGCGCGCGCGCTCCTCGCCGCCGGTGACGTCGACGGCGCCGCCACCGCCATCACCAAGCTGGCCGAGGGCGCCGACTCGGTCGAGCTCGCGATCCTGCGCGGTGAGATCGCGATCGCGCGCGGCGATCTCGACGGCGCTGCCACGCTCCTGGACGGCGCGATCGGCAAGCGGCCCGACGACGTCGACGCTCTGGTCGCGCGCGCCGAGATCGATCTGCTCGGCAATGATCCGCGCGCCGCCATGACCCGCATCGAGGGTCGCTACTCCAAGCAGGCCTCGCCCGGCCTGACCGTGGTCTACGCCGCAGCCCAGCGTCAGCTCAAGCGCTTCGACGAGGCCCGGGTCGCGCTGGGCCGGATCACCGCCAGCGGCGCGCCCGGTCCCATCACCGGCCGGGCCTGGTTCGAGCTGGCTCGGGTCGAACGCGACAGCGGCAACGCCAAGGAAGCCCGCGACGCCTACGGCAAGGCGCAGGAGATGATGCCGGCCGCGCGCGACGTCCGCCTCGAGGCGGCGGTGCTGTCGATCGACGACGGCGACGCCCGCGGCGGCCGCGACGCGCTCATGGGCCTGCTCACCGACAATCGCGGCGACGGCGTCACCCTGGTCGAGACCGCGCGCGCGCTCATCTTCACCGGCGACCTGGTCGGGGCCGCCGGGCTCCTCGACGAGGCCGACCGGACCACGACCGCGCCCAAGGCTCGCCTGGCCCGCGAGCGCGGCCGCCTCGCGCTGCGCCGCCGCGACGTCAAGGCCGCGATCACCGCGCTCAACGAGTCGGTGGCCGGCGACGAGACCGACTTCGAGGCCCGGCTGTTGCTCCTCGACGCCTACCTGGTCGCGGGCGATCTGGCCGGCGTCAACCGCGTCGGCGACGAGGTCATCCGCAAGTTCCCGGGCCGCCCCGAGCTGCACCTCGCGGCCGGCCGCACCGCGCTGGCTGCCCAGCCGGCTCGCACCACCGACGCGCGGTCCGAGTTTTCGGCCGCCAAGACCAGCCTCACCAAGGCGCCGCGCCGCGTCCTCGCCGACGCCTGCTACTGGCTCGGCTACGCGTACTATTTCAGCGACGATCTCGCGAGCGCGCGCACCCAGCTCCTCGAGGCCATCCGCCTCGAGCCGACCAACGCCGACGCCCACGGCGCGCTCGGGCTGGTCTACAGCGAACAGCAGGACTTCGCCAACGCGGCCAAGATCCTGTCGACCGCGGTGCAGCTCGATCCCGAGAACGCCGAGGCGTACTTCACGCTGGGCCAGGCCCTCGGCAATCTACGGCGCACCAAGGAAGCCAAGGCGGCCTACGAGCAGTACCTCAAGCGCGAGCCGCAGGGCGACCACGCCGAGGACGCCCGGGCCGGCCTCGCCGGCAAGTAGCGGGTCGCTACAGGACCTGGGTGACGACGACGACCGCGCCGACCGCGGCGAGGACCGCCGCGATCACCAGGCCGATCACCAGCCCGCGGCGGCCGTCGCGCTCGTGGACACCCGTGCGATCGGGCTCGAGCATCGCCGAGAGGCCTTCGACCTCGCCGCTCGGGGCGGCCCGGGGCGGCTGGGTCGGGCGGGGCTGCTGGGGCGGGCCGGCGCGGCGCTGTGCGGGCGACAGGCTGTCGGTCGACGAGTGATCGAGACCCAGGTCGCTGGTCCACGACGAGGTGTCGACGAAGTGGCTGGGATCGAGGGGCCCGGGCGTACCGCCGGCAGCCGGCCCGGCGCCTTCCTCCTCACCGACCAGCGAGGTGAGGCGGTTGACCTCGTCGTTGATGAGCGCATCGATGAGCGACGCCTTGGGCTCGGCGCTGCGCTTGCGCATGAGCTCCATCTGGGTGTCGCGGACCAAGGTCGCGATGTCGCGCGCGGTCACCTTCATCCGGTGCGAGAACAGGTACTGCGACAGCGCGTCGCCGAGGTCGGCGGCGTGGGTGTAGCGATCGTCGGGATCCTTGGCGAGAGCCTTGCGGACGATCTGCTCGAGCTCGGGCGCGATCTCCGGGTTGAGCGCCTGCAGCGACGGCACCCGCGCTTGCCGCACCTGCTCGACGGTCTGATAGTCGGTGTCGCCGTAGAACAGCCGGCGGCCGGTGAACAGCTCCCACAAGATGATGCCGACCGCGAAGACGTCGGCGCGGGCGTCGACCTCGATGCCTGACGCGGCCTCGGGCGACAGGTAGCTGAACTTGCCCTTCACCACGCCCGGATCGGTCGACTCGATCTGGCTGTTGGCCTTGGCGAGGCCGAAGTCGACGAGCTTCACCTCGCCGTTCTTCGACATCAGGATGTTGGGCGGCGAGATGTCCCGGTGGACGATGCCGAGCGGCTCGTTGGTCTCGGGATGCTCGAGCGAGTGCGCGTAGTGCAGCGCCTTGCAGCACTCGATCATCAGGTAGATGACGTGCGCGACCTCGAGGCGTTTGCCTTTTTGGCGCTGGCGGTCGATCAACCCCTTGAGGTTGCAACCGTCCACGAACTCCATGACCAGGAAGTAGGCGTTGTCGGGCGTCTTCGAGATGTCGAAGACCTGGACGATGTTGGCGTGCTGCAAGAACAGCGACAGCCGCGCCTCGTCGAGGAACATGCTGACGAACTTCTGGTTCTTCGTCAGGTTCGGAAGGATGCGCTTGATCGCGACCGACTTCTTGAAGCCTTCCATCGACTCGGCGACGCCGCGGAAGACCTCCGCCATACCGCCATGGTCGAGGCGATCGATGATCGTGTAACGGTCGCGCATCCCGGGTCGGGGGCCATGCTAGCAGAGGTTTTCGCTAGTTAGCAAACTTGGATGAAACCCAAACCCGCCGTCCGGCCACGTACCTGGCGGTGTCAGTCTTCCTTGGGCGCAGTGTCAGCTTCGATCTGCTCGCGTGCGGTCTTGCAATCGACGCACAGCGTGGTGACCGGACGCGCCATCAGGCGCTTGAAGCCGATGGGCTCGCTGCACTCCTCGCACTCGTCGATCTCGCCGGCCTCGAGACGCTGGATCGCCTCTTGGATCTTCACCAGAAAGAAGTTCTCGCGGTCGTGGAGGCGCAGCTGCGTCGAATACAGCTCCTCTTCGGTCGATTCGTCCATCGAGTCGCGGCCGATGCGGTCGCGGTCGCGGTTCATCGTGAAGCCGATGGCGTCGTGGGCGTTGGCGACCAGGCGGCCCCGCTCGGACTCGAGACGCTGCTTGAGCTCTTCGCTCTGGGGTGCGGTGAGCATCCTGCGAGTCTAGGGACCGCGAACCGCGAACGTCAATGCCGCGAAATGAACCTTGCCGCCCCGTCGTTCGTTCTCCTGTCATGAAGGAGTCGCCTTGACCTCGATCCGCCGCTACCAGTTCGCGTGTGCCGTGCTAGCCGCGTCCACCGTCGTCGCCGGAGCCACGGCCTGGCAGCGGGGCGGCGAGGGCAACCCGTCGGTGACCGCGCGCAAGATCGATCGCACCGGCCACAACGTCGCGGTCGATCTGCGACGTCCGGTGCGGGTGAGCGCCAGGGCGCTCGGCCTGTCCGAGCGCGACCTCATCGACAAGCTCCTGGCGGCGCGCACCGCCCAGCAGGTGCAGATCTACGCCGAGAAGCTGGGCGTGGTCGGCACCGACGACGCCGTCGACGCCCTCGACACGCTGGTCGACGATCCCCGTATGAACGTGCCCGAGGCGACCATCGCCGCCATCGGCCAGATCGGCACCGTCCACGCGGTCGACCTGCTGCTCGACCTCGCCAAGGACTCGCGGCCTCGCATCCGCGGCGCGGTGTTCACCGCCATGGGCCAGACCTCCGACGCGCGCGCCATGGCGGCGCTGGTCGCGGCCGCGCAGGATCGCAGCGAGCCCCAGCGCACGACCGCGATGTACGCGCTCGGGGCGCAAGGTAGCGACGACAGCGCCGACGTGCTGGCGCGCATCGCCCAGGCCGGCGACTACGAAGGCGCGAGCGCCGCGGTCTACGCCCTGGGCTCGATCCCGACCGCTCACGCCCAGGCGCTGCTGGGCGCGCTGGTCGACGCGCCCGACGCCCGGATCCGCGGGCTCGCCATCGCGAACCTGCAGCCGACCGACGCCGCGACGATCACGAAGCTCAAGAAGATCATCACGTCGGGCGACCCCAACTTGGCATCGGCAGCGTTGACCGCGCTCGGCAAGAGCGGCGACCCGTCGGTCTTGCCGCTCATCGTCGACCAGGCCAAGAACGGCCCGCAGCAGGCGCGGTGGAGCGCGGTGTCCGCGATCGGCGAGATCGGCGGCCCCGAGGCGGTCAAGGCGCTGGGCGAGCTGCTGGCGTCGACCGATCGCAACCTGGTGTCGGGCGTCGCGCAGGCGCTGGTGAACCTCGGCGGCGACGAGGCCCGCGACCTGCTCATCGGCGCCGCGCTCGCGCAGAACGCCACGTCGAACATGGTCATCTATTCGCTCCAGCAGCTCAAGAGCCCCGAGGTCGATGCCGCGCTGGTCGACATCGCCAAGCACGGCACGCCGGCCGACCGGCGCGCGGTGTTGCCGTCGCTGGTCAAGAGCGGCAACCCCGACGCGATCGCGATGGCGATCGCGATGGTCGACAGCGGCGGACGCCAGGACAAGTTGGAGTCGCTGCGCATGCTCGCCGACACCAGCGCGCCCGAGGGGCGGGCCGCGCTCCTGCGCATCGCCGAGGGCGGTCGCGGCCAGACCCGCAGCTTCGCGCTCGACCTGCTGGCCCAGGCTCATCCCGACGATCCTGCGGTCGGGCAGATGCTGTCGGACTCGCTGTTCTCGGGCCGTCGTGACGAGGCCCAGAGCGCGGCCTGGGTGCTGGGCCGGCTGGGCACCGACGACGCTCGCTCGGCGCTCCTGGCCGCGCTCAAGGACGACGACGCCGCGGTCGCGACCGCCGCGATGGGCGCGCTCGGCCAGATGGGCAACCCCGAGGAGGTCCGCATCGCGCTCGCCGACCTTGCGCGCACCGGCGGCCCCGAGCTCAAGTCGCAGGCGATGCAGCAGCTGATCGCGAGCGGCACGCCCGAGGGCCTGCAGCTCGCCGAGCAGGCGCTCACCGGCACCGACGCCGACCTGGCGCGCAGCGTGTCCTATGCGCTGTCGAGCCTGGGCAGCGCCGACGCCCAGCGGCTGTTGCGCCGCGCGGCCAGCTCGTCCGATCCCACGGTGCGCGCGTCGACGGTCAGCGCGCTGGCCCAGGCCGGCGACGAGCAGTCGACCGACGCGCTCATCGGCCTCACCCGCGACGCCGACGTCAGCGTGAAGTCCCAGGCGTTCTCGGCGCTGGGCCAGGTCGGCTCGACCCGCGCGGTCGACGCGCTGGTCTTGGCGGCGTCGAGCGGCGACAGCCAGGACCGCCTGGCCGCGGTCCAGGGCCTGGGCAGCGTCGAGGATCCTCGGGCCAGCCAGGTGCTGTCGCAGCTCATCTCCGATCGCGACGAGTCGCTGGCCAGCGCGGCGATCTGGGCTGCCAACGGCGGTGGCCGCGACGTCGACGAGGCGTTGCTCCGCGCGTTTCACGACGCGCGGTCCAGCGAGGGTGTGCGCAGCGCGGCGGCCTCTCAGATCCGGTCGCGCGGCGTCGACCTCGACGACGCGACCAGCAAGAAGATCGACGAGCTGATCGGCAGCTTCGGCGGGGCCGACTATGGCGGAGGGTACGGCGGCGGCTACGGCGGCTATTGAGATTTCGAGCGGCGTCCCCCGAGGCCGCTCGCTCATCCGCGCGCGGTGAGCGTTGATCGGAGCTTCCCGGCCAGAACCGGCCATGGGGACCGACGCGCGGGCTACGGCGTCGCGTCGCTGTCGTCGTCGCTGTCGTCGGGCGCTTCACCCGTCGACGCCCCGATCACCGGCTCCTCGGCGCCCGCCACGACGCCGGCATGCGCCGGCACCAACGGCAGGGCCGGGCAGGCCCGGACCGCGGTCGCGCTCGTCGCGCTCGCCACGCAGGTGCGCGCCGCCGGCGACAGGCCCGGCGTCTGACACAGGTCGACCACCTCGACCGCCAAGCGCAACGTGGTCTCGCGCTCGGCGGCCGACGCACCATCGACCAAGCGCGCCATCGTCTGCGCTACCAGCTGGCAGCCCGGCGCACGCTTGGGCGCAGCCGCGCCACCACCGCCGCGACACCCGATCGCCAGCAGCAACGCGATCCCCACCGATCGACCTCCGCCTCTCGAGACACTTCCGCCCGCTGGCGCGCTCCGCGCCCCGCGCTCCCGCCCGATCACCACGCCGATTCCCTCGCGTCACGCACCGGGTTCTCGAAAAATTCAGCTCGCAGCTTTGCTCTCGAGGACCAGCTCGGGACGGCCGCGGCTCTCCACGACCTCCTTGGTGACGACGCATTCCTTCACGCCTTGCAGCGACGGAATCTCGTACATCACGTCGAGCATGACCTCCTCGAGGATCGCGCGCAGACCGCGGGCACCCGAGGCGCGCCGGTTGGCCTCGACCGCGATCGCCGCCAGCGCGTCGGGGCGGAACGTCAGCTTCACGCCCTCGAGGTCGAACAGGCGCTGGTACTGCTTGGCCAGCGCGTTGCGCGGCTTCCACAGCACCTCGGTGAGCGCGTCGACGTCGAGCTGGTCGCACGACACGATCACCGGCAGGCGGCCCATGAACTCGGGGATCATCCCGAACTTGATCAGGTCCTCGGTGCGGACGCCGCGGCGCAGCGCATCCTTGTCGTCGGCGAGCCCACCGATGCTGGCGCCGAAGCCCAAGCCGCGCTGACCGACGCGCCGGCGGACGATGTCCTCGATCCCGTTGAACGCGCCGGTGCAGATGAACAGGATGTCCGTCGTGTCGATCTGGATGAGCTCTTGCTGCGGGCGATTGCGGGCGCCGTCGGGCGTGATCGTCGCGGTCTTGCCCTCGAGGATCTTGAGCAGCGCCTGCTGCACGCCCTCGCCGGACACGTCGCGAGTCGGCGACGGCGAGCCACCCTTGCGGGCGATCTTGTCGATCTCGTCGATGCAGATGATGCCGCGCGCGGTCTTCTCGACATCGCCGCCGGCCGCCCGAAACAGGCCCTTCACGACGCTCTCGACGTCCTCGCCGACGTAGCCAGCCTCGGTCAGGGTCGTGGCATCGGCGATCGCGAACGGGACGTCGAGCTTCCTGGCGAGGGTCTGGGCCAGCAGCGTCTTACCCGAGCCGGTCGGCCCGAGCAGGATGATGTTGCCCTTCTGCACCTCGACATCGGCCTGCTTGCCGCGCAGGCCGATGCGCTTGTAGTGGTTGTAGACGGCGACCGAGAGCGCACGCTTGGCGTTGGTCTGCCCGACCACGTAACGGTCGAGCTCTTCGACGATCGCGCGCGGCGGAGGAAACTTCGGCCGCTCGGCCGCTTCTTCCTTGGCGAGGATGTCGTTGCACAACGTCACGCACTCGTCGCAGATGAACACGCGTGGTCCGCTGATGAGCTTGCGGACCTCGCGGCGCTGCTTGCCGCAGAAGGAGCAGTGAAATTCCTCCATCGCTGGTCTGGCGATTCTTACATGGTCTCTCGCCGAGGCAACAGGGGGTGGTCCTCTTGACGCGTCCGGTCAGGAGGGCGATCACTCGTAGGTGCGAGCGGTCGTCATCTGCGCCGAGCCCGAGATCACTCGGCACGACCGCGGTTCGATCGCGTCCGCGCTCATCGAACTGGGGTGCGGGATCTCGCTGGGCCGCTTCGATCTGGGGGGCCTCGATGACGAGGCGCTGATGCGCGAGCCACCGACGGTGGTCGTGGTCGAAGCCGGCGATGAGCTGCTGCGCGCGCAGCGGGCGGTGAAGAAGCTTCGCTCGGGAGGGCCAATGGCCGACGCGCCCATCCTGATCGCGGTCACGGTCGGGCGGTTGTCGGCGCTCGATTTCTCGGTCGGGTTCGACGACTTCATCTTGCAACCCCTCGTGCCAGCCGAGCTGTACGGGCGGTTGCGGCAGCTCGATTGGCGCACCGCGGCCTTCGGATCCGAGGAGATCTTGAAGCTCGACGACCTGGTGATCGACCTCGCGGGCCACGAGGCGCGCCTCGGTGGACGCCGCCTGCCGTTCACGCACCAGGAGTTCGAGCTCCTGCGCTTTCTCGCCCAGCATCGTGGCCGCGCCTTCACGCGCGACCAGCTCCTCGAGGAGGTGTGGGGCTACGCCTACGCCGGCGGCACCCGCACCGTCGATATCCATGTGCGTCGGCTGCGGGCCAAGCTCGGGCCGGTCACCGGCGGGCTCATCGAGACCGTGCGGCACCTCGGGTACAAGCTGCGCGCTGCGCGGTAGATTGCCGCCCGTGTTCAACATCCTCGACCTCGGCGTTGACGGCACGGTCTCGGTCTCGGAGGATCCCGGGCGGGTCTCGCCGCCGCCCGAGGGCGTCACCCGGTGGATCGATCTGGTCGAGCCCAGCCCCGACGCGCTGACGCTCCTGCGCGAGCGCTTCGACTTCCACCCGCTCGCGATCGAGGACTGTGCGAGCTTCGACCTGCGGTCGAAGATCGACGACTACGACGGCTACCTGTTCGCCACCATCCACACCTTCACGGCGGCGCCCGACGACCCCGACGATGTCCAGATCCACGAGATCCACGCCTTCCTCGGCGACTGCTACCTGGTGACCGTGCACGACAACCCGTTCGCCGACCACGAGAAGATCTGGAGCCAGGCGATCGCGGATCCTCGCCAGCTCCAGCGCGGGGCGAGCTGGATCCTGTACCGCCACATCGACGCCATGGTCGAGGGCACCGAGCCGATGGTGGTGCGGCTGCGCGACGAGCTCGATCGGATCGAGAGCGAGGTCATCGAAGATACCGGCAAGCCCGACCTCTCGCACGTGTTCCGCATCCGGCGCACCACGGTCGCGATGCGCCGGGTCATCCGCCCGCTGCGCGACACCATCGGCAGCATGCAGCGCCGCGCCGAGGAGCGGGCCAGCCGGGTCGCCCTCCACCTGCGCGACGTCGCCGACCACGTCGGCCGGCTCGCCGAGATGATCGAGGAGCTGCGCGAGGTGTCGGCCGGCATCCTCGCCGGCTACCAGGCGGTGCAGACCCAGCACGCCAACGAGGTGATGAAGCGGCTGACGCTCTTCTCGGCGGTGTTCCTGCCGATCACGTTCATCGTCGGGTTCTTCGGCCAGAACTTCGTCGATCTGCCCTACGACAGCAACGTGTGGCTGGGCATCATGCTGGTGTCTTTGTTCGTCGTGCCGGCCGGGTTGCTCGAGTGGTTCCGCCGCAACTGGCTGTGACCCTGATATGCTCGCTCCGGTGAGGGCCTCGATCGTCGCCGCCGGCGCCACCCATGTTGGCAACGTGCGCGACCACAACGAGGACGCCCACGTCGTCGACGCCGACGACGGCATCTTCATCGTCTGCGACGGCATGGGTGGCCACGCCGCCGGCGAGGTCGCCTCCGCGCTCGGCGTCCGGGTGGCCCGCGAGCACTGGCTGGGCCCCGCGGTGCAGAAGGCGGCCACGGCCTGGGCCTCGAGCGGCACCCTCGAGGCCCGCCGCGCGATCCTCACCGCGGTGAAGAACGGGGTGATGGCCGCGCATCGCACGATCTGCGCGCAGGCCGACGAGGATCACGGCAAGCACGGCATGGGCACCACCTTCACCGGCGTGGTGGTCGCGGGCGGCGACGCGGTGGTCGCGCACGCCGGCGACTCGCGCGCGTACCTGGTGCGCGGCGGCATCGCGGTCCAGCTCACCGAGGATCACACGCTCCTGGCCCGGCTCATCGCGTCGGGCATGCCGGTGCTCGAGGGCGCCAGCAACACCCGCTGGAAGGGCGTCATCACCAACGCGCTCGGCTTCGGCGACGACACCAAGGTCATCACGTTCCTGGTGCCGCTGTCGGATGGCGACAAGCTGCTGCTGTGCAGCGACGGCGTCAGCGAGTATGTCGGCGAGGCCGAGGTCGGGCAGGTGCTCGCGACCCAGCCCAGCCCGGCCCGCGCGGCCCAGAAGCTGGTCGACCTCGCGCTCGAGCGCGGGGGCGAGGACAACGCGACCGCCTTGGTGATCAAGGTGGTCGAGGTCGGCCACACGCCGGTCGCGGCCGAGCAGCGCCGCCGCGACGACGACGCGCTGGCCCGCTGTCCGCTCCTCGAGCCGCTGTCGCCGCAGCAGCGGCTGCGCGCGGTCCGCATCGCGGTGAACCGCGATTTTGCGTCCGGCGATCTGATCGCCGAGGCGTCGATGGGCAGCCGGGTCGCCTGGATCGTGCTGGCCGGCGAGATCGTCGCCGGCGGCGTCACCTCCGGCCCCGGGACGCTGCTGTATCCGGAGGCGCTCCTGGGGCAAGGCGCGCCGCGTCGCGCCGACGCGCTGGCGGTCGCCGTCGACGATCTGCGCACGCTGGCGATCCGAGGCGACGATTTTCTCGAGCTGGCCGGCGAGGATCCCGATCTCGCCGAGCCGATGTATGCGGCGCTGGCGCGGATGATCGGCGCCGGCAAGCCGGCGGGCTGACGCGGACGTCGGGGGCGGCGGCCCGCGCTGGCCCTTGCGGTCTATGGACGCTGGTAGTCGACCAGCTCGATCACGATGTCGCCGAGCTCGGTGGTCGCGACGAAGCGGAACGGGACGCGGTCGGCGTCGTCGGACAGCCACACCGAGAACGTGCGCGGTGGCTTGCCGACGTCGATGGTGCGGTCGGCCGAGGCCCGGCGGGCCACGCCGTCGATGCGGATCGCCGGTTGCTGCCCAACGTAGGTGTCGATCGTTTCGCGCTCGCCCATCGTCATCGCGGCCTGCCAGACCCGGCGCCCGCCCAGCACCCACAACGTGCGCGTCGCACCGGGCTCGGCCTGCCAGACCCGCATCGCGAACATCGCGCTGTGGCTGTCGTCGACGCGCTCGTCGCCGAAGTCGTAGTGGTGGGTCTGGGCCGGGCCCTTGCCGGGCGTGAAGACCAAGGTCGCGCGGCCACCGTCGTAGCGGGTCTCGCCGTGGTAGTCGCGCGGGTTGGCGCGCACGTCCGAGCTCGTCGACAGCGGCGCCAGGGTCGCGAGCTCGAGGATCGTGACCGCGTCGTCGCGCACGTCCTTGACCAGCGCGAGCGCGCCCGCCGAGTGGACTCGCGACGCCACCGCGACGACCGCGCGGCCGTCCTGAAGGGTCGGCTGGCCGGTTTCGAAGCTGGCCTCGCCGCCGAGCACACCGGCGAGGCGGACCTCGAAGCGCATGGTCTCGCCGGGATGCACCGCCTCGAGACGATCGAGGAGCGCGGGGACCTCGACCTCGGGCTCGGCGGCATCGCCCAAGGCGCCGCCACACGCGGCGACGGCGAGACAGGCGATCCAGAGCAGGCGCATCGTCACGACCTGACGATCGTAGCGCGCGCCGTGTTCATCGGCTCGCGGCGTTGTAGGTTGGGGCATGGCGATCGGCATCACCCTGGGCGACCCGGCCGGTATCGGCCCCGAGGTCGTGGCCGCGGCGCTGGCAGCCACCTCTGACGAGGTCCGCCGTGACGTGATCGTGTTCGGCGATCGCGATGTGCTGGCGCGCGCGGCCCGCGCGGTCGGCGTGCCCCTCGACGACGCGCTGGCGTACGAGGGCATGACCATCGCCGGCGTGGTGCCGGGTCAGCCCGACGAGCGCACCGGCGTGGCCCAGGTGGCCTGGCTCGAGGACGCGATCGCGGCGGCCCGGGCCGGGCGCGTCGACGCGCTGGTGACCGCGCCGATCTCGAAGACCTGGGCCAAGCGGGCTGGCCTGGGGTTTCCCGGTCACACCGAGCTGCTCGCGGCGCGGCTGGGCGCAGCCGACGTCGCGATGACCTTCGTCGGTCCCAAGCTGGTGGTCGCGCTGGCCACCGTCCACCTGCCGCTGGCCGCGGTGGCGGCGGCGCTCGACGTGCCGCGCATCGTCGCGGTCGGCGTCCTGTTGGCGCGCTCGCTGCTCGACGATCTGGCGCGCCCGGCGCCGGTGCGCATCGGCGTGGTCGGACTCAACCCCCACGCCGGCGAAGGTGGGCTGCTCGGCAGCGAGGAGGGCGCGATCATCGCGCCGGCGGTGGCCGCGCTGGCGGCCCGCCTCGGCGACGCCGCGATCGTCAGCGGCCCGCTCATCCCCGACGCCGCGTTCCGCGACGCGCTCGAGGGGCGCTACCACGGGCTGGTCGCGATGTATCACGACCAGGCGCTCATCCCGGTGAAGATCGTCGACTTCGAGCTCGCGGTGAACGTGACCTTGGGCCTGCCGATCGTCCGGACCTCACCCGATCACGGCACCGCGTACGACCTCGCGGGCACCGGGCGCGCGCGTTGGGCGAGCACGTCGGCCGCGCTCACCCTGGCGGTGTCGATGCGCGCGGCGCGCGCGCGCCGCTGACCCCCGCGCGACGCTGACCCCCGCTCGCGCTTGTCCGGTGCGCGGCGGGCGCGGTACCGTCGGCGCCGGGATGACTGCTGATCCGGACGGCCGGAGCCCGATCGGGCTCGCCGACGGCGACCCCACCGATCAGGGTGGGCCGCCGCCGATGGGTCGCGACGCGCCCAGTCGCGCCGCGCGCGGTCTCGAGACCGCCGAGCTCTTGCGCAACCCGCGCGCCCGCGCCAAGGGCGCCGGCCGCACGCCGCCCCGCAGCGATCCCGCGATCGCCGCCGACACCACGCTGCGCGAGCGTCCGACCCGCATCCAAGCCGGTGAGCTCGACGGTCGCACCGACGCGCTGGCGCGGGACGACGCGGTCGCGACCAGCCAGACCATGCCGAGCCTGCCGGGCCGCCCCAGCGCCCACGACGTGGTCACGGTGCCGGCGTTCTCGGCCCGCGACCTGTCGGTCTCGGCCGACGAGATCGCGGCCCGGGTGCGCGATCGCGATCGCACGCCGGTCTTTCCGCTGCCCAGCTCGGAGCACTACGAGCACGTCCGTTTCCTCGGCGAGGGCGGGATGGGCAAGGTCTTCCTGGCCCGCGATCGCCGGCTCGGCCGCGAGGTCGCGATCAAGTTCGTGCGCGGTGACAGCCGCGATCACACGCTGCGCCTCCTCGGCGAGGCGCGCGCGCAAGCCCAGGTCAACCACGACCGGGTCTGCAAGGTCTACGAGGTCGCCGAGGTCGACGGCCAGGTCTTCATCGCGATGCAGTACATCGACGGGGAGCCGCTGGGCGCGATCGCCGCCACGTTGACCGTCGAGCAGAAGGTCATGATCATCCGCGACGCCAGCGAAGGCGTCCACGCCGCGCACCGGGTCGGCATCGTCCACCGCGATCTCAACCCCAACAACATCATGGTCGAGCGCGACCACGACGGCCGGCTGCGCTCGTACGTGATGGACTTCGGCCTGGCCCGCGATCGCAAGGAAGGCGCCACCGAGACCGGCACGGTCATGGGCACCCCCCACTACATGTCGCCCGAGCAGGCCCGCGGCGAGGTCGGTCGCCTCGATCGTCGCGCCGACATCTACAGCCTCGGCGCCTCGCTGTACGTGGTGCTCACCGGCACCCAGGCCATCCCGGGCGACAACGGGCTGGTCGTGCTGCAGAACATCCAGCTCGCCGAGCCGCGTCGACTGCGCGCGATCGATCCCGACGTGCCGGTCGATCTCGAGGCGATCACGCTGCGCTGTCTCGAGAAGGATCGCTCGGCTCGCTACGACTCGGCGCGCGCGCTGGCCGAGGATCTCGGCCGCTTCCTCGACGGTGAGCCGGTCCACGCCCGCCCCGCCGACTTCTGGTACCGGCTCCGCAAGCGGGTCCGCAAGCACTGGCGTCCGCTGGCCGCCGCCACGATCGTGGTCGCGCTCCTCGGCGCCGCGCTGGGCTGGGGCCTGCATGTGCGTCGGGAGGGCGCCGAACGCGAGCGCCTGGCCCGTCGGTTCACCGAGCGCGTCGAGCGCATCGAGGCCAGCGCGCGCTACTCGGCGCTGTCGCCGCCCCACGACATCCGCGCCGACCGCCGCGAGTTGCAGCAGCGCATGCGCGAGCTGGCCACCGACGTCGCGCGCGCCGGCTCGCTGGCCCGCGGGCCCGGTCATTACGCGCTGGGCCGCGGTGCGCTGGCGCTCAACGATCGCGCGACCGCGCGCGCCGAGCTCGAGCTGGCCTGGCGCGCCGGCTATCGCGAGCCCCGCGTGGCCTACGCGCTCGCGCTGGTGCTGGGCCATCAGTACCAAGAGGCGCTGGTCGACGCCGAGCGGCTCGAGAGCGTCGAGGAGCGCGAGCAGCGCAAGCGGGTGCTCGAGCAGGAGTTCCGCGAGCCCGCCTTGGGCTACCTGCGGCAGAGCGTGAGCGCGCAGATGCCGTCGAGCGAGTACGTCGACGCGCTGATCGCGTACTACGAGCGCGACTACGACAAGGCGCTGGCCGACCTCGACGCTATCGGCACCGGGCTGCCCTGGTTCCACGAAGCGCTCGAGCTGCGCGGCGACATCTACTTCGCGCGCGCGGTGCAGGCGCAGCGCGCGGCCCAGCGCACCGCCGCGCGCGCCAGCTTCGAAGCCGGCCGCACCGCCTACGCCGCCGCCGCCGCGGTCGGCGAGAGCGTGCCCGAGCTGCACACCGCGCAGGCCCGCCTCGAGCTGGCCGCCCTCGAGCTCGACATGTACGACGCCAGCGACGTCGAGGCTCAGTTCACCCGCGGGCTGGCCGCCACCGCGCGCGCGCTCGCCATCCTCCCCGATCACGCGCCGTCGCTGGTGATCGAGGCCGGCCTGCGCCGCAGCATGGCGGAGTTCCGGAGCGCCCGGGGCGGCGACGTCGAGGACCTGCTGGCCCACGCGATCAGCGCCGGCGAGCGCGCGGTGGCGGCCGAGCCTGACAACGCCGCGGCCTGGCTCGAGCTGTCGCGCGGCTACTGGCAGGCCAGCGACGACCTGTTCGCGCGCAACCTCGACCCGGTGCCGCAGCTGGCCAAGGCGGTGGCGGCGTCCGATCGGGTGCCGACCTCCGATCGCGGCTTCGAGTTCTTCTTGTGCCTCGGCCTCACGTTCAACACCTGGGCCGACTACCAGGACGCGATCGGCGAGGACTCGCAGGCTAACCGCAGCAAGGCGATCGACGCTTATGCTCACGCCAGCCAGATGGCGCCGGGCATGGCCGGCGCGCTCATCAACGTCGGGGCCAACTACTACTCCCGCGCGATCGGGCCCAAGGCGTCCGACGCCGATGGCGATCTGGCGGCGGCAGCCGCGGCCCTCGATCGCGCGCTCGCGATCAATCCGCGCCACGCCATCGCGCGCTACTACCAGGGGAAGGCCTACGAGCAGATCGCGCTCCACACCTGGCGGCGCGGCGGCGATCCCGGCCCCGAGCTGGCCCGCGGGTTGGAGCACTTCCGCGCTGGCATCGCGGTCAACGATGCGCTGCCGCATCTGTACAACGGCGCTGGCTCGATCCTGGTCGATCAGGCCACCGACGCCTGGGAGCGCGGAGGCGATCCGGCGCCCTTCTTCGCCGAGGCCCGCGCCAGCTTCAACCGCGCCATCGCGGCCGCGCCCGAGCAGGTGTTCGGCTACAACAACCGCGGCGAGATCGATCGCCGCCGGGGCGAGCAGGCCCGGGCCACGGGCGATCAGCCAGCCGCCATCGCCGCGGTCCAGGCCGCGCTAGCCGCCTATCAGGAGGCGCTGGTCCGCAGCCCCGATGACACCTTGCCGCTGGCCAACATCGCGCGCGCGCATTTGATTCTGGCAGGGGTTGCGCTCGACCGGGGTCGCGACCCCGCGCTGGAGCTGACCGCCACCGATGTCGCGCTGACCAAGGTGCTGTCTCAGAATCCCGAGGACACCGGCGCGCGGGTCACCCAGGCCGCGGTGCTGGCGTTGCGAGCCGAGGGCAAGGCGCGTCGAGGCCGGGCGCAGCCGTCCGACTTCGCGGCGGCCGGCGCGGCCTTCGACGCGGTGCTGGCAGAAGCGCCCGATCCCGACTTCGAGCTGGAAGCTGCCGAATTCAAGCGCGTGACGGCGACCTGGCTGGCTCGAGCTGGCCTCGATGCGGCGCCGGCCCGCAGTCGCGGGCTCGCGCTCGTCGAGTCGTTGCTGGCGACCCGTCCCACCTGGGCGGCGGCCCGGGCCCTGCGCGGCGGCCTCCTGCTGTTGCAGGCCGAGGCCGCACCGACCGCCGATCAGCGTCGCGCCGACGCGCGGCGCGCGGTCGACGAGCTCACGGCCGCCCTCGCCACCAACCGCCACCTCGAGCCCGGCTTGCGAGCCGGTGTGGCCCGCGCCCGGCAGCTCACCGCCGCGCCGTGATCACGCCCCCGGGGAGACCCGGGATCACGTCCCGTGGGTGACCCGGATCAGCCCTGACGCAATGCCGCCTTTGTGGTTGTACGTGACCTTGTAGTTCCCGCCGCCTTCGCTGGGCTCGAACGTGCCCGGGATGTCGACGTCGAAATGCTTGTCGGTCGGCGCCTTGATGTCGATCAGCTTGGACGAGCTGTCACTCGTCAGGAACTGCACCGACTCGCCCTCCGTGATCGTCACCAACTCGGGGGTGAACGCGATCGGATTTTGGGACAGGTCCAACGTCATTTGCTCGGGCACGAGATCCTCCTCGACAGACTGTCATTTGCGACCGCTGCGCGCCGGCGTGGGACCCCCCCTCGTGGCACGCGCGCATCGCGAGAAACGGCGATCAGAACAGCGCGCGCAGGCCACTGAGGTCGGCCAGGATGACCTTGCGACCGTCGGTGACGATGTACTGCTTGCGCTTGAACTGCGACAGCGTGAGCGACACGGTCTCGCGGGTGGAGCCGATCAGGTTGGCGAGCTCCTGGTGCGTGATCTTCATCGCGACCAGCTTGCCGCGGGCGTCGTCGACGCCGTACTCGTCGGCCAGCTTGATGAGCTGCTCGGCGAGCTTGGCCGAGACGTCGCGGAACACCAGCGCCTCAAGCTTGTTCTCGAGATCGTGACGGCGCGCGATGACGTGACGGGCCACGCCGACCGCGAGCGAGGCGTGGGTGGCCATGATGCGCTCGAAGTCGTGGCCCTCGATCTCGGCGAGCAGCGCGGTCTCCACCGCCTCAGCCATCTCGGTGCGGGCGCCGACGCCGACCAGGCAGGTCTCGCCGAACATCTCCGACGGGCCGCAGTAGCCCAAGGTGAGCGACTTGCCATCGCGCGTGACCTTGCAGATCTTCACGCGCCCGCCGCACACGAAGAAGATCGACTTGCTGGCGTCCCCGGGCAGGTACACGACCTCGCGCCGCCGCACCTCGCGCATCTCGACGCGTTCCGACAACCGCGCCAGCACTTCGGGCCCGGCCTCGGCGAGAAGGGCGACCTTCTTCAAGTACCAGAGCGTGCGTTTGGGATCGGTCACGACGGCGACGGTACCAGACTCTTCATGCGCGCGGGCCGGACCTCCATACCCACATGAGCCCGAGCACCGCGAGCGCGCCGGCGAGCGGCAAGCTCCACGTCGCCTCGCGATCGATCAACGCGGACAGCCGCGGTGCGAGGCCGACGCCGACCACCATCACGACGAGGTTGTTGGTGGCGTGCAGCGCGATCGCGGGCCACAGCGAGCCCGACCACAGCGCGCACAGCCCGGCGGCGACGCCCAGGATCGCCGTCGACACCATGCGCGCCGGCTCGACGTGGAGGATCGCAAAGAGCCCGGTCGAGATCGCGATCGCCAGGGCGCGGCCTAGGCCAGGCGCGAGCCCGCCGAGCAGGAGCCCGCGGTGCGTGAGCTCCTCGCACACCGCCGGCACGACGACCAGCGTCAGCACCAGCAGCGCCAGGTTGGGCTGCCCGCCGAACAGCGTCGTCGTGAGCTCGTGGACCGCCTCGTGGCGGTGAGTCGCCTGCACGATCGGCGTCGCGGCGGCCAGCGCGATCAGCCACAGGCCGGCGCCGGCGATCACCGCGCCGACCACCGCGAGCGGGCGCGGCGCGACCAGCCCGAGCTGCGCGAAGGGCACCCGGTGCAGGCGCGCGATCACCAGCGGCAGCACGCCGAGCCCGAGCACCTCGGCGAGCGCGCCCTCGAGTCGGCCGGGGCCGATCATCATCGCGACCGCGAACAGCGTGGCGATCGCGAACGCGTACGCGATCAGCGTGAGGCCCGTCGGAAGGGGCGCGCCGTCGCCGTGGTACACACGGCGGGTGAAGTTCTGGGCCGGGCTCGCCATCGGGGCTGCGCTGGGCGCGGCCGGAATGTACCTCGGCTTGCGTCGGCCTTGGCGCAGCCCGCCGGCGCCGACGTCGGTCGCGGTCATCGACGCGCCGATCGATGCTGGCGTCGCGGTAGCGAGCAAGAAGAAGAAGGGCCGTCGGACCGCGACCACCGCCACGGCCGATGGGCCGGTCACGCGTGAGGTCGACGACGACGTCGAGCTCACCGTCGCCGATCGCCAGCTCGAGTGGCGTGGCGACGCGGTGGCGCAGCCGTCGCGCACCCTCGACCTGGCCGGCGGCGATGACGGCGGGCGTCGGCTCGACGATGCCGAGATCGCCAGCGGCGTGGCGGGTGGCTCCCACGCGATCGTCGCCTGCATCAAGGACGCGGCCGGTGGCGCGCCGCTGTCGGGGGAGGTCACCGTGCAGATGCTCGTCGATGGCGACGGCAAGGTCACCAAGCTGCGTGTCCGCGCCGCCGCCTTCCTGCACGAGCACGGGCTCACCGCCTGCGCCAAGCGCGCTGGCCGAGGCTTCCCTTTCGCGAAGACCGGCGCGCCAACAGTCGTCACCGCGCCGTTCTACTTGAACTGACGCGAGGCGGCGCCGCCTGGACTACTTCATCCAGTCGGGCGTCGGCTCGGTCTTCCCTGAGCCGCTGCCAGCAGGGACCGGCGTCGGGGTGACCGGCGTGGGCGTCGGGGTGACCGGCGTGGGCGTCGGGGTGACCGGCGTGGGCGTCGGGGTGA